>Ga0335085_10016716_pt1 | contig 10590 bp, 8 predicted proteins | sample Lox_Sample_45_FD_206712 | JGI IMG/M metagenome (GOLD analysis project Ga0335085, IMG submission 206712) | Soil microbial communities from Loxahatchee National Wildlife Refuge, Florida, United States - Lox_Sample_4.5 | ecosystem: Environmental > Terrestrial > Soil > Wetlands | place: USA: Florida...
CGTCAAAAACGTCGTCGACGGGATCGCCGTGCTGCCTGTTTCGAGGTTCGACGACGAGCTGCGCGCGCGCATCGCGCGGCGGATCTACGGCAATTCGAACTTCTGGAACTACGCCATCATGGTGAATCCGCCGATTCACATCGTCGTTGCCCATGGGCGCGTCACGCTGACGGGCGTGGTCACCAGCGAGGTGGACCGGATGCTCGCCCGCTCGATCGCGTCGCAGTCGGGTGCGTTGTCGGTGACATGCGATCTGAAGACCGACGCAGAAGTGCGGGAAGCGCTTGAACAATCCAAGTGACCTGCGCGTCGAGCTGTCCGGGGGCGAATCGACGACCGCGCGCGTCTACGCCGCCGCCGGGGATCCGCCGATAGGCGCGACGTTGATTCTCGGGCACGGTGCCGGCGCCGGACAGCAGAGCGCATTCATGGTCGACTTCGCGCGGGCGTTGTCGGTCATGGGCCTCGACGTCGTCACGTTCAACTTTCTCTACACAGAGCGACGCCGCCGCATTCCCGATCGCGCGCCAGCGCTGGAGGCGTGCTATCGCTCGGTGGTCGAAACCGTGCGGCGCGAAGTCCGGTCGGCGGCGCGATGGCTCTTCATCGGCGGCAAGTCGATGGGCGGTCGTATCGCGACGCAGATCGCCGCCGCGGACCCGGATTTGCCGATCGCCGGTCTCGTTTTGCTCGGCTATCCGTTGCACCCGCCGGGGCGGCCCGATCAGCGGCGCGACAAGCATCTGCCGCTCATCCACACGCCGATGCTCGTCGTCCAGGGCAGCCGCGACGCGTTCGGCCTGCCTGGAGACCTCGAACCCGTCCTCGCGCGCCTGACGCCGCGTCCCGTGCTCGAAGTGATCGCGAACGGCGACCATTCGTTCAAGCTGGCGCGACGGAATCCGTCCGCGCAGGCCGCCGTCTATGCGGAAGTGCAGGCCGCGATTGCCGGCTGGATCACCGAGATTTGCGACGCCGCGAGTCAGTCGAGGAGCGCCAGCTCGAACAGGTGATCGACCGGCTTGAAGCCGTGCCGCTGATACATCGTGCGGCTGCGATCGGTCGGCCAGAGGATGACGCGGTCGACGCGTTGCTCGCGCGCGAACGCGATCGCGGCGTCGAGCATTCGCGATCCGACGCCGCCGCGGGCGGCCGGCGTCACGTAGACATTCGAGATGTACAGATGCTGTTCGCGTTCGAGAGCCGGGTTCGGCAGTTTCGATACGAGCTGCGCCCAGATCTGACCGACGATCGCGTCGCCGTCCGCGGCTACCCACGCGACCCACTTCCCGGCCTCGAGCACTTCGCGCATCCAGTCGGCGCACCGATCGACGAAGGCGCCGCGCGTCTCGACAGGCGTCGTTTTCGCCGCGCGGAACTCCCAGCGCAGCTCCGCCAGCTGGCGTGCGTCGGCGGCGGTGGCGCGCCGGATCTCGATCATCGCCGCACGTCCGCCAGGAACTCGTCAACGGCGCGCACAACGGCGGCGTTCCACTCGTGACCGCCGTCGAACTCGACTGTGCGCGGCTCGATGCCGCAGCGCCGCAGCCGGTCGATATCCGCCGAAAACTTCTCCGCCGTGTACCACGCGTCCGCCCGGCCCCGGCAAATCAGCATCGATCCGCAGCGCCGGAGCCTCTCGTCCGGAATCTCCGGCGGAATGTCACCGCCGACGACGATGACGCCGGACACCGGGCGGGTCGCCGCTGCAGCGGCGCGAAGGCCCATCGACGTGCCCTGCGAAAAGCCGCTGTACACGATCGTATTCGAGACCGGCCATTCGCGCGAGACGGCGTCGACGACCGCGGCGACATACGCGACGTTGTCCGCGATTGCGAGCTCCCGATCCTGCCGTGTCATCCAGCCGGCGATCACGGTGTCGGTGCTCCGCTGGTAGAAACGATTCAGGGCTTGAACGGCGACGCGCAGCCACCGGGCTGTTTCATCCGAAGACGACAGGCGTGCGAGCGACTGCTCCGCGGCTTCTGCGTATCCATGAAATCCGATGAGCAGGGGGGCGGGACCGACGGTCGATGGCACGTCGACAAGATAGCGCCCGTGCGTCTGTGTTGCGATGGTGCGCGTGTCCACGCGCGAAGTGTACCAGCTACTGCGCGCGGAGGCCGTCGCTCGGGTCGAGCACCGCGGCGCGCCGCGACGGCAGCCAGCACGCCGCCAGCGCCGACGCGAAGACCACCGCGAGCGCGACGACGTACGCGCCCGCATCGACGCTCGAGACGCCGTACAGCAGACCCGCGAGCGTGCGGCCCAGGACCAGCGCGCCGATGATGCCGGCGATGCCGCCGGCGATCGACAGCACCAGTCCCTGGCGCACCACGAGCCACACGATGTCGCGACGCTGCGCGCCAAGCGCCATTCGCACGCTCAGCTCCTGGCGCCGCTGGTTCACGCCATACGACAGCACGCTGTAGATGCCGAGCGCGGCGAGCACGAGCGCGATGACGGCAAACGCAGCCATCAACAGCATCAGCGCTCGCGGACGATCGGTCGCCGCGTCGACCACCTGCTGCAGCGTGCGCGCTTCAGCGAGCGGCAGGTTGGGGTCGAGCTGGTGTACGGACGTCCGCACGGCGGCCACCAGTTGCGCGGCGTCGCCGTGTCCCTGGACGACGAGATGGAACTCGCGGAACGAGAACTGGCGATACGTGAAAAAGATGGCGGGCTCCGTTGCGCTGGTGAGCGACTGGTTTTTGACGTCCGCGACCACGCCGACGATCTGAAACGCCGTCGTCGACGGCAGGAGCAGCAGGCCCATGGGACCGATCATCAGTTGTTGACCGCCGACGGCCATCGTGATCGTCTGCCCGATCGGATCCGCCGACGGCCACTGCCGCGTCGCCATCGCCTGGTTGATCAAGACGACACCCGGCGCGTCGACCGTGTCGCGCGATTCGAAGAACCGACCGGCGACGAGCGGTGCGCCGATCGCCGTGAAATACTGCTCGTCGACCACATGCGTCTGCGCCTGCGGGAGATCGTTCAGCGCGGGCCGCGGTCGTCCGCCGACGAAGAACGGCAGCCGCCACCCCGCGTCGAGCGGCAGAAACGTGCTGAGGCCCGCCATGCTCACACCGTTCTGCGAGCGGATCGCCGTCAGGAGCTGCGAATAGAAATCTGCAATCTTCCGGAAGTCTCGATACGAGTACGGCAGCTCCAGGCTGACCGTCACGGTTCGCGCCGGCTGGAACCCGGGATCCTGATCGACGAGATGCTGGAACGCGCGGCCGAGGAGCGCCGCGCCCACCAGCAGCATCACCGCGAGCGCGACTTCGGCGACGACGAGTGCGCTTCGCGCGGCCCGGCGGCCTCCGCCGTCGCCGCTGCGTCCCGCGTCGCGCAATGGCCGCTGCACATCGCCGCGCGCCATGAAGACGGCCGGCACCATGCCGAATGCGATCGCGGTCAGCGCCGCGATCCCGCAGGCGAACAGCAGCACGCGCGCATCGACGAGCGACGCGGTCGAGTCGAGCCGCGGCACGCTGACCGGCGACAGCAGAATCAACGCCTTGACGCCGACGGCCGCCGCGACGATCCCGAGCACGGTCCCGCCTGAGGCGAGCAGTACGCTTTCGGTGAGGAATTGACGCACGAGTCGTCCGCGGCCGGCGCCGATCGCCGCGCGCACAGCCACTTCGCGTTCGCGGACCGTCGCACGCGCCAGCAACAGGCTCGCGACGTTCGTGCAGGTGATCACGAGCAGACAGGCGGCGGCGCCAAACAGCGCGAACAGCGCAGGCCGGAAGTAGCCTTGCACTTCGTGCGCGAGCGGCACCGCGCGCGCGCGCCAGTCGCCGTTGGTCGCCGCATATTCGCGCGCGAGCCTCGTCGTCAGACCGCGCAGCTCGCCGTTCGCTCCGTCGACGGTGACGCCAGGCTTCATCCGGAAAAGCGATTCCATGAAGTGCGCCGCGCGGCTGTGTTGTTCGAGTGGCCACGTCAAGCGCTGCCAGACATCCGTGTCGTTGGGATAGCGGAAACCGGATGGCATCACGCCGAGGACCGTGAACGCATCGCCGTTCAGCCTCACCAGACGCCCGACGATGGCGGGGTCGGCGTCGAAACGCTGGCGCCACAGCCGATCGCTGATGACGATGACGCGTTCGCGCGAATAGAACGGCGACGCCGGAAAGCCTGCGCCGAGCACCGGCTGGACGCCGACCACCGAGAAGAAGTTCGCGCTGGCCTCGACGGCGTTGACGCGCATCGGATCGCGGCCCGTCTCGGTGAGGTTCAGCTGCGGGTACCACCAAGCCGCAGCGTCCTCGAACACCCGCGGCAGGGCGCGGTAGTCCATGAAGTTCACCGGCGAGAGACGCTCGTGCGAGAGGCCTTTCGTATCGTTGGTCTCCCACACCATCAGCAGGCGGTCAGCGTCCGGATACGGCAATGGCCGCAGCACCACGCGATCGAGCAACGTGAACACGGCCGTCGTCGCGCCGATGCCCAGCGCCAGAGCCAGCACGGCCGCGAGCGTGAAGCCTGGCGTGCGGCGCAACAGACGGAGCCCGAAGCGAAGGTCCTGCAGGAGCGTATCCATGGCTCAGGGGTTAGACGTTTGATGGCGGGGGATCGTTGACGAGACAGGCTTGAAAGGCCCGCGCTACCGGCGTGTGCGCCGATCCGTAGCGCAGCCCTTCAGGGCTGCCCGAGCGGATGCTCTGTGATCAGGCAGTCTTCGACAATGCGCCCGTTGATCAGATGCTCCTGGATGATCCGTTCCAGGACCGGAGGATCGCAGCCGGCATACCAGGAGCCCTCTGGATAGACCACCGCGATCGGACCGCCTTCGCAGATACGGAGACAGTTCGCTTTGGTGCGAAGGATGCCGCCCTGCTCCGAAAGGCCGAGTTCCTTCAGGCGGCGCTTCAAGTAGTCCCACGCGGCAAGACCGCGATCCTTGTCGCAGCACTTCGGCGTGGTTTGATCCGCGCACAGAAGAATGTGCCGGCGCGCGACGCCGACGCCGATCGATCGCGCGACGTCGCGCTGCGCGTCAGACGCCGAATTCATCGGGATTCCACTCGAGGCCGAGCTCGCTCGGCGGCGCCATGTAACCGGCAAGCGCCGACGCGGCAACGACCGCGGGGCTCGCAAGGTAGCCTTCGCCGCCGAACCCCATGCGGTTCTGCCAGTTGCGATTGAACGACGTGATCGCGCGCTGACCCTTTTCGAGGGCGTCGGGGCCCTGCCCGAAGCACGGTCCGCACCACGATTGGCGAATCTGTCCGCCGACCGATCGAAACACGTCGGCGATCGAACGTCCATCGAGGCGCTGATCGGGCCGCTCGATCTGCCGGGCGACCCCCCCCGAGCCGGGAAAAATGACGAAGGGCTTTGCCGTCTTCTCGGCGCCGTGCTTGCGCGCGGCGCGGATGACGAGCGCGGCGGTGAGCAGGTCGTCGTAGCTGCCGTTCGTGCACGAACCGATCATCGCCTTGTCGAACGTGATGTGCTCCCGCGCCACTTCGTCTGCCGGAAACGCGTTGCCGGGACTGAACGGCTTCGCGATCATCGGCGTGACGCCCGTCAGGTCAACGGTCTCGTCGATCGCGTACACGGCATCGGCGCCCGGCGCGATGCGGGGATACGGCAGATCGCCGATCCCTTTCGATCGGAACCACGCGTACGTCACGTCGTCCGGTGCGAAGATGCCGTTCAGCGATTCCGCCTCTGCCATCATGTTCGCGATCGTGTTGCGATAGGCGATCGGCAGCTGGCGGCTCGCGTCGACGAGCTCGACGGACATCCCCTGCGATTGCTTCGCGCCCCATCGGCGCAGCAGCTCGAGGACGATGTCCTTGCCGCTCACCCACTGCTGCAGCGTGCCGCTGAAGACGACGCGGCGCGCCTGCGCGAGCGTGAAGTAGATGTAGCCCGTCGCCCAGCCGAATCCGAGCGTTGTCGATCCGACGCCCATGCCGACGGCGCCATAGGCGCCGTACGCGCGGCTGTGCGAGTCGGCGCCGGGAATGAACTGACCGGGATAGACGAGCCCCTGCTCCGGGAAGTAGAAGTGAAAGATGCCGTCGCCTGGCGTCGCGTAATACGGTTTCTCGATCCGCTGCTCGGCCGCGAACTGCCGTCCGATCGCAGTCTGCTTGTCGTCGTCTTCCTTGCCGGTGAACACGAAGTGATCGTTGGCAATTGCCGCCTGCCGCGGAAAGATCGTGTTGCCGCCGGTGATCTGGTTGAACGTGTGGATCGCGAACGGCGCGGTGCCGTCGGATGCGGGCAGCAGATCGGCGTACACGCGCAGGGTCGCGCCGGGCTTCAGTTCGGCGTGTCGATCCACACGGTGCGCCCACACGATCTGCTCGGTCGTCGTCATGCGGCGCGCGAGCGATTCGTCGGGCCACTCGATCGACGGCGTCGTGGCAACCGACGCGCGAAACTCCCGCGTGCCGGCGGCGAAGATGCCTCCAGTGCGCCGGATTTCGTCTTCCTTCGGCGACAGCGGCACCGGATCGTAGTGCGTGCCCTGCGTCTCGTTGGTCAGGCGGCGCGTCTCGGGATCGAACGAAAACGCGTCGCCGTCCTTCGCGTCGGCAACGGCCTCGGGGCTCTGGACGACCTGCAGCCCCAGGTTCAGCGCGTTGCGTCGGAAGATGTCGCCCATGTTGTTGCCGCAGACGATCACCATCTGGCGACCTGCCTCCTCGGCGATGGCTTTCAGGCCGGCAGGGCTCATCTCGCGCGACGATCCGATGGCGAACCGATCCCCGGCGATGACGAACGTTTCGCCCTGATGCACGCGCGCGCGGAAATCGGGCATCAGGTAGCGGAACGCGCCCGCCTTCCATCGCTCGTCGAGCGTCCCGAGGCTCTCGGACACGCAGTCGGCAGCTGGCGTAATCTGGTCGGTGTCGATGGCGTCCAGCTTCTTGCGCTTCCCGAGGACTTTCAGGTCCCAGAAAATCAGCGCGGTGCCCCGGATGGTGCCTGCGCGGCTCGCGGTGGGATCGGCCGGCGCCGGTGACGGAATAGAATCAAGAGCAACCCCAGGCTTCAACCTGGCGGGCTGAATGCGGTGCATAGATAGAGAATAGCGTGAGGATGGAATCCACGACATCAGAAGCAGTCACCAACGGCGTTCGCGTAGAGGTCGAGTCGCGTTATCACGCCGAGCGGTCGGCGCCCTTCGAGCAGAACTTTTTCTTCTCGTACACGATCCGTGTCACGAACCTCGGCGACCGGACCCTAAAGCTCATCAGCCGGCACTGGATCATCACCGAAGAGACCGGCTCGGTCGAAGAGGTGAAGGGCGACGGCGTGGTCGGCGAACAGCCGGTGCTCGAGCCCGGTGAGGCGTTTCAGTACACGTCGTTCGCGACAATCAAGACGCCGAATGGGTCGATGCGTGGGACGTACCAGATGAAAGCGAGCAACGGTGAGCAATTCGATGTAGAAATTGCGCCGTTCGGGCTGCGCGAGCCGCCCTATACCGTCCACTAGCTCGCGCCGATAAAGGCACGGTGCAGATCCGAGCCAAGGTGGTCTGGGGCGGCGAGTAACGGTCGTCAGTCAGGTCGTCGGAACGTCCGGATCGCATCCAGAAACGCATCGCCGAAATCCGCCGCTTTCCTCGCGCCGACGCCGTACACATCATGCAGATCGTCGATCGTCTTCGGGCGTCGCTCGACCATGTCGCGCAGCGTCGAGTCGTGGAAGATCACGTACGGCGGTACACCGCGCGCACGGGCGATCGTCAGGCGCACGTTGCGCAGCACGTCGAATAGCTCCATATCGCCCGCCGTGGCGAGACTGCCGCGGACCGCGGAACGGCGCTCCTTCTTCGCTGACGGCGGCTTGATCTCGCGGTAGAGCACGCAGTCGCCGTCACCGTGCAGGAGCGCCGCGCCCGCCGGCGTCAGCCGCAGCACCGGATACGGATCCCCGTCACGCAGCAGCAGTCCGCTCCCGACGAGCTGCTCGACATAGCCGCGAATCGCCGCGGGCGACTCGTCCTTCAACAACGCGAACGTCGACAACCGATCGTGCCCCGCCGCGACGACCTTGTCCGTCGCGCGGCCGACCAGCACATCGGCGACGTGTGTTGCGCCCCATGTCTGCTTCACGCGCGCGACGCACGACAGGATCTTTTGCGCGAGGACCATCGAGTCGGGCACCCGGTCCAGCTCCTCGAGGCACCAATCGCACGCGCCGCACCGATCGCGCTCGTACGGCTGCCCGAAGTACTCGACCAGCGTCCGGTGACGGCAGCGCGTCGCCGCGGCGTAACGCTCCATGTCGCGCAGCAGCGTCCGCGCGCTCTCGTTCCACTCGCCATTCGATTCGAGCATCTGCTTCCATCGCACGAAATCGGCGCCGCCGTAGATCAGCGCACACTCGGCCGGCAGGCCGTCGCGTCCGGCGCGGCCGGCTTCCTGCTGATAGTGCTCGAGCGATCGCGGGGCGCCGGCGTGCGCGACGAAACGAACGTTGGACCGATCGATCCCCATCCCGAACGCCACAGTCGCGACGACGATGTCGACGCGCTCGTCGAGAAAAGCGTCCTGATTGCGGCTGCGCTCGTCGTCGGGAAGCCCCGCGTGATAGGGCAGCGCGCGACGGCCGTCGCTCCGCAGCCATTCGGCCAGCGACTCCACCTCGCGCCGCGAGGGACAGTAGACGATCCCCGCTTCGCCGTCGTGTCGCTCGAGAACGTCCAGCAACTGCCGCTGCAGGTTTCCGCGCCGCAGCACGCGATACGTCAGGTTCGGCCGATCGAACGATCCGATCAGCTCCAGCGGTTGACGGAGCCGCAGCTCGTGGACGATGTCACGGCGAACTCGATCGGTCGCCGTGGCGGTGAAGGCGTGGAGGGAGGCGTGCGGAAAATCGTCGCGCAGGCGCCCGAGCTGGCGGTACTCGGGACGGAAATCGTGTCCCCACTGGCTGATGCAGTGCGCTTCGTCGATCGCGACGAAGCGGACGCCGGCGTCCGCTAGAAGCCGACGCAGGCGATCGCTCCCCGATCCGACAATCCGCTCGGGCGCGACGTAGAGCAAGCGGCAGCGTCCCTCGCGCACGCTCGCAATCACATGGTCGCGTTCGCCGGCTGAAAGCGTGCTGTTCAGATAGGCGGCCGAGACGCCCTCGACGCGCAGGCCGTCGACCTGATCTTTCATCAGCGAAATCAGCGGCGAGATGACGAGCGCGATCCCGGAGCGCGAAGCTTCAGCCGAGCGATCGTCGACGATCGCCGGCGCTTGAAAGCACAGCGACTTCCCTCCGCCGGTCGGCAGGACCACGACACTGTCGCGGCGATCGAGGATCGCGTGCATCGCCTCTCGCTGCAGCGGACGGAAATCCGAGAAGCCCCACACGCGGTGGAGGACGTCGCGGAGCGACGCGTCAGCGTCGAACGTACTTGTGTTCGACGTAGTCATCGACGAGATGCTGGAAGGCGGCCGCGAGCTCGTCGTAGGTACCCCGAAGCGTGGTGACATGCTCGCCGTCGATGTAGATAGGACAGTTGGGCGCTTCGCCGGTGCCGGGCAGGCTGATGCCGATGTTCGCGGCCTTCGACTCGCCAGGACCGTTGACGACGCAGCCCATGACGGCGAGCGTCATCGTCTCGACGCCTTCGTACCTGGTTTTCCACGACGGCATCTGTTCGCGAATGTAGCCTTGAATCCGTTCCGCGAGCTCCTGGAACGTCGTGCTCGTCGTGCGGCCGCAGCCCGGACACGCGGTGACGCTCGGCGAAAACGATCGCAGCCCCAGCGACTGGAGCAACTCGCACGCGGCGTACACCTCTTCGCGGCGATCGCCGCCCGGACGGGGCGTCAGCGAGACGCGGATGGTGTCGCCGATCCCTTCGTTCAAGAGCACGCCCATCGCCGCCGACGACCACACGAGGCCCTTCGTCCCCATGCCGGCTTCGGTCAGACCGAGGTGCAGCGGCTGATCGGTCTGGCGCGCGAGCGCCCGATACACGGAAATCAAATCGGGCGGCCGTGACGTCTTGCACGAGATGATGATCTGATCCTTGCGCAGGCCGCTCTCGATCGCGAGCGCCGTCGACTCCACCGCCGACAGCACCATGCACTCGTTGATGATCGCTTCCGACGTCTTGCCGAGATTGCGGTCGGTGTTCTCCTGCATCCTGGCGACGACCAGCTCCTGGTTCAACGAGCCGCCGTTGACGCCGATGCGCACCGGCTTCCCGTGATCGACCGCCACTCTGCAGATCGTCGAGAACTGTTCGTCGCGCCGCTTTCCTGTGCCGACATTGCCGGGGTTGATGCGGTACTTGTCGAGCGCCTGCGCGCACTCGGGATGCTTCGTCAGCAGGATATGGCCGTTGTAGTGGAAGTCGCCGATGAGGGGCGCGTCACATCCGGCGTCCAGCATCCGCCGCTTGATCTCGGGCACGGCGGCAGCGGCTTCCGGCAGGTTGACCGTGACGCGCACCATCTCCGATCCCGCCTCGGCCAGCTCGATGCATTGCTGCGCCGTCGCGCGCGCATCGGCTGTGTCGGTCATCGTCATCGACTGCACGACAATCGGCGCGCCGCCCCCGACCTTGACGCGGCCGACCCTTACGGCGACCGTCCCCGGGGCTTT
>Ga0335085_10016717_pt1 | contig 10589 bp, 8 predicted proteins | sample Lox_Sample_45_FD_206712 | JGI IMG/M metagenome (GOLD analysis project Ga0335085, IMG submission 206712) | Soil microbial communities from Loxahatchee National Wildlife Refuge, Florida, United States - Lox_Sample_4.5 | ecosystem: Environmental > Terrestrial > Soil > Wetlands | place: USA: Florida...
TGTTGGCCCGGGCCACCATCACGATGCCGTCCACCTTGTAGGCGACCACCTGCGCGTCCGCCGTGGCCAGCGCCGGGGGGACGTCCAGGTAGATCTCGTCGAAGAGCGTGCGCAGGAGCGAGAGGGTCTGGGCGAACTTCTCCCCCGCCAAGAGCGAGGCGGACTCCGCCCCGGGAGCGCGGCCGGCGGCGACCACCGCCAGGTGCCCCTCGTGGAAGCGCCCCAGCGCCTCGCCCACCTCCGTCTTGCCGGTGAGCACGTCGGCCAGGCCGGCCCGGGCGCCCATGCCGAAGAGCTGGCCCAGCCCGCCCCGGCGCAGGTCGCAGTCCACCAGCGCCACCCGCGCGTCGCGGGAGCGGGCGGCGGTGAGCGCCAGGTTGGCGGCGGTGAGGGAGACGCCCTCGCCGCGCACCGCGCTGGTCACCGCCACCACCGCGCCGCCCTGGATGGCCTGCCCGCGCATCGCCCGCAGATGCCGCAGCCGGTGGAGCAGGATGCGGTACTGCTCGGCGGCCGCCCCCAGCGGCGCGGTGAGAGCCACCAGCCGGTCGTCGACCGTCGTCTCCTCGGCGCCGCCCTCGATCCGCTCGAGGAACCGGCCCCGTGCCTCCACTGCCTTGGGAATGCTCGACATCGCGCTTCTCCTTGAAGAAGGGTTTGTGTGGTTCCTCGAATCAGGCTTCGGCCGGCTTGTGCATGGGCAGCATCGTCACCAGCCCGGCCCCGTTCAGCTCGGGCACGCAGGCCAAGACGGGCAAGGTGAGGGCCGCGCCCGCCTCGCTCTCGCTGCGCAGCGAGCGGTCGGAGAGCTCCTGGGCCACCGAGAACACCACCCCCAGGACCAGCGCGCCCAGCAGCGCCAGGACCAGCGCCTGGACGCGGTTGGGGCTGGCCGGGAGGGCCGGAGGCTGCGCGCTCTCCAGCACCCGGAACTCGCTGGGGCCGCTCTTCTGCTCCAGCTCGGCGGTGATCTCCGCCTCCGCCTTCTTGGAGACCAGCGAGGCCACCTTCGCCCGGATCACCTCGCCGTCGCGGGTGAGATCGTTCAGCTCCGAGGCCACCAGGGGGGCCGCGGCGATCAGCTTGTCCACCTCCGCCTGCCGCCGCGACAGCTCCTCGATCCGGCTCCGGCCCCGGGAGATGGCCTCCTTCATCCGCCGCAGCTCCAGGTCGTTGGCCGCCGCCCGGGCCCGCGCCGCCTGCAGCCGGCCGCCGGTGGCCTCCAGCTCCCGCCGGGTCGACTCCACGTCGGGGTGGTCGGAGAGGAGCGTGGACTGCAGCGTAGCCAGCTTCGCCTTCAGCCCGTCGTAGACGTCCTCCAGCCGGCCCACCTCGGTGTCCTTGCCGAAGGGCTGGGTGCCGAGCAGGTCGATGCGGTGCTGGGCCTCCTTGATGAAGGTGTCCTCGTTCTCCATCTGCTTGGCCAGCTCGTCGCGCTGGTGGTAGCGGGCCTCCTGCAGCTCGGGCAGGGTGTCCGCGTTGGCCTTCTTGTAGGCGGCCACCTTGGCGTCCGCCTTGGAGAGCTCGCCTCGCATCTCCGCCAGCTTCTGGGTGATGATGTCGCGGGTGCGGGTCACCTGGCCGGCGCGAACCTGGAGGTTGCCCTCGATGTAGAGCTCGGCCAGCCGGTTGGCCGCCCTGGCCACCGTCTGCGGATCCTTGCCCCGCACGGTGATGGAGAAGGCGTCCTCGCCCTCCGCGTGCACCTCGGTGTCGTTGCGCAAGGCGGCCACCGCCTCGTCCATGCTCTTGGCCCGCTCCTTGGGGTAGAGCTTCAGCTCCTCGATGGCGGTGGACATGAGGGTGCGCGCGTAGACGCCCTCGCGCACCGACTTCACCTTCTGCTCCAGGTCCAGGGTGTTCACCACCGGCACCACCAGGTCGGGGTGCGGGGTGAAGGGCTCCACCATCACCAGCGCCCGCGCCCGGTACTCGTTGGGAATGCGGGCGATGACCAGCGCCGCCAGCACCAGCACCCCGCCCGTCACCAGCGCCAGCGTCTTCCAGCGGCGCCGCACCGCGGCCCAGAGCTCGTCGATCGTGTACGTCCGCTCCATCGTCTCCCCTCTCCTTCCCTCCGCGGCCGCGGCCGCGAGAAGCCTCACTCGAACCGCGCCTTCTCCCAGGTCAGGCGCAGCTGGAACACGTTGCGATCCACCTGCTGCGCCACCGTCACGTCGTTGAGCCGCGCATCGCGCAGCGCCGCGAACTCCAGCTTGAGATCGCGGGTGAACTTCCAGCCCGCCGCCGCCTCCACCCCGTAGCCCAGGGCTCCCACGTCCACCACCTGGGCGACGTCGGCGTTGCGGTAGATGCCCGCCCGCACGTGCCCGCTGAAGTGCTGCCACTCCTTGATCACCCCCAGCTCGGCGATGTCCCCGACCAGCGGGCCGGCGTTGCTGGGCCCGATCACCAGGTCGTGGGCCACGGTCAGGCTGATGGCCGTGGAGGGCGTGTAGCTCTCGATGGTGAGGCTGGCGGTGGGCATCGCCGTGTGCACCATGCCCGTCACCAGCATCCCGCCCCCGCGGACGGTCAGGTCCGCCCAGGGCGCGAGCGCGTAGGTGTAGCCGAGGAGGAGCGCGTGGGTCTGGTCGAGCAGCCCGCCCGGCGCCCCTTCCGGGGCCCGCGGGCTTCCCACCTCGGCCCCCACCCCGAAGAAGAGCTGCTCGCGCACGCCGATGTCCCACTTGCTGCGGGCGCTGGTGTGCCAGGCATAGCGCGCCTGGGGCGCCAGCACGTAGCCGTTGCCCGGATCGTTGGAGCCGAAGGCCAGCGCCCGACCCTCGATGCCGTAGTCGATCTCCGTGCGCGGGCCGAGGGCATGGGCGATCTCCGCCTGCAGCCGGGCGACGAAGATCTCCGTCTGCCCGGGCCGGAGCAAGAGGCCCAGGTAGGCGATGGAGAAGGGATCGCGCGCGTAGGTGGCGTTGGCCCGAAGCTGCAGCTTGTCGCGGGTGGAGAGGCGGGCCCTGGTTCCCACCATGCAGGTCTCGTTGGAGGCGAAGGCCCCGCTGGTGAGGCCGAACTCCTGGGGATGGACGAGCTGCGCGATCCCCGCCTGGCAGTCGGCGTCCAGGTGCAGGTCGTGCTCGCCGAAGAGGTCGAGCTTGAGGCCGGGCACCGCCTGGCCGAAGCCGTCGCCCCCTGTGCCGTTGAGCTGCACGTTGTTGTCGTACCCGCCCATCAGGGACATCCGCGGGCGCCATTCCACGTAGACCTTCGCCTCCGCCCCCCCTGAGGCGAGGAGCGCGGCGAAGGCCACGAGCAGCGCGAGCCGGATCGCGGCCATCGTCATCGCTCCTAGGGCACCACGACCGTGTCGCCGGGCCCCAGCGTCACCTTGCTCTTGCCGCTCACCAGGTCGTCGTACCCGACCTCCAGGCTGCGGCCGTCGGCGCGCAGCACGTGGATGGTGTCGCGGTCGGCGAACTCGGCCAGGCCGCCCGCCAGCGCCAGGGCCTGGAGCACGCCCATGCTGTTGCGCAGGGGGAAGGCCCCGGGATGGCCCACCATCCCGGTGACGTAGACCTTCTGCCCGTTGACGTCGTGCACGATCACCGTCACCCGCGGGTCGCGGACCAGGGGCGACAGCTGCTTCTCCACCGAGGCCTCCAGCTCGCGCGGAGTGAGGCCCTCGGCCTTCACGTCGCCCAGCAGGGGAAGGGTGATCTTCCCGTCGGGCCGGATGGGCACGGTGCGGGAAAGGTCGGGCTCCTTCCACACCGAGACCTCCACCACGTCCTCGCGGCTGAGGCGGAACTCGCTGATGTGCTTGACCTCGTCGTCCTGCACCGCGGCAGCGTGCGAGCAGCCCGCCGCCAGCGCGGCGATCGCAATCCAGAATCCGACAACCCTCGACATTGCTTCCTCCCTCCCCCGGCTCCGGGCGGACGTGACCGCGGGCCACCGGAGCACGCCTCGTGCCAGCCCGCCGGTCCCGCTGCGCGGGTCCCTCCGCTCCGTTTGCAGGCCCCGGACCAGCCTGGCGGGCGGGCGCCCTTGCGCCCACGCCGCGCCGGGAGGAGATCGGAGTTCCGCGAGAAGGAACCGCGCTTCCCACTCGCTCTCGGCGCGGAATGCGCGCTCCAAGCGGAAGACCTTGGCGCACTTTTCGCTAGGTGTGGGCGCGGGCCGCACGGTTCATCGAGGGCGGCGAGGGGAAGGGAACGGGCGGATGTTCAGGACCATCGCGGCAGCAGCCATCGTCTTCGCCTTCACGGTCTTCGCGCTCCACCGCTCGACGCTCGCCGGCCCGCTCGAGGAGCCGCTCCTGCTCCTCTTCATGGGCACCCTGTTCCTGGTGGTGGGCCGCGTGTTCTCGGGGCCCCAGAAGAAGGCGGAGCCCGCGGCTGAGCTGGTCGAGCGGCGCGCCGCGTAAGACTCTCGCTCACGTGGCCGTGGACGTCAGGCCGTACCCGCGCCGTCCGCGACGATGGCGATGGGCGCCAGGTTCTCGGGCAGCCCGGCGGTGATACGCGGATCAGTCAGCCCGCAGTCCTTGATCTTGTAGAGCAGCGCCTTGTAGCTGATCTGCAGCCGAACGGCCGCCTTGCGCTTGTTCCAGTTGGTGCGCGCGAGCATGGCGGAGATCGCCTCCCGCTCCGCCCGCAGCGCGGCCTGCCGGGCAATCTCCTTGAGCGAGACCGTCTCCGCCCCCATGGGAACCACCGGAGCGGGCGGCGGCGGAGCGGCGGCCGCCGGAGCCGCGGGCTGCGCTGCCGCGGAGAGCCCCTGCTGCGCCGGCGGCAGCGCCCCTCCCGCCGGACCCATGGCCAGGACCGCGGGCGCCGCCGGGCGCCGGTTGATGGCCGACTGCAGCTCGTCGAGGACGAAGCGCTCGTCGCGCAGCACGACCAGCCGGCGGACCAGGTTCTCCAGCTCGCGCACGTTCCCCGGGTAGTCGTACTCCTGGAGCCGGCGCAGCACTTCCTCGGAGAACTGCAGGGCCCCGCCCCGGTACTTGCTGCCGTACTTGCGCCGGAAGTGCTCGATCAGGCCGGGGATGTCCTCCTTGCGATCGCGCAGCGGCGGCACCAGCACGCTCACCACGTTCAGCCGGTAGTAGAGATCCTCGCGGAAGTTGCCCCGGGCGATCTCCTCCTCCAGCACGCGGTTGGTGGCCACCACCACCCGGGCGTCGGCGCGCAGCGCCCGCTTGCCGCCCACCCGGTAGTACTCCTCGTCCTGCAGGACCTGGAGCAGCTTGGCCTGCAGCGCCGGGTGCATCTCGCCGATCTCGTCCAGGAAGATGGTCCCCTTGTCGGCCAGCTCGAACTTGCCCGGCTTCTCGCTGGTGGCGCCGGTGAAGGCGCCCCGCTCGTGGCCGAAGAGCTCCGATTCGAGCAGCTCGCTGGGCAGGGCCGCGCAGTTGATCTTCACGAACGGCTTGCCCCGCCGGGGAGAGCGCTCGTGCAGCGTGCGCGCGATTCCCTCCTTGCCCACGCCGCTCTCGCCCCGGATGAGCACCGGGACGTCGGTCTCCGCCACCCGGTCCACCATGTCCCAGATGGAGAGCATGGCCGGGCTGGAGGCCACGTACTCGCTGGGCACCCCGCGCCGCCCCGGCTCCAGGCGCACCGGGGCCGCCACCGCCACCGGCTCCGCCATCCGCACCGCGGGGATGATGGGGGCCGCCAGCGGTTCCTCGCCCGGGGCCGGGCGGGGAGAGCTGCAGCGCTCGATGGCCTCCTTCAGCTCCTCGGGCTCGATGGGCTTGACCAGGTAGTCGCTGGCCCCCAGCCGCATGGCCTTGACCACCGCCTCCTTCTCGTCCATCGCCGAGAGCGCGATCACCGGGGCGGTGCCGCCCTCGGCGCGGTAGCGGCGCAGGACCTCGAAGCCGTCCAGCACCGGCATGCGCAGGTCGAGCAGCACCGCCTGGGGCGGCACCGCGGCCCCCGCCAGCCACTCCAGCCCGGCCTTTCCGTCGGGGGTGGCGAAGGCGTGGAAGCCGATCCGTCCCAAGAGCTCGACGAGGATCTCGCGCGCCGCCTCGTCGTCATCGATCACCAGCACCTGGTTGGGCTGTTCCAGCATTTTTCCCTCACAACGACCGTGTGCTTGTGAACGGCAGGCAGTCTTTTTTTCCGATTCGGGCCGTTCCGGAAGCGGTCGAGGGCCTGACGAGCAAGCGATGTGCCAGTGTGTGGACCGCCGTGGAGCTTCAGGGCACCCGCTTCCACAAGCCGCGCAGCGCGGCGTTCACCGCGCGCTGTCCTTCCAGGTTCACCGCGTGCCCGACGTCGGGGAGCAGGAGGAGCTCCGCGCCGGGGATCAACCGCGCCAGCTCCTCGCCGTTCTCCTTCGGGGAAAGCTGGTCGAGGGCGCCGTGGATCACCAGCGTGGGCACCTGCAAGCCGGGCAGCGCCGCACGGGAATCGTGCGAGAGCGCCGCGTCCACCTGGCCGAAAAACCCCCGCGTGGTCTGCAGCGGCTGGCTGGCGGCGAAGCGGAGGGCGGCGCGGACGTTCGCGGCGCCGCGCCAGTAGCGATCGGTGAAGAGCCAGGAATACGCCTGCAGCTCCCACGCCCTGCGCAGCCGTTCGTCGGAGACCGCCACCGGGTAGAGGATGCGCCAGGCCTCGAGCAGCGCCCGCGAGCGCGGCGACTGGGCCGCGAAGCTGGAGAGCAGCGCCAGGGAGCGCACCCGCCGGGGATGCGAGATTGCCAGCTCCTGCGCCGCCGCTCCGCCCAGCGAGAGGCCCACCACGTGAGCGCGCTCCACCCCTGCCGCGTCGAGAACCAGGGCCGCATCGCGCGCGAGCTGCCTCGTGGTGTACGGCCCTTCGGGCGCGTCGCTCTGGCCCACGCCCCGCGCGTCGGGTGCGATGCTGCGATGCGTCTGGGCGAAGTGCGCGAGCTGGGCGGCCCAGGCGGCGGCGGGCGCGTTCAGGCCCTGCAGCCAGAGTACGGGATCTCCCTTTCCCTGATCGACCACGTGGAGGCGCGCGCCGTCCTGTGCCGTGACCCACACGCGGGCTTTGTATCAAGGGTTGACCGGCAGGAGGGGAAGCTGCGATGTTCCGCGCCCGCCGCACGCATTCAAGGGGGTCACATGCGCAGACTGCTGGTCGCCGCAGTGTTCGCCGTCTTCTGTTCCTCCACCCATGCCTTCGCCGCGGCCGCGTACGGGCCGTCCGGCTGCGGGCTCGGCTCCATCGCCTTCGGCTCCCAGCCGGGAATGATCCAGGTGCTGGCCGCCACCACCAACGCCACCTTCGGAACCCAGACCTTCGGCATCACCACCGGCACCTCCAACTGCCAGCTGGCGCCCGGCGCTCCCGCGGCGGCGAAGGTGTTCATCGAGGGGAACCGCGAGGCCCTGGCCAAGGACATCGCGCGCGGGCAGGGCGAGACCCTGAAGAACCTCTCCTCGCTGGCCGGCTGCGCCGACGAGAAGCAGGTAGGGGTGGCGCTGCAGAAGAACTTCAAGGCCATCTTCCCCACCGCCACCACGCCCTCGGACGCGGTGGTCGACAACATCCTCGCCACCCTGAAGACGCCTTCCCTGGCCTGCGCCAAGCTGGGCTAGCCGGAAGGCCGCTCTCCTTCGGACGCGATGCCTGGACGCACCGGCGCGGCGCTGCGAGCGGCCCTCGCGGCGCTGCCGCTGGCGCTCGCCTTCGGGGCGGACGCGGCCCCGGATCCGGAGTACGCCGAGGCGCTGATCGCCCAGGCGTACCGGCTGGGGATCCCGCGCGATCCGCACTGGCTGCGCCTGGGGCACTGGCGCAAGTACCCGCTCAACGGCTGGCGGAGCGACGCCGAGGGGCCTGACTTCTTCGTCGATCCCCGGGGGCGCACGGATCCCGGCGCGGAGCTGGAGGCCGATCTGCGCGCCTTCTTCGGCGCCACCGAGCAGCCCAAAGAGGAGGTGGCGCGCGGGCTGATGCCGCCCATCTGCCGCTTTCCCGCCCGGCTGGCGGTCCTGCGGCAGAAGCTCGATTTCGACCCCGGGCGCCTGGACCTCAAGCCCTGCCCGAAGCTGGACGAGTACTGGGAGCGGGTGCAGCCGGAGTCGATCTCGCTGATCTTCTCCGCCTACTACCTGAACAACCCCGCCTCCATGTTCGGGCACACGTTCCTGCGCGTGCGCAAGCGCGGGCCGGCTGCCGACCGGCGGCAGCGCGAGCTGCTCGACAGCGCCATCGACTACGCGGCCGACACCGACACCCGAAACCCCATCCTCTACGCGGTGAAGGGCCTCTTCGGCTTCTTCCCCGGCACCTTCAAGCTGCGGCCCTACTTCTACAAGGTGCGGGAGTACAACGACTACGAGTCGCGCGACATCTTCGAGTACGAGCTGGGCCTGAGCGAGGGCGAGGTGGCGCTGGTGGTGGCGCACCTCTTCGAGCTGGGCTCCACGTACTTCGACTACTACTACGCGGACGAGAACTGCTCGTACCAGATCCTCGCCGCCCTGGAGGCCGCCTCGCCCCGCCTGGGGCTGCTCGATCACCTGGGCACGCCGGTCGTGCCCATCGACACGGTGAAGGCGCTCTACGCCAATCCCGGCCTGGTGCGCGCGGTGCAGTACCGGCCCAGCGCCAGCACCCAGTTCCGCGCGCGCGTCGCCGGCATGCCAGAGGATCAGCGGGCCCTGGTCGACGCCCTGGCCCGCGACGCCGACACGCCGCTGCCCGGGCGCCTGAGCGAGGAGGAGAAGATCCACGTGCTGGACGCGGGCGCCGACCTGGTGGACGTGCGCTACGCCAAGGACCTGCCCTTCGATCCCGGCGGCAAGGGCGCCTTGCTCAAGCAGCGCGTCCTCGAGCGCCGGGCCGCCCTGCTCCACCCCAGCGAGCCCTTGCGCATCGACCCGCCCGATCACCTGCCGCACGACGCCCACGAGTCGGCGCAGCTCTACTCCGGGGCGCTCTGGTCCGACGCCGACGGAGGCGCGGCCACCCTGGGCGGATATCTCGCGCTGCACGGGCTGGAGGATCCGGTGGGCGGCTATCCCGACCTGGCCCAGATCGAGTTCTTCCCCGGCGAGCTGCGCATCCTGGGCCGTGGCCCCAGCCTTTCGCTGGAGCGGCTGCACTTCGTCGACGCGCTCTCGCTTCACGCCATGACCTCCTTCGACCACGCCTTCTCCTGGAAGGTGCGCTTCGGCGTGGAGCGCGTGCGCGACGACGGCTGCGCGAGCTGCCTCGCCGGCACCCTGGTGATCGGCAGCGGCGCGGCGGTGGAGGCGGGCGAGGCGGTCTTCTTCGCCACCGCCGACGCGCTCGTCCAGGTCTCCGGCGCGCTGAAGGGATTCGAGTTCGCCCCCGCCCTGCGCGCCGGCCTCGGGCCATCGGCCGGAGTCCGCTTGCGGGCCGGCGAGCGGTTCACTGCGATGTTCTCCGGAAACGCCTACTGGCTGCCGGATGCCGCGGGGCCCTGGACCTGGACGGTCCAGGGGGAGCTGCGCTTCGTCGTCTCCGGCGACGTGCAGCTCGGAGTCTCCGCCCGCAAGCTGCCGGCCGCGGGCGAAGCCGGGCTGGCGCTCTTCCTCTTTCACTGAGGGCGGCGCGCGTTAGCATGGGCGCATGGACAAGGCAGCTCTCGATGCGGCCTACCAGGCCGCGGTGCGCTATCTCGACGCGGTGCAGCAGCGACCGGTGGGGGCGAGGCTCGACGCCGGCTCGCTGCGCGCCAGGCTGGGGGGACCGCTCCCCGAGGAAGGCGAGCCCGCCGCGCAGGTGGTGGAGCGGCTGGCGCGGGAGGCGGACCCGGGGATCGTGGCCACGGCCGGGCCCCGCTTCTTCGGCTTCGTCATCGGGGGCAGCCTGCCGGCGGCGCTGGGCGCCGACTGGCTGACCAGCGCCTGGGACCAGAACGCCGGCCTCTTCGTCCTCTCCCCGGCCGCCTCGGTGGTGGAGGAGACGGTGCTGGAGTGGCTCACCGGGATCTTCGGCCTGCCGGCGGGCACCGGGATGGGCTTCGTCACCGGCGGGCAGATGGCGAACACCACCTGCCTCGCGGCGGCCCGGCAGTCGGTGCTCGCGCGCGCGGGCTGGGACGTGGCGGCGCGGGGATTGATCGGCGCGCCGCCGATCTCGGTCCTCGCCGGCGACGAGGCGCACATCACGGTCTACGGCGCCCTCCGCCTGCTCGGCCTGGGCGACGCCTCGGTGACGAAGATCCCCACCGACGGCCAGGGGCGGATGCAGCCCGACGCCCTGCGGGACGCGCTGCGCAGCCGGCGCGGGATGCCCCTGATCGTCTGCGCCCAGGCAGGCAACGTGAACACCGGCTCCTTCGATCCGCTGCCGGAGATCACCCGGCTCGCCCGCGAGCAGGGGGCCTGGGTGCACGTGGACGGGGCTTTCGGCCTCTGGGCGGCGGCGGCGCCGTCCACCCGGAATCTCATGGCGGGAGCGGAGAATGCGGATTCCTGGGCCACCGACGCGCACAAGTGGCTGAACGTCCCCTACGACGGCGGCCTGGCGTTCGTGCGCGACACCGCCGTCCACCGCGCCGCCATGGCCCGGACCGCCTCCTACCTGCAGCCCACCGAGGCTCACCGGGACAACTACGAGTGGACCCCGGAGTTCTCCCGCCGCGCCCGCGGCTTCACCGTCTACGCGGCCCTGCGCTCT
>Ga0335085_10016718_pt1 | contig 10589 bp, 9 predicted proteins | sample Lox_Sample_45_FD_206712 | JGI IMG/M metagenome (GOLD analysis project Ga0335085, IMG submission 206712) | Soil microbial communities from Loxahatchee National Wildlife Refuge, Florida, United States - Lox_Sample_4.5 | ecosystem: Environmental > Terrestrial > Soil > Wetlands | place: USA: Florida...
GGCGATCCGGGGGTCCTGATCCTGCGCCGCACGCTGGAGCGCGGCGGCCGGTCGCGATGCTTCGTGAACGGGCACGCGGCCACGCTCTCGGAGCTGCGCGAGGCCGGCGAGCGCCTGGTCGACATCCATGGCCAGCATGAGCACCAGTCGCTGCTGAGGCCTGCGGCGCAGCGCGACCTGCTCGACGCGCACGGCGGCGGCGAGGGCCTGGCGGCCGCGTGCGCCGGCGCGTTCCGGGAATGGCAGCGGCTGCGCGCGCTCGCTGTCGACGCGGCGGCCCGGTTCGCCCGGCGCGAGGAGGAGCGCGCCGCGCTCGAGGAGCAGGCATCGGTCCTCGACAAGCTCGCGCCGCAGGACGGCGAATGGCCGCGCCTTGCTGCCGAGCAGCGGCGCCTGCAGCACGGCTCCAGCCTGCTCGCGGGCGCGCAGTCGGCGCTCGAGGCGCTGAGCGAGTCCGAAGGTGCGGCCGTCGCGCAGATCGCGGCCGTGACGGCGCGCCTGCGCTCGCTTGCCGAGCACGACCCGGGCCTGGGCGCGGTCGTCGAGCTGCTCGCAGGCGCCGAGGCGCAGGCCGCGGAGGCGGCGCGCGGGCTCCGGCACTACGCCGAGCGCATCGAGCTCGACCCGCAGGCGCTGCGCGAGGTCGAGTCGCGCCTCGAGGCGCTGCATGCCGCCGGCAGGCGGTTCCGCGTCCGGCCGGAGTCGCTGCCGGAGCTCGCCGCGTCGGTGCGCGCACGGCTGAAGGATCTCGCGCTCGCGGCGAGCCCGGAGGCCCTCGAGCGCGAGGTGGCGGCGGCCGAAGACCGCTACCGCGCCGCTGCGAAGGCGCTGTCGGCCCGGCGGCGGGCGACGGCGAAATCGCTGTCGCGCCAGGTGACCGAAGGCATGCAGCAGCTCGCCATGAAGGGCGGGCGGTTCGAGGTGGTGCTGCGGGCGCTCGAGGAGCCGGCGGCGTCGGGCGCGGAATCGGTCGAGTTCGAGGTCACGTCGCACCCGAGCCTGCCGCTGCGCCCGCTCGCCAGGGTCGCCTCGGGCGGCGAGCTTTCGCGGCTGAGCCTGGCGCTGCAGCTCGTCGCTGCGCGCGCCTCGCCGGTGCGGACGCTCATCTTCGACGAGGTGGACGCGGGCATCGGCGGCGCCGTGGCCGAAACCGTCGGACGTTCGCTGCGCCGCCTCGGCCGCGAGCGGCAGGTGCTGTGCGTGACGCACCTGCCGCAGGTCGCCGCGCAGGGCGAGGATCACTGGCGCGTGCTGCGCACGGACGGCCGGGGGCGGGCGGGCACCTCGGCGGCGCGCCTCGACCGCGACGCGCGCATCGAGGAGCTCGCACGCATGCTGGGGGGAACGCAGATCACGGCCACCACGCGCAAGCACGCGGCGGAGATGCTGGACGCCGGCTAGCCGGCTAGGCCTCGATCGCCTTGCGGTGGGGGCAGGCCGTCTTGGTGCAGTCGGCGTAGAGCGCGAGCGAATGGCCGCGCAGCTCGAATCCGCGCTTTCGCGCCACGTCGCTCTGGCGCTGCTCGATCTCGGCGTCGTAGAACTCCTCGACGCGCCCGCATTGCAGGCACACGAGATGGTCGTGATGGCCGCCCTGGTTGAGCTCGAAGACCGCCTTGCCGGTCTCGAAGTGCTGGCGCGACAGCAGGCCCGCCTGCTCGAACTGCGTCAGCACGCGATACACGGTCGCGAGCCCGATGTCGATGCCCTCCGCGAGCAGGCTGCGGTAGACGTCCTCGGCCGACAGGTGCCGCACCTTGCTGTTCTCGAACAGCTCGAGGACCTTGCGCCGCGGCAGCGTGGCCTTGAGGCCGATGTCCTTCAGGCTCTGGGCCGAACTCATCGATTATCATTATATGCCGATGCTCCGTGCGGTCCCGTTCGCCTTTGCCCTGCTGCTCGCCGCCTGCGGGCCGCTCGCGCCCTACCGCATCGACATCCAGCAGGGCAACTTCGTCTCTCAGGACATGGTGTCGCAACTCAAGCCCGGCATGAGCAAGGACCAGGTGCGATTCCTCCTGGGCACGCCGCTCGTCACCGATATCTTCCACGCCAATCGCTGGGACTACGTGTACATGCTCGATCAGCCCGGCAAGCCCGTCGTGAACCGGCGGCTCGCGGTCTTCTTCGAGGGCGACAAGCTCTCGCGAGTCGAGGGCGACGTCGTCGCCGCCACGCCCGGCGGGACGCGCACGCCATGAAGGTCGCGATCACGGGCGCGGGCGGGCGCATGGGCCGGACGCTGATCGAGGCGGTGCTGGCCGATCCCGCGCTTCAGCTCGGGGCCGCGCTCGAGGCGCCGGGCAGCCCTGCGCTCGGTCAGGTCGCGGGCGGCGTGACGATCGGAGCCGCGCTCGAGGCGATCGGCTCGGTCGACGTCCTGATCGACTTCACGCGCCCGGAAGGCACGCTGGCCTACCTCGAGACCTGCCTCGCGCTGGGCAAGGCGATGGTCATCGGCACCACCGGCTTTGGCGACCCGCAACGCGCGCGGATCGCCGAGGCGGCGCGGCGGATCCCGATCGCGTTCTCGCCGAACTTCGCGATCGGGGTGAACGTCGTGTTCCGTCTCGCCCAGACCGCCGCGAAGGCGCTGGGCGACGCCTACGACGTCGAGATCGTCGAGGCGCACCACCGGCACAAGGTCGACGCCCCTTCGGGCACCGCGCTCAAGCTCGGGGAGCTGGTCGCCGGGGCGCTCGGGCGCGATCTCGGCCAGGTGGCCCTGCACGGCCGCTCGGGCGACACGGGCGAGCGCCCGGCGAAGGCGATCGGCTTCCACGCCATCCGGGGGGGCGACATCGTCGGCGAGCACACGGTGATCTTCGCTGGCCAGGGCGAGCGGGTCGAGATCGCGGTGCGCTCGCAGAGCCGCATGACGTACGCGGCGGGCGCCCTGCGCGCGGCGAAGTGGCTGCGCGGGCGCGCGCCGGGCCTTTACGACATGTTCGACGTGCTTGGACTGAGGACCCCCGGCGCGGTATAATTCGCCGCTCTGACGAGCGGGAGGGGCGCGAGCCTCTTCCGCTTTTTCGCATCTAATCCGGGAGTTTTGCTTTGCCTGCGCTCGCCTCCGCCGTCCTCGTCCTCGCCGACGGGACGGTGTTTCGGGGGCTGGCCGCCGGCGCGCCCGGCCTCGCGTCCGGCGAGGTCGTCTTCAACACCGCGATCACCGGCTACCAGGAAATCCTGACGGATCCCTCGTATGCCGGCCAGATCGTCACCCTGACGTACCCGCACATCGGCAACACCGGCGTCAACGCCGAGGACGCGGAGTCTTCCCGCGTGCATGCCGCCGGGCTCATCGTGCGCGACGTGCCGCGGCGCTGGTCGAGCTGGCGCGGAGAAGGCGATCTCACCGGGTACCTGGCCGCGCGCGGCATCGTCGCGATTTCGGACATCGACACGCGGCGCCTCACGCGCATCCTGCGCGAGAAAGGCGCGCAGAACGGCTGCGTGATGTCGGGCGCGATCGACGAGGCGAAGGCGCTCGCCGCCGCGAGGGCCTTCCCGGGCCTCGCCGGCATGGACCTCGCCAAGGTCGTCAGCACCGAGCGCCCGTACGAGTGGCGCGAGGGCCGCTGGCGGCTCGGCGAAGGCTACCGCCCGCCCGGGCCATCGCGCTTCCACGTCGTCGCCTACGACTACGGCATCAAGCGCAACATCCTGCGCCTGCTCGCCGAGCGCGAGGCGCGTATCACGGTCGTGCCGGCGCAGACGCCCGCGCGCGAGGTGCTGCGCATGAAGCCCGACGGCGTGTTCCTGTCCAACGGCCCCGGGGATCCCGAGCCCTGCGACTATGCGATCGAGGCGATCGGCGAGATCCTCGACGCGACGCGCATTCCGGTGTTCGGCATCTGCCTCGGGCACCAGCTCCTGGGCCTCGCCTCGGGCGCGAAGACCGTGAAGATGAAGTTCGGCCACCACGGCGCCAACCACCCGGTCAAGGACCTCGACACCGGCCAGGTCGTGATCACCAGCCAGAACCACGGGTTCGCCGTCGACCCCTCGTCGCTGCCGGCGGCGCTGCGGCCGACGCACGTGTCGCTGTTCGACGGCTCGCTGCAGGGCCTCGCGCGCACTGACCGGCCGGCGTTCTGCTTCCAGGGCCACCCCGAGGCAAGCCCGGGGCCGCACGACATCGGTTACCTGTTCGACCGCTTCGCGAAGATGATGGCCGATGCCCAGGCGCGCTGACCTGAAGTCGATCCTGATCATCGGCGCGGGGCCGATCGTGATCGGCCAGGCCTGCGAGTTCGACTACTCGGGCGCGCAGGCCTGCAAGGCGCTGCGCGAGGAGGGCTACCGGGTGATCCTGGTGAACTCCAACCCGGCGACCATCATGACCGACCCCGAGATGGCCGACGCCACCTACATCGAGCCGATCAACTGGCAGACGGTGGCGCGCATCATCGAGCGCGAGCGGCCCGACGCGCTGCTGCCGACGATGGGCGGCCAGACCGCGCTCAACTGCGCGCTCGACCTCGCCCGCGAGGGCGTGCTCGAGAAGTTCGGCGTGGAGATGATCGGCGCCTCGCGCGAGGCGATCGACAAGGCCGAGGACCGCGAGAAATTCAAGGCGGCGATGACGCGCATCGGGCTCGCCTCGGCGCGCTCGTCGCTCGCGCACTCCATGGAGGAGGCGCTGCAGGTGCAGGCGAGCCTGGGCTTCCCGGTGGTCATCCGGCCCTCGTTCACGCTCGGCGGGTCGGGCGGCGGCATCGCCTACAACCGCGAGGAGTTCGTCACCATTTGCGAGCGCGGGCTCGAGGCCTCGCCGACGAACGAGCTGCTGATCGAGGAGTCGGTCATCGGCTGGAAGGAATTCGAGATGGAGGTCGTGCGCGACCGCGCCGACAACTGCATCATCATCTGCTCGATCGAGAATCTCGACCCGATGGGCGTGCACACGGGCGACTCGATCACGGTGGCGCCGTCGCAGACGCTGACCGACAAGGAGTACCAGATCATGCGCGACGCCTCGATCGCGGTCCTGCGCGAGATCGGGGTCGACACCGGCGGATCGAACGTGCAGTTCGCGATCAATCCCGACGACGGCCGCATGCTGGTGATCGAGATGAACCCGCGGGTGTCGCGCTCCTCGGCGCTCGCGTCCAAGGCGACCGGGTTTCCGATCGCGAAGGTGGCGGCCAAGCTCGCGGTCGGCTACACGCTGGACGAGCTGAAGAACGACATCACCGGCGGCGCGACGCCGGCCTCGTTCGAGCCGACCATCGACTACGTGGTGACCAAGGTGCCGCGCTTCGCGTTCGAGAAGTTCCCTCAGGCGAACGACCGCCTGACCACGCAGATGAAGTCGGTGGGCGAGGTGATGGCGATCGGCCGCACGTTCCAGGAGTCGCTGCAGAAGGCGATGCGCGGCCTCGAGATCGGCGTCGACGGCTTGAACCAGCGCACGACCGACCGCGAGGTGATCGAGCGCGAGCTCGGCGAGCCCGGGCCCGAGCGCATCTGGTACGTGGGCGACGCGTTCGAGAACGGCTTCACGCTCGAGGACGTGCACCGGCTCACGCACATCGATCCCTGGTTCCTCGCGCAGATCCAGGAGATCGTCGAGCTCGAGATGCGCCTCGACGACCAGAAGCTCGCCGACATCGACGCCGAGACGCTGCGCATGCTCAAGCGCAAGGGGTTCTCCGACCGGCGCCTCGCCTACCTGTTCAATACCGGCGAGTTCGCGGTGCGCGAGAAGCGCCTCAAGCTCGGCATCCGCCCGGTCTACAAGCGCGTGGACACCTGCGCGGGCGAGTTCGCCACCCGCACCGCCTACCTGTACTCGACCTACGAGGAGGAGTGCGAGGCCGAGCCGAGCGCGCGGCGCAAGGTGATGGTGCTGGGCGGCGGGCCGAACCGCATCGGCCAGGGCATCGAGTTCGACTACTGCTGCGTGCACGCGGCGATCGCGCTGCGCGAGGCCGGATTCGAGACCCTCATGGTCAACTGCAACCCGGAGACCGTGTCGACCGACTACGACACCTCGGACCGGCTCTACTTCGAGCCGCTCACGCTGGAGGACGTGCTCGAGATCGTCGACAAGGAAAAGCCCTGGGGCGTGATCGTGCAGTACGGGGGGCAGACGCCGCTCAAGCTCGCGCGCGACCTGGCGGCCGCCGGCGTGCCGATCATCGGCACCAGCGCCGACTCGATCGACGCGGCCGAGGATCGCGAGCGCTTCCAGAAGCTGCTCGACAAGCTCAAGCTCCGGCAGCCGCCGAACCGCACCGCGCGCTCGGCAGCGGACGCGGTGAAGCTCGCCGAGCAGATCGGCTACCCGGTCGTCGTCCGGCCGAGCTACGTGCTCGGCGGGCGCGGGATGGAGATCGTGCATCACCAGGCCGATCTCGAGCGCTACGTGACGAGCGCGGTCAAGGTTTCGAACGACGCCCCGGTGCTGCTCGACCGCTACCTGTCGGACGCGATCGAGGTCGACGTCGATTGCGTCGCCGACGGCGAGGCGGTGCTGATCGGGGGCGTCATGGAGCACGTCGAGCAGGCCGGCGTGCACTCGGGGGACTCGGCGTGCTGCCTGCCGCCGCACTCGCTGTCGCCGGAGCTGGTGCAGGAGCTGCGCCGCCAGACGGAAATGATGGCCCGGGGGCTGCAGGTGCGCGGCCTGATGAACGTGCAGTTCGCGATACAGAAGGGCGCCGAGGGCAGCGTGGTCTACGTGCTCGAAGTGAACCCGCGCGCCTCACGCACGGTGCCCTACGTGTCCAAGGCCACGGGCCGCCCGCTGGCGAAGATCGCCGCGCTGGCGATGGCCGGCACGACGCTCGCCGCGCAGCGCGTGGTCGGCGACATCACGCCGCCGTACTTCTCGGTGAAGGAGGCGGTGTTCCCGTTCAGCAAGTTCCCCGGCGTCGACACGATCCTCGGCCCGGAGATGAAGTCGACCGGCGAGGTGATGGGCATCGGCGAGTCCTTCGGCGAGGCGTTCGTCAAGTCGCAGCTGGCCGCCGGCGTGCGCCTGCCGCGCGGCGGGCGCGCGTTCATCAGCGTGCGCGACGGCGACAAGCCGGGCGCCGCCGGCGTCGCGCGCGACCTCGTCGCGATGGGCTTCACGGTGCTGGCGACGCGCGGCACGGCCGCGGCGCTCGCCGCCGCGGGCGTGGCTGCGACGCCGGTCAACAAGGTCGCCGAGGGGCGCCCTCACATCGTGGACATGATCAAGAACGGCGAGGTGAGCTTCATCGTCAACACGGTCGAAGACACGCGCACGGCGATCTCCGATTCGCGATCGATCCGCACCACCGCGCTCGGGGCGCGGGTCACGTACTACACGACGCTGGCCGGCGCGAAGGCGGCTTGCGCGGGAATGAAGCACCTCGATCGGCTCGAGCCCTACCGCCTTCAGGACCTGCATGCGAAACTCAAGGCTGTTCCCCTCCAACGCGCGATGGTGACCCCGTAATGGCCAAGACTCCCATGACGCTGCGCGGTGCGGAGCTGCTGCGCGCCGAGCTGCACCGCCTGAAGACCGTCGAGCGGCCCGCGACCTCGCAGGCGATTGCCGAGGCCCGGGCCCACGGCGATCTTTCGGAGAACGCCGAGTACGACGCGGCGCGCGAGCGCCAGGGCTTCGTCGAGGGTCGAATCTCGGAGATCGAGGCCAAGCTCGGCAACGCGCAGATCATCGACCCGAAGCTGCTCGACGCCGACGGGCGCTGCGTGTTCGGCGCGACCATCGACCTGGAGGAAAAGGGCGGCGGCGCCGTGACCTTCCAGATCGTCGGCGAGGACGAGGCCGACATCAAGGCCGGCCGCATCTCGATCAGCTCGCCGATCGCGCGCGCGCTGATCGGCAAGGAGTCCGGCGACCAGGTCGACGTGCAGACGCCGGGCGGGATCAAGCAGTACGAGATTCTCGACGTGCGCTACGAGTAGCGCCTACCAGCCCCCGAAGCGGCCCCAGGTCGCCTCGATCTCCCCTGCGGCGTCCAGCACGTGGTAGCGCGCGTGCTGCGCCGCCGTCGCGCAGGCGTGGTTGGGAAGGATGCGCAACTGCGAGCCGACGGGTAGCGGGGGCAGCTTCGCCGGATCGCCGCTGCGGTGCGCGACGATGCCGTGCTCCTGATTCGCCTCGGCCACGATCAGCCCGTCGATCACGCGGCCGGCGGCATCGCACACCACGCCGTAGCCCTGGTCGACGCTCTGGCGCGCCGTGCCGCGATCGCGCGAAAGCGCCATCCACCCCGCGTCGATGAGCGCCCAGCGGCGGTCGGCCTGGTGCCCGATCACGGTGGCGAGCACCGACAGCGCGATGTCCTCGATCCCGCACACGCCGAGTCCGGCCATCACGAGATCCTGGAAGACAAACACGCCCGCGCGCACCTCGGTCACGCCCGCGAGGTCTTCGGCGAATGTCGCGGTCGGGGTGGAGCCGACGCTCACGACGGAGACCGCGAACCCCGCCTCGCGCAGCCGCGCGGCCGCGAGGCGAGCCGCGTCTGCCTCGCGCTTCGCCATCGCGCGGATTTCACCCGGGCTGCGGCAGTCGTAGGACGCGCCGGCGTGCGTCATGACGCCGGCGACGCGCGCGCCGCCGGAGGCCACCGCCTGCGCGACTTCGAGCAATTGAGGGTCGCCGGGCTTGACGCCCGCGCGGTGGCCGTCCGAGTCGACTTCGATCAGGACCTCGAGCGGCGCGCCGGCCAGGGCGCGGGCGAGCGCGACGTTGTCGACCACCACCTTCAGGCCGACGCCCGAGCGCGCCAGCCGCGCCGCCCGCGCGAGCTTGTTCGGCGCCAGCGCGACGGTGTACAGCACGTCGCGGTAGCCGTGCGCCCCGAAGACCTCGGCTTCCTTCAGCGTCGACACGCAGATCGGCCCGGCCTGGCCGCCGCCCAGCTGCCGCACGACCTCGAGACTCTTCGCCGTCTTGACGTGCAGCCGCAGGGCGGGCCCGAGCCGCGACACGTGCCCCGACATGCGCCGCCAGTTCGCCTCCATGATCCGGCGCTCGAGGAGCAGCGCCGGCGTCTCCAGCTCGCGCAGGGCGCTCACCGCGGGGGGTCGCTCGCTTCGGGCTTCTCGCGGTACACGACCAGGATCTTGCCGATGTGCTGCACGGGATGCGCGCGCGTGCGCTCGCAGATGCTCGCGAGCGCGACCTCGCGCTCGTCGCGGTTGAGCGGCGCGGCCCGGATCTTGATCAGCTCGTGGCGCGCGAGCGCGCGGTCGATCTCCGCGATGACCGCGTCGGTGAGCCCCTTGCCGCCGAGCTGCAGGAGCGGGGTGAGCGCGTGCGCACGGGCGCGGAGCCGGCGCCGCTTGCCGGGGTCGAGAACCTCCACGGCAGCAGTATAAGATCGCCGGCGATGGCGAAATCGAACAAGGCCTGGCTGCGCCGTCACGTGACGGATGCCTATGTACGGCGGGCGAAGGAGGCGGGCTACCGGTCTCGCGCGGCTTACAAGCTGCTCGAGATCGACCAGCGGGACCGGCTCCTGCGGCCGGGCATGCGCGTCCTGGATCTGGGCGCCGCGCCGGGCGGGTGGTCGCAGGTGGTATCCGAGAAAGTGAAGCCTGGGGGCTCGGTCGTGGCCGTCGACCTGCTCGACGTCGCACCGATCGCCGGCGTGACGATCCTGAAGGGGGACTTTCGCGAGGTTGGCCTCGAGATCGCGCTGGGTGGCAAGGCCGACCTGGTGCTCTCGGACATGCTTCCGAACGTCACCGGCGTGCCGCTCGTCGACCAGGCGCGCGCCGCCGAGCTGACCTGCGCCGCGATCGATTTGTGCCGCCGGGCGCTCGCGCCCGGCGGCGCGTTCCTCGTCAAGGTGTTCCACGGCGTCGCCTACGAACAAGTCCTGCGCGAGCTCAGGGCCACGTTTCAAACGGTCGTAACCCGGAAGCCGGCCGCATCGCGCGGCGAGTCTCGCGAGAACTTTCTGCTCGCCCGCAGCCTGAAACGCCATTGAAGTCGGCCACGTCGGCCGCAACATACCAAAACGGCGTAAACTGATTTTTTGCGGCGCTGCCCCAAAGAGGAGCAAGTCATTGAACAACATGCTTAAAAACCTCGTCATCTGGCTGGTGATCGGCCTCGTGCTGATGACGGTGTTCAACCAGTTCAACAACCGCCAGCCGGTCCAGGCGCCGATGGAATACTCGCAGTTCCTGGACGAGGTGAAGGCCGGCCGCATTTCCAAGGTGACGATCGAGGGCCGCCAGCTCAAGGCCACGACCACCGACGGCAAGCGCGTGACGAGCTACTCCCCGGGCGACATCTGGCTGGTCTCGGACCTGCTCAAGTACGGCGTGAAGATCGAGGCGAAGCCCGAAGAGGAGCCTTCGCTGCTGATGAACATCTTCGTGTCCTGGTTCCCGATGCTGCTGCTGATCGGCGTGTGGATCTTCTTCATGCGCCAGATGCAGGGCGGCGGGCGCGGCGGCGCGTTCAGCTTCGGCAAGTCGCGCGCGCGCATGCTCGACGAGTCGACCAACACCGTGACCTTCGCCGACGTCGCCGGCTGCGAGGAGGCGAAGGAGGAGGTCGCCGAGCTCGTCGACTTCCTGCGCGACCCGTCCAAGTTCCAGAAGCTCGGCGGGCGCATCCCGCGCGGCGT
>Ga0335085_10016719_pt1 | contig 10589 bp, 15 predicted proteins | sample Lox_Sample_45_FD_206712 | JGI IMG/M metagenome (GOLD analysis project Ga0335085, IMG submission 206712) | Soil microbial communities from Loxahatchee National Wildlife Refuge, Florida, United States - Lox_Sample_4.5 | ecosystem: Environmental > Terrestrial > Soil > Wetlands | place: USA...
AGGCGGCGGCCAGGCCGAAGCTGGCCGTCGGCAAACTGCTGGCCCAACAGATCCCCGAGCGCCTGGCCGAAGCGTTGTGCCGGCACTGCGGGATCGATCAGGGCACGCCGGCCGGCCGGCTCGCGCGCGAGTCCCGGCGCACGCTGGTTCACGCCCTGACCGGACTCTCGCTCCCCATCCTGCGCGACCGTGGCTGGAACTACGCCGAAGTCACCGCCGGCGGCGTGCCGCTGGACGAGATCAACTTCCGAACCATGGAATCGCGCAAGGCGCCCGGCCTGCACCTGGTCGGCGAGATGCTCAACTGCGACGGCCGGATCGGCGGGTTCAACTTCCAGTGGGCCTGGGCCACGGGCTATCTCGGCGGCCGCGGCGCCGTCGCCGGGCTGGGAGGCCCTTCGTGAAGATCGCCACGTTCAACGTGAATTCCCTGCGCAAGCGCCTGCCGATCGTCCTCGACTGGCTCGCGCGGCACCGGCCCGACGTGCTGTGCCTGCAGGAAACCAAGGTCCAGGACGGGGACTTTCCGGCGCTCGCGCTGACCTCCGCCGGCTACCATGCCACGTTCCGCGGCATGAAATCGTACAACGGCGTCGCCGTGCTGACGATGGAAGAGCCGGACGCGGTGTTTTACGGCTTCGACGACGGCAAGGACTCCGACGACGCGCGGCTCCTGCGGGTGGTCGTCCGGGGGATTCCGATCGTCAACACGTATATCCCCCAGGGCTTCGAGGTCGAGTCGCCGAAGTACCAGTACAAGCTCGGCTGGTTCACACGCCTGCGCGCCTACTTCGACAAGCACCTCTCGCCCACGAAGCCGGCGATCTGGTGCGGGGACATGAACGTCGCGCCACGCCCCATGGACGTGCACAGCCCGGAAAAGCATCTCAAGCACGTCTGCTATCACGAGGACGCGAGAAAAGCGTATGCGCAGACGGTCGCCTGGGGCTTCGAGGATGTGTTCGTCAAGCTCCATCCGGACCGCCGGCAATATACCTTCTGGGACTACCGCCAACCGAGCTCCCTGGACGCCGACAAGGGCTGGCGGATCGATCACATCCTGACGACCGCGCCGCTCGCCAAGAAATGCGCGCAGTGCGACGTGGACATCGGGCCGCGGCGCGCGAAGGACCCCTCCGACCACACCTTTCTGTGGGCGGAGTTTTCGGTGTAACCCGCCGGCGCAGGCGACGCTTGCATCTGGCCGTGAACCTGTGCTAGCGTACCCCTGCGTTTCATCGCTGAAGGAGTCCGGCGAGGAGGCGCCAGATGAGGAAGGACTCCATCGCGATCGTGCCTTGCAGTAGGAATCTGATCGGACAGTCTGCCCTGAAAGACGCCCTCGTTATCGCGCCTTCGGTGCTATCCATGCCCCTCTCATTCCTTACTCTCAAGACAGCGTCGCATCAGTAAAGGAGGTACCCGATGGGTACGAAGTTGTATGTGGGCGGCCTGCCCTATTCCACCACCGAGCAACAGCTCAGCGAGCTGTTCTCACAACAGGGTTCCGTGACGTCGGCCAAGGTCATCACGGACAAGTTCACCGGCCAGTCTCGCGGGTTCGGATTCGTCGAGATGGCGACGGGTGAAGAGGCCCAGAAGGCGATCACGGCGCTGAACGGCACGGAAATGGGCGGCCGGACGATCACCGTGAACGAGGCCCGTCCACAGGAAAAGCGTAGCGGGGGCGGCGGCTACGGCGGCGGCGGGGGCGGCGGCTACGGCGGCGGCGGCGGCGACCGCGGCGGACGTTGGTAACTAATCCTGCGATAGGATAACACCGACTGAACACGATGGGCCGGGGCATCCGGACTCGGATGCCCCGGCCCATTCAACCCGATCAGGGCGCGACACTCACGCCGGGAGGTTACGATCGCCAGACCAGGAAAAGCGACTCTCGCGAAACGCGATCGCGAGCGGGCCAAGCAAGCCAAGCAGAAAGAAAAAGAAGAGCGCCGGGTCCAGCGGAAGGCGGAGAAAGCAGATAAGGCGGCGACTCCCCGGCCTCGCGATGGGGAAGACCCGGATCTCGCCGGCATGCACCCGGGACCGCAAGCACCCCTCTTTTAGTCTCAGAAGGCTCATCCATGCTCCAGAAATCCCTGTTTGTTCTCCTGCTCGGCCTGCTCCTGACAAGCTGCCTCTCCGACGAGCTGCAGCAGCGCAAGGAAGAGCGGCGCTTGTTCGAAGACATGCTGAATCGTTCCGTCGGAAAAATGACCTATGAGCAGGTTCTGGGATTCTTCGGCCCTCCGACGGAGCGGACGGAAAACGCCAGCAATATCACGGCCGTGTGGGAGGACCCGACGTCGAACGGATTCCGGATGGACAGACCGGACAGCGGCACAGGCGGACTCTCCCGCTTCTACGGCGAGCGCGTGCGGATGGTCTTCGACCGCAGAACCCAGATGATGAAGTCCTGGGACTACCCCAACAAGTAGCCCCCGCGCGCGGAGGGCGCAGCCCTACCCGGTCTTTTGCGAGGGCGGGAACAGGTATTCGATTTCCTTCACGCAATACTCAAGGAAGTTGTCCAGCGTCTGGCTGGACGTTGACAGGTGGATCACGGCATTGACGTTGGCGTCCTTCGTAGACGCGGCGGCCAGCCGTTCCGTCATTCCCCGGTTGACCCCCGAAACACCCCGATAGACCTCCGTCAGTTTCTTGAGTTCCCAGTCCGGCGCCTCTCCGTTCCGCATGCGGAAATATTGCGCCGTCAGATACATGGAAATGGCCCGGTAGATCGTCTCCTCTTCCGACGCGAACGGCAAGTGGAACCGCACGTTGGGGCGAAGCCGGTCCATGATCGGACAGTTGCTCGCCACCATGTAAATCCCGATGATCGAGCTCAGGCCTTCCTGCAGCGTGGTCTTGGCTTCGAAATCGCGCCGCTCGGTCACCACCCGGACGTGGATGTCCTGAAACGAGATCGCATCCTTGAACGTCTCGACCAGGGTCGACAGATTGACCGCCACCGGGCAGTGCGTCACCTCCTGGCCGAGCGGACAGTTCGCGCACTGGTGATACGCGAGCTTCGTCCAGTCGGGCCTGGGCACATCCTTGTTCGTCACCAACTCGAGGGTGTCGGCCTTGAGCACCACCTCGAAGTTTTTTTCCAGCCCGTTGGGAAACCGGAACTTGTAGCGGTAGTGATAGGTCTTGGCCGGCTTCTGCTCCAGCATGGATATCCTCCCCGTCTTCAGGAGAGTAGAATCTAAGCACGACGGGGCCGCTTGTGCAAGACCCCGGACACGCGCGCTTCTGGGCGGCGGGAGCCGTCCGGGCGACCCTCTTGCCAAACGCGCCACAACTCGCTATGAGTGCGCATCGGGAGACCACTCCATGCTGACGATCAGACGGGCGGGCGAGAACGATTTTCCGGTGATCCTCAAGATTCAGAGGGAGGCGTTCGGCGCCTATGAGGGCACGTACGACACGGCCGCATGGACCAAGGAGACGCTTGAGAACATCACGCGGGACTCGACGGACAAGGTGATCCTGGTGGCGGAGTGGGACGGCGCGGTGGCGGGATCGGTCCGCTTCTGGAATGCCGGAGGGGTCTGCGTGATCAGGCTCCTGTCGGTGAGCCCGGCACACCAGGGCCGGGGCATCGGAAAAGCGCTGATGCGGGAGATCGAGAAATACGCTGCGGACGCGCACAAGCTCTATGTCTGCACAATGCTCCGCGCGTCCCGCAACATCGCGATGTTTCTGAATCTCGGCTATCGCCCCGAATCGCTGCTGCCGGACCAGTACCACCACGCGGACCTGATCTGCTTCTCCAAGTACCTGAAGCCGGCGCCCTGATCAGCCGGCCTGCCGCAGTTCGCTTTCCCTTGCATTGCCGCCCGCCGATTCTGTATGGTGACGAGGTTTGTCCAGGATCAACCACCAGCAGGGGAGAGGATTTTCGTTCGATGGAGCAGACGACGAATACGGTGAATTGGAGACAGTGGCTGACGCATCCGCAGCTCGTGCATCCCGCGGCTATCGAGACGATGGACATGCTCGCCGAGATGCTGGCCGGGACGACCAACTGGCCGGAAGACCGGCACGCCGCGGTTGAAGCGTTCCTGAAGACCGCGAAGGAAGAAGGGATCGTCACCGCGCAGGAGTATATCCGGCTACGGGGCGCGCTCGCCTCGGAGATGTAGCTCTCGCCTCGATCGGAAGCCGCAGGAAACCTTTAAAACTCCGCGCCTTCGTCCCAGTCGGGGTAGCGACGGGAGCCCGGCCTGAACGACTGCGCGTCCCCTGCGCCCCACACCGGCCCCTCGACCTTCTCAATGTGCAGGGCGTCCGAATCGGCGTGCCAGCCGTGCGCGTCGGCGGGCGGGTTTTCGCCCGGCGCAGGCCGGCCGGGAGGCGTCAGGAACTCCGTGTCCCAGAAATACAGGCCGACCACCGCGTCGAAATCGATCTCGGCAAGGTAGTAATCGCCCACCGGCAAAAGGCCGTCAGGCCGGCCCGGCGCGACGTCGTTCAGTTCCACGCAGTAATTCGCCAGACACTCGTAGAGCAGGAGCCACTGGCTTTCCGAAATTCGATACACGGCCAGCGCCTGGCTGAGCCCCAGCAGATGTTCGAGAGTCGGAATCGCGGCTTGCGGAGTGAACCGGCGCGAGGCATGCGGGTAGCAGGCTTCCCAGGCATCCAGGTCGTGGCGGACGTTGAGCGCGGCGATCTTCGCGAGTTCGCGCTCGATCGCCGCATGCAGGATCGCCGTGAAGACGGCGTCGGGTTTATGGCGAAAGTAGATCAGGCCTTTTAGGATAGCCCACTCAGGACAATGTATGCCAGCGCCGCCAGGATGCCGGCGGCCGGCAGCGTGACGATCCAGGCCAGCACCATGTCCCGGACGGTCGTCCAGCGGACGGCCTTGAGCCCCTTCAAAATCCCGATGCCGATGATTGCGGAGCTGCTGACGTGCGTCGTGGAGACGGGCAGCCCCATGGTGGCCGAGACAAACACCAGAGACGACGTCGTGAGATTCGCTGACAGCCCCTCGACATGGTCCATGCGCGTGACCTTCTCCGCCAGAACCTCGGTGACGCGGAGGCCTCCCAGGTAACTGCCAAGGCCCATCGCCAACGCCACGGCCGCCAGCGAACCGAACTGGACGGTCACGCTCGGCCAGGACGCCGACGCGCTGCCCAGTAGAAACATCGCCATGATCTTGGGCGTATCGTTCGCGCCGCGCGCCAGGGATGCCACTCCGCTGGAGAGCCAGTGGATGCTGTCCAGCCCGACCGCCAAACCTTTTAAGCCCGCGCGCTCGCACTGGGCAGGAACCGCCACCACAGGCTGTCCGAGCACGCTTGTCTGCATCAACGTGCGGGTGTTCCCTCGCGCATCGATGCTCACTAAGGCGCGGGACGCCGGCATCACGCACAGACAGGCGCCTTCCCAGCAAACGGCGACGCGCTTGATAACGGGATGAACCATGAACGAAACCGTTAAGGCTAAAACGGGACTCAGCAGCAGCGGTAGGCCGATCTTACCGGTGATGGCCGGCCAGATCAGCCCTTGACTGCCGATGGAGACCAACCCCGCGCCGACGAGGGCGCCGGTCAGTGCGTGGGTGGTGGACACCGGAAGACCCGTCCGCGAGGCGACGAACACCCATCCCATCGCGCCGACGAGGATTGCCAGCGCCAGCGTCGGCGGCGTCGCAATCCCCGGCTGAATGAGACCTTTGCTGAAGGTCTTCAACATGGCGCCGGCCACGAAAGCCGAGAGGCCCGCGCCGGCCACCGTCCAGGCCGTGCCCCAGATGATCGCGGCACGATAGTTGGTGACGCCGCTGCCGACCAGGGTCGCGATCGCCTTGGAGACGTCATTGGTGCCGTTGGCGTAGGCCAGCGCCATCACCAACAGCAAGGCCAGGAAGGAGAATTCCATCGTGTGGCCGTTACGCGATGGCGCCGCCGCAGGAGGAGCCGGCGCCGGCCGTGCAGCCGTAGCAGTGCATCCCGGTGACGACGCGCCGGCGTGCCAGCAACGCAAGATCGAATGCGTGGATGGTCTGCGGCGCCGCGCCCTCCACCGGCAGGTCCAGCATCTGGTTGAAGTCGCAGTCGGAGAGCCGGCCGTCCCAGTTCACGCTGATCAGGTTCCGGCACATGAGTCCGTCCACGGAGGCCGGGTTGAAGCTCGTGATGAGCTGTTCCATGTAGGCCTCGTACCGGCCCGCGCGATGCAGGTCGTCCAGAAAGCGGCTGATGGGCATGTTGGTGATCGTATAGAGGCGGTTGAAGCGGATGCCGAAGCGCTTCGCCAGCTCATCTTTGTATTCGGCCTCCAGGCCGGCCTGTGGCGGCGGCAGCTTGGGGCCCAGCGGGTTATACACCAGGTTCAGCACCAATCCGGTGCCGTCTTGGCCGTAGCCGAGCGCATTGAGCTGCCGCAGCGCCTCGATGCTCCGGCCGTACACGCCCTTGCCCCGCTGCTGATCCACGTTTTCTTCGAGATAGCAGGGCAGCGAGGCGATCACCTCCACCTGATGGCCGGCAAGAAACTGCGGCAGGTGCTGCTTGTCCCGCACGAAGAAGACGGTGAGGTTGCAGCGGTCCATCACGCGCCGTCCCATCGCCCGGCACTGCTCCACCAGATACTCGAAGTGCGGGTTCATCTCCGGCGCGCCCCCGGTGATGTCCACCGCGCGCAGTTCCGGATAGCGCCGCACGGCATCCAGCACCGCCTCCACCGTCTCCCGTGTCATGATTTCGGTCCGGGCGGGTCCGGCATCGACGTGACAGTGGGCGCAGGTCTGGTTGCACAGCTTGCCGACGTTGACCTGGAGGGTGTCCACCCGCAACGCGCGCAACACCGCCTGCCCATGCTCCGCGAGCGTCGCGTCGAAGGAAGGCAGCGTCAGGATGCTCACGAGGACCGCCTCGCAACGGGCAGCTCGCCCGGGAAACTGATCCGGCAGCAGCCCAAGTCAATGGCCTGCTGCTTGCTGTCCTTCAACTGCCGCTGGACGCTCGGCGCGATCCGGTAGCAGACGCGCTGGCCCTCCCGCAGGCCTTCGATCAGGCCGGCCTCTCTGAGGATCCGCAAATGGTGGGACACATGCGGCTGCTGTTTGCCGATCGCCTCGACCAATTCGCTCACGCACTTTTCCTGCGCCAGCAGCGATTCCAGAATTTTCAGGCGCGTCTCATCCCCGAGCGCCCGCATGACGCCCGCGCATTGCCGTTCGGTCAGCATCGGTTTCGTCATGTCAGCAGCAACCGCCGTCCGGATCGCACGAAACCTCATTACCCGCAACCGTTTCGCCCGCCCGGTTGAGGACCGCGAAGTGCCGGCCGTAGGGACCGGACTCCAGCACGTCCAGCGTCTTCGAGCAGATCTCCAGCGGAACGCCGCGCCGATAGACATGGTGATCGTCGTCCACCGCTTCCGCGAACGGTCCGGTGAAGACGGCGAAGTGGCCCTTCCAGACGCAGGGCGTATCGGCGGGAAGAATCGCAATCAGGCGCTGATCGGTCGTCGCGAGGTGGACCGGCTGGTCGGATAGAAGAAAGAGCCGCTCGAACGGCGGCATCGTGAGCAATTGCGCCGCGCGCGCCGACACCGGCTCGGGCTTGCCCCGGTGGTAGGCCTGCCCCAGTTCGTCCACCACCCGGCTGAATGGCCCAACCAGCGTTGCGAACCGCACCCCATTGGGCTCCGCCGCCTCTGGCAGCTTGTAGCCGGTCAGCGTCAGGGAGATGAACTGGATACCGTCGATGACGCGCCACGGAGAGCACTTCACCTGATGCACGCCGAGAAACCCCGCCCGTACGAGACCGCCGAGGTATTCCCAGATGGGCAGCGCGCCGGAGAGGCAGTCGCCCCATTTTTGCGTGTCGTGGATCAGGTATTGGGGCACCGGCTGATCCGCCACGATGTCCGAGATCGTGAATCGCCCGCCGGGACGAGCGGCCCGGAACATCTCGCGGAAGACTTTCGTCTTGTCCGGAGACAGATTGATCACGCAGTTCGAGATGATCAGATCGATGGTGCCGTCCTCGACGGGCAAATTCTCCGCGTGCCCTTTGCGGAACTCCGTGTTCGAGCCGGCATAGCCGAGATTCTTCGCCACGACCGGCGCGTTGCGGCGGGCCATCGCCAGCATCTCGTCGGTCATGTCCACGCCGATCACCCGCCCGGACGGGCCGACGCGCCGCGCGGCGTCGAAACAATCGATGCCCCCGCCCGACCCGATGTCCAGGACGGCCTCCCCGGGCTGCACCGTCGCCAGGCCGGCCGGCGTGCCGCAGCCGTAGGACACGCGCAGGACCTCCTCCGGAACGAACGCGCGCAGATCGTCGAAGTTATAGCCGGTCGGGCAGCACATCTGCTCGCCGGTCGTCACCGCCCTGGCGTACCGCTCGCTGACTTGCTGCGTGATCGTCTCGTCCGGCATGAGCACCTCGCGCTGGATTAAGTTATACAGATACGTCCATATATCAGGCTCGACGCACCCCGTCAATATCGTCCGCGCTTCCTCACTCCTACGGAGGCCCGATCCTGCCGGATTTCAAATCTTTCGCCGTTCTTCTATAATGAGGCTCCGATGTCTGAGCGGTTCGACCAGGTCGTCAAGATCATGTCCCAGCTGCGGGGGGAAGGCGGCTGCCCCTGGGACCGCAAGCAGACACGCGAGTCGCTCAAGCCCTACCTGATCGAGGAAGCCTACGAGGTCCTCGAGACTATCGAAGCGCAGGACGATCCCAAGCTGAAGGAGGAATTGGGCGACGTGCTGCTGCAAGTCCTCTTCCACGCCCAGATCGGCCGGGAACACAACACGTTCACCATCGAGGACGTGCTGGAGACGCTGGCGGACAAGTTGATCCGGCGCCATCCCCACGTGTTCGGCGAAACAGCCGACGCCCCTCCCGCCGAGATCAGCGCGGACGAAGTCGTCCACCGGTGGGAGGACATCAAGCGCCGGGAAAAAGCCGACCAGTCCGGCAACGGCGACGCCGGCTCGGCGCTGGATGGCGTGCCCAAAGCGCTGCCAGCGCTGCTGCGCGCGTACCAGCTGCAAGTACGGGCGGCCCGCGTCGGGTTCGACTGGCCGCACGACCTGACCGGCTATGCCCAGGTCGTGGGCAAGGTGCATGAGGAACTGCACGAAATCGACGACGCGCGGGCCGACCTGGCGCAAGACTCGTCGGACGCCGCCCGTCGGCGGCTGGAAAGCGAAGTCGGCGATCTCCTGTTTGCGCTGGTGAACCTCGCCCGCTTCGTGAAAGTGAATCCCGAGGAGGCCCTGCGCGGGTCCGCCAACCGGTTCGCCGCGCGATTCGCCCACATGGAGCAGGCCGCCAAGGCCCGCGGCCGCTCGCTGTCCGAAATGACCTTGGCCGAGATGGACCGCCTGTGGGAGGAAGCCAAGTCGGCGGAAGGGAACAAGCCGCAACCATGACCGACGGCACGCCCGAGCCTGAGGAAACGCCCGAGCCCGCCTGGCGCAACCCGAGCGCTCCCGAGCCGGGGCAACCCACCGGCGGACATCCCGTCGCCGCCATTGTGGGCGGGATCCTCACGCTGTGGCTGGTTCTCTGGGTCGTCATTCCGAACCCCAAGGACCAGCCGACCGACCCGACCACGGGCCAGACCACCCTCACGCCCGGCATGACTACGGGCACGCCGAGCGCCCCGCACGTCACGTCCCGCACCGTGGCGGTCCTGCCGGAATACAACGCGGTCGCCGTGCTCGTGCCGCCGGACACAACCGACGAGCAGGTCGCCCAGCTGCTGCAGCGGTTCAAGAAGGCCCGCCTTGATGAGACGCTGGCGCAGTACGTCCCGGCGACGACCAAGGGCGACAAGCTCGGCCCGCATGCGATTGCCGACATCTACGTGTTCTCGGAGAGCGAATGGGCCACCGCCGACGCCCTCCGCACACTGGCCCGCGGCCCTCACGGCCCGCCCGACCCCGGAAAGAAAGGCGCGCCGACGTTCGCGGAGACCATCGGCCGCGTCCGAGGCCACTACGTCATCAACCTGCACGAGGCGGAGCGGCGGGACCGCGCCTCGATCGGGTACGCTGACGAAGACGGACAACTCCACGGACCCCACTACAAGGAGCTCTTCTGAGCCGACCGCCATCCAGCCGGTGGTATTGGATCGCCGCGCTTCTGATCGTCCTCGCAGGACTCGCGGACTTCACCGTGTACGTGGCAAGGAGCCTCGACAACCTGTTCGGCAGTCTCATCCAGGTCACGGCGCCCGGGTCGGTCGATCTGACGTTCACGGAGACAGGCCCCTACACCATTTTCATGGACGTAGGAGAGGAGCCGGCGACGGCGAAGCCGGTCGTACGGCTCGTTTCAAAAAAGACGGGCGCGTTCGTCAATGTCGACCCGGTCACCACTCCAATGTTCTATATCTGGGAAGACCAGAAAGCGATTGCCATCAAGGAATTCAGGATCGAGGAGCCGGGTCCCTACGCACTGGACGCATTTTTTCCCGCGGGCGCCGGCCAGGTTCAGACCACCCTGACCATTGGACGCAGCTGGGGAAAACGCTTCCTTGCGATCTTCACGACCGGCGTGACCGGCCTGCTGGTCTGGATGGCGGCCGCAGGTGTGGTC
>Ga0335085_10016720_pt1 | contig 10589 bp, 6 predicted proteins | sample Lox_Sample_45_FD_206712 | JGI IMG/M metagenome (GOLD analysis project Ga0335085, IMG submission 206712) | Soil microbial communities from Loxahatchee National Wildlife Refuge, Florida, United States - Lox_Sample_4.5 | ecosystem: Environmental > Terrestrial > Soil > Wetlands | place: USA: Florida...
CTCATTGCTGTCATCGTCCTCAACCTAGGCGGCCTCTTCAAACCGGCTAACGCCTGAAATCCACACAGGGATCGTCACGGAATTGCGAAGTCATTCTGCGGACCGTTTAGCAGTAATAACCTCAACGATTACTGCTTCCGGTCCCAGTTTTCGACTTTGACGATTCCCGCCCCTTCTTGGACAACCACCAGACGATTAGCGTGAACGCCTGACAGCTTTTCGGTGTCGCCGTTTGTCCAGCGAATTTCCAAGTCGGCGGTGGAAGATGCTCCCAACCCGAAATGGAGGCGGCGATCATTCACGGAATAGAAACTTGATTGCGCGGCCACCGTCTGACTTTGCTTCTTCCCGCCGTAATGGGCGGTGACTCGGGAGCCGATGGCGCTCCGGTTGGATTTCGTCCCAGCCAGCAGAACCTTCAGCCAGTTGCGGTCTCCCCGCAGGTCATTGCGCAACAGAGAAGGCATCTCGTTCTGGTTGACGACCACGATATCAACGTCGCCGTCATTGTCGAAATCTCCAAATGCGCACCCACGGCTCGAGTGGCGGGCGGCGATTCCCGGTCCGGCCTCGTCAGAAAGTTCCTCGAACTTGCCATTGCCGAGGTTTCGAAAAAGGACGCGGGGCGTCTTCATCGGATATTGGGGAACACTCCGTTCAACCTCAGGATAAATTGACCCCGAACAGATAAAGATATCGGGGTAGCCATCATTGTCGAAATCGAATATTCCGTTGCCCCAGCAGATGTACCGAGTCTCGACGCCAAATCCCGATGCAAACGTTGCGTCCGTAAAGTAGCCGCTCCCATCGTTGTGGTAGAAGGTAGGAGTATCGTCGGCAAAGTTGGTTTTGAAGAGATCAAGTTCTCCGTCGAGGTCGATGTCTCCGGTGCTCACTCCCATGCCCGATTGCTCGAGTCCGTCTTCCGTGAGGGCCACGCCCCGTTCTAGACCTTCTTCTTTGAAGGTACCGTCGTGTTGATTGCGGAGGAGCATACTGGGCGTCGAGTCGCAGGCCACGTACAAATCGGTCCATCCATCGCCGTCGAAGTCGGCGGCGAGCGCCGTCATGCCATAACGGTCAACCGCCGCCGCAATCCCAGAGGATTGGCTGACGTCCGTGAAGGTTCCGTCGCCGTTATTGCGAAAAAGATAGTGGTGAGGCGTCTTGAGCCCTCGCGGTCCGCAATTCACTGCGATACCTTTCCAAACGCAGTAGGCGGCGCCACCCGGTTTAGGCAGCGTCTTGAAGTCCAAATCCACATAGTTGGCAATAAAGAGGTCTAAATGCCCATCGCGGTTGTAATCCAGAAAAGTACAACCCGATCCCCAAAGGGTGGCGGATTGGACCAAGCCCGCCTGTTTGGTGACATCGGTAAATGTACCGTCCCCATTGTTGCGGTAAAGCAAATTCTGGCCATAGTAGGTTATGAACAGATCCTCGAAACCGTCGTTGTTATAGTCTCCCACGGTAACGGCGCTGGCCCAGCCAGTCTTCAACAATCCGGCTTGCGCGGTAACGTCGGTAAATGTTCCATCACGGTTGTTTTTGTAAAGCCGGTTAGTGGCACCGGCGGGAGGTGACGCGAAACGCGTACCGCTGAGCATGAAGATATCAAGCCATCCGTCATTGTCATAATCAAGGAAAGCCACGCCACACCCGATGGCTTCCAACAGGTAATCCTTCTTGTCCACCGGCCCGTAAATGCACGGTGCGACAAGGCCGGCGGGCCTGGCGATATCTGTGAAATGGGCGAGAAAGGGTACTCCGGAGGCCTTTCCGCGGGGAGCGGCTGCGACGCCGCGTGAGGTCATCCCCTGCCCGCGGAGCGCCAGAGGGGCGGCAAGAATCAGGAGCAGCTCGCGCCGGGTCCACTGGAGGGCATGGCACGCATTCCTGCGGAGGCCTGAGTGTGCGGGGAATTTCAAGGTCGTAGCGTTATTTCCAGTTAAGTTCAGCGTACATTCCCAAACTTCAGCCGCTCGCTCTCCTGCAACTGGCGATGCAGCTCTTTGGAAACCTTGCCGTACAGCTCCTGTGCTTTGGCCTGGTTTCCCTGTGCCGCGTAAAGCCGGGCTAACTGATAATAAGCCGGGTTAAACGAAGAGTCTTTAGCAATCGACATTTCCAGGGCTTCGCGGGCAGGTTCGGGATGGCCCAACTGCACTTCGCAACGCCCAAGGTAGTACCAAGGCAGAGGGTCGTCGGCAAACTGCTGGGCCGATTTTGTGAACGCCTCGCGGGCGTCGTCGTACTTTTCCAGTTTGAACAATGTCAGGCCGTAATTGTAATAGTAAACATTCAGGGCTTTATTCTGCGTGCTCTGTCCCGAAGCAATGGCAGTTTGGTAATAGGGAATTGCCTCCTGGTATTTGGTCATTTCGGAATAACAGTTGGCGAGAAAGAAATTGGCTGGAGCCTGCATCTCCTGGTTTTCCAAGAGCTGTTTGAAGAGGGGGGCGGCTCCGGCTACGTCGCCCAGACGATAGAGACTGAATGCCCGCGTGAACTGCCATAGAGCCAAGTGGCTTGACGGCGGCGCCGTAGACCCTAGAGTACGAATCGCTTCCGCGTCGGCATCGACCTTTTGATAGGCTTGCGCCAGGCTGATCCGCGCATCCCAATCCCCGGGCGTAATTTTCAAGCACTTTTGCAAGGCTGGAATGGCTTGTTTGGGCTTCCCGGAGAGCATCAAAACATTTCCGAGCACGAAGGCATAATTGGGATTAGCGGGGTCCGCCTGAACCGCTTGCTCAAGAAGCGCCTCCGCCTCCCCCAAACGCCCTTGCGCAATGGCCTGCTGGGCTCTACCCGCCGCGTCTGCTGCCCGGTTCGCCTGGGCGAAGGTACTCAAACTGCAGATCAGCGCGTAGAGTAGACCGGCAGCAGGCCCCCCCGCCCTCCATCGTGGTTTGCGTCTTCCGACAAGCAGCATGTTATTTACTGACCGCCAAGGTAGAGTCGACTTTCCCCCAGGCAACCCTCGGGGAGTTTATGGGCGAGGGAAGCCACTGTCAAATGTCCAGGTTGGTCGGTACTGGTTCAGTTTGATGTTGTAGTGGCGAGTCTACCTCGCCAAATGGTAGCGTCAAGCCGCTTCCACGCCCAACTGGACCGGTACCGGTTGGTTATTAGTTTGGGCACGACCGCTTAACCCCTTAGTCGGCATGGGTCAAGTGGATGAAGGCTACTCCGTGTGGATTCACCTCGCTGGAGAGTTCACCCTCGGCTGTGCCTGTATCTTGTTGACGCCAGACATCATGCGTGCGGTAACGGCCCTTTAGCCCGAGTTCGTCCCAACTGACCGTTAGCTTTTGCTTTGAATCTCCCAGGTTAAAGAGGCCGACTGCAAGCGACCCGTCTTCCAGCGGCTTCGATAAAACGAAGTCACCGGCGGTATGCCGAATGATCGTCGCCTGTTTTCCCAAGACATCTTGGTCAATGTCGATGACTTCTGAGTTGCAAAGAATATTCAGGGTGAAAGCATCGAGTTGGGTCATCACGCCCGAATAAAACAACGGCGAGGCCATCAGCGACCACATCGACATATAACTGTACTGTTCATCGGGGGTTAGCGTTGTCCGCTTGGTCGGGTCGTCGCTATGGAAGGCGTTTCCCACATAGCCGATCAAGATGTAATCGGGGTCGTTCCAATGTCCGGGACCCGCCGCGGTGAAATGCTCGGCATTGGCAAAACCAATCTTGTAGAACCCCGGGAGTTGATCACCCTTTACCGCCCCCAGATCTCCCGTGGTGCGCCAGAGGTTGCCTTGGACTTCTGCTCCCCAGTTCCACACCTCAGCTCGTCCATATTGGCAAAGGTTGAATAAGATGTCGCGGTTGAGATTGGCCAGGATTCCCCCCATCAACTTGTAGGGCTTCTGGTCATCTGCCGCCGTCTCAAGCTTAAACGCCCTCCGGTAGGAGCACAAATCGTACTTCAGAAAATCGAACCCCCAATCGGCAAATTGCTGGGCATCCACCTGCTCGTGGTCGAGACTGGCCGTGAAGCGGCCGCAAGTCAACGGGCCCGGGCCCGTGTAAATACCAGCCTTGAGGCCACGTTCGTGGATATATGCAGTTAGACCGTTCATATCGGGAAACCGGTCGTTAGGCAGGATTGCCCCCGTCGGCCCACGCTGCGTTCCACCAAGCGCCGGATCGTCCGAGTTGGGCTTTCTCATCCAGCAATCGTCGATGTCGACGTACTGATATCCGAAATCCGCCATGCCGGAGTTAATCATAACGTCGGCTGCCTCGCGGATTACCTTGTCGGTGATGCGGTTGTAGTAGGAGTACCAGTCGTTCCACCCCATGGGGGGCGTCAGTGCCAAGGCGTCGCCGACCACCAGCTTGAAAGGACGCGAACTCCTTCCCTTCTTGTTGGAAGCTTGAAGCGTCATCGCATAGTCGCCGGGTTTATTAGGTGCGGTGCCGGAGATGATGCCGGTCCTTTTGTCCAAACGAAGCGATGGCGGCAGGCCCTCTACAGAATAGTGAATGGGCCGGACGCCTGTGCAGGGAATACGATAAATAAAGAAGTGGCCAGGTCGGGCACCATATATCTTGGGTCCATTGATCTTCGATGCCAGTCCGGGCTTAGGCGTCAGGATTGGCCCCTGGACTTCATCCGCCCCCGCAAATCCCGGCGTCGCGGCGGCGATAAGTAACAGAAACATGGCGCCAACAATCCAAGAATGATTCCACATTGCTGACTTTAAGACTCGCATGTTGATGCTCCTTTGTGAATTCTCCTTGCTCAGCACCCTCTTCGAAATAGTGAAGAGAGGCTCATAAACGCTAGGCCAGAACTAGAAGTGCCTCCTTCCCGGACCCGCCGGGGCAGTCGATCCCAATCCCCACCATCTTGAGCTGGAGATCCGGACTTGCAGAGGAACCTGTGCCAGAGGGTCACGGACTAACCTTCTCAAGTGCTATTGAGGTGCTGTCGTAGTCCCCCTGAAGCCGCAAGTTGAGGCCGTGGTTTGCCAAGAATGACCCGCTTACTTCCTCCTGCTTCTCCAAAAGCTTGTCATCGATGGTTTTGATCCGATACAACGAGTTCGCCTCCAACCCGCGCAGGCGAATGGTGGGGGCCGGACTCAGAAACTCCTGGGAGTGACGAAAAGCGAATAGAACCACTTGTTGGCCGTCGGCTGCAACATATTCGTTGGCGGCCACCTCGCCGTCGCGCGGCGAGAACAAGCGGTAGAGGTCGCCTTGTTGCACTGTGGCGCGGATGCTCTTGTAATAGGCCACCATCTGGGTGGCAAAAGTAATATCTTCAGTTGGCCACTTGTTCAGGTTGGCGCCGATTCCGAGAGCTCCCTGCATCGCCACCAGGAATCGGAACTTTAGGGGCGCGGAACGATGGTTCATGTCCGGAACGTCAATGACCCAGTCGGACATGACCTTGGGAGTGTAAGCGAAGGTGAACCCTTCCTGGATCCGCAGCCGGTCAAGTGCTTCGGTGTTGTCGGAGGGCCAGACCTCATCCACGCGTTCGAGAATTCCTAAATCCAAACGGCCGCCCCCTCCACTGCACGACTCAAACTCCAGGTTCGGATGGGCGGCGCGCAGACGGTCAAATATCTCATACACATTGCGAACGTACTTCACCCAGATTTCCTTTTGCTCGGCGACGGGAACCTCCGGCCAACCCGGCTCGGAGAAGTTTCGGTTATGGTCCCACTTGACGTACTTGATGTTGTTTTCAGTCAGTACCTTATCCAGGACACTGTAGATGTATTCCTTAACATCGTCGCGTGCCATGTTCAGAACAAGCTGATTGCGGCCTTCGCTGCGCGGCCGGCCGGGAAAATTGATGACCCAGTCGGGATGCCGGCGGTAAAGGTCGCTGTCTGGATTCACCATTTCCGGCTCGAACCACAAGCCGAAATCCATGCCCAGGCTGTTGACGTAGCTGATGAGCGGCTTCATACCGTTGGGGAATTTCTGTGGGTTCACGTACCAGTCGCCCAAACCGGCGTGGTCATTGTTGCGCTGGCCAAACCACCCATCGTCGATCACAAAGAGCTCCGCGCCGAGCTTGGCGGCCTTCTCGGCCAGAGCCTTTTGCCCTGCCTCATCCACCTTAAACAGGGTCGCGTACCAGGAGTTGTACATCACTGGCCGGATGTGGGGATGAGCGTGGTCCGGCAAAATTTCATTGCGCTCGAAGCGATGCAACAGGCGTGAGGCTCCTCCGAAGCCCTGATTGCTGAAGCCGGCATAGAAAAACGGTGTACTGAGGCTTTCGCCCGCCTTGAGGGGCCAGGAAAAATCGAAATCGTTGTATCCACCCACGACTCTGACCTGGTGGCTGGCTGGGGTGTCCTCCACGACCAACTTCCAATTGCCACTCCACGCCAGCGCCCCGAACCATACGCGGCCGTCTTCTTCGTTGGCCGCACCTTGATCGTCGATGGCAAACCAGGGATTAAACTGGTGGCCGGTGTTGCCGCGCCGGCTTTCCAGCACCTTATTGCCAGGATTAATAGGCTCGCGGACCGGCTGAGTCTCGCGGCCCCAGCTCCCTGTGAGGTAGGTAAGCCGGTAGTTCTCCCCAGGCGGGAGATACCAAACTCCCGACTGAACGGATTCAATCGTCGCAGTTTGCGTCGTACGGTTTTCCACCGCCGCTTGCTTGCGAATGATGTCTTCCTGGGGATAGACGTTATAATCGAGCTTCACAAAAACTTCGTCTTGAATATCCTTCAAGACGATTTCCAGTGCGTTGCCGCGTGCTTCGTACGAGACATACTTGAGTACCAGGTCGCGCACACCGTTGGCCATCGTGATTTTCAGGCAGGGCTCGTTGTAATAGGTCCCACCCCAACCGGGGTACTCGGCATTGGTCGTGGTCAGGGGGCTATCAAACGACGCCTTCACCGGGTTCGCACGGGCCGGCGTGAAGTCGCGGTCGTTTCGCAACCGCTCGCCCCAGTAGAGGCTCTGAAGGTCTCCTCGTTCATTCACTCCCATGACATAGGAAGTCCGTTCGGTGCTCAGAACCCACACCTTCGGATCGGGTAAATAGCGCACGGGTGCACTCTTCGTAGTTATTTCCGCACCCGGGGCCTTAAGCACAAGAATTATTGTGATGACGAGAACTCGCAGGACCAAGACTAGCGTTCTGGCTCTTCGAGACTGCTTAAAGGGGCGAGACATCCATCTTCCCTCCGTAATTTTGGTGCAATGTACCCCCAGATATCGTGCCTTCCCTTTTGAGAGTACCCCTGAGGAGCGGACTTCCCAAGAGAAGCGCTCCCGTCACTCGACGCCCCGCAAGACATGGGACCGGGCTAGGCGGATATAAGCCACGCCGTGCGGACCCACCTCTGCCGAGAATCCCTCCGCGGCAGAATCCAGATCCTGCTGCCGCCAGACGTCCCTAACAAAAAATCTCCGCTTCAGACCAAGCTCTGCCCACTTCACGGTCAGCTTTTGATTGGTCGGCGTCAGGTTGAATATACCTACGGCAAGCCCGCCGTCTTCCAACGGTTTCGAAAGTACGAAGTCTCTCGCGTTGTGCCTGACAATCGTAGCTTGCTTGCCAAGCGAGTCCTGATCAATATCAATGACTTCGGAATTGCAGAGAACATTCAGGGTGAAAGGGTCGAGGCGGTTCATGGCGCCGGAGTAGAACAACGGCGCGGCCATCAGCGACCACATTGACATGTAGCTGTACTGCTCATTGGGAGTCAGGGGTGTCAGCTTGGCAGGTTTTTGCCGCTGAAAATCGTCTCCGATATAGCCGATCAAAATGTAATCGGGATCGTTCCAGTGTCCGGGGCCGGCCGCGGCAAAGTGCTGGGCATTGGCAAAACCAATCTCGTAGAAGCCCGGCAATTGACTGTCTTTCACCCTGCCCAGGTCTCCCGTGGTACGCCAAAGATTTCCTCCGACCTCGGCTCCCCAATTCCAGACGTCCGCCATGCCGTATTGGCACATGTTGAAGACGATATCGCGATCAGCCTTGGCGAGGGCTCCGCCCATCAGGCGGTAGGGGCGCTGGTAATCTTCTAGGGTCTTGTGGGGAGCCACGGTGCCATACGAGCACCAATCATATTTGAGGAAATCGAATCCCCAACGGGCAAAAGTTTCTGCGTCTGCCTCCTCGTGGCCCCACGAGGTGGCATAGCCTGCGCAATCCACGGGGCCGGGCGACGAGTAGATGCCCGCTCTCAACCCTTTGGCATGAATGTAATCCGTGAGCGCCTTCATGTCTCCGAACCGGCGATTCGGGCAGAGCGTACCTGAGGCATCGCGGGGTGCGCCGCTAAGGGCGGGATCTGTGGATCCGGGTTTCATCGTCCAACAGCCGTCGATGTCAACGTACGCGTAGCCGAAGTCTGCCATTCCCGAGGTAATCATGGCGTCGGCCGCCTCGCGCATAACTTTTTCGGTGATGTGCTCGTGGTACGTGTACCAGTCGTTCCAGCCCATCGGTGGTGCCAGGGCCAGCGCATCGCCGACCACCAGTTTGAACGCTCGCTGGGTGGCGCCTTTCCCATTGGAAGCGTGAAAAACCAGGGCGTAGCTCCCCGGTTGGTCGGGCAGGCGGCCGGTAACAATTCCCGTTTCGGCGTTCAGGTGAAGCGAAGAGGGCAGACCCTCTGCGGTAAAGCGGATGGGCCGGACGCCGGTGCAGGGGATGCGGTACACAAAGGGGTGGCCGGGGCGCGCGCCGTAGACCCTGGGGCCGTTGATTCTCGGCACGGCGCCGGGCTGCGGCGTCAGAATAAATGATTGCCGTTCATCGGCGCTCCCAAGACCGAGCATTGTCGAAGCGATGAACAACAATACAACCGGAGCAATAAGCCAAAAATAATTCCCGACTTCCGATTTTTGCATTCGCAAATTGTTATTCCTTTGGACCATATATGTACTCGGTGTCTGCGAGCGTTTTGGAAATGAGGCTTTTTGCGGGATGGCGATTCTCCCCTGTCATTCGTATGGAGGTCAGTGTCGCTAGTGGGCACCGAGGATTCTTGAGGCAGCGAAAAGGCAGCGCGTACAGTTCGCATGCGGCTAAGTCACCCGGCGTGAAGCCGGGCAGCCGTCCATTGAGGTCGCGGCGGCGTGAGAGAGTATACCGCCAACCAACATGTCGCACCACCAGGAAAGCAGGTGCGGTACAGTAAGACAATACACTGAGACAGCCCAAGTATCCAACAGAGGGTTGGGCGTCACCGCGGGACATCCCTATAATTATCTTCAGTTCCCTTCAAAATAGCCAACAAGCGTTTACCGGTAACAGCTAACCATTCACAGCAACAAATCATACCGGACAGATGAGGATCGGCTGGTGCCCTGACTTCCAGGAGCATTTGCCCTCGAAGTACTTCATATGCGCCGGCAACTATGCTAGTGTGCGGGCCATGTTGTCGGGTGACTTCTGCCCTCCCGGCATCCCAGCGCGATCCTTCGAAGGGAGAATTCCATGAAGAGACTCTGCCTGACTATTCTTCTGTCGCTCGGCGCTCCAAGCCTCTTGCCGGCTGAGACTGGGCAGCCCCTGCTCCTGCGGAACCCCTCCGTCAGTGCTACTCAAATCGTGTTCAGCTTTGCCGGAAATCTCTGGATCGTCAGCCGCGAGGGTGGCGACGCGAGAAGGTTGACGGCGGGCGGTCACGAGAGCAATCCCGTCTTCTCACCTGACGGCACGCTGGTGGCATTCACCGGCGAATATGACGGCAACCCGGATGTTTACGTGGTGTCGGCCGCCGGCAGCACGCCGCGACGCCTAACCTCCCACCCCGCCACTGACTCCGTAGTGGGTTGGACACCTGACGGCAAGCAAGTGTTGTTCCGTTCCGACCGGACGGCTTTTGCCTCCGGAGTGGTTCAACTCTTTACGGTCTCGGTCGAAGGCGGATTCCCTTCACAGGTGCCACTGGCCAGGGCTTCGGAGGGGGCCTACTCTCCCGATACTTCTCATATCGCCTACGTGCCGAATATTCAGTGGCAGCGGGCGTGGAAACGCTATCGCGGCGGTCAAACGAAGGCCATCTGGATTTCCAATCTGGCCGATTCCAGCATTACCGCCACCGTGCCGCGCGACAATTCCAACGACTTCAACCCCATGTGGGTGGGCGACACCCTCTACTTCCTGTCGGACCGCAGCGGCCCGGTGACGCTGTTCGCCTACGACATCAAGTCGCACGTCGTAAAGCAAGTGTTGAAGAACGAGGGTATGGATATCAAATCGGCGTCGGCCGGACCGGGCGCTATCGTTTATGAGCAGTTCGGCTCGCTTCACCTGCTCGACCTGAAATCGCATCGCGACCGCGCGCTGGAGATTCGCGTGGCCGCTGATTTGGCGGAAGTGCGCCCACACTTCCAAAAAATCGAGCCTGGCCGCATCCGGAGTGCGGATATATCTCCCACTGGAGCGCGAGCGGTGTTCGGCGTGCGCGGCGAAATCTTCACCGTACCTGCGGAAAAGGGCGACATTCGCAACCTTACCAACACTCCCGCCGTGGTGGAACGCGACCCTGCCTGGTCTCCAGATGGAAAATCCATCGCCTACTTCTCCGATGAGTCGGGTGAATACGAGCTTCATATTCGCGGCCAAAACGGTATGG
>Ga0335085_10016721_pt1 | contig 10588 bp, 22 predicted proteins | sample Lox_Sample_45_FD_206712 | JGI IMG/M metagenome (GOLD analysis project Ga0335085, IMG submission 206712) | Soil microbial communities from Loxahatchee National Wildlife Refuge, Florida, United States - Lox_Sample_4.5 | ecosystem: Environmental > Terrestrial > Soil > Wetlands | place: USA...
CCAGCGCGGGGGCCGACGCCGGCCGCGCAACGAACACCTGGCTCCCCTCATGCCACTGATACCGGGGAGCGTGTAGTGCGAGGCGCCGAGGCAGTGCGACGCGCCATGCACCCGGCCGTTCAACTGGTCGGCGGCCCGCGGGCCCGGTACGTAGGCTTGATCAGCCGGCGTTAACCGGCGCGGGGCGGATTCAAACGCCGCCCGTCGGGGCGATATACGGGTCCGGCTCGCCGACGCGAGGCCGGGCGCGGCGCCGCAGCGCATCTGCGGCAACGTCTCTGGAGGGGGACCGCAATGAGCAGAGCATCCGAGTTGAAGTACGCCATGGAAGGCCTCAAGGACGACCTGGCGAACGCCATGGCTTACCAGGACGAGCTGCGCGCCGAGCGCAACGCCGCCCTGGCCGAGGTCGAGGGGCTGCGCCGGCATGGGGCGCTGTTGACGCCGGAGGAGGGGGCCAACAAGCTGAGCATCTTCCGCAACGTCCTGGGGACGTGGACTACCGTGATTTGCTCGGTCAATCCCGATCCCAACACGCCGGGCCACAACCTGATCCAGCTGGCCGTGGCCGAGAGCGAAGAGCGCCCGTGAACCGCCGCGACTTCATGCGCCGCAGCGGCCTGGGGCTGGCCGGCATCCTCGCGGCCTGCGCGGCGCCGGGCATCGTAAGGGCTGCCCATATCATGCCGGTGCGGCAGCTGCATGAGATAGGCTCGGGGCTGACCCTCTTCGACGGCCGTCGCCAAGCCCTGTGCCGCGTCCCATTCATGGATTGGGCGCAGCAGTACGGCTGCGGCATACGCTACTTCCAGAGCGAACCCGGGGTGGTCGAACGCACGGGCGTGGCAGACTCCTACGAGCTGCGCGACCGGCGCGGCCGGCTGGTCATTTCCGGCACCGTGGAAGGCCCATACGGCGCGGGCCGGGGTCTGGTGCTGGGGTATCCCCAGCTGGTAGCCGGAAGCCATGTAAGCGTTGACTTCTTCGCCGTGGAGAACGTCCTGCTATGAGCCTCTTCGCCCGGCTCCGCGCCCTGCTTCACCCCAACGAGGCCTTCGACCGCGCCGCCAAGGCCCGCCGCAAGCGCGCCCGGGCGCTCGAAGAGCTGCACAGCCTGGGTCCGGGCAAGGACGGCCTGGGATACGAGATCATGCTCCACCTGTCCGCCCACCCCGACAAGGTGAGCGACGTCTGGATCGACGGCAACCACTTCGTCCGGTACGTCCCGGGATTCAACTTCGAGTGCTGGTACAGGGACGGCATCGCCTGGCTGCGCGAGACGCGGCCGTGGACCCACGCATGACCCAGAAGATCGCCATCTTCTTCGGCGGCCCGGCGGACGGGGTGCGGTGGATCACCACCGAGCTGTCGCCCTCGATCTACTGGGCGCTGTGCCCGCCGATGCAGATCGGCTCCTTCGCGGACCTGCGCGAGGTGGAGATGGCCCGGGTGGAGCGCGCCGTGTACGTCAGAATTACGCCCTCCACCGGGCGCCTCGGAGACTGGGCAGATAACGAGCTGGATCGCTCGCGCGCGCCAGACCAGGAGGCAGCGCTGTACGTCTACCGCGGGCGGATGTAGTGCCCCTCTTCCCGCTCATCTTCGGCTGGGTAGCCGCGGTGGCCGGGGTGGGGTTCGCGATCATCATGGCGTGCATAGCTTATAATGTCCTCGTCGCAGCCATCTCGGGCTGCCTTGGAGACAAGACATGATCGTAAAGCTGGAGAAGCCCATCGTCGGGTTCAAGAGGGTGATGAAGCTGCGTTACAAGGGTCCGTGGCAGCGGCTCGATAAATGCTCGCGCGTGATCGAGCTGATCATCCCGGCTGGCGCGCTGGTGCACTACCCCAATCCCAGGGAGGGGCATACCTGGTTCAAGCTGCGCGCCTCCGAGGCCTACGTCGCCAAGGGTAACGGCAAGTCCAGTTACGACTTCCTGTTCAAGTACCGCGAGGGGGAGATCGTGAAGCCGGAGTTCCCGTTCCGCCGCGTCAACAAGACGTGCGCCAGCGGCATCCACTTCTTCCTCGACCCCGAGGAAGCAGCGAATTACAACTTCGGATGAGCGGCCCTAAGTGGGACATTCGCCCGGATCAGGCGTTGCTTAACCGCCTCTGGGCAGACTACATGGAGCACATGGCCAAGCCACTCGGCCCGTTCCAGAAGTTCATGGGCGCCCCGCGCAAGCGTACCCGCTCCCAGCGGCTGCGCTACAACGTCTACTCGGCCGGGGCCGCGGTGATCTACGTGATCGCCGGTGGCCTTGAGCGGTTCGCCTTGTGGATCGAGCTGCTGCCATGAGGGGCCAGCGAGATTCCGGCATAGGCTGGGCGCTGTTCATCCTATTCCTGCTCATCGCGCTGATCTTCCCGTGCCGCGGGAGGTGTAGAGATGACTGACATATTTGCTGGTATCGAGGCCGCCCTCAACGAGGACATCAGTCCGGCTCGCCGACTAGAACACGCGAAGCTGGCACTGCTCGATGCCCGCGCTGCGCTGGCCGCCCCGCACGATCCGGCAGCGTGCGATGGGTGCTCCGGCGCTACGTTCAAGTGCGCTAAGTGCGGGCGCTCGTATACGCTGGCTCCGTTTGCCCCGCACGATCCGGCAGACGCGCCGCTGGCTGACCTAGATTGCATAATCGCGCATCAATCGCTATCCATTACGATGCGATTAATTCTCCAGCGCGCCCGCGACAGGATTGCGGCTGATGCGGAACGCACCGAGCGCGCGTTCCAGATACTCGAAAGCGAAGGTGTGCCGCGCGAGAGGGCACGCCACGTTGCGAACGGGATTGACGTGCTCGCTACTCGTTATCGCAGACAGATCGCCACCCTCGAATCGCGCCTCGCCGCGCCGATGCCTGAAAGCGCGCAGAAAGTGTGCAAGATGTTGCGCGATATGCGGACAGACGAGGATATCCTCACCCATCAGCAGCGAACGATTGCTGATGCCGCCGACCTCATCGAGCGCCTCGCCCGCAGGAACGCGGAGTTGAGTGCCGACATGATAGCGTTGGAGCACAAAAACGCGGAGTTGGAGGACAGGCTTACTCTTGCCATCAGCGAACTTGAAGATGCTCACCATGCTGTCGCAGGAGTGACGCGATTGCGCGCGCAGCTAGCGGAAGCACAGGGCAGGAACGCGGAGTTGGAGACGCGTATCACCAATCAGAGCGCCCTAATGTCGATTGTCGAAGGAGAGCGCGATGCTGCTCTAGCGCGCCTCGCCGCGCCGCTGCCGGAGGAGGCCGGGAGATGCGCGGATTGGATGCGAAACGGGTTCCCTGATAATGACGATCATCAATTAGCAGCCGACCTCATCGAACGCCTCGCGCGCAGGAATGCGGAGGCCGAGCAGCACATTCGTCAGTTGCTGTCGCTGCACGATGATCCGTGTCCCTATGATGCTGCTACGACGCGCACCGTTGCGCGGCAATTCCTAGCGGCGGGAGGTGGCTGTAACTGCGGGCACGACAATATCGCAGCCAATGCTCCTATCGTTGGCGGCTTTCACTCCGAGAGTTGCCCGAAGTACAAACCGACGGCGGGAGATGGACGATGAGCACGCAGTCCAACCCGCTTTACGATGCGCTCTGCAAACGCCTGATCGCTCGGATCATCGAAGCTCCGGCCAACTGTGATCCGCCCACTGATATCGACTTGAGACTAGCCGCTATTATCGGCGAGCGCGACGATCTCGCGCGCAGAAACGCCGAGTTGACCACGGAGCGCGATGACGCAGTGAAGCGCATGGAACAGGGATGGGTACAGGTCTGCGCGGAGCCAGCGATTAAGCATTTCAAGGATGAGGCCGATAGACTCGCGCGCAGGAACGCGGAGCTGGAGAAGGCCGCGAAAGCGGTCGTGTGGTTCGATTGGAGCGACAACGATGAGGATGCAGTAGCGGCGATTGCTGAACTGCGCGCCCTCGCGGCGGGAGGTGAGTGAATGGGCCATTCTCCAAGACCAACCACGTCGTACCGTGACACATATGAGGCAGGTAAGATTGCCGGCTACCGTGCCGCGCTGGAAGAGGCGGCGAAGGTGTGCGAGAAGTATCGAGATGCGCTCGAACGCAACGGGGATACGTGGGTAGCAACGTGCGCTAATCAATGCGCCTTTCGCATCCGCGCGCTGATCGAGGAGCAGAAATGAGTAACAAGGTGGTTATGGACTTCCCGACAGCCTTTGCGTATATCAGAGATCACTGGCCGTGTATCGACGACCACGATCCGAGATGTTCGTACGCCGTGTCTGATGGCAGCTTTCTTTGTGACTGTGAATGCCTATACGACGAGTACAGTCGCCGGGAATTTGAATTGCGCCTATTGGAGATGGGGTGACCGCCCACGCCGAGCCGGAGCAGAAAGCGACGGACGCTGATGCATCCCTTTAAGATCGGTGATGTGGTGACAGCAATTCCGCCCTACTGGCTTCACTGCGGCAGCGGTTTATACGCGGATGCAATTGTGGTCCAAACACGCCCATTAAAGCTGGCATCACGTTCTGGCGACATGCTCTGGACCAACGTAGACTTTCCGATAATAAAAACCGGACATGTCTGTTGGTGGGGGCGTCGCCACGCGATGCGAAGAGTGACGGCCGCTGCAGCACGCCGTGGCCGTTTGAAGTAAACCACACGAGGAACCCATGACCGATACCATTCAAGGCCAGATCGATCCGGTAGCCAAGGCTGGCGACCCAGGCACCGTCACGCTGCCCGTCACGGGGCACGTACTCTCGGTGCCCAAGCCCGAGGCGGGCGAGACCATCACCGGCTACTACGTCCGCGTGAGCAAGCAGACCGGCGGACTCCCGTCGGACGCGTTCGCGCTGGCCCAGGCCGGCAACACGCCGTACGGCCTAGACGTCACCAACACGGCAAACTGGCCGACGATCTGCGACGAGCTGGCCAACCGCGTGGCGTACATGACGCCGCAGCAGAAGGCCGACCTCACCAAGGATACGTACAGCGGCTGGACCGGAACCGGTTCGATTCCGACCAGCTCGCTCACGCAGGCCGACATGTTCTACATCGCCAACGCGATCAGCGCGAACGACGGCGACTCGTCCATCGCGACCGCGGTCCTGTCCGGCACGGGCCTCGAAGTGGCCGGCGCGGTGAGCGCGGGCGCGGCGGGGAACACGGGGGTCCTCCCCGACGGCCGGCTGGTCAACGCCGGAGGCGTGGTTTCGGATAACTCCGTCACCCCGGCGGTGAAGGCCGCGGTCGATGCCCAGGTAGCGAAGGTGCAGGCCGCGAAGGCGGCGAAGCACGTCGACGACACCGCCCGGCTGCAGGCCCTGGCGCAGGCGCACCCGCACCTCGCTACGCTCCTCGCCCGGTTCAACCCGGCGGCGGCGGCGAAGCTCGCTGCGGCTGCGGCGGCTCCCGTGGCTGCGCCGGCTGCGGCCGCGGCGCCGGCCGGACACGGCCAAGGCAGGCACGAAGCCAAGAATCAGGCGTAAGCCGTGCGCGAAGTCCGAATGCGGGTCATCCCGCACGCGGAACAGCGCTACGACACCATCGGCGACTACTGGGAAGACCCGGACGGCACCTGGCAAATCCGGGTCTCCGACCTCGGGGACTGGCGGTACAACTTCTCCGTGATGCTCCACGAGTTTGTGGAGTTCGCCGCGATCCAGGCGCGAGGCGTGCCTGAGTCTGAGGTGCTGGCGTTTGATCTCGCGAGCGACTGGGACGACCCCGGGTTTGACCCGGCGGCGCCGTACCACTGGGAGCACGTCCTGGCCGACTCCATCGAGCGGCTGGTGTCGATCCCGCTGGGTACGGAGATCGCAGACATGGAGGCCGCGGCAGCGAGCCTACCGCCGTGGAAACCGGCCGATGAGGTATAATGAGCACTGGGGCGGGCGCAGGGTCCGCAGGGCTGCTTTGCAAGCAGCTACGGCACGGTTCGAGTCCGTGACGCTCCACCAGATTACCTGAGAGTGACGGGAGCTTGGTTTACCGTCTTGCTTTGGAGGCAAGGATACGCAGGTTCAAATCCTGCCTCTCAGACCAGTTTTAACCGGGGCGCAGCACAACGCTCCCCTCCTCCAGCGGCGTGCGGCTTCACAGCCAGCGCCCCGACCCAACAAGGGAGAACGCAATGGCAACTACGGCTACCCGCAAGGGCGTCGGAACGAGGAAGGGGAAGTCAGCCCTGCCGTCCGGCGCAAGTAAGTTCCGCGCCTACCAGGCCAAGAAGGACGGTGTGGCGCTGATCGGCAAGGACGGCGCGCTCGTCGGTGACAAGGCAGTCCACCGCAGCGTGCTGGAAGGTGCAAACGAGGTCATGGCCAAGTATGGCGGCGGGCTGACGCACAGCGCGCCGGTCGACCTGACGGCCACCGAGACGATCAACTACAACACGCTCGGCACGGGCGTGCGCAGGGAGTACGCGCCCGGGATGAAGCCCGAGCTGGCAGACGCGCTGATCCCTGGCAACTTCGGGCTGCGCTCTGAGGCAACAGGGGGCCAGCTGCGTGCATCGGAGGCGCTGCTTGCCACCACGGCTCAAGCGTGGCACATGAAGTCGCCGCTGGAGCCGCCCGCGCTGGCCATGACGCAATCTCGTAGGCCGGTCAACCGCTGGACCGCTCGCATCATGTGGGCGGTGGTAGGCGCGCTGGTCTTTATCAACGCGATTGGCGTTTGGTACGCCATCGAAAGGTGGGTGGGAGAATGAGCGCCGAAGAAATCAAGGCTGCGGCAGAAACCATGGGCGCCCTGACCGACGCGGCAGACAAGCTGAACCCGGACACGTTCAGCATGCGCTACCGGCCGGAGAAGGTCGCCGACAAGCTGAAGGCGTTCGAGCAGGCCAAGCAGGACATCGAGATCAAGAATCGGACGCTGAACCCGATGATGGCGTTCCGGGTGGGCGACACCATCTTCATCACCGGCCTGGCGAACCCGGCCCACAACGGGCTGTACAAGGTCTGCGAGGTGACGGCCCAGGGCGTGCGCTACCGCCAGCTGCGCTGGTACGAGAAGGCGTGGCACGTCACCAAGACATGGATCAACGCCAAGCGGGGTGCGCTATGAAAGCCTCCGAGCTGGCCTCCGAGCTGATCAAGATCGTGGCGCGCGGCGTGGATCGCGATGTGCTCATCGTGCTGAAGGACGGGACATGGGGCCCGCTGCAATCCGTCACACCCAGCTTCACAGAGGCCGGTAACCTGGTGTTGCTGCTCTGGACCAAGTAGCGTGGCCAAGAAAAATGGATTGGTGATCCGCGACGAAGACGGGGTCACAGCAGACGAGCGCATGTTCCTGACTGAGTACGTCAAGGACAGAAACGGTCAGCGCGCCGCGATAGCAGTCGGATTCGCCCCCAAGGGCGCGCGGTACACAGCATACCGAATATTGCAGCGCCCGGCCGTCAAGGCGCTGTTTAACAAGATGCTGGAGGAGTACGCCAATACCGCAGGCGTCGAGCGCGTAAAGGTGCTGGAGAAGCTGCGCGACGCGTTCTTCGCCGACACCAGCAAGATGTTCGATGCGCAGGGCGGCATACTTCCACCAGAGCAGTGGCCCGAGGAGTGCAAGAAGCTGATCTCTGGATACAACTCCGGCACCGTCACCGCGGCGGAAAGGATTACGTTCCACGATCAAATCAAACTCGGCTTCGACCTGCTGAACGAGATCAAGCCGCTGGGCCAGCGCAAGGGCGACGTCCCGCCGGCCAACGTCTACATCCTAAACTTCGACGACATCGTCAGCAAGCTGCGCAAGAGGGGCGAAGTGATAGATGTCACGCCTCAGAAGTGACGTCAACAAGTGGCTTCACGATGCCACGTACGAGGAGATAGGCCCGCGCTGGATTAGCCTGCTGGAGGCCGCCGGCCCGGAGAATGCGCATGAGGTTCGCCGCTCGCTGTGCGCGGACGACCGCTTCTACCTACTCACGCAGGTGCTGCATCGCCCCGATGCAGACAAGAAATGGATTTACGAGCGCTGCCGCGAGGTCGAGGCGCAGCCAGACGGCATGCTCGACTTGTGGGCGCGCGAGCACTACAAGTCCACCATCATCACGTTTGCCGGGTCGATTCAAGAGATCATCCGCGACCCGGAGATCACCATCGGCATCTTCAGCCACACGCGGCCTGACGCGTCGAAGTTCCTGGCGCAGATCAAGGCTGAGCTGGAAACGAACGACGAGCTGAAGAGCCTGTTCCCCGACATCTTCTACGCAGACCCGGAGGTAGAGTCACCGCTATGGAGCGTCGAGAAAGGCATCGTAGTCAAGAGGACGGCGAACCCGAGGGAGGCTACAGTCGAGGCCCACGGCGTCGTAGACAGCCAGCCGGTCGGCTCCCACTATCGGCTGATGATCTTCGACGACTTGGTGACGATGCTATCCGTGAGTACACCGGAGCAGGTCAAGAAGACGACGGAGAGGCACGCCCTAGCTGATTCGCTTGGCGCGCGCGGGTCGGATGGCCTGAAGCGCAAGCAACACGTAGGCACGCGGTACAGCTTCGCCGACACCTACCACGAGCTGATCGAATCTGGCGCGGTCAAGCCGCGCATCCACCCCGCCACCAAGGACGGTACGATGACCGGCGCACCGGTCTTCCTGACTCCCGAGGCGTGGGCGAAGGAGAAGGAGAAGCCGTCGAACATCGTCGCGGCGCAGATGCTGCAGAACCCCGCGGCCGGCACGGAGGCCATGTTCCAGCTCGCTTGGCTGGATGGCCAGTTTCTGCACATTCGGCCGGCTACGCTCACGGTAGGCATCCTGTGCGACCCGGCCTCGTCCATGAAGAAGGGGTCCGATGACACCGTCATGCACGTATGGGGCATGGATGCCGCTCGCAATCGCTATCTCGTGGATGGCTTTCATCACAAAATGCAGCTGGCAGAGCGCTGGGTCCATCTCCGCGATTTACACAAGCGTTGGTCTCAAGAACCCGGTGTCCAGCTGGTAAAGGTTGGGTACGAGCGCTACGGCTCTACGAGCGATCTTGAGTATTTTCGCGAGCGCATGGAGATGGAGAACTACTACTTCGACATCCACGAGCTGGCGTGGCCGAGGCAGGCGGAGCGCGGCAGCAAGTACGACCGCATCCAGCGGCTGGAGCCGGACCACCGGCTGCGCAAGCTGTTCTTCGCCAAGAAGATGCCGGAGGGCGTGACGGAGACGCCCGAGCAGGCCGAGGTGCGCCGCGCCGGCCAGGCGTTCCGCATCTACCTCCCGGTACGGCGCCGGGACCACCTGGGCGCCATGTACGGCCTACAGGCCAAGTATTTCGCCGAGTACAAGCTGTACCCGTACTCGGTGCACGACGACGGGTTGGACTGCGCATCGCGCTGGATGGACCTCGACATGAGGCCCCCGGTGCTGCTGCCAGACGAGAGCATCCTCGAACCGGAAGTCTTCGAGGACGGGGCTTGATACAATTACGGTTAGGTAGTCTCTAACCGGAGGGGGCAATGATCGATCCGAACATCTTGGAATTCCTGCGGGGCGTGTGCGTAGGTGGCATAGCCATCATCCTGGCGATCTTCTTTTCCTATGGCGGCACCCCGCCATCCACGCCGTGACAGAGACGCTGCTGAAAAGACCCATCTCGCTGGCAGACCTGATCGAGGCGCTGCAGCAGGATGCCGAGAATGGGCTGATGGAGAAGCCGGAGCGGCGCATTACGAAGTACGAGGCCATGGAATACCGATTCCACTCCTCGGAGTACGAGGTAGTCGGGGAGGGCTGCTACCTGCACCTGATGTCGACCAACGCCGACGGCGAGCACTACGATGGAGACGACCACCATGAAGCTGACTCAAGCAAAGCGCGATTCGATGCCGAAGAGTGAGTTCGCCGGCCCCGCGGCCGGGCTTGGACCCACGGCATATCCAGTGGGAGACCCGACGCACGCGCGCCTCGCCATCAGCGGCGCCGCGCACGCGGAGCACGTAGGGAACATCTCTCCGTCGCAGGAGCACACCATCCAGGCCAAGGCTCGCGCGCGCCTGGGCGAGAACGACAACGCGCTCCCGTCCGGGGCGTTCCACAAACCAGGGAGCAGATAATGTCCGTCGGATTCGTTCTGGTACTCATCATGCTGGCCAACCCCGCAGATCGCGCCGTGTTCTCGACCGACGGCAAGAAGCCGCAGGTGTTCGCCACCCAAGAGGCATGCATCACCGAGGGCCGCAAGCAGGGCCTGATGCTCCAAGCTGCGCGCGTCCCGGCCAAGCTGGCCTGCGTGCCGGCCGTGATCAAGAACATCGACGGGGAAGACACCATCGTCGAGGAGCCTACCGACCAGGCGGCGCCCGAGAAACCCAGCACCACAAAGAAGGACAACTCGATATGAGACCCAAGACCATCGGGGTCGACGTGCCGATGAGCACGCCGCTGCCCCCAGAGATCGCATCCCAGCCGCCGAAGACCGCGTCGGAAGGCCCGGTTCGCCCCATGGGCAAGACCGCGGGCGACCCGCGCGTGACGGCCTCGAAGCCGTCGCTGAGCGCCAAGCACAACCCGGAGAACATGCTGCCTTCGCAAGCATTCCATGGTTCGCGGCGATGAGCGACCTGAAGCACAGCTCGCCGTCTCCGGCTACCCCTATGCTGC
>Ga0335085_10016722_pt1 | contig 10588 bp, 14 predicted proteins | sample Lox_Sample_45_FD_206712 | JGI IMG/M metagenome (GOLD analysis project Ga0335085, IMG submission 206712) | Soil microbial communities from Loxahatchee National Wildlife Refuge, Florida, United States - Lox_Sample_4.5 | ecosystem: Environmental > Terrestrial > Soil > Wetlands | place: USA...
AAAGTTCGGTCACAGATCTCAAACGCTATGGTGGAGAAGTTCGGGCAGCAAAGTCGCGATCCAGGCTTCATCCGGGACTTGCAATATCAGTTGTTTCGCGAGGGTGAGCTGCGATACGCGGAGGATTTACAGAAGCGCATCGACGAGCTCCGCGAAGGGATGGAGACAAGCCCGTCGTTTTATCACGTGGTGGGGCTGCCGCGCCAAGCCGTGGTTCTTGGGAAAGCCATCATCGGAAAGTCATGGGAGACGATAGCCGCCCCCGCAGGCGCGAGTTTCGTAGTGTCTGATTGTCCTGTAAGCACCGTGGAGTTCATAGACGGGCACGTTTTCCCAGGTGCCGGTCTTGGAAAAGACAATGCGGCGATTTTCCTGCCCCTCACTGCGAAGCACGTTTTTGTGGCTTCTCGGCTAAGGTGGCGTCAAGATGTGAACGAAGAGTTCGTTAAGCTTTTGAACCGGCTTACGATAGGCTTTGCTCATCGCAATGTGTACGCGAGTGAGAAATCTCCTGCGCTGCAAGCGCTCGTGGACGTGGAGATCAATCAAATCGTATTTGGGCAAAACGCCTTCATTCCGAGCAACTGACAGCAGACTGGCGCACAGTGGCGATGTCGATCTCCAATTCGTGACAACCTGGCTCCACTGGTGACACCCCGCCACGAGGATCGCCGGAGGCTGAAGGAGTCCCTTTCAAATCGCCCCGGGCGTCTTCGCGGTGAGCTTGCGCGTCAGCCCACTGCTTAATCGTCTTGAAAAAGCCAGTGGTGTTTTCCACCATTTGACGCGCGTCCTCACGCGTCAATGGGTACGCGTAATGCCGTTGCCAGGTCTCTACGGTTTCTTGAAGAAACGTCTCGTCCACTATTCCTCCCATTGCCTCTCGTGCCCTGGGTTGGGCGGCGTTGTAGCGGTCACCAACATCCAACCCGAACGCACGCCGACGCCATTGGCGTTCCACGCATCCTGCCCGATGGTGTCCTTCGCCATAATCCAGAAGATATCGCAGGCCAGGCTTGCCATTGCGTGCGCCCGCGCGGCCTGGGCACCCAGGCCGGCCGTCGCGCTCATTTGTTACGGCTACAGCCCTCCAGGCGGAATCGTCCCGAACAGGGCCTTGAGCACGGCACCCGGGTTCGGCGGCGCTGTGGTTGTGACCAACACCCACCCCGAACGCACGCCGATGGAGGAAGAGTTCCAGGCATCCTGGCCGATGGCGTCCCTCGCCATGATCCAGAAGATGTCCCGGCAGAGTGACTCCATCGAGTGCGCCCGCGCCGATTCCGAGGCGAGGCGCGTCTGGTCGTCGAGAGTATCGACTTCGAACTTCAGCTTGATCAGCCCCTCGGCTTCGATGCGCTGGAACTTCTCGGCGGTGGCCCACATCCGGTGCGCATCCGGATCGTGAATTGTGCCAAGGGAAGTCTCCCCCTTGCCGATGGCATCCAAATGCATCTCAGCGCGGCCCACCTCAGCTTCGGTAACCTCGCCGAGCGCCGCTTCGATCTCAATTAGGGTGTTCAGGGCCAACGGATTTCTCCTTTTCCGGTCCGACTCGGTTGAGCCTTAGTGAGCGCGAGCCCGTGCCGTCCTTGCTTTGGCGGCGCGCCAGATGGCCGGAATTCTGCCGCTGCCCTCGCGTTCTTTGACGACCTCGCCGCGCTCGGCGAGGCCCACCATGCAACTGTTGACGGACGAGCGTACCCGCAAGCGTTCTTCTTTGGCAAGCTCAAGGCCGCCAGACAGATGTTCGATGACCTTGTCGAGCGTGAACTGCTCGCCGTCGAAGGTAAGGACGGCTTGCGAGACCTTCTCGCGGGTCACCAGTATTCGGTTGACCGGCTGGCCGTCGGCTTCGGGCGGAACGGTCCGCGCGGAGGGCCGTTCGTAAGCCCTCCATCCGCTGGCTGGAGTTGGCGCGGGCTGCTTCAGAACCGTCCGCAGAGATTGCTCGATATGGGTGCTCTCTGCGTACGGCAATAGCGTCCGGAGCATTTGCGCTACCTGCTCCTGTTCCTCCGCCTGCTTTAACAGGCGTTCCTGGGCCAACTCGTGCTCCTGAATCGCCGCTGCGATGCGATCTTTGAGCGTCGGCACCGCTACCGGCGGCGGCGCGACTTGGGGGGCAGGCGCGGCTGAAGGCGCAGCAACCTGGGGGGTGGCTGCGGCTGCCGCCACCGTGTTGGGCGCAGGGGGTGCTGGCGGATCAGCCAGCGCGGCTTGTAAGGCACGGCCCATGACTGTGGCTGGCTCGGGTGTTGGTAATGCTTCTGATCTTTTTGCTGGTTGTTCCATTGGTGGCTCTCCTTGGTCGATTGGTTCCGGTTCCGCTTGTGGTGCCGCCTTGAGCAGCAACCGGAGCGATGCTAACTTGCTTCTGGCCGCATGGACACTCGCCATTTGGCTCGCGTCCAGTGCGAACTCCCGTCCGTTCGGCAGACGGTAAGTGGTGGTGCCGCGGCGCTTGGTGCCGGTGGCTCCAACGTTGGCGAGCAGGGTGACGATTTCAGCGTAAATGCTGCTGGCTCTTTTCATGCGCTTTTCTCCAACGCCGCCCCGCAGTGGGGGCAGAACTTACAACTGCCCGGCACGGTTTGCTTACAGGCTGGGCAATCGACCGGCGCGGACAGGTTCAATCGGAACGACCCTTTCTCCAACACACCCATGAAGCTGCCGCCGGTCATGTCCCCATAGCGCGCGAACGTGGCCGCCGCCGCAAGCTGAAAGAGTTTAAGCGAAGTCTCTGCCACGATACAGCGCCGCAGCTCGGGCAGCTCGATAATGAACGCCACCGAGGGCGCGCCCGATTCCATTCCGTGGTCGAGCGTCTCGACGCGGATGGGCACGTCATGCGGCATCTCGGTGATGCGCCGGTATTGGTGCAGCACATCGGCGAACGCGCCGCCCTGGCCTTCAACTCTGATTACCATTTGGGGCACGGTTTTGATCCTCCCGTTCTTTAAGAATCCAAGCGTCGTCGATCATAGCCAGGCGCACGTAACAAGCAAATTCCTCCAGCTTCTGCATGGCGATCTGGCGGTTGCGCGATTCGGGTAGACGGCAAATGAAATCCTCCTGCGCCGCCCAGCACCAGGCGAGCAGCCGGTCCAGGTTCTCGCGAGCCGCTAGCCATTCCGGCTCAGTGGCAAAAACAATCCGGCGCAACGGGCGAGGATCGGTATCTCGGGTGAGAGGCTCTAATCCCATTGGGGCACCTCGACAAAGAAGTGGCGCACGCCCTTGGCTCTGCCGATCTCGGTCAGCAGGCCGCGCTCGGCGACGCCCGGCCGGTCCTCCAGGAAAAGCGCCGCCAGCCAGCGGTCGGCGATCTCATCGTTCCAGGGTCTGTAGCAGTTCTCGCCGATGAAGCAGATCGAAGCATGCCAGCCGCGCACCGCGCCGACGCCCGGCTCGATCACGTTGTCGCGTGTGAAGATCACCGAGCATTCGGTCGCGATGTGGCGCGCACTGCACTTCAACCGGTACTCGGCGTCGGCTCTCAGATCACGGCCAGTAAGGAAGCCGCGGCTCGCGTGAAATCGCAGCAGGCGCGCCACGTTTTCGAGCGACCACTGATGGCCATATACCCGGCCGCGGACAAACGCCTCCGGTGGAAGATCGATGTTCATATTCGACCGCCAAACCCAAAATGTCGCCGCAGGAAAAGTCTGCGGCCCCTAGCTTCCCGTGCTCGTTCTCTCGAACGCCGTGCGAGCCTTTTCGAGAGCTTTGATTTGCTCCTCCAACTCGTGCTTCTGGCGCTCGAGCGACGTAATCCGCTCGATCTCGGACGTGGTGTTTGCAAGCCGCGTCCGCAAATTGGCAAGCGCTTGGTCCACGTGGATAAGAGCCTCGTCAGTGCCAGCCGGTACGCCCGCTGCCGGCATCTCCATGGCGGGCGGCCGTGCCGCTGCCGCCGGCTCGAGCGCTGGGGCCGGCGCGGCGGGATGATACGTGGCTTCCCACTGCTCTTTGTGGCCGATCCGCTCATGCGCCGTCTTGCCCTGGTTGGTCGAGAACCGGTTCGGGCACCACCGGCATTGGAACTTCAACCGCGATCTGGTTGGTGTTGTGGCCATTGATGTGAATACGCCTTTCGTTCTTGGACTATAGGTCATTCAGCGCCTCGTTCAATTTTGGTGATGGTCAAATCCTGGCCCCGCAAGTCGCGCCAGCCGCCCGGATGACGCATGGCAAAGAAGCACTGCTCGCTCTCGTTGTGTCGATGCCCGATCAGAGCTACGAAATCGACGCGATATTCGTGCATGATCTGGTGCGCCTCGTGGCTGGCCGAGCCAGCGCCAAGATGGGGCATATCGTAAGGCGTGCAGGCGTGCAGGACCATGCCTTCGGCTTTTCCGGGCGGCCCGTCGATCCTCACGCGGTCGCCCTCCTGAAACGGCCACTCCGACGCGGGCAAGCGATGCACGTGGCTTTTGGCGAAGGGCAACTCGCAGCGCGGGCACCAGTAATAGGCCGGTCCCCAGGTTTCGTTCGACGCATTCGCTACTTTCGAGACGTCGATCTTCGCGTCGGCGGCGTCGATCATCGGGTACTCGCAGATTGGGCAGTTCATCGCACCACCGGCCACCACGAAAGCAGCAGCCATTTCATCGTGGATTGTGTTGATGGGGTGCCATCCCGGTTTTCCGACGCATCATTGCGCAACTCGCGGAGCCGTTCGCGCGCCTCTTTCGGCCACATTCCGTACCTGCGCCGAAAGCTGTTGGCTGAGAGCACGTCGGCGTCTCGCTCGACATCGAGCAAGCGCGTGGCATAAGTTACCTGAAACTCACGCGGACTCAGTAGCTCGATCGGGCGGCTAGCCCGTAGCTCCTCCACTAACTCGTTCACACAAACAGCGCAGTGGGCGGTTCGGCCCGTGGGCTTCGCCGCAAACCAGACGGAGTGGTGACACCCCTGAAACACTATTCGAAAGCCGCCGCCATCGGGAACGGATGATTGGACGACGCGCGGCCTCAGTCGACGGTCCACCGTCGCCATAATCTTCTCCTCCTCCTTGTGGGCATTAATCTGAACTATGCAGTCCGAACGAGAGTCTCCTCGAAATCCAGGAAATGGATCGCGTTCGCCTCTCGTACTTAAGACAGCAGCCGTATGGCGATGCCCGTCACGGTGTGGAGAAAAAGACCAGGCGGGAGAGTAGCCCGGGGGGGCCTGTGGAGGTGATAGAACCGCGGCGCGAATCCAGAACCTCGCGCGTGGCGTCAGAAATTTGCTCGTGGCGACGGAGCCAGAGTGTTACAGTATCCCCAGATGAAAAGCGAGGCATGACATTGTGCCCCCTTGCCCTTTTTTCACGAAAGTAACCGCGTCACTGCCTCACAGAAAAACTGTGGCCTGTTTGAAATGGATTATTAATACTCTAGCTAGAAAAATGTCATATGTCTAGAAAGTATGCTACGTCCATTGTGGCTTCGTCCGAGGCATCGAATCGTATTTCCCTGATATCAATACGATAGGATTCCGAATAGCTCTTTAGGGCTATTCGTACTAGGCGACCATTCATCGGGTGACGCTAAGCCATAAGATTCACAATAGTTAGTTGCACCCGCGTCGCAAAGACGCCGAGCCGCTCGGTGGAATGAAAGCTCGCCATAGAACCAGCCACCGCGCCTCGCTGCACCTGGCCGGCATGGTATGGCAGTCTGATAATTTACCATTTCAAACTCCCTATTCACGCCGCAGCACCCGGCCACAAGCCATGCACACCAAGACTGCGAGCGACCTCCTCGGCGCGGGGCGGTCTCGAAGTCGGTGTAGGCGGCGCAGAGTCCACATGGCTCCTGCGGGCGGTGGCTGTGGCCATAGGGATCGGCGACGTTCTCCAACTGACCGAGACAATCCTTGCAGGTGGCGATGCAAGCGTTCGACCACACCACCTGGTTCGCCTCCGAGGATCGCCACGCTGTAATCGTGCCAGGGCTTCATCACGCTTAGCCTGGTGCTGAGACAGGCGGTCGCGGATAGTCTCTTCGTTCAGCATGCGAGCAGCATAACGCCGATTTCGTTCACATGCCAGAGCCACACTCGCCATCCTCACCACCCCTTTATATGGGGACTCCTCGATGTTTTCGTGCTACGAAGACAATCGACCGAGGCCCGCGAATCGCGCGTGCGCGCGAAAGCATGTGAATCACCAAACCGGGCAAGCCAATCGTCGCCATACGTCGCCAGGCTTGTCTCCATGCCTTGCTGGCAATAAGTCGTTCGAGGGATTGTGAATCGCCATACCACCAGACTCGCCATACCCATTGCGCTGTCTTCGTAGCACGAAAAATTTTGAATTTCCCCTATATATAATGGCGATCCTGGCGGGTATGGTGACGTGCGGCGTCCTGGTGGCGGAGTTTTTCTTAGACGTTTATTGTAGGTATTGACGCAGATTAGCTCGGATGCCATACTTTCCACAGACCAACGCGTGGTGCCGGGACTACCACGTTACAAAACTCCTTCCCGCTGCTCGGTAGGATAAGTGTCTTCATCCAAACCGATACGAAAAAATCTCTGGATGTTACAGCCTGACCGCCAGCCGCCTGGCACCTTGATCCCGTTGTATTCCTACGACGGCGAATTCGAGGACCACATCACCATCGCTCGGGCTCGCGGGCTCGAAAAAGCCGGCCGCGCCAAAATCGTGTCCCACCGCAAAGGCTGGGTCAACCGCGTAATCATGCTGCGGCGCGAAGGCGAACCACGCCCCTTCTTCGTTCGCGATTTTCAGGGTGAAGCGTATTCGTTCCGTCAGCCGTTGCCGGATGGCCACCGGCCCTGGCGGCTGCGGGCATTGCAGGGCGGGCGCAATGAGACGCTGCTTGCGCCGCCTAAAACGAAGTCGATTTTTTTGAAAGTCATCGTCGGCTGCATGGCGACGGCCTGAATTTCCTATAGCGGGTTGGCGCAGCCCGGTATCGCGGGAGCCTCAATCTCCAGGACGCGGTTCGAATCCCGCCCCGCAACCAGTTTCTGTTGTTATGACCCAACGTCGAGATGCAGCGGCGTAGCTCCAACTGCGGCGGCGTGTGACTGTTCGAATGGTTCAGCAGGGCCCACTCGGTGCGGTTCGTGGTGAGCGTGTGGCATGCACCAAAAGACCTTGGGGTTGCACTTACAAAAGCCGGAGACGAGCACGTGTCAGCGAAAGGAGGCGGCGCAATGCTGAATGGCCGACCGCCCAGGAAGTGGCCGCGCCGGGCTGGGCATCTCTCGGCAGGCGTCCTACGCGATGAGCAGTTCGATGAAGCCGTGCGCCGTATCGAGGCGCTGGCGGCGCAGGCGAAGGACCCAACCATGTTGCCCGAGCGCGTCGATCCGGAAGTAATATCGCCAGGCCGCCGGCATCCAACGGCTGTGTGCGACAGCCAGGGCTTTGGCCCACCCAATAGCGTGCTGGTCGACGACGGCGGGGCGTTGCCGCACGCGCGTAGAATACCCCGGCCCGGTAGTCTGGGCCAACCCGTTGGCTTTGGGCGCAACGTGGGCCAATTGTGCGCGCACGGCGCGGCCATGCGTCGATAGGAAGCGACGCCCGGGTCCTGTGGAGGGGACCGGCGCGCGGCGGGTGGAAATGGTGCGGCAAAACGCCATCTATAAGTTATTGATATAGCTTCACTTCACGGCCCTTTACTTGGCTTTACCGCCAGCTTTACTGCCGATTTTACCGATGAATCCGATTCTAAAAAGCGAATTCGCGGCCCGGCTGAAGGTCTCGAAGACGCGAGTATCGCAGATGGTGGGCATGGGCATGCCCACCACAGCGGACGGCAAGATCAACGTACCCGACGCCCTCGCCTGGATCGAGGCCCACATCGACAGCAGCCACAAGGACTCGGTGGCGCGTCGCGTAGCGGCTCGCGCGGCCGAGGCAGCCGCGCCCCCTGGAGCGTCCGCGCCTCCCCCTCCTCAGCCAGACATGTCGCCCTTGGCGGCGACGCCGGGATCGCTTCCCGACCCGGCGAGGATTCTTCTGTCGGCCAAGGCGAAGCGCGCTCTGGTGGAGCTGCGCCGGGCCGAGCGCGAGGAACGGAAAGCCACGGGCGAGCTGATCGAAGTTGCCGAGGTGGCGCAGATCATCGAGGAGCTGGTGACGAACGCCAAGACGCGGCTGTTGAGCATGGGCAGCCGGCTGGGTCCGCGCCTGGCGGTCGAACACGACGCCGCGCAGTGCACGGCGCTGATCGACGCCGCGGTTCGCGAAGCGCTGGAGGAACTGGTTAGCTTCCAGGTGGCGGCATGACACGGCACGAATTGGCGCTGCGGATCGCGCGCGGTTGGACGCCGCCGACGAAGCTTACCGTTTCGGAGTGGGCGGACCAGTTCCGCTACCTCTCGTCGGAATCGGGAGCCGCCGCCGGCAAGTGGCGCACGCTCCCGTTCCAGCGTGACATCTTCGACGCGTTCAGCAGCCCGGCGATTCACACCGTCGTCGTTATGAGCGCAACCCAGATGGTGAAGACGGTTTTCATCGAGAACGTCCTGGGCTTTGTGATCGACCGTGACCCCGGCCCCACGCTGCTGATCGTGCCGCGCGATTCGGATGGCGAGAAATTCTCAAAGATCCGGCTCGCTCCGATGATCCGCGACACTCCGTGCCTGCGCACCAAGGTGACCGAGGTCAAGGGATCGCGGACTTCGAACACGCTGGGCTACAAAGCCTTTTCCGGAGGCCACCTGACAATCGCGGCCGCCGGATCCCCGGGCAACCTGGCCGCGCTCCCGATCCGATTTCTGCTCTGCGACGAGATCGATAAATATCCGGCGTCGAGCGGATCGGAGGGCGATCCGATTTCCCTGGCATTGAAGCGCACGGCCACCTTTTGGAATCGGAAGGTGATTCTCTGCTGCTCTCCCACGGTCGATGGCACGAGCCGTATCGCCAAGGCTTACGCCGATTCGGATCGGCGCGAGTATTCGGTGCCCTGCCACCGCTGCGGCGCGTTCCAGGCGCTGCGCTGGCCGCAGGTTAAGTGGGACAACGATCTCCCGAGCAAGGAGGCGCGGGCGGCTTCGGCATATTACGAGTGCGAGGCATGCGGCGCGCGCTGGAACGACGTCGAACGGTGGCGCGCGGTTGACATCGGGCGGTGGTTGCCCGGCGCGCCTACTTGCGGCATCGCCGGCTTCCACATTAGCGAGCTGGCTTCGCCGTGGAAGAAGCTTCAGGAGATTGTCCTCGATTTCCTCTCAAAGAAGAACGACCCGGAGCAGTTGAAAACCTTCGTCAACACCAGCTTGGCCGAGACGTGGAAGTTTGGCGAGACGCCCGAGTGGGAGAAGATCTACCAGCGGCGTGAGGATTATCCGCTCGGCCGCGTGCCTATGCGCGCGCTGCTGCTGGTGGCCGCGGTCGACGTCCAGTACAACCGGCTCGAATTCGAAGCCGTGGCTTACGCACCCAACCGCGAGTCGTGGTCGATCTGGTACGAGGTCATTCCGGGCGACCCCGCCGACGTGACAGCTACGGGGCCGTGGGGCCAGCTCGAGCGGCTGCTCCAGCGGCAGTGGCCGCACGAGTCCGGTGGCACGCTGCCGATCCTGGCGGTGGCCATCGATACCGGCTTCCAGGCCCACGCCGACGGCCGGCCCGCGCCGGTGTACGAGTTTGCGCGTCTCCACCCGCAGCCCCACTACAGCCCAGCCGGCACGGTGATCCGGACGCCGGGCACCGTGATTCCGGTCAAGGGCAACGACGACGCCTTCAAGCTGATCTCGACCGTCTCGACCACCGACGCCGCGCGCAAGCGTCAGGACGTGCGGATCTGGACCATCGGCACCCATTGGGCCAAGCAGGAGTTCTACGATCTTCTCCGGTTGCAGCCGCTCGAGGGCGGCGACTTCCCGCCTGGCTACTGCCACTTTCCGAAGGCTTACGAGCCGGTCTATTTTCAGGGTCTATGCTCGGAGCGTCGCGTGGTGCATGCCTCGGGCAAGGTGGAATGGCAACAGGATCCTTCGGTTCGGAACGAGCCGCTGGACCTTCGGGTCTACTGCCGGGCGGCGGCGGATCTCTGTGATCTGACGCGCCTCTTGCCCGAGGAGTGGGCGTTCCTCGAAACGGCGGTGGCGCGGCGCGCGCTCGTGCTGGCGGTGCCGCCCGTGCCGCAGCCGCCGGTGGTGACGCCCCCGCCGCCGCAGGAGCGGTTCATCGGTCGGCACGATGTTTCGAACTGGTTAGGCAGGTAGGATTGATCCACTATCACGGTGGCCGCCACTCGACCTGGCAGGTCGCTATTGAGATTTGGCAGCGTCGGCACGCGCTGGTGTCCTTCGCCGATCCTCAGCAGCTCCCGATTGCTGCGGAAGTGGCGCAGTCGTTCGCGCTCGACAACGGAGCCTTCTCGGTTTGGAAGCAGGGCATCGAGGCCAACTGGGGCGCGTACTACGACTGGGTGGACGAGTGGCGGCGACACCCGGGCTTTGATTGGGCGATTATCCCCGACGTGATCGAAGGGGACGAGGCGGCCAACGATGCGCTGTTGAACGAGTGGCCCTTCGGAAAGTTCGCTGGCGTTCCCGTGTGGCACATGCACGAGACGCCATATCGGCTGACGCGGCTGGCTCGTGACTG
>Ga0335085_10016723_pt1 | contig 10587 bp, 7 predicted proteins | sample Lox_Sample_45_FD_206712 | JGI IMG/M metagenome (GOLD analysis project Ga0335085, IMG submission 206712) | Soil microbial communities from Loxahatchee National Wildlife Refuge, Florida, United States - Lox_Sample_4.5 | ecosystem: Environmental > Terrestrial > Soil > Wetlands | place: USA: Florida...
ATCGAGCGCGTCGAACTCGTCGCCGAAGACGAGACGATAACGCTCGTCGATCGGCACGGAGGGCGATGGCGCGGCGGCGGCGCGGCGCGGCAGCAGCGCGGCAGCGGCCAGCGCCGGCAGCCCGGCGAGCGCCGTGCGGCGGCTCATTCTCCTGCCACGCGGCGGCGGCCCCAACTTTGTCACTCCGCCGGGGCCAAGGCGCGGTCCGCCACCCCCGCGACGATGTCATCGATGAGGCGCGTGACCTTGGCGGGATCGACGGTGATGTCCTCGTGCACGCGGCGGCCGCGCTTGGAGGTCAGCCGCTTACCCTCGCCGCGCACGTAGTGGTAGTTGAGGTCGAGCTGGTTGGCCAAGGCCCAGTAAAGCGTGTTCATGTAGTTGGGGCTGAAGATCTCGATCACCGACGCGCCGGGCCGGCAGAACACGAGATTGGTCAGCGCCGATCCGTGCGTTGCCACGACGATCGCCGCCCCGTCGAAGAGACGCACCTGCTCGGCGAAGCTCAGCTCCTCCGGGAACACCGGCTCGAAGCCATAGCGCCGCAACGCTTCGACCAGCGCATCCTCGTTCACCAGCTTGCGCGTCGCGCTTTTCTGCCGCGAGGCGAAGATCCGGCGCCGCGGCGTCGCTTGCGGTGCCGATTTGAGGAAGCTCTCGCGGACGAATTGGCAGGCCCAGCGCGGCGAGTGCGCCGTGAGGCCCGGCATCGACGGGACGATCAGGCGCTCGGCCTCGATGTGCTGCCGCGGCACGGCCGGGAGCACGCGCGCGCTCTCGATCCCCAGCGCGTCCAGGCATTCGCGCTGGAACCGCGTATGCGTCGGAACCAGGATCCGGTCGTAAGGGATATTGCTTGCCTTCAGGAGGTGGATGCGCGGAAGCGCGTCCATCATCCAATGGTAATAGACGCTGCTCTGGAACGTGGTGATCACCGCAAGCGAGCCGTCGAACTTCGTCACCGGCGGCAGTTTCGGCGACAGGAACATCGGGTGCGTCGCCGGATTGTCGGTCATCGCGGTCTGCGAGACGTCCCAGACGAGCCGGTCGTCGGGCCCGATCACGGTGCCGGTGTCGGTGATGACGCGGCCACGACCGATCACGCCAACGCCCGCAACCGGCGATAGCCGTTGGAGCTCGCGATAAAACTCGGCGTGTGTCGGTTCCACCGACCGCGGCAGACTGCGGACGATCGTCGCGCTCGGATAAACCTCGTGCCAGAGGGCGGCGCGATCCCCGGACGCTTTGCGCTCGGCGATGTAGCCGGCCAAGCCTGCGACGTAGCGCCGCGGCGGCCCGAACCGGCGCGAGCTCCCAGGCAGCCAGCGCAGCACGCGGCCGATCGCCGCGACGGTCAGGAATTGCGCTGAACGCAGAAACGGATGCAATCCCGTGGGCGTGTGAACGATCAGCCAGCGGGCCAGCGCCGATCCCTGCCGAACGATCTGTCGACGCATCGTCGATTTCCGAGTGGGAGATATCGCGCAGCAAACGCGGCAATTGCGGTCCCGTTCCCCAAGGGCGCCGCGGCTCGGCGCCGCGTGCCGCGAAATAAAATTACAAGGGGTGCCGCGGCGGTTGACCCCGTGGAAAGCCTAGACCTCGAAGGTTGCCCATCATTTGGAGTGAGGCGCGGCGTAGTTTCGAGGAGAACATCAATGGCTTTCAATCCGAATAATCCGACCGCATCAGGAATGGTGCTGACATTCGATGATGAGTTTACGACGTCCAGCATTTCCAGCGACGGCGTCGCTAACAACACGAAATGGAACGATCACATCTGGTTCCACAGTCCGGTGCCCGGCGACTTCAGCGTTTCCAACGGCGTGATGAACGTTCTCGGCGACCCCAATGACCCGTGGGCCGCCAACATGATGACCGTCAATTCCGCGGGCCAGGGCTTCACGCAGCAATACGGCTACTTCGAAGCCGACATCGAGGTCCCGGGCGGGCAGGGCACATGGCCGTCGTTCTGGGGCTTCAGCGAGAAATCGATCCTGGGCCAGAATGTCCCGGCGAGCGAGTTCGACATTCTCGAAGGCCAGGGCTCGGCGCCGACCTATTACTGGTCGACGGTCCACCAGGCGACGAACAACAGCGGCGGCATGAGCGACGCGACCAACAGCAATGCGACGATCAATTCGGGCGTGGACCTTTCGGCGGGCTTCCACCGCTTCGGCATGCTGTGGGATCCGAACTCGAACTACATCACCTTCTATCTGGACGGGAAGCCGACCATCCAGGTCCCGAAATGGAGCACCACGGACAACTCCGCGATCGCGCTCATCCTCGGCAGCGGCATCGGCGACATGATCGGCACCAATCAGCCGAACGGGAGCACGCCCAATCCGGCCGACATGAAGGTGGACTATGTCCGCGCCTACCAGTTCGCGAGCCTCAATCCGACGGCGGTGCAGGCCGACCCGGTGTCGACGGCTGCCGGGAACACCGATCCGGTCGCGCTCGTCAACGCGCTCGGGCAAGGCAGCAGCACGACGCCGGCACCGTCCCAGGCGACGAGCGGCGTCGGCACCCTACCTGCGGGCTCGAGCGCGGGCTCGAGCATCACGGTTTCGGGGGACATGTATAACGGCGATCCGCTGGTCGCCGTCCTGGTCGACGGCAAGCAGATCGGCACCTACGACATCACGGCACATCACTCGCTTGGCCAGACTCAGACGATCGCGCTGCCCGGCAGTTTCGATGCCACGGTCGGGCACACGGTGCAGGTGCAATTCCTGAACGATGACTGGGACGGCATCCCCAATGCGGACGGGCACGACCGCAACGCCTATGTCGAAGCCGTGACGATCAACGGCGTGACCGTCAGCGGCCAGAACTTCGCGAGCAACAATGCCGCGCTGGGCCAGGGCAGCCTCGATCCCAACGCGGCGGTCTTGCTGACAAGCGGGACTGCGACCTACACGGTCGCCGCTCCGCCGCCGCAGGCCCAAGCGCCGACGCTCGCGGTGCAGGCGGCAAGCGGCATGCAGGGAAACGCGATCGCCTTGTCGATCAGCGCGGCTCAAGCCGCCGCCAACCTCGCGGCCGCCGACCTTTCGATCACGGTCTCTGGGCTGAACGGCGCCACGCTCAACCACGGAACGCATAACGCCGACGGGTCTTATACGCTGCATCTCTCCGACTTGCAGGGTTTGAGCCTGACGCCGGCGAGCGGCTTCACCGGGGCGCTTTCGCTGCATGTGGTCGCGACCGATACGGAAGCCACCAGCACCGCCTCGAGCGCGACGCAAACCTTGGGCGTCACCGTCAATGCTCCGCCCGTTGCGCCGCCGCCGGTTTCCGCGCCCAGCGGCAGCGGCGGCTCGCTCTCTCTCGTCGTGTCGGGCGACATGTACAATGGGGACCCGCACATCGCCGTCCTGGTCGACGGCAAGCAGGTCGGCACGTACGATGTCTCGGCGCATCACTCGCTGGGCCAGACGCAGACCATCAATGTCACCGGGACCTTCGATCCGAGCCTCGCGCACCAAGTGCAGGTGCAGTTCCTCAACGACGGTTGGGACGGATCGAGCGGCGACGGGCACGACCGTAACGTCTACGTCGAATCCGCGACGCTGAACGGCAACACGATCCAGGGCCAGAACTTCACGAGCGACAATGCCTCGATGGGGTACGGCAGCGTCGACCCGCATGCGGCCGTGATGGTGGCGAACGGCACGACCGCGTACAATTTCGCGCCTGCCGCCAGCGGCCTGTCGCTCAAGGTCGCCGGCGACATGTACAGCGGGGACCCGCAGATCGCCGTCCTCGTCGACGGCAAGCAGGTCGGCACCTACGACATCTCGGCGCATCACTCGCTGGGCCAAGTGCAGACCATCAACGTTGCCGGCAGCTTCGATCCGAGCGTGGCGCATCAGGTCCAGGTACAGTTCCTGAACGACGCCTGGGACGGCACGCCCAACGTCGACGGCCATGACCGGAATGCCTATGTCGAATCCGTGTCGCTGAACGGCACGACGGTTCAAGGCCAGGCATTTGCCAGCAACAACGCCTCGATGGGCCAGGACAGCCAGGACCCGCACGCGGCGGTGATGCTGGCGAACGGCACCGCGAGCTACAGCATTGCCAGTACCGAGCCCACGCTCGCGCCGACCACGACCTCCGGCACGCACGATATGTTCACGTTCACGTCGCTGTCGCAGGCCGGCGGACAGATCGCGAGCTTCAATCCCGCCGACGACGCCCTCAATCTGACCCAGCTTCTGAAGGCGGTCGGCTATTCGGGGCACAACCCGCTCGGCGACCATATCGTCGATCTTGCGGCCAACGCCAACGGCGGCACCGCGGTCATGATCGATCCAACGGGGCACGATCTGAGCCACGCGACGGTGCTCGTCACGCTGGACCATATCCTGCCGCAATCGCTGACCGCCGCGGATATCCTGCACGCCTGACAATGCGGCGCGCGTAGGTCCCTCGGGGCCTACGCGCGCGTCAGGCGAAGCAGGGCGAACGCCGGCAGCGCCATCGCCGCCGCCCACACCAGCCCGGACAGGATCAGCCCCACGAGGCCGGTGAATCCGAGCGAAAAAGCGCCGGCTGCGGCGGCATAGCTCAGGCCAAAGGCGACGGCGCCGACGACATAGCTCGTGGCGAGGTGCCGGACGGCGGAGAACCCAAGCATCCGCTGGATCGCGAGCGGCAGGAACAGGCCAACAAAAACGAGCTGACAGAGCGAGAAGGCGAGCGCCGCGCCGAGGACGCCGAGCGCCGGATAAAGGACATAGGCCAGCAGGAGCCCGCCGAACGATTGCCCGAGCCACGCGATCGCGAGGGGTCGCGGATGATTGCCGAAGCGCAGCAGCATCAGCCCGGCCTGACCCGGCGCGCCGACGAAAATGCCGGCCAGAAACGCGATGAGCAGCGGATGCTCGGTCCCGACGGCGCCCTTGGTCCAAAGCGCGACGAACGGACCGCTCAAGGGAATGCTGATGCCGGCGAAGAGGCCGGCAAGGCCGGTCACGATCTTGCCGGTGACGGCATAGAGCCTGGCGCAGGCCGCGGTCTCGCCCTTGGCGAGATGACGCGCCATCTCGATGCCGCAACCGATCGCGAACTGGTTCGCGACGTTTTGCGTCACGCCGGTGAAGATGCGATAGGAGTTGTAGGTGACGATGGCGACGGCGCTGGCCTTCAGCAGCCCGAACAGCACCAGCGTCCCGTTCGGGATGAGCGCGAGCGAGATCGGAAACGTGAAGTACAGGAGCGACATCGGCACGATCGACCGCAGCTCGTCGATGGTCGGCAGGGCGAGGCCGAATCTGACCTGCGGGTAGCGCCGCACGAGGTCGACGGCCAAGGCGGCGGTGAAGCAGAACGGCACGATCAGATAGCACAGCGCCACCGTGAGGGGTGCGGCGTGGAGGAGAAGGGCGACGGCGACACTGCCGATCTGCGCCACGGTGTAGGATGCGAACACGTACTCGCCGCGCGTGAAGTCGCCGAAGGCGCGATAGACCGGGTGAAGCACTTGCGCCGAGATCAGCACCATGACGGGAGCGCAGACGGCGATCAGCATCGCGTAGGCGGTGCGATGGTCGAGCGCGGTGATCTGGATGACCGCGGGAACATCGATGAAAACGAACACAAGACCGACGAGCGCGAGCAGCGCCAGCGAGACGGAAACGGTGCAGAACAGCGCGGTCCGGAGATTCCGATCGAACGATTTCGCGTCGCCGCGCGCGATGTCCGCCAGGAAATTGCCGCCGAAATAGAACTCGGTTCCGAAATTGCAGGTGATGAGGAAGCTGCCGATCGCGCCGATCAGCATCCAATCCTTGTAGAGCTCCACGCCCCAGACATGAATGTAGAGCGGCAGCAGCAGGAGCTGCTCGACGATCCGCAGCCCGCTGTTGGCAAGCTGCGACAGGTAGTTGCCATAGAGGCGGCGCCCCATCCGGGGCGCTTCGCCGCCGCGCTCGAGCGCCGCGGGCGCATTCAAGACGCGACCTCAGGCCGCGCGAAACTGTCGACCGCGCTACGGACCGCGCGCACGAAGATCTGCGCGTCCGCCATCGGAATGAATTGCGCGGTGGCGCGCGACAGCCTGCGCCACTCCGTGGCGTCGCGGTCGAGCAGCGACAGGTAGTGCGTCAACGCTTCCATCGCGTCCGGCTCGAAGACATAGCCGTTGACGCCGTTCCGCACGAGCAGGTCGCGCGCGCCGGGCCTGGTCGAGATCAGCACCGGCACGCCCATGGCGATCGCCTCGTTGATCACCAGGCCGAAGGTTTCCTGCGCGCTCGGCAGGATCAGCGCCAGCGTCGAGGCCAGGACCTTCGCGACCTCCTCCTCCTGCAGGAAGCCGCGGAAGACCACCTGGCTCAAGCCGGCGCGCTCGGCGTACTCGCGCAGCATCGGCTCGAGCTCGCCCGAGCCGCAGAGGTGAAGCGCGCGCGCTTCGCGGCCCTCGCGCGCGCAGTCGCGCGCATAATCGGCATAGGCCTCGAGCGTCCGCGGCAGGTTCTTCTCGGGAATGAACCGCGCGATGATGGTGAAGTGCCGTTCGGCATGCGGCAGGCCTTCGGGCGCCGCGGGCGAGCCGGCCAGCGCGCGGACGCGCTCGACCGCGATCGCATCGTAGCCGACGAAGATGCGGCGTTCCGGAACGCCCAGGAGCCGCAGGTAATCCGCCGAGCGATAGCTTCCGACCAGCGCGCCATGATAGGGGCAATAGAGCAGGTATTTCGCGAGTTCCGACGCGAGGTAGCGCTGCTTGTCGTCGAACTTCGAATCCTGCATGTTGAAGACGCGCACGCCCATGCCGCGCAGCAGCAGCATCAGCGCGAAGATGACGGGATCCTCGTAATTGCAGGCGAAGACGTAGCGCGGGCGGACGCTGAGGCACGCGCGGGCCACCGCCAGGAAGCAAACGAACTGGTTGACCGAGCTGCGCACCCGGTCCGGGAACACCGTGATCTTGGTGAAGGAGGCGCCGGCTCCGCTCTTTTCCCAGGCGTATTTCGCGTCGTAGCTCGCGATCTCGAGACCATAGGTCCGAAAGCGGTCGACGAGGCCGGCGCCCGCCGCCTCGCATCGGTCGATGTGCGACGGCCCGAAGCGATCCCAGATGAACATGACCGCCGGCTTGGCGCGGTCTCGCGATGCGCGCGCATGTCGGGTCAGGAACGCCAAGCCAAGCCCTCCGCCGAAACGCTCAACCAAGCTCAAGGAAGGGATGGGAAGCCGCACGAAAACACTCGCCGCGCTCGATGGTTCCGCCGCTGCATTGAACGCACCGGTTATTCGGCCGCGACCGCCGCGGGAACCGCGGGGGAGGGTGCGACCCGTGCGGCTCCGCCGAGGCGGAGGTGCAGCCGCCACAAATCGTGCGATTTGATGGCAAGAAAACATCCCATCAAGAACAGGAGACTGAGCGGGTTCGCCCCGTTGATGGCGCGGCGCTCGAACAGCCCGATTACGGCATAGCTCACGATGAGCGCCACGACCGCGTTGCGCGACCGCGGATCGCGGATGCGCAGCGCCGCGATGCCCGACGCAATGAGCAAGTAGAGATACCAGATCAGCCCGAACACGCCGGTGTCCGCGAGCATGGCGAGGTAGGCGTTGTGCGCCGAAAGGTTGAGCGGCAGGTAGGCCTCGTGCTGGCGGTAGCCCACACCGAACAGCGGGTTCTGCCACCATAGATCGAACGCGGCGCGCCACAGGACGTCTCGTCCGGTGAAGCCCGACTCAAGGCCGCGGCGCGGGTCGTTGATTTCCAGCACCTGGTCGGCCCAGTGCTGTGCCGTCGCCCATATCGTCGGGGCGAACAACAGGACGCATAGAAGCACCACGACGGCCGTGCCAAGCAGCATGAGGAGCCTCAGCCGGGTGAGGCGTGGCACCGACAAAGCCGCAACCGCGGCCATTGCCAACGCCAGCCCCAGCATGCTGCCGCGGCTCGACGCCTCGTAGCAGGTGAACCATGCCGCGCCCAGGCAGGCGACGCCGAGGAGCCGCGAGCGCAGCGCGAACGCGGTGGCCCCGACGCTCACCGCCATGAGGCCCCAGCTGTTCGATTCGACGCCGGCGGTGAGGCGGCCCCACGTATAGGTGCCGTTGAAATCGATCCAGACGATAAAGACGGCGGCCAGCACGCAATAGACGGCGGCGATCCGGCGGAACAGCAGCGCCTCGGGATAAGCGGCCACGATCGCCGCGATCACCGTTATGTAGATCAGCTCGATCACATAGGTCAGCGCCGTCCAATCGGCCCCGTTCACCAGATAGCCGATGGTGACGATCAGCAGAAACACCAGCAGCAGCTTCACCGGGCGCGTCATGCCCAGGGTCTCGAAGCCGAGCAGCAATAGCTGGAGCGCCGCCGGCAGCACGCCCGCCAGCACCGCGTATTCCAGCGCGCCGATGTCGTTGCCGCGAACGAGATAGAACACCACCGCGATGGCGCAGAGCCAAATTCCGTACCCCCAACCGATCGCAATGGCCTTCATGTGCAGCGTATCCCTGCCTCAGAAGGCGTGAACGCTCCGCGGACCCGGATTGATCCGGGCCAGGAACGATCGGCGATCGGGTCGCCCCGCCTCACCCCGACCCGCTCCGCCCCTAAGGGGCGGAGCGCGCAAGCAGGAGGGTAAGGTGGGACTGTAACGGGCGGCGAGGGTATGACTACTCGATCGGGACCCAGGCGCGCTGGACGGCGGGACGGGCGGCGATCGTGTCGTGCCAGCGCTCGAGGTTGGGGAACTCCTTCAGGCCCATGCCACGCTTGCCGTGGATATGCACGTCGGGATAGATCGAGATGTCGGCCACTGTGTAGGTGTCGCCGGCCATGTATTGGTTGTTCGCGAGGTGCTTGTCGAAGATGCCGAACATGTCGCGCACCTGCGCCTCGTAGTGCTTCTTCGCCGGCGGCACGTCTTCGCCGAACCGGTGCATGAAGAGCCCGTATTGCTGCGCGTGCGTCGTGAAGGTCGCGGAGCCGTAGAACAGCCACTGGTCGACCTTGGCGCGAAGCGCCGGCGCCGACGGATAAAGCGAGCCGCCGGACTTCTCGCCGAGATATTTGAGGATGGCGCCGGATTCGCAGAGCGTGATGCGCGCACCGCCCGCGCCCTCGTCGTCGACCAGCGCCGGGATCTTGTGGCCCGGGCTGATCTTCATGAAATCGGGATTGAATTGTTCGCGCTTCTGCAGATTGACCGGGCGCAGCTTGAACGGCAGCCCGCTCTCCTCCATGCCCTGGCGCGCCTTGTGGCCGTTGTCGGTATTCCAGGTGTAAAGCTCGATCATGGCTCGCTCCCCTTCTTTGCCATTGCCGGCACTTTAGCCTGCGGGCGGGGGGCGTGACCATCGGGTTCCGCGCCGGCGCCGGGCGGCTTATGATGGGTCGCAGTCCGGACCCCTCGAAGGAAGGCTCGCATGGCTACGACGTTGGCGGATACCCCCCGTGCCTCGGTGCGCGACCGCGTAAGCGCGGCGGAGTGGGAAGCGCGGGCCGAGCTCGCGGCGGCCTTCCGCGCGGCCTACCATTTCGGCTGGAACCGCACCATCTCCAACCACTTCACCGTGCGGCTGCCCGACCATCCCAAGCATTTCCTGATGAACCCGCGCGGCTTCGGCTGGCACGAGATCACCGCGTCGGATCTGGTGAAGCTCGACCTCGACGGCAAGGTGCTGAGCGACACGGAGCTGCTGCCCGGGCCGGCGGGGCTCAATTTCCACAGCGCGATCCTGCGCGCTAAGCCCGACCTCGCCTGCACCATGCACATCCACCCGATGCAGGGGGTGGTGGTCTCGGCGCTCGATGACGGGCTGCAGTTCTTCGACCAGGAGAGCTGCTCGATCTACGGCCAGGTGAGCTATCACCAGTTCGAGGGGCTCGCCGAGGAGAAGGACGAGGCCCCCCGCATCATCGCCGACCTCGGCGACAAGTTCACGATGATCATGCGCAACCACGGGCTCCTCGCGGTCGGGCGCACGATCGGCGAGGCCTTTACCTATATGGAGAAGCTGCTCCGCGCGTGCGACACGCAGGTGCGCATCATGTCCACGGGCGGCGCCGCGCGCCGCATCCCGGCCGAGGTCTGCGAGCACACCTTCCAGCAGATGGAGGCGCGCCGCGGCAACAAGCCGGGCGGCGACCTCGAGTGGAAGATGTACCGCCGCCTCGTCGAGGGCCTCGGCCCGTCCTTGGCTTAAGCGCGCTCCGCTAATCGTCCCCGTGCGCCGGCTGCGCCGCGAGGCGCGCCTGGCTCGACCATTCCGCGCGGTAGAGCGGCGTCAGGATGATCGCGTTGATGAGGCCGAGCCCGAGCGGGATCGCCGCGATGAGGAAGAGCTGCTGGATCGGCAGGTGCATGCCGATCAGCACGCCGCCGACCAGCGGCCCGATCACCGAGCCGACGCGCCCCGCGCCGAAGCACGAGCCGACGCCCCACGAGCGGATGTAGGTCGGGTACACGTTGGTCTCGCAAGCGATGTTGCCGAACTGCAGGCCGAGGAGGCAGAACCCGGCCGCGGCGACAAGCGCGATGGTCGCGCCCTCGGACAGGCCCGGCAGGCCGATGCTGGCGATCACCGGAATGGCGATCGCGAACAGGA
>Ga0335085_10016724_pt1 | contig 10586 bp, 8 predicted proteins | sample Lox_Sample_45_FD_206712 | JGI IMG/M metagenome (GOLD analysis project Ga0335085, IMG submission 206712) | Soil microbial communities from Loxahatchee National Wildlife Refuge, Florida, United States - Lox_Sample_4.5 | ecosystem: Environmental > Terrestrial > Soil > Wetlands | place: USA: Florida...
GAGCCTGAAGCTCTACGTCTGGTCGTTCCGCAACGAGGGCAAGTTCCACGAGGCCGTCACCAACGAGATGCTGGAGCGCTTCGTGAAGGCGGTCGCGCCGCGCTTCATGCGCCTCACCGCGGAGTTCCACGTGCGCGGCGGGATCTTCACCACCGTCGTGGCCGAGCACCGGAAAAAGGGATGGAAGCCCGCCGAAAAGGTCGACCTGGGCGAAGCCCCGCCGCACTCGAGCACATACTGAGGCGTGCCTTGTGGGGTTACGCCGTGCTGCAACCCAACAAATGACGGGAGGCGTCATGAAGAATTGGCTGATGGCGGCCGCACTCGCGGCCGCGGGAACGTGCTGGGGCGCGGACGAGGCGATCCCCATCGAATCGTTCTTCAGGCTCGCGCAGTATTCCTCCATGTCGATCTCGCCCGACGGCGCGGAGATCGCCGCGCTCGCCCCGGTGAACGGCCGGCAGAACCTCGTCGTCCTGGACCTCGCGAAGAAGAAGGCCACCCCGCTCACGCAGCTCGGCAACAAGGACATCGTGTCGTTTCGATGGCTCACGTCGAAGCGCCTGCTGGTGGGGACCGGCACGCTCGGCACGCGCCAGGACGATGCGCGCGGCGGCGGACTCTACGCGGTCGACGTCGACGGCACCGGCGACCGGCGCGTCGCCGAAGGCGGCGACGAGCGGGCCTTCGACGGCATCCAGACCACGTTCACCGCGACGCGCCTCGTCCGGACCCTTCCCGACAGCGAGGACATCGTCGCCTCCGAGATCCTCTTCGAATACCACAAGGCCACGCCCGGGGCGCTGGTGCGCATCAATACCCGAACCGCGCGCCGGAGCAACCTCTCCGGGACCAAGCCCGACTCCGGCGACAACGAGGAATGGATCGTGGACGACAAGTGCGTGGCGCGCGCCTTCATCGTGGGCTCGGACAGCCGGGTTCGCATCTGGTATCGCGCCGGCGAGGACGCCCCCTGGGTGAAGCTGGACGAGTTCGGCGCGCTTTCCGAAGGCCAGTGGATGCCGCTCGCCGTGGCCGAGGACGGCAAGACGCTGCTCGTGTCGTCGCGGCGCGGCCACGACAAGGCGGTCATCTCCCGCTACGACCCCGAGAAGAAGGCTTTCGGCGAGGTGATCGCATCGCACCCGCAAGTGGACCTCTCGGGCCTCGTGACCGACCGGACCACCGGCCAGATCCTGGGAGTGCGCTACGACGCCGATCGCGCCGGCACCGCATGGTTCGACGAGAAGCTCGCGGCCTATCAATCGGCGTTGGACAAGGCGCTCCCGAACGCGGTGAACGTCTTCAGCTGGTCTTCGGACCGCCAGAAGTTCCTGGTGACCTCGTACTCGGACGTGAATCCGGGCTCGTTCTACCTCTTCGACCGTGCCACCGGCAAGCTCCAGTGGCTCGCCGACCGCATGCCGTGGATCGATCCGAAGAAGATGTCGCCGATGATGCCGGTGCGCTACAAGGCGCGCGACGGACTCGAGATCCCCGCGTACCTCACGATCCCGCGCGGCTCGACGGGCAAGGGCCTGCCGATGGTGGTCGACATCCACGGTGGCCCCTGGGTCCCCGGCGACGAGTGGGGCTTCGATCGCGAAGTGCAGTTCCTCGCCTCCCGCGGCTATGCCGTCCTGCAGCCGAACTACCGCGGCACGACGCGCTACGGCTGGAAGCATTTCGCGTCGAGCTTCAAGCAGTGGGGCCTCGCCATGCAGGACGACGTGACCGACGGCGTGAAGTGGGCGATCGACCAGGGCTACGCCGATCCCAAGCGCATCTGCATCTATGGCGGCAGCTACGGCGGCTACGCCACGATGGCGGGCCTCGAGAAGACGCCCGAGCTCTACAGGTGCGGCATCAACTACGTGGGCGTCACCGACCTCGATCTTTTCGTGACGGCGACCTGGTCGGACTTCGCCTACTCGCCCTGGCTCGACCACGAGATGAGGGACATGTTCGGCGACCTCACGAAGGACGCCACGCAGATCAGGGCGACCTCGCCGGTGCTGCATGCGGACAAGATCAAGGCGCCCGTGCTGATGGCCTACGGCGCCGCGGACGTGCGCGTCGTTCCCGAGCACGGCTGGCGCATGAAGGCCGCCATGGAAAAGGTGGGCCAGCACCCCGAGTGGATTCTCGCCGACGGCGAAGGCCACGGCTATCGCGAGCTCGCCAACCAGGTGATGTTCTACGGCGCGATGGAGAATTTCCTCGACAAGCACATCGGCGCCGGCGTCAGGTGAGGCCGCGATCGCGGGGCCCGTGAGCGCCTTCGCCGTCCTGCACGTCACCTCGATGCTGGGCGGCGGCGTGGACCGCCACGTCCGCGACATCGCGCGCGCCTCGAAGACGCCGCACCTCATCTGGCACACGGCCGACGGCGCCGACGCGATCGAGATCGCGGGCCGCGACGAATTCTTCGCGCTCGATCCCACGGCCGTCGAGCGTGAAGGCGCGACGCTGGCGGCGTGGCTCGCGGCGCGTCGCGTGGGCCTCGTGCATGCGCATTCGGTGAGCGAAGCGGCGCGGGCGCGCACGCGGTGGGCGGAAGATGCGCTCGGCGTCGCGTCGATCGCCACGCTGCACGACGTGCTGTTCCTGCGCGCCGACGGCTTCGAGCCCGGCGTCGAGGCTCGTCCCGATCCCGCATGGCTCGCGCGCACCGCGCCATTCCTTCTCGACGCGAAGGCGGTGATCGCGCCCTCGGAGTATCTCGCGAGGCTCGCGCGGGAAAACATCCCCGGGCTCGGCGTGACCGTGATTCCCAACGGCTCGTCCTCGCCGCCGAAGCGCGCCATCGGGCCGGGCCCGGGGGCGAGGCCCGAGTTCCTCGCGCGCCGCCCCGCGCACGTGGCCGTGGTTCTGGGAGCCGTCGGGCCGCACAAGGGCAGCGCGATCGTCGATCGCCTCTCCGATGCCCTCGCCGGAAGCGACATCGCGGTGGCGGTCGTGGGCTACCTCGACATGCAGATCGTGCCCGGCTGGCGCGGCGACCACGTGTTCGTCCACGGCGCCTACGGCGACGATGAAGTGGCCGGCCTGCTGCATGCCTATGGCGCCGAGATCGCGCTCTTCCCGAACCAGGTGCCCGAGAGCTTCAGCTACGCGCTCTCGGATGCGTGGAGCGCGGGGCTGCCGGCGCTCGTTCCGGACGAAGGCGCATTGGGCGAGCGCGTGGCGCGCTTCGGCGGCGGCTGGTTCCTGCCGAAAGGCTTCGGCGCGGGCGAAGTGGCCGGCGAATTGCGGCGCCTGCTCTCGCCCGCGGCAGCGGCGGAGCTCGCGCGGGTAAAATCACGGCTCGCCACGCCCGATCCCGGCCGCGTGCCTTCCCTCGATGAGATGACCCGCTCGCTCGACGCGCTGTACGAAAGGTTCGGGATCGACCCCGCGGCGCCGGCGTCCGCGTCTGCCGCGCTCTCGGCGCTCCTTGCGAAGAACCTCGACGGCGCGCTCTTCCGCCAGGAGCTGGTGCGCCTCGCCGACGAGTTCGTGCAGCTGCGCACGGCGCTCGAGCACGAGCGCGGCGAAGCCGCGAAATTCAAGGCCGAGGCCACGCAATGGATCGCGAAGCTCGAGGCCGACGTCGCCGCCGTGCAGGCCGGGATCGCGCGCGAGGTCGAGGCACGCCGCGCGCTCGGCCAGGAGAACGTGCAGCTGCAGATCCACAAGGACGCGTTCGACCTGCTGCCGGAGGTGATCCGCAAGATGCTGCTGAAGAAGATCCTCAATGCGCGAAGTTGACATCAGCATCGTCACGTACCAGCCGGATCTCGCCCTTCTCACGCAGCTGCTCCAGAGCCTCTCGGAACCCGCGGGCGACACGGTCCGCAACCTCCTCGTCCAGGACAACAGCCCCGACCCGCAGGTCGCGGTGAGCCTCGTGGCGATGCCCGAGCTGCAGCCTGGAGCGGCATTCGCGCGCGTGGACGTGAAGTACTCCGGCGCGAACCTCGGATTCGGCAAGGGGCACAACGCGAACGTTTCGCGCGGGAACGCGCCCCTCGTGCTGGTGCTCAACCAGGACTGCGTGCTCGAGCCCGGCGTGCTGGGGCGGCTGCTCGATGCCGCCGCGGCGGCGCCCGACGACGTCGCCGTGTGGGAGCTGCGCCAGATTCCCTACGAGCACCCGAAGGCCTACGACCCCGTGACGCTCGACGCGCCATGGGCAAGCGGCGCGGCCATGCTGGTGCGCCGCAGGGCTTTCGACGACGTGGGCGGCTTCGAGCCGAGAATCTTCATGTACGGCGAGGACGTGGACCTCTCGTGGCGCCTGCGCGCGAAGGGCTGGCGCGTCCTCTACCAGCCTCGCCTCGCGGTCGTGCACCGCACCTATCGCGTGGCGGGCGAGGTGAAGCCGCTGCAGGTCTTGGGCGGCGTGCTCACGAACCTGTGCCTGAGAGTGCGCTATGGCGGGTTCATCCAGACGCTGAAGGGCCTCATCATGCTTTGCGGCGAGATCCTCGCGCCGCAGTCCTTTCCCGGGCGACGCTGGGGCCTCGTGAAGTGCGGCTTCGCCTTCCTGTGGCGCTGGCCCTACTTCTTCTGGACCTCGGTGCTTCCCGCCCACGGCTTCCGGCCGCAGTTCACGGGCTGGAGCTACGAGCTTCGCCGCGACGGCGCGTTCGTGGAGTTCCATTCGGCACGCGAAGAGCGGCAACCCGAACGGCCGCTCGTCTCCATCCTCATCCGCACCGTCGATCGCGGCGCGTGGCTTCGCGAGGCGCTCTCCAGCTGCGCCAACCAGACGTATCCCAACCTCGAGGTGGTGGTGATCGAGGACGGCCCCGAGAGCTCGCGCGCCATCGTGGACGAGTTCGCGGGGCGCCTCGCGATCCGCTACCGGGCCACCGGAACGAAGGGCGGCCGCGCGAAAGCCGGCAACATCGCGCTCGCCGAAGCGCGCGGCGAGTGGCTGAACTTCCTCGACGACGACGACCTGTTCTTCGCAGACCACGTGGAGGTGCTCGTGGACGCGGTGCAGAAGGCGCGCGTGGCCGGCGCCTACGCCCTCGCCTGGGAGACGCAGACGGAGTTCCTCGACAGGCAGCACGCGCGCTACGAGGAGGTCTTCCACGTGACGCGCCATTACCAGCGCTTTGACCGCCTCACGCTGTGGCACCACAATTACCTGCCGATCCAGGCGGTGATGTTCCACCGGCGGCTCTACGAGACACACGGCGGATTCGACGAGGACATGGACCAGCTCGAGGACTGGAACCTGTGGACGCGCTACACGCTCGAGGACGACTTCGTGCTCGTGGAGAAGACCACGTCCAAGTACCGCGTGCCCGCCAACTCGCACGTGGCCGCCGAGCGCCAGGCCCTGCTGGACAAGGCCTACCTCGACGCGCTCGAGCGCCAGCGCGCGCTGAAGGTCACGCTGTCGCCGCGGCAGATCTCCGAGATGACCGACGCATACGTGCGCGGGCAGGCCGTGATGGTCGTCACGCGCGGCGACCTGCGCCGCCTCGTGGGCTCGAGCCGGCTGCTCGCGCGCATCGCGGCCTATCGCCAGCCGGCGCAGCGCGTGCTGCGTCGCCTGGGCCTGCTGCGATGAACGAGCTTCCCTTCACCGGCGAGCGCTTCGTGCCCGGCGCCAAGGGCGAGATCTGGGTCGAGCACTGGCATCGGTACCACTTCGCATCGCGCTGGGCGGCGGGCAAGCGGGTGCTGGACGTGGCCTGCGGCGAAGGCTACGGCACGGCGCTCCTCGCGCGAAGCGCGGCAAGCGCGGTGGGCATCGACATCTCGGCGCAGGCGATCGAGCACGCGAAGTCCGCCTACTCGGCCCTCGCCAACGCCGAGTTCGTCCGCGCCTCGTGCACCGCGCTGCCGCTGGAGGCCGCGAGCGTCGATGTCGCCGTGTCCTTCGAGACGATCGAGCACATCGCGGAGCAGTCGCAGTTCCTCGACGAGCTCGCGCGGGTGCTCAAGCCCGGCGGCGTGCTGCTGCTTTCCTGCCCCAACAAGCTCGAGTACGCCGACAAGCGGTCCTTCGTGAACGAGTTCCACGTGAAGGAGCTCTACCGCGAAGAGCTCGCGGCGTTGATCGGCGCGCGATGGCCCCATTCCACGTGGTTCGCGCAGCGCCCGTCGTTCTTCTCGGTGATCGCGCCCGAAGGCGGCGCGAAGGCGGGCGAGCTCGTGGAGACCGAGGAGGCCGATCCCTCGGCGGCTTCCGGCACGCTCGCGCACCCGCTCTACTTCGTGGTGGCCGCGAGCCGCGAGAAGGCATCCCTCGAAGCCGTGGCGCCCGCGCTTTCGGTGCTCTCGGACCGCGGCGACTGGGTGCATCGCGACTACGAGAAGGTGATGCGCATGCTCGAGGAATCCGTCGAGCGCGGCGAAGCGCTGGAGGCGCAGCTCGTGCAGCGCGAGGGCGACGTGACCCGCCTGGGCCACGAGTTGCGCAGCCTCCTCGCCGAGCGCGACGACTTCCAGCGCCGCTTCGCGCAGGAGCAGCACGCGCTGCAGGCGGCCCGGGCCGAGCTCGCGGTGCGGGCCCTGCAGCTTTCGGACAAGCAGCACGAGCTCGACTCGCGGCGCGGCTGGCGCTGGTGGTTGAAGCTCCCGCTCATCCGGCTGGGGATACTCAAGTAAAATTGGGGCGATGAATCCCCGCCTGAAGCTGCTCCAGCCCTACCCGTTCGAACGCCTGCGCAGCCTCCTCGCCGGCGTGAGCCCGCCCGCCAGTGTCGCGCCCATCAGCCTGGGCCTGGGCGAACCCCAGCATCCCACGCCCGCGTTGATCAAGCAGGCCGTCACCGCGAACCTCGGCGGCCTTTCGCGCTACCCCGCGACAGCGGGCCAGCCCGAGCTTCGCGAGACAATCGCCGCGTGGATCGCGCGCCGCTTCGCGTTGAAGTCCCTGGACCCCGCGACGCAGCTGCTGCCCGTGAACGGCAGCAAGGAGGCGCTCTTCTCGCTCGTGCAGGCCGCGCTCGATCCCGACGAGCGCGACGCGCTCGTGATCTGCCCCAATCCGTTCTACCAGATCTACGAGGGCGCGACGCTCCTCGGCGGCGCCCGGCCGTATTTCGTCAACTCGCTTCCCGCCAATGGCCTCAAGCCCGACTGGGATTCGATCCCGGCCGCGGTGTGGGCGAAGACCCGCCTCGTGATCGCGTGCTCGCCAAGCAATCCGCACGGCCGCGTGATGACGATGGACGAGTGGAAGCGCCTCTTCGAGCTGTCCGACAGGCACGGCTTCCTCATCGTCGCCGACGAGTGCTACAGCGAGATCTACTTCGACGAATCGAATCCGCCGCTGGGCGCGCTCGCCGCCGCGCAATCGCTCGGGCGCGACGGCTACCCGCGCCTCGTGTCGCTCTCGTCGCTTTCCAAGCGCTCCAGCGCGCCGGGCCTTCGCTCGGGATTCGTCGCGGGCGACGCGAAGGTGCTGGAAAGCTTCCTCCTGTATCGCACGTACCACGGCTCCGCCATGAGCAACACGGTGCAGATGGCCTCCATCGCGGCGTGGAAGGACGAGGCGCACGTGGTCGAGAACCGGCGCCTCTATCGCGAGAAGTTCGCGGCGTTCTTCGAGCGCGTGAATCCCGTGCTGCCGCTCGCCATGCCCCAGGCCGCGTTCTATTTCTGGGCCCACGTGGGAGGGGACGACACCCTGTTCGCCCGCGATCTGTTCGCCTCCACCGGCATCACCGTGCTCCCGGGCAGCTACATCGGGCGCGATGCGCACGGCGTGAATCCGGGCCGCGGCTTCGTTCGCATGGCGCTCGTCTCCACGGTGGCCGAGGGCATCGAGGCGGCCACGCGCCTTCACGACCACCTCGCGCGCCGCCCCGTCGCGGCCGAAGCGCGAAAGGCCGGATGATGGACGACCTCGCGTTGCTGCAGCCCGTGATCGACGCCGCGTGGGAGCGGCGCACCGAGATCGACGCCGCCTCCGCGCCCGCCGGCGTGAAGGATGCCGTCGAACGCGTGCTGGATGGCCTCGACGCGGGGCGCCTTCGCGTGAGCGAGAAGAAAGGCGCGGACTGGATCACGCACCAATGGATCAAGAAGGCGGTGCTCCTCTCCTTCCGCCTTCGCGACAACGAGATCATGCAGGGCGGATTCACGCACTACTTCGACAAGGTCGATTCCAAGTTCGCGCGCTACTCGCAGGCCGACTTCGCGGCCGGCGGCTACCGCGTGGTCCCGCCCGCCACCGCGCGCCACGGATCCTTCATCGCGAAGAACGTGGTGCTCATGCCCTCCTACGTGAACGTGGGCGCTTACGTGGACGAAGGCACCATGGTGGACACGTGGGCCACCGTGGGCTCGTGCGCGCAGATCGGCAGGAACGTGCACCTGTCGGGCGGCGTGGGCATCGGCGGAGTGCTCGAGCCCATCCAGGCCAATCCCACGATCATCGAGGACAACTGCTTCATCGGCGCGAGGAGCGAGATCGTCGAGGGCGTCGTGGTGGGCGAAGGCTCGGTGATCTCCATGGGCGTGTACATCGGCCAGAGCACCAAGATCTACAACCGCGCCACGGGCGAAGTAACCTTCGGGAAGATTCCGCCGGGAAGCGTCGTGGTTTCCGGCAACTTGCCCGGTGCCGACGGGCGGTATAGTCTCTATTGCGCAGTCATCATCAAGCAGGTGGACGCCAAGACCCGCGCCAAGACGGGAATCAACGAACTGCTGCGCGGCGACTGAAGCCCGCGCACCCGAGAGGCGCTAATGTTCATCGAAAAACTCCTGCAGCTGATGGGCGAGAAGAAGGCTTCGGACATCTTCATCTCGGCCGGCTCTCCCATCAGCATCAAGATCATGGGCACCATCATGCCGGTCAATCCCGCCGTGATGGACGCCGAGCAGACCAAGAAGATCTGCTACGAGATGCTCACGCCCAAGCAGATCGAGACCTTCGAGCGCGACCAGGAGCTCAACTTCTCCAAGCCGATGCAGGGCCTGGGCAACTTCCGCGTGAACATGTTCTGGCAGAAGGGCTCCGTGGGCTGCGTGATCCGCTACATCACGGCGGACATCCCGAAGATGCAGGACCTGAACCTGCCGCAGGTGCTCGCTTCGCTCATCATGGAGAAGCGCGGCCTCGTCCTCGTCGTGGGCGCCACGGGCTCGGGCAAGTCCACCTCGCTCGCCTCGATGATCGACTTCCGCAACAACCAGGCGCCGGGGCACATCCTCACCATGGAGGACCCGGTCGAGTACGTCTTCACGCCGAAGAAGTGCATCGTGAACCAGCGCGAGGTGGGCAACGACACGCACACCTTCCACGACGCGCTGCGCAACGCCATGCGCCAGGCGCCCGACATCATCCTCATCGGCGAGATCCGCGACCTCGAGACCATGCGCATGGCGCTCACCTACGCGCTCTCGGGGCACCTCTGCCTCGCCACGCTGCACGCCAACAACGCCTACCAGGCCATGAACCGCGTGATCAGCTTCTTCCCGCTGGAAGTGCGGCCGATGCTGCTGCAGGACCTCTCGGTGTCGCTCAAGGCCGTGATGTCGCAGCGCCTCATCAAGACCGTGGACGGCAAGCGCGCACCCGCGGTGGAAGTGCTCCTCAACACGCGCAACATCCAGGAGCTCATCGAGAAGGGCGAGATCGGCGAGATCAAGGAAGCCATGGAGAGGTCCATGTCGCCCGGCTCGCAGACCTTCGAGCAGGACCTCTTCCGCCTCGTGCGCCAGGGCAAGATCTCCACCGACGAGGCGCTCGCCAACGCCGATTCGGCCACCAACCTCGGGCTGCTGCTGGGCAACTCGGGCATCATGCCCGCCGCGGGCGAGCGCGCGAAGATGCCGCCCAAGCCGGGCAGCGCGGGCGGGCCGTCCTTCGGCGAGTTCAAGATCACCGAGGAATCCGAGGAGCGCCTGCAGTAGCTTGAAGCCGATCGAACAACACCTCACGCAATACGCGGCCTACCACCGGGACCGCCGCAACATCGCCACGCACTTCGTGGGCATCCCGATGATCGTGTTCTCCGTGGTCCTCGCGATGGAGACGCTTTCGTGGTCCGTCGCGGGATGGGCCGTGAGCGGCGCCGCGGTGGTCGCGATCGCCTCATCGCTCTACTACCTCAGGCTCGACCGCGCCCTGGGCATCGCCATGGCCGTGACGCTCTTCCTCATGTGCGCGGCCGCGAGCGAGCTCGAGCCGCGCCTGGGCGCCGGCGCCACCCTGTGGACCGCGCTCGCGATCTTCGTCGTGGGCTGGGTCCTCCAGTTCTGGGGCCACAAGTTCGAGGGGATGAAGCCCGCGTTCTTCGACGACGTGATGGGGCTTGCCATCGGGCCGCTCTTCATCTGCGCCGAGGCCTTCTTCATCTTCGGCGCGAAGGCGGCGCTGCGCCGCCACATCGAGGAGCGCGTCGGTCCCGTGGTCGCGCGGCGCACGCACGCCGCGGATCCCGCGACCCGTTGAAGAACGAGACGCTCGAGCTCGCGCGCGAGCTCATCCGGCGCCGTTCCGTCACGCCGGAAGACGCCGGCTGCCAGAAGCTCATCGCCGAGCGGCTCGTGCCCCTGGGATTCAAGGCGGAGGAGTTCCGCTGCAACGACGTGGTGAACCTCTGGATCCGCCACGGCAGCGCGAAACCGCT
>Ga0335085_10016725_pt1 | contig 10586 bp, 5 predicted proteins | sample Lox_Sample_45_FD_206712 | JGI IMG/M metagenome (GOLD analysis project Ga0335085, IMG submission 206712) | Soil microbial communities from Loxahatchee National Wildlife Refuge, Florida, United States - Lox_Sample_4.5 | ecosystem: Environmental > Terrestrial > Soil > Wetlands | place: USA: Florida...
CCGAAAAAATCGAATCCGGAACCTATCTCCTCTACGATGGGGCCTGCGGCACCGGCGGAATGCTGACGGTGGCTGAGGGAACTCTGTTAGACCTGGCCCAACAGCGCGCCAAAGACGTTTCCATCCACCTCTTTGGCCAGGAAGTGAACCCTGAGACCTACGCCATAACCAAAGCTGACCTATTGATTAAGGGTGAAGGCGGGTCAGCGGAGAATATGGCGTATGGTTCTTCCCTCTCCGCCGACAACTTCCCTTCGCACGAGTTCGATTTCATGCTTTCCAATCCGCCCTACGGAAAGAGTTGGAAGACGGACCTTGAGCGCATGGGCGGCAAGGATAACATCAAGGATCCCCGGTTCGTCATCGAACACGCTGGCGACCCTGAGTTCAGCCTGATTACCCGCTCCAGCGATGGGCAGCTGATGTTCCTCGCGAACCTGCTAAGCAAGATGAAGCACACGACGGACCTGGGTAGTCGAATCGCCGAGGTGCACAACGGCTCGTCGTTATTCACTGGCGATGCGGGCCAAGGGGAAAGCAACATTCGCCGCTGGATCATCGAGAATGACTGGCTTGAGGCCATTATCGCCCTTCCCTTGAACATGTTTTACAACACCGGCATCGCCACTTACATCTGGGTACTAAGCAACAAGAAGCCGGTCGACCGCCGGGGCAAGGTACAACTTATCGACGCTACCGAGTGGTACAAGGCCCTGCGCAAAAACCTAGGAAAGAAGAACTGCGAGTTCGGCGAAGAAGACATCAAAGAAATCTGCGATACATTTCTCGCCTTCCAAGAGACCGAGCAATCCAAAATCTTTCCCAATGAAGCATTTGGGTACTGGAAGATCACGGTGGAGCGCCCGCTGCGACTGAAAGTGGAATTAAATGAATCCGCGCGCGCCCAGTTCCGCCGCGCGTGCCAAAGGACAGGGGATGATCGTCTAGCGGACTTGATCGACCAACTTGCTTCAACGTTGGGTCCAGGTCCCCACTTTGACTATAACGAGTTCACCAGAACGCTTGAGCGCGAAGCTAGAAACATGGGCGTAAACCTTCCGGCGAGGCTCATGAAGCTGATCCAAGTCGAATTGGCAGTAAGGGATGAAGGCTCCGAGCCCCTCATCAAGAAAGCTCACAGGCCCGGCAAGGCTGAGGCCAATCCCATTCATGGCCAGTTTGAGGCTAATCTCGCTGGCAAGTCCTGCGTGGTGGAATATGAGCCGGACAGCGAACTCCGGGACAGCGAGCATGTGCCTTTGCTTGAGGTCGGCGGCGTCGAAGCTTTTTTCCGCCGCGAAGTTCTGCCCTATGCGCCTGATGCGTGGATTGACAAAGAGGCGACCAAGATCGGGTACGAGATCTCATTTACCCGGTACTTCTATAAGCCAAAGCCACTGCGCGCGCTGGAAGAAATCCGGACTGACATTGTGGCATTAGAGAAAGAGTCTGAGGGGTTGCTAGGGCAGATCATGGTTGAGACGGAAGGAGCGGGATGAGCATGCGGCTGAGCCCCTATCCTGTGATGAAGGACTCCGGCGTCCCATGGATAGGGGCCGTGGCGGAGCATTGGTCTGTTTTGCCAAACCGCGCTCTTTTCTTCGAGGTGAAGGAGCGCGAATGCCCTGACGAACAAATGCTCTCAGTAACGATCACCAAGGGCGTAATCCCTCAGAAAGCATTGCTAGAAGGCAGTTCAAAGAAGGACAGCTCCAATTTGGATAGGTCAGCTTACAAGCTTGTCTGCCCCGGGGACATCGCATACAACAAGATGCGAGCTTGGCAAGGCGCAATTGGTGTTTCTGAACTTCGCGGCATCGTCAGCCCGGCTTACGTTGTTGAACGACCGCGCGATAAGGTCTGCGCCCGCTATTTTCATCACCTTTTCCGGACGCCCCAGTTTGCGAAAGAGGCTGAGCGGTGGTCCTATGGCATCACTTCCGACATGTGGAGTTTGAGGCCTGAGGACTTCAGGATGATCTACAGCGTGCTTCCACCTTGGGAGGAACAGGCTGCCGTCGTTCGGTTTCTCGACCACGCGGACAAGCGCATCAGGCGCTTCATCGCCGCCAAGCGGCGGATGATTGAATTGCTGAACGAGCAGAAGCAGGCCATCATCCAGAAGGCCGTGACCCGCGGTCTCGACCCCAACGTCCGCCTTAAGCCCTCGGGCGTTGATTGGCTCGGCGACGTGCCGGAGCATTGGGAGGTAGCCCAACTTCGCCGGCGATGGGAGGTGGTTGATTGCAAGCACGTCACGGTACCATTCGTGGATGAAGGATTTCCCCTCGCGAGCGTCCGCGAGGTTCAGAGCTTTGACCTCGATCTTTCAACATCGAATCGGACAACGCCCGAGTGGTACTCGCATTTGGTTAGTGGCGGTCGAACCCCCAAGCGCGGTGATTTGATTTATTGCAGAAACGTCAGTGTTGGGGCGTGCGCGTACGTAAACCGCGAAGACCAATTCTCGATGGGACAGGACGTGTGCCTGATTCGATCCGATAACCAGAATGGCCGATTCCTCAACTATTTCATTCATAGCCCGGCGATGCAGAGGCAGCTTTCTCTCCTGCTAATCGGGTCAACATTCAACCGAATCAACGTCAGCGAGATAAAGTCACTCGTAATTGTTGTTCCCCCCAGGGCGGAGCAGGATGCGAATGTCGCTTATCTCGATTCGAGCATCAGCACCTACGATAAGCCGATTATCTCCGCCCAGAAGGCGATTACGTTCATCCGCGAGTATCGCACGCGCCTGATCGCCGATGTGGTCACAGGTAAGCTGGACGTGCGCGGCGCGGAGTTGTCCCCGTTGGAAGAGGCGGAAGAGCTTCCGGCCGCGGGCGACGAAGCGCTAGACGAGGCGCCGGAAGAGGAAACGGGGTTGGAACCAGTCGAAGAGGGCGCCGATGCCGCAGAATGAAATCAACAAGGCACGGCCTGAATTCCGTTAGCCCGCGAAGCGGGAGCCGTCTTGTAGCCCACGGCGAGCCAGCCGTGGGAGCGCGCCCGCACCAATAATATTGTTTGAGCCCGCGAAGCGGGCGACGTCGGGAATGCCATGTCTCATACCTACACCAACGTCTTGATTCACGCCCTCTTCAGCACCAAAGACCGCCAACCTTCGCTCACGCCGGAAATTCGCGAAGAAACGTTCAACTACTTGGGTGGCGCCGTCAACGCGCTGGGTGGACAATCCTTACTGGTGAACGGGCCACGCGACCATGTGCACATGCTGTTTGTGCAGCCACGAACGCTCTCCATCGCCGACGTCATGGAAAAGGTCAAAGCCAATTCTTCTGGCTGGGTAAAGGACCGTTGGCCGGGTCGGCGCTCATTTGGCTGGCAGACCGGCTATGCCGCGTTCAGTGTCAGCAAGTCGCATGCGGAACAGGTGAAGCGCTATATTCGAAATCAGGAGGAGCACCACCGGAAAATCAGTTTTATTGAGGAGGTGGTAGCCTTTCTGGATAAGCACGGGGTCGAGTATGACCCGCGATATGTTTTTGTCTGAGAAAATCCCGGATGTCGCCCCTCCGGGGCTAATGAATGGTTTTGTCTGGTTCGCTTTCCCACGGCTGGCTCGCCGTGGGCTAAATGACGGCGCCCGTTTCACGGGCTGAGACCGGCGAAACAGATGGTAATATGAACTGAAACCGAGACAGAGTGATCAAACTGCAAAAAGGCGATATATTGCGTTCGGACGCCCAGGCCCTGGTGAACACCGTCAACTGCGTTGGCATTATGGGGAAAGGTCTCGCACTACAGTTCAAGAAGGCGTTTCCAGAGAATTTCGAGTTCTATGCCCAAGCATCTGAGCACGGCAGAGTGCACTTGGGATCGATGCTGGTCTACGATCTAAACCGAATGAGTGGCCCACGCTACATTATTAATTTCCCCACAAAACAGCATTGGAAGGATCTGAGCCGGCTGGAGGATATTGAAGCGGGTCTGAAGGACCTGGTCAAAACGGTTCGCGAGCTTCACATTCAAAGCATTGCTATTCCCCCATTAGGGTGCGGTTTGGGCGGGTTGAGGTGGTCGGGTGTTCGACCCCGCATCGAATCTGCTTTTGCAACGGTGCCGGAAGTTCAGGTAACGCTTTTTGAGCCAAGTGGCGGCGGAGCCGCAGACTCCCCAGAAGAAGGGATGAGGACGAACTGGCTCGGAAAGGCGAAGCCTTTCCGCGGGGCAGACGGCGGAGCCGGAGAAGATACTTTACATTCGTCAGGGGATTAACGTGCCATCAGGGGCTTAACGTGCCGACCGATACCAGCGAGAAGGGCCTGGAATCGCTCATCGTAGAGTCGCTCGTGAGTGGGGCGAAATACGAGCGGGGAGAACCCAAGGACTACGACCGCGACTATGCGGTAGACCTCGGCAAGCTCCTGGCCTTCCTCCGTGCCACTCAACCCAAGCTTCTGCCGCAACTCGGCCTGGAGGAAGAGGGACCCAAAAGGCAACAGTTTCTTGCCCGGCTGCAGGGCGAAATCGCCAAGCGTGGCGTGGTGGATGTCCTTCGCATGGGAATCAGTCATGGCCCCGTGTCAGTAGACCTGTTCTACGGCACTCCCACCCCCGGCAATCCGAAGGCGGAGGAGCAGTACCGGGCCAATATCTTCAGCGTGACGCGCCAACTCCGCTACAGCAAAGACGAATCCCAGCTTGCGCTCGACATGTGCGTTTTCATTAATGGCCTGCCGATCGCCACATTCGAGCTGAAAAACAACTTGACCAAGCAGACTGTTGCCGATGCCGTGCAGCAGTATCGGCGCGACCGCGATCCGAAAGAGTTATTGTTTCAATTTGGGCGGTGCGCGGTCCACTTCGCGGTGGATGACCATGCGGTGGAAATGTGCACGCATCTGAAAGCCGATGCATCGTGGTTTCTTCCCTTCAACAAAGGATGGAACGATGGGGCCGGGAACCCACCCAACCGGAAAGGTCTCCAGACGGATTACCTGTGGAAGGAAGTCCTCACCAAGCCAAGGCTTACGGACATCCTGGAGAACTACGCCCAGATCGTGGAGGAAAAGAACGAGAAAGGGCGCAAGAAACGCACCCAGATTTTCCCCCGCTATCACCAGCTTGATGTGGTCCGCAAGTTGCTCGCCGACGCACCAGCCCGAGACGTTGGCAAACGCTACCTGATTGAGCATTCGGCGGGAAGCGGCAAGAGCAACTCCATTGCCTGGCTCTCCCACCAGCTTATCGGACTTGAAAAGGGTGGAAAGGCGTTATTCGACTCGGTGATTGTCGTCACCGACCGGCGCGTGCTGGACAAGCAGATTAAGGACACAATTAAACAATTCGCACAGGTCTCCGCCACGGTGGGGCACGCGGACGATGCCGGGGACTTGAGGCAATTCCTCAAGTCCGGCAAGAAAATCGTCATCACCACGGTGCAGAAGTTTCCCTTCATTCTCGATGAAATCGGAGACGAGCACCGAGGGCGAAAGTTTGCCATCATTATTGACGAGGCGCACTCCAGCCAGGGCGGAAGAACCGCAGCAAAGATGAACATCGCGCTCTCCGCGAAAGGCGGCGAGGAGGAAGAAGAAACGTTTGAAGATGCCATCAACCGGATCATGGAGTCGCGGAAGATGCTCGCCAACGCGAGCTACTTCGCCTTTACCGCCACCCCGAAGAACAAGACGCTGGAAATCTTTGGGGAACCCTATCAGGTGGGCGAGGAAGTAAAGCATCGGCCGTTCCACAGCTACACGATGAAGCAGGCAATTGAGGAAGGTTTTATTCTGGATGTCTTAAAGAACTACACGCCTGTCGATAGCTACTACCGGCTGATGAAGACTATCGAGGATGACCCGGAGTTCGACACGAAGAAGGCCAAGAAGAAGCTCCGCCGCTTTGTGGAATCTCATGAGCACGCCATCAGGGAAAAGGCGGAGATCATGGTGGACCATTTCCACCGGCAGGTGATGGCTCGCCACAAGATTGGCGGGCAGGCGCGAGCTATGGTGGTGACGGGTTCCATCGAGCGGGCGATCCAGTATTTCCACGCCTTTGTGGACTACCTGCGAGAGATCAAGAGTCCCTACAAAGCGATTGTGGCGTTTTCGGGCGAGCATGAATACGGTGGGAAGAAGGTCACGGAGGCTTCGCTCAACGGTTTCCCCAGCAACAAGATTGTCGATAAGATCCAGGAGGACCCCTACCGCTTCCTGATTGCGGCGGAGAAGTTCCAGACCGGTTACGACGAACCGCTGTTGCACACGATGTATGTGGACAAACTGCTTTCAGGAATAAAAGCCGTGCAGACGCTTTCTCGCCTGAATCGGGCGCGTCCTCAAAAGTATGACACTTTCGTCCTCGACTTCATGAACGATGCAGACACGATTCAAAAAGCCTTCGAGCCCTATTACCGCACCACCATCCTGAGCAAGGAGACCGACCCGAACAAGGTGCACGATCTCAAGGCCGCGCTGGACGGGTACCAGGTTTACTCACGCGAACAGGTAGAGCAGTTGGTTTCCCTGTATCTGCAAGGGGCAAAACGAGATCAACTGGACCCGATTCTCGACGCCTGCGTGGCGGTGTACAAGGAGAGCCTTGACGAGGATGGCCAAGTCGATTTTAAGGGGAAGGCCAAGGCCTTTGTACGGACTTATAGTTTTCTCGCTTCAATTCTCCCTTATTCTATTGCGCAGTGGGAAGTTCTGTCGATCTTCTTGAACTTTCTGATCCCCAAATTGCCGGCGCCGAAGGAGGAAGACCTTGCCAAGGGCATTCTGGAAACGGTGGATATGGATAGTTACCGCGTGGAGGTAAGAGAGTCGTTGAAAATTGCCCTGCCGGATGAGAACGGGGAGGTTGAGCCGGTCCCCACCAGCAGCGGCGGCAAAAAAGCTGAACCGGAGCTCGACCTATTGAGCAACATCATTAAGGACTTCAACGACCAGTTTGGGAACATCGAATGGAAAGACGTTGATAAGATCCGAAAACTAATTTCCGAAGAAATCCCCGCAAAAGTCTCCGCCGATAAAGCCTACCAGAACGCCATCAAGAACTCGGACCGGCAGAACGCGCGAATCGAACACGACAAGGCGCTGGAAAGAGTGGTCGTGGACCTGTTGACCGACCACATGGAATTGTTCAAACAGTTTAGCGAAAACCCCTCATTCAAAAAATGGCTGAGGGATTCCAACTTCAACATCACATATCAGCCTGAGGCGCGGTAAGCGCGCCCCGTCCAATGATGTTGACCCAAAAGGATTCGTTTGTCGTAGCGCCGGCCTTCAGGCCGGCACGTGCCGACCTCAAGGTCGGCGCTACATTCGCTTCGATATTCAGGTTGTTCTGCTCGGAGCACTTGCGCATGCGGTCCAGTGTGCCTTCGATCATTTCGGCAATGGCGAAAATCTCCACGCGCGTGTCCGTGCACAGGACCGAAATGGGCTTTTTTCGCTGCTCGGTGGGAATGGACAGAACAGCATCGAAAATCAGCGACGCCAACATCGTGCTGTCCTTGCCGCCGCTAAATCCGACCAGCCAGGGACGCTCGTCTTCCAGATAGAGTTGGCGGAGGCAAGTCCTGATCTCCTGGAACATTCTTGCTCCTGTTCGGGGGAGTATGCACTCCCCGGCTATAATTTTCAAGTAAGGTCTTTAAGATATAGGTCTTTAAGATAGCATCAGGGGCAACCGGTGGAAATGCGCTACGCTCGCCCGGGAACCATGCTGTGCGGGCACGTCGCCGGATTGGGAACGACATACGCCCTTCGCGAAGATTGGGGTTGCAGCAGGTACCGTGGAGTTGTGCGGGCAGCGCTATAAAATCAGTGACGAGTGATAAGTGGCGAGTGACAAGCAGGCAAACTGGTTTCGGCTCGTCGGAATCGAAAATCCAAAATCTAAAATCCCCAATGGCTCGATGGCCCGATGAACAGATGACCCCATAGCCCATGGCCCCATCAGCCGATCACCCGATCTTTCAAGCGTGATAGAATTAGCTGAAGACATCTCCATGCGCGAATTTCCCACGCCGCAAGAAATTCTCAAGGTTTTTGAGCGCGAACCCGGCAGGACGTTCCGGCTTCGCGAACTGGTGGTGGAACTCGGCCTGCGGTCGAGCCAGGCGCGCGAGCTTAAGACTGCACTGAAAGATCTCTCTCGCCATCGCCGCATCGTTTACCTGAAGAAGAACCACTTCGCGCTGGTGGGCAAGGCAGCGCAGGGCTCGCTCTCCAGCCCTGCGGTTCTTCCACCGCGCCCTGGCAGGGAAGGCGCGGTCCCGCAGCCTTTGGCGAACCCCGAGTCCCGAGTCCCGAATCCCGGGTTTGCGCGGGCGCGCGGCGCGAACGTGGTCAGCGGCCGTCTGATCGGCCATCGCGATGGCTACGGTTTTGTAGTGCCTGACGCGCCGCTGGCGGGCACGGATCAGGATATCTACATTTCCTCCGATGGTATGGGCTCCGCCATGAACGGCGACCGCGTGGAGGTGCAAGTGCTTCGCGCCAAGCCCGACGGGCGCAGGGAAGGCCGTATCCTGAGTGTCACGGACCGCGCCCAGAAAACCGTGGTGGGCCAGTTTCATTGCGGCCAGCGCTACAACTATGTGATGCCCTTTGATCATCGCATCCCGTTCGAGATCGTCATTCCGCGCGGGGAAGAGTGGCCCCAAGAGCAAGTCCGGGGTCCGGAGTCCGGGGTCCGGAGTCTGGATCTCGACGCCCACAGCACGGACCTGCCGGCGAAGGTCAGCGGCTCTGTTGAGGGCGGCGCTTCGACAGTGGGAAGTAGTAGCGCGGACCTGCGTACCAAGGTCCGCGGCTCTTCCGAAGGCGACAATCCCGCAGCGGAAAGGCGGCGCAGTCGCGATCGCCAGTTTGGGGGCCAGTCGGAAGGCCGATCGGCCGGGCAGGAAGTAATTTCCCGCCGCACCACCCGGGAGCTGGAGGGCTTGGTGGTGGACGTTGAAATCACCAGTTATCCTCGCCCCGCGGCGTTGCCCCGCGGCCGCGTGGTGGAGATTCTCGGCCGCCGCGAGGATTTCGGCGTGGACGTGGAGATTATCATCCGTAAATTTCACCTGCCGCACCGCTTCCCGCCTGAGGTGTTGGAAGAGGCCGAAGCCGCGCCGCAATACATCCCGGAGCACGACCGCCAAGGCCGCCGGGATTTTCGCGGGCTGCCCATCGTGACCATTGACGGCGAAACGGCCAAGGATTTTGACGATGCCGTGCTGGTGGAGCGCCTGGCGAATGGGAACTATCTGCTGCACGTGCATATTGCGGACGTGGCCCACTACGTGCGCCCCGGCATGGCGCTCGACCGCGAGGCGCGGCTGCGCGGCACTTCCGTCTATTTCCCCGACCGCGCCGTGCCCATGCTGCCGCTAGAACTTTCCAATGGTATATGTAGCCTTAATCCGCATTTAGATCGGTTAGTAATGTCGGCGCTGATGGAGATCGACCCCCAGGGACAAATTGTCGCATACGAACTGACCCCGGGGATTATTCGCAGCGCCGAACGCATGACCTACACGGCCGTGCACGACATTTTGTCAGGGGAGGCCGCGGCAATCCACCGCTTTGCGGACCGCGTCCCACATTTCAAACTGATGGAAGAACTCGCGCTCATTCTCAATCGCCGGCGAGTGCAGCGCGGCTCTATCGATTTCGATCTGCCGGAGCCGCTGATTGAGTTCGACGAGTCTGGCCGCATGGTCGGCATCACGCGCTCGGAACGGAACATCGCTCATCGCCTCATTGAAGAATTCATGCTGGCCGCCAATGAAACTGTGGCCGGGTATCTTGAGCATCACGCGATTCCCTCGCTCTATCGCATTCACGAAAAACCGGAGCCGAAGAAGGTTATCGAGTTTGAGGAGATCGCGGCGACCTTCGGTTACTCATTGGGAGTGGAACTGCCCGCGGCCCAACGCCTGCGAGTAGGCAGAAAAGACGAGCGCGACCGCCACACGCGCTTCGTGGAGCGAATCGAAGCAAAAGAATTGGAGATCAGCCCGCGGAACTACCAGCGGCTGACCCAACGCCTGGAGGGCAAGCCGGAAGAGCGCATTCTTTCTTACCTGATGTTGCGCTCGCTGAAGCAGGCGCGCTATTCAGAAGAGAACGTCGGCCATTTCGCGCTCGCGGCCGAGACCTATACACATTTCACGTCGCCCATCCGTCGCTATCCCGATCTGATCGTGCATAGGATTCTCAAGGCCGCGCTCGAACGGGAGGGCGGCAGCGCGCGAGTCGTCGGCGACGCTGCGGATCATCTCGCTGCCGGCGGAGTGGTGAAGCAGGAATCACCCCGGAAACGTCGCATAGCCACGACGGAAAGGCGCCACGCGCCGGTGTTCGTCAGCCCTGGAGCGGCTGCCACGGGTCAAACGCTCCCCGGCGGCGCATTCGTGCTCGCCCAGGAGCTCCATGCCCTGGGACTCGCAACCTCGGAGGCCGAACGTCGCGCCGCCGATGCCGAACGCGAGCTCATCGAGTGGAAGAAAGTCTCCTTCATGGCGCAGCACGTCGGCGACGAGTTCGACGCCCTTATCATCAGCCTAATCAAATTTGGGTTCTTCGTGGAGCTTACGGAGCTATTTGTGGAAGGCTTCG
>Ga0335085_10016726_pt1 | contig 10586 bp, 7 predicted proteins | sample Lox_Sample_45_FD_206712 | JGI IMG/M metagenome (GOLD analysis project Ga0335085, IMG submission 206712) | Soil microbial communities from Loxahatchee National Wildlife Refuge, Florida, United States - Lox_Sample_4.5 | ecosystem: Environmental > Terrestrial > Soil > Wetlands | place: USA: Florida...
ATTCCCGCTCGCGACGGAAGAATCGCAAGGTCTGACCCACGGATTGATCACGGCTACCCTCAGCGAGAAGCCTTATGCGATCAAAGGCTGGATTGTCTACGGGCAGAACATACTCGAGAGCATCCCCGCGCGGCAGACGACGCTGGCGGCGATCAAGAAGCTCGAGTTCATGGCCGTCGTCGACGTCATGCCGATGGAACAGACACGCTATGCCGATCTGGTTCTTCCCGAAGCGACGTATCTCGAGCGTTACGATCCGCCGGCAATCGTGACCACCAGTAAGCGCCCGTTCGTCTCCATCCGACAGCCCGCCGTCGAGCCAATGTACGAGTCGAAGCCAGGCTGGTGGATCACGAAGCAGACGGCGGCACGACTGGGTCTATCGGACTACTTCCCGTGGACCGATCCCGACGACCACCTGCGGAGGCTGATCCGGCCGCTGGGAATCGACGAACAAGAACTGAAATCGCTCGGAGCGGTTTCCTTCGAGGGGAAGCCCTATATAGAGGATAGGACCGAGAACGACGGCCCGCTCTTCCCGACACAGAGCGGAAAGCTGGAGTTACTCTCTTCCGTTCTTCAGGACCTGAAGCTCGATGCACTGCCAAAGTACGAGCCAGTAGCCGATCCTCCCCAAGGCTATCTTCGCCTGATCTACGGCCGCGCTCCGGTCCATTCCTTTACACGCTCCTGCAACAACGCCTGGCTCGATGATCTGATGTCCGACAACCCAATCTGGATCAGTTCCACGTCTGCCGCGAAACTCAATTTGCGCGACGGAGATAAGAGCATCCTCGAAAATCAGGACGGCGTGTGTAGCCCCATTGTTACCGTGCACGTTACACCCGGAATCCGCGACGACGTCGCCTACACGGTTCACGGTTTTGGGCCGCAATCGCCAGCCCTCAAGAAGGCCTACCAGCATGGATTTTCCGACAACGCACTAATGACGCGCATGAACGTCGATCCGCTTACGGGAACCACCGGAATGCGCGTGAACTTCGTACGCCTGCGGGCGGCCAAAGCATAGGAGCGACAGCATGCCACGATACGCAATGGTGATCGATCAAGAACGATGTGTAGGCTGCCAGTCGTGCACCGTCGCCTGCAAGTCAGAGTGGGAGGTGCCGGAAGGCGGTGCTCGAACGCGAGTACGAAATGCGGGCACACGCGGCACATATCCAGACTTGCTATCGACCTTCTACGTTTCACAATGCAACCACTGCGATCACCCGACGTGTGTACCGGCCTGTCCATCGGGCGCCACCTACCAGGATGCCAACGGCATCGTGCGCGTCAACAAGGATGTCTGCATCGGATGCGGCAGCTGCGTCGCCGCGTGCCCTTACGGCGCGCGTTACATCAATGCCAACAAGGGCGTGGTGGACAAGTGCGACTTCTGCGCCTCTCGTCTCGAGCAGGGTTGGGAACCGGCATGTGTCCTGACCTGTCCCGGCAACGCAAAGACCTTCGGCGATTTGGAGAACCCCGGCGGAAAGGTGTTCAACATGGTGTATCGCCAGGGAGCCACACGAATGGAATCGGCGCAGGTAGCGCTTGGTCCAAACGTTTACTACGTTGGCAAGGCGGGGCACGTCGAAATGGCCGCCACCGCGTTCCCAGTGGGAACGCCGAAAACCGTTGCCGCCGGAAAGATCTGGGGCGCGGTGGCGAAAAAGCTCGTCTTCCTTTCCGTGGGGGCGACTTTCCTCGGTCAGGCAGTCGCTTTCTTCCGTCAGCTCGCCACCGGCGAGAAGCAGTACGAGGAGTAACACATGGCAAGCACATCGATCCCCGTGGAACCGCTGCCGCTTTCGGCCGAAGACGCGCATTTGCTTTCGCAGAGCCACATCAAGAAGCACACGATTTCCATCGTGCTCCTGCATTGGTTTAACGCCATCGTTTGGGCCATTGAACTGGCAACCGGCTCGGCTTTGATCGTCGCGCCCGGCTACGGCTTTATGCCAATCTGGTACTCGAAAATGATGGACTCGCTGGCCGGAGGCCATGCCAATCTGCTGCGAATCCACATCGCCGTGGGACTGACCTGGTCCATCGTTTTTGTCATCTATGCGATCTTTGGCTGGCGGCACTTTCTTCGCGCCGAAGTCTTGCGGAAGGAAGTCGGAATCGACGCCGACGACATCCAATGGCTGCGGATTCGCTTGCTTCTGTTGCTGAATCGGACCAGGGAAACGTTGCCTCCCCAAGGCGCCTACAACGCCGGACAGAAGCTCTACGCCTTGCTCGTCTATGCGATGGTGCCGATCATCATGGTGACCGGTTGGGTCATGGCCATGCACCGCTTCAGTCCATTCCTGATTCAGTGGTCCATGCTCTTGCACTTCATCGCCGCCGGCATGGTCGTTTCCGGACTGATGATCCACATTTATATGGGAGCCGTGTTCCCTGAAGAGCGCCCCGCGTTTTACTCTATGATTACCGGCCTCGTCGATGAATTGTATGCCTACAGCCATCATTTCAAGTGGTGGCGGGAAGTCAAATTAGAAGAAGCGGAGTGGCAGGCCTCTTTGTCCCGAAAGAGCAAGCTGACGGCAGCAGTCGCCGCTTCAACAGACGACGCAATCCATCCCAGACCTTCGAAATTGTGACAAATGCACTAGTCGGGTGTGCTCAACTATGCCATTGTCGAACATACAGGATAAGGGATACTCGCAAGAAAGCTGTCCTATGCCAAAATCCAAATTCGATATTGAGATTTTCGAGCGCCAATCTGTGATCTGCAAGGCGTTCGCTCACCCCAAGCGTTTGCAGCTTCTCGACTTGATCGGCAAGGGGGAACGCTCCGTATCCGAGCTACAGGAAGAACTTGGTGTCTCGAAAGCCAACATGTCGCAACACTTGGCGGTGCTCAGGGCTGCCGGCGTGGTCAGCACCCGGCGTAATGGCAAACAGGTCTATTGCGCCCTCGCGATCCCCGAGGTAAAAAACGCATGCCATCTTCTGCGCGAAGTGCTTCGCAGCCAGCTTCGCCAGCAACATAAGCTCATCGTGTGAGAACCTCGCCTACCCCGTTCTCGTGCGTGTTGATTTAACTTGTTTTCATTGAGGCCTTGCCGGCCGGATTGGCAAGCGCGGTCGAATCGCGAAGTACCAGGCTCGTTTCAAGCAGATATTCCGCTCCACCTTCGGATGGTGTATCCCTGTCAATTTCTGCCAGTAATGCCTGGAAGGCAATGCGAGCCAGTGCCGATTGCGACATGCGAACCGTAGTAAGCGGAGGCAAAACGAACTGCGCCAGCCTGATGTCGTCGAAGCCCACCAGCGACAGATCTTTCGGAATGCTCAGTCCTGCCTCATAGCACTTGTGCATAACGCCCAAAGCAGTCATGTCATTCGAGCAAATGACGGCGGTTGGGCGCTCGGGCAAGGAGAGCAGCGTATGCATGGCTGCCACGCCACCCTCAAGCGTGTGATCCCCTTCAACGATCATGTTCCTGATCGATTCGAGTCCAATTTCGCCCATCGCTTTGTTGAACGCGTTGAGGCGAGATCTGGCTGACTTCAGGCCCAGCGGACCCGAGATGAAGGCAATATGTTGATGCCGAAGTGCTGCAAGATGTTGAACGGCCTGCCGGATACCGCTGAGATAATCAATTCGAATATTGCTCACCAGCGGCCGCTTCGGGCCCACGTCGACAAAGACGAGCGGCACGGTGCTTAGCTTCGGGTCCTCGAGGAGCAGTTCTTCCATCCCAAATGTCATGACCGCGACGCCATCGACGCTGCGTTCGGTCATGCGCCTGACCGACAAATCCATACGTTTGGGATCGTGAACCGTCGACACCAGCAGGATCTCGTACCCGTGCTCAACCGCTATATTTTCGAACGCCTGCACGATCTCCGGAAAGAATGGATTGGTGATTTCCGAAACGACCAGGCCGAGAATGCGGCTCCGCCCCGAGACCAGAGCGCGCGCCTGGATGTTCGGGCGATATCCTGATTCTTCGATCACTTTCCATACGCGCTTCGCCAGCCGCGGATCAACGGTTGGTATGCGGTTGATGGCGCGTGAAACCGTCGCAGTCGAAACCCTGGCACGCTTCGCGATTTCTCGAATATTCACTGAACTCCGCTTTCGATAAACCTGCTAAGGACGACGGCAATTTCACGCCCAACACGCGCATCAGGAATTCGCAATTTCGTGGTACACCGAGTAGCGTTCGTGCACGATCGCTGACAACGGCACGAACGTCACACTTTGGCTTTGCCGAACCGTGGTGAACGCCAAATGGCCACCGGCCGGCTCGATCCAGCTCCCAGGGTCGTCGACTTTCCCTTTGAATTGCAGCATCGGAGCGGGTTCCTGTTTCCCTTCGGCGGTGAAGTGGCGGTACCACTTGTCGCGGGGTTCTTGCTCGAATCGCGCCGCCAGGACCATCGGACCGTACATCACCGCTTGCAGACTTTCTTTGTCTGGGGTGGGCGCCGCATGCAGATGCATGGGCAGCGCCAATTCGACACGGTCACCGTCTTTCCACGGGCCACGCAAAGCAAGGTAGCTGCCGGGATCGGCGAAAGCCGGAACATCCCGGCCGTTTACTTTTACGCTGCCGGTCCTCGCCCAGTACGGAATGCGCAACTTCAGATCCACATTCATAGGTTTGGCAGCAGAGACGATAAGCGTGGTCCCTTGCTCTTCGGGGAACGAAGTCTGCTGTTTGAGGCGCAAGCCCTTCTCCGGCCAGTTCACTTCCGACCCCATATAAAGGTTAACGAAGATGGAGTCGTCGTCGTGGAAGTAGATGGTGTCCGTCAGCTTCGCAAACTCCTCCGCTCCAGTGCCATTGCAGCACCAGAACGAGTCCAAGGGTTTCGCGTAAATCTTCGAGTAACCGTTGCCCAACGGCAGGTAATAAACGGTTGTGCCTGTCTCTGGATCGATGGTTCCCATGCGGTGATTGAACAGCACGCGCTCGTAGTAATCCATGTAACGCGCTTGCGGTGACCAGCCAAACAAGTGGCGCGTCAGTTTCATCATGTTGTAGGCGCAACAATCTTCGGTGGTCTCGGAGCTTAGTTGCGTCGAGAGCACGCCGGGATCGGATCTCCACAACTCGAAGTTGCTGGTGCCTCCGGTGCAGTAAGAACGTTCGCTGGTGACTTCGTTCCAGAAGTAATCGGCGATGTTCCAGTAGCGCTTGTCGCCCGTGAGTTCGTATAAGCGCGCCGCCGCGATTACCTGCGGGATATGCGTGTTCACGTGCAGTCCCTTCAGTTCGTCGCGGTGAGCCGCCAGTGCATCGAAGAACCATTTCTTGTCGAAGCGGTGAGCGAGATCGAGATAATCGCGATTGCCCGTGACGCCGTAGAGATTGCTGAGCACCTCGCCCATGCCGCCATACTCGACCAGGAGCACGCGCTGCATCTGTTCGTCGCTTAGCGGATCGACCCAGCTCCGCACCCAACCTGCCATCTTCTCGAGCGTCTGCAATGCCTGTTCGTTGCCGGCAAGCAGATACATGTCGAGATGCCCGGCCATGATTTTATGGATGGTGTAGAACGGCGCCCAGACTTTCACTCCATCGCGCAAACGGTCGAAGAACTCCTGCGGAAACGCACTCAGGTAACCGTTCTTGTGCTGAGCCTGGCACTTCGCGAGTTCAGCGACCATGAGGTCGCCGTTGCGTTTCAGTTCCTCGTCGCCGGAGCCGGCAAACGCGAGCGCGCAAGCGGAAAGATAGTGGCCCCCGACGAAGTGGCCGCGCAACTCGCAATCCGGCTTTTCCCAATCGCCCAGCGGTTCCGCTGAAGTGGGTAGTCCCGCGGTCAGGCGAAACGTATGAAGCAGGCGGTCGGGAGGAAGTGTCTTCAGGTACCGGCGATTGGCCTCCGCTGCCGCGCTAAACGCGCTGGGGCCGAGCCGAACATCGTGCATGGGGAATGGAACAGCCTTCATCGGCACCACTTCGCGATTCACTTCACCGGTGCTATTCGCGGTGCTCGTTTGATTCGTATGTGCGAAAGCCGGCACTCGTACGAGAGCGCTTGCGCCTGCCACAGCGGCGGCGGCAACGAACTTGCGGCGACTGATTTTCTGCGACATAAGTCCTCTGCGGTAAAGCAACTCACGATGAAAGATCGCCGACAGCTATTGGCAACCGTTCACCTGGAAACAAAGATTCTGGCTGAAGAACGGCAGCACGTGATTCTGAAAACGATCGGCCACCCGGCTCGTGTGAGTGCCTGAGTAAACCTCGAAGCTGTTCGCGATTCCGTACTTATCAATCGCTTCATGCAGCTTGGTGGTATCCCCACGTAACATGTCCTGGTCGCCGACGTCGATCGCGATGCCGCGATACTGGCGCAAATTTCCGATGTACTGATCGATGAACGCGAGCGGAGCGTTGGCTGTCCACTTGGCAAGCACGTCCGGCTGAGGTACGCCGTCTTTCGTCGGCAGATCGAGATAAAGCGGCGGATTCTTCGGATCGGGCGACCAAGCCGCCGCGGTAGCGAGCTGTGCGCGTGCAAAGAACGGCAGGCTCGCGGACTCGGCCGGTGACTTCACGTTCTCCAGAGTCTTGGCCATCTCCGTGCTGGGAGCCGGCCGCGCCGACAAGCAGCATGGGCTCATGATGTACAGGCTGCCAAACACATCCGCATGCTTCATGCCGATGCGAGTTGCGCCGTAGCCTCCCATGGAATGGCCCACCAGTCCTCGGCTCTGCCGATTTGCGATGGTGCGATAGTGAGCGTCGATGTACTCGACGAGATCGTGAGAAATGAAGCGCTCGAAATCTCCCGTCGTGACGGAGCTCGAGTACATCGAGCCGTTGTGAACGGTCTTCGAGTCGGGCAAGACGACGATCATTTCTTTGGCGCCTTGCGCGAATGCGCCTTCAATCGTCTGCGGGACGTGGATCTCGTGCGTCCACTGCTCGGCTCCGATGGAATAACCGTGCAAAGCGTAGACGACCGGATAGCGCCGGGATGTCTCCTTGGCGTAGCTCGGTGGCAAAAAGACGAACACGTCGCGATCGACGGCATCGCCTTCCAGATTGCCTTCGAGCGCCTTGCCATGAACCTTGATGTGTTCCACGCTCACCGGCTTCGCACCGGGGACAGCGGGAGGAACTTCCGTCTGCACCTGCGCGGATAGCTGCATGGCAAACGCCAGAGTTATGGCAAGCACTATCACGCACGGCAATTTCGAAGTTGTCATTGCAATCCTTTGTTGTTGTTCACCGGGAATGAATAGATGCTGACGCTGAACGGTGGAACCGGAATCGTGTCGGGCACGGACGCCAGACCCTGGTCCTCGACTTCGACTCCGGGCTTCTGTCCGACGGTGACGGTCGCGTCAAGGGTAGATGGCGCCATTAGCCAGAGGTGGCCGTTGCTCGCGAGCTTCGTCCCCTGGAAGGCCAAGTCGAGGTGCTGTTCGGTATCGGACGGATTGATTATCGCTACCGTTAGCGTCTTGCGATCCTCGCTGAGAGCCGCGCTGACGTCGAGAGGATAGGTATCGCTGCCCGGGTTTACTTTTGGTTGATCGCCACCCGCGGGATAAATCGGCTTGGGCTGAGGCGAATCGCCGGAGACTTCCACCGGGATTGTTCCAAAATGCTCACGATACATCTTGAACAGGAGACCTGTTGGGTTCAGGACCGCATCGGTACGATCTTCGCTGATCATCGCGGTTGCGAAGGTGAACGCTCCCAATTGATACAGCTCGGAATGCCGGAACATCTCGTGAAACGCCCAGGCATACGCCGGAACAACCTTGTACGAATTAGGCGGGCTGCCGATGTAGGCCCATTCGTCGAGGCTGATGGGTACGGGCTTGAGTTTCAGTCCGGGGATGAGCTTCAGGTACTCCTGGTAATGCTCGTACTTCACGCGAACCTGTGTGGCTGGGGCGCGCTCCCACTCGATGAGAGGCTGGTTCTCGATCTTGACCTTCTCGCCTTTCGCGAGATCGAAGCGCTGGTTGCTGGTGGAATAAAAGTGCTCGCTCAGCAGGTCGATGTTGTCGAGACAGCGGGCGAGCAGGTTGCCGCTCCAGTCGCCTGCCGAGAGGTAATCCGCAACGATCTGGCCGTTGAGGCGTTTGGCCTGTCCCGAGCCGGTCATGGCGTCAGGCATCGCGCCGGGGGCGATCAGCTTGATGGTCGAGTCGACGGCGTGCATCGCCTTGGCGAACATGTTGTACTTCAATTCAAACTGCGCCACCGGCATGAATCCTAGCTGCCACTCGCCCCACGGCTCATTCCCGATTCCCCAGAACTTCACGTGATAAGGTTCCGGATGACCGTTTGCGGCGCGCACTTTCCCCATGGGAGTAGTAACGGCGCCGTTAGCATATTCCACCAACTGAGCGGCAGACCACTCATCGCCAAATCCCGCATTGACCGTGACATACGGTTCGACATCAAGCAGGCGGCAAAGCGTCATGAATTCGTCTGTACCGACGTCGTTAGGCTGAACCGCGTGCCAGACCGGATCCAAGATGGGCGGGCGCTTGTCCGGGTCGCCGATCGCGTTGCGCCACTCGTACCCGGAGACGAAGTTCCCACCGGGAAACCTATACACGCCTGAATGCAGTTGCTTGAGAGCGGCAATGACTTCCGCGCGAAAACCATGAACGTTATTGGCGGGCATCAGCGAAACAGCGCCGATGTGAAACGAGCCGCTTCCAGTGCCGGTAATTTCGAGTTGAGCATCGTCGCTGTCAGATTGCGCCTGAAAATGAAGCGGGAACTTCACGTAGTCGGCACCGAGCTTGTTGATGGTAACGGTCTGGCGATCGCCCACAGCCGGACCCCAGATGAGAGTCACCTTCACGACCGCACTAGGAGTGCCGGCCAGCACGATGCGACCTGTGTACGATGTCCCTTTCCGCACGGCCAAGCCGGATTGCTGGGTTCCATGCGGCTCGGTCGGACTGAGCTTAACCAGGGGCGTGTGTTCGCCAACGTAAGGATGAACGGCATCCATCGTCACGAATTGATCGGCGCCAATCGGCATCCAGTGGCGCAGCGAGGTGCGCCTCCAACTCGGCCCAGGCGGTTCGGCGGGCGGATGCAAGGTGATCGGATAATAGAACTTCCGGTCGTCCAACAGCTCGGCCCAGAGACCGTTGTTAACGAGTCCCCCGATGTGCTCGAGGAACTGGCCGTAGATGTATTTCGAGATGGGAGCGCCCGTGACTGACGTGTTTATGGTCGCGTGAACAGGTTGTGTTTGGGCGGCGCACCATGTCGCGCAAATGAGGACGGCCGCCAACAAGAGCTGCTTCGGCTTTAACTTCATTACTCGATCCCCACCACCGTTACCGACTTCGGCTGCAACTTCAGCGTTAGCTTGTCGCCTTCAAGGTTCGCCGAAATTGGTTTCGGCACCACTGCGTCCGGCGCGTCGAACGTGTTAACGCTGTCGACTTTGGGCGCGGTCAGCGTTTCTCCGGTTGCCGACTTCACACTGCCGCCGACAACGCTCGCGTCGATCTCCACGGGCTGATCCGGGTCGATGTTGGTGATCGCGAGCCACAGCTTGCCCGCTTTGTCCTTGGCGGCGATCGCGTCCACCCGCGGCAAGGTGATGCCACCGTGCGTGTAGGTGCCAGCGTTGAAAGTGACCGGCACGAACGTGGCGTCCTGGAACGGCACATACATCTTGAACACGTAGTAGGTCGGCGTTAGGACCATCTTCTTGTTGTCAGTCAGGATCATCGATTGGAGCACGTTGATCATCTGGGCGATGTTTGCGCCGCGCACGCGATCGGCATGGCGGGCGAAGATGTCGAGATTGAGCGCGGCGAGAATCGCGTCGCGCAGGCTGTTTTGTTGCACGAGGAAGCCGGGGTTCGAGCCCGGCAGCGGCGCGTACCAGCCGCCCCATTCGTCAACGAAGAGCGCGACCTTCTTCTGCGGATCGTACTTGTCCATGATCGCCGAGTGCGTGGCGATCAGGTCGTTCATCTCCAAGGTCGTTTTGAGGATCTGGGCGTAGTCGTCTTCGCCGAAGCCGACCGACTTCAGCGAGGGCGGCCAGTGCGGCACCGTGTAGAAGTGCATCGAGAGCCCGTTGATGTCCCAGCTCCACGTGTGCTGCTGGTACGCCTTCATCACCGTGTCGGTCCATTCGGTCCAGCGCGGGCCGTCACCGCCCGGGCCGACGGCGATCTTGAGCATCTGATCTTTGTCCTGCTGCGCGGGGTTATAGTTCCGCACGAAGCGGCTGAATTTCTTCATCTGGCTCACATAGTAGTCGGGCGACATGTTGCCGCCGCAATCCCAGCTTTCATTGCCAAGGCCTAGATAACCGACTTTCCAAGCATCCGGATGCCCGTTCGCGGCGCGCTCTTTCTGGAGCGTCGTCGGTTGTGCCGCTGTCATGTATTCCAACCAGTCTGCCGCTTCCTTCACTGTTCCCGACCCTACGTTGATGGAAACATAAGCGTCGGCGCCGATCTGATCGAGGAAGTCCATGAACTCGTGCGTGCCGAAGGTGTTTGGCTCGATGACGCCGCCCCAATTGGGGTTCAGCGTGACCGCGCGCTTGTCTGCCGGACCGATTCCGTTGCGCCAGTGGTACTCGTCGGCAAAGCAGCCGCCGGGCCA
>Ga0335085_10016727_pt1 | contig 10585 bp, 8 predicted proteins | sample Lox_Sample_45_FD_206712 | JGI IMG/M metagenome (GOLD analysis project Ga0335085, IMG submission 206712) | Soil microbial communities from Loxahatchee National Wildlife Refuge, Florida, United States - Lox_Sample_4.5 | ecosystem: Environmental > Terrestrial > Soil > Wetlands | place: USA: Florida...
TGCAACGGTTCCGGCCCCCATATACGGATCGAGGACGATTCCGCCCACGTTTGTGGTAGCCAACACGACGCGTGCGATGAGGTCTTCCGGAAATTGGCAGGGGTGAATCGTTTGCTCTTCATGGTTATGTTTCACGTTCCTGAACAACCAAATGTCACCGGGGTTCTTGCCGTCTGGGTGACAGGTGTATTCGCCTTTGTGTTCACCCCTAAAGGCCTTCTTATTTTGGTATTTTTGGGGAACTCGGATGCCGTCCAAATTGAAAATGTAATTGTTGCTCTTCGTGAACCATAGAATCGTCTCGTACCGGCAAGAGAATTTGCGCCTTCCGTGAAGGCCATGCTGACGTGCCCATGCAATACGATTTCGTGGGAGCATGCTAAAGCTCTCGAGAATAGGGAAAAAACGAACATCGAGAGGAATCAACACACCGTCTTCAGAGTATGAACCTACTTGCCAAAAGATGGAGCCGCTATCCTTAAGAACCCGACAACACTCTTTAAGCACGCCGGTTTGTTCTTCGACATAGTGCTCCAATGCCTTACGCGACTCATATTCCTTGCCGAGGTTGTACGGTGGCGACGACACTACTAGGTCAACAGCGCCTGTAGGCAGCGTTGGAAGATATGAACGAGTATCGCCCTTAAAGATCGTATCGAGATTCATACGTAATGTGCTCCCTCAGGACCGGTGACCGATGATACGCAAAGTCATCATATCACCGAATCGAATTTTCACAAACACCTAACAAGTAATAATCGGCATTTCGAAATCCTTTGATGAGACACCCCCCCCGTCAGCGCGCCCCTACATGACAGTTGGACGCTCTCGATATTACCACTGTTCACTAGAGGCGTTAAACGGAGGAGTCAACTCTTGGGCAGTTACCAAGCGGGCGTAGCGACCGTATGCCAGCACATCAAAGAGTCGTAGTCCTAATGACCGCTTGCGTAGCCACCAAGCGGGCGCAGCGTCTAATCGATTGGTCTGTCAGAATGTACAGGGAGGGCGCCGCAAGCAGGTAGCCACGGTCAGTGCAGTTCTGTGGACTTTTCTCCCGCCAAGCATCCTACACCCATTCCTGAAGATCATAGAGCGCTCGTGCGGCACGGGCTGCGCGACATAGAAGTTGGCGCGCTTTAGGACTGGCTGGCGAGTTGTAGCGTGTTCCCACCCGCGCGTGCGATCGCGTTCGCGATCGAGGAATTCCCGCAGGTGGGGACACCCGCGCTACAACTTCTGTGTCGCCCACCCACGTGGAGTGTCCGTTTTTATCTCCGAGCGAAGCGCCGCATCGTTGATTGTGCCTGTCGCCGCATCCCGCGCGTGGCATGTTATAATCGGCCTCGCGCCAAGGTGCGCGACGTTGATGCGTTCTCCCCGCCGAATTCCCCTTTCATTGGGCGCTCCGATATTTGCGCTGGCGATCCTCGCTTTGGGTACGATGAGCGCGCCGGCGATGGGCCGGAGTTTCCAGCGGCGGCCGGCGCCTACCGTTTGCTTGCAAGCCAATGGCCGCGGACCTAGAGAGCAGGTCCGCGCTATCCTACCTACGCCGGCATTTGGAGGCCAGATGGTGGGGGGGGCTGGTGCTCTGCCGGCTGCGCCCGGCGCAGCCCGCACGGCGGAAGACATGTGGAATGAGGCGGCGGGGTCGCTGTCCGCAAAGATCATGGAGCACTTGAATTCGGGAATCGCGTTGGCGCTCGCCGTGAAAAACACCTCTTCGCTCGGGGAAGAAGATGTCTTCAAAATCCGGCGCGCGCTGCGAAACCAACTGCGCAATCAACGCGTCCGCTTCGCCACCGGCAAGCAAGCGAGAGCGGATGTCCAGGTGACGCTGTCTGAGAACTCGGAAGGTTACGTCTGGATTGCCGAAATTCGCGACCACCTGGCTGCCAGTGCCACCAGCGATGACGTCCGAGACATTGTGGTTATGGTCCCGGTGGAACGCCCCAGCGTAGACGATCGTCACGCCACCGCCGAGCCACTGATCATCCGCAAAGCGCGCATCTATGAACAATCCAGCCCTATACTCGACGTGGCGTTGCTCGACAATGCCCCCGGAGCGCCGGAAGATCCACGCGCAAATGAGCCCGTCGCGCGGCGGATCTTGGTATTGGGTTTGGACAGCGTTTCCCTTTATGAAAAAACAGAAACCGCTGAATCTGCTGCCAAGAATGCGCCACATTGGCGGCTGGCGCAGACGGCGGCGCTTACGCGGGTTCGCGCCTGGCCCCGCGACGCCCGCGGCCGGATCATTGTGCACGGTGGGAGTCTGTTCGATGCCTACCTTCCGGGAACCAAGTGCACCGGCGCTCTCGAACCGGCGCTGACTCTCGAGTGCCACGAGAGCGATGAACCATGGCCGCTGAGCGCAGGAGAGCGCGGTGCCACTCCGGCTCCACCGCTTACGCAGACCGGACCCGCGGCCTATTTCACGGCGGATCGCAACTATTTTGACGGCCGCATTAAGCTCGACGAGGGCCGTGAGGTGAAGGCGTTTCCCTTCGTGTCTCTCGTGGTCATGCCGTCCAAAGGCGCAGCCCATGCCGGACTCCCTGCGCCCGCGGGGCATGTTCCTCCCAACGTTATGGATGTGCCGGGATGGGTGTTGAGCGGATTGGACGGCCGCGCTCAACTTCTAAACTCGAGCCTGCAACCGGTGGCCAACGTCGGCGGCTGGGGCAGCCAGATCGTGGGCCTCCAAACCGGCTGCGGCGCGGGATGGCAGGTGTTGGCCAGCCAGGCGCGCGACTTGAGCCAGCCGGATGCCGTCCAAGCCTATGAGATCGCGGACCGCAAACCCACGCCGGCAAGTTCGCCGGTGGAATTTGCCGGGCCCATCATGGAACTGTTGCCCCTGGCCAGTGGTTCGCAGGCACTGGCCATTTCCCGCAATCTTCAGACATCAACCTATGAGGCATTTCGTTTGTCGATTTCTTGCAGCGATTAGCGCGGCGGGCATGATTTTCACCGCGGGCGCGGCCACTCGTCCGCGCTATGGCGGAACCCTGCGCGTCGAAATCCAAGCCAAGCTCTCGACGCTTGATGCGGCTGACGCGTTGGACGTAGGAGAGGCGGAGGCCGCGCTCCAGCTTTACGAGTTGACCTACGATCGCCTGGTTTGCCTGGACGCCAAGGGCCAGCCGCAACCGGCGCTCGCTCTCTCTTGGGAGCACGACGGGCAGGCGGCGAAGTGGCGCTTCAAGCTTCGCCCCGGCGTGAAGTGGCAGGACGGCGTCCCGCTTACTTCTGGCGATGTGGCCGCCGCACTCGAGGGCCAGTTGGATGGTGCATCGGTTCATCTTATGGGCGAAGTACTGGAAATCGACGCCGGTCATCCGGCGCCCGGCCTGCTCACGACCCTAGCCACGGATGCGAACCTGACCATCCGGCATTCGGCCCGGGGAACGCCGCCCCAGACGGGCTTGTCGGGCTTGCCTGGAGCGCTGCCCGTCGGAACGGGGCCCTTTCGCCTCACCATTTGGGAGCCGGGACGCCGCGCCGTGCTTCAGTCTAACGAGGACTATTGGGACGGCCGCCCCTATGTCGATTCGATCGAGATTCAGATGGGGCGAGCCAGCCGCGATGAGTTGCTTGACCTGCAACTGGGAAAGGCGGACCTAGTGGAACTCGATCCGGTGGAAGCCCGCCACGCGCAGCAGGAGGGCAAGCAGGTCTGGGTCTCGGCGCCCGTCGAACTCCTCTGCCTGCGCTTTGGACCCAACCGGCCGGCCGTGCAAGACCGGCGCATCCGCCTGGCGGTTGCCGATTGCATTGACCGCGCCGCAATCCAGAAAGTTCTTTTGCAAAACTACGGAGATGTTGCGGGCAGCATCTTTCCACAGTGGCTGAGCGGCTATACATTCTTATTGCCCGCGGCGATGAACCTTGACCAGGCGCGGCAATTGCGCGGCGAGGCGGGCGCGGCGCCGGTGCTCAAAATTGGTTACGACCCCGGCGATGCGCTGGCTCGTCAGACCGCTGAGCGGGTGGCCGTGAATGCTCGCGACGCCGCCATCACCCTCCAGGCCGCACCTTTATCCAACGGATGGCGGCAGCGGTCTGACCCCGGCGTCGACTTGGCTGTGCAGCGCGTTCGGATCGGCGGGCCGACGCTGGGCAGAGCGGTGGGGGAAGCGGCAGTCTCCTTGGGTTTCCCTGCCAATGGCGAGACAGGCCGCCCGGAGCAAACCTACAACGCGGAAAAGCAGTTCTTGGATTCCCTCATGGTAGTTCCGTTGATTCACATACCGGAAGTGTTCGGCGTCGGTCCTCGCGTCATGGATTGGTCGGCAACGCCTTGGGGCTCATGGCGCTTGGAGCAAGTTTCGCTGGAAGGGGAGAAACCTTGAACTTCCGGCTAAGGCTGCTGGGCCTCTTCACGTTGACCGTTATCGTGGCAGTGGGAGTGGTGGCCTGGGCGGTTTCGTCGCTCATGCGCGATGCGTTTGAAAGCCTCGACAACCAGAGGACGGCGGCGCTGGTGGCGCAGTTTCAACGCGAATTCGAGCGGCGTGCCGGTGAAGTGACCCGCAGGGTAGAAGGCATTGCCAATGCCGATGAGACGCTGCGCATGGTGGTGAGCCTGAGCGGCCCGGCGCCCGACTACTCATCCCACGTTGACGATGCGGCAGGCTTGGCCTCCGCCCATCAGCTTGATTTTCTGGAACTCATCGCCGCCGACGGCGCCATTATTTCCTCGGCGCAATGGCCGGCTCGCTTCGGCTACAAGGAAGAGTGGGTAACACAACCCCCAGCTTCCACGGACTGGGTTGCGCAGGGGGCGTTTCTGAAGCGCGAGGATCTGGCGGACGGAGGGGCCCTTGCCCTGATGGCGGTGCGTGTCGTGCAAGTGGGCGACACCCGCCTTTACCTCGTGGGAGGAAGCAGGCTGGACAAGGAATTCCTGGCCTCACTCGTCTTGCCGGAAGGGATGAGGGCTTTGCTCTACCAAGAGACGCGAGACAGCAGCACCAGCTCCCCGGGCGGCGGCAGGCCCTCCATGGTCAATACTATGTCGAGCGGCCTCTTGGTCGACAAGACCGGGCCCTTTCCGTGGGGTGACAAGCTCCAACCGATCATTTCGCATGTTGAACGCATGCCGGCCGAGTCGTCCGCGCGCATCAAATGGACGGCCGACCCGGCGAGCGCCGAGGTCTTTCACGTCATCCCCCTGGCTGGACTGAACAAGCAGGTTCTGGGCATGTTCCTTGTGGGCAGCTCGATTCGCGAACAGGTGGAACTGGAAAAACACATTCGTGTGGTGGCAATGGTCGTGGCGGCGGGGGGAATCCTGCTGGGCATGGCGCTGAGTGCGTGGATGGCAGCGCGTGTAACCCAACCCGTCGAGCAGTTGGCTGCGGCGGCGCGGCAAGTGGCGGCGGGAAACTGGAGCGTGCGCGTGGAAACGCGCTCGAAGGATGAATTGGGCCAACTTGCCCGCACCTTCAATCAGATGACCCATCACATGTTGGAACAGCGCGACCGCCTTGTGCAGGCGGAGCGCGTGGCGGCATGGCGCGAACTGGCGCGCCGGCTGGCCCACGAACTGAAAAACCCGCTGTTCCCGCTGCAAATCACCGTGGAGAACCTGCTCCGCGCCCGCGAGGTTGACCCCGGCGAGTTTGATGAGGTCTTTCACGAAAGCAGCCAAACCTTGCTGGCCGAGTTGGCCAACATGAAGGCCATCATCGGGCGCTTTAGCGATTTCGCTAAGATGCCCTCGCCACAGCTTCAGGCAGTGAATATGAACGAGGTCGTACGAAGCGCCCTGAAGGTTTTTGAAGCACAAGTCAACGCACCGGGCAAGCCCGCGGTCACGGTGCACACGACCCTGGACGAGAAGTTGGGTACGATTCAGGCCGACCCGGACCTGCTCCATCGCGCCGTGCAAAATCTCATTCTTAACGCGCTCGATGCCATGCCGGCGGGCGGAACATTGACCCTTCAGACCCAAGAGGCCGCCGGCGGCGTGCGCGTAAAGATCTCCGACACCGGAAAGGGCCTGACCAAGGAAGAGTGCGAGCGCCTCTTTACCCCCTATTACACTACCAAGCAGCACGGCACGGGATTGGGCCTGGCCATCGTGCAGTCGGTGGTGAGCGACCACGGCGGAAGAATCTCGGTCGAGAGCGAACCCGAGCGCGGCACGACCTTTACCATCGACTTGGCTGCGCAACCGCCGCAAAGCGTGTAGCTGCTCCCCGTGTATCCACTCGATTTGCCGGGGACGCGGGTTTCTGCTAACATTACGGTTGTCATATTTTGTCATATGATTATCTTTGACTCGTCTACCCTGATTTTGATTGCCAAGATTGAACTTCTCAATCCCATTCTCGCGACCATTCAGTCGAGAGTCGGGATCCCGCCAGAAGTGGAACGAGAATGCTGTGGCGTGAAGAAGACTTTGGACGCAATGATGATTCAGAAAGCGCTGGACGAATCCCAAATACGAGTACAGGCAGTCAGGAACCGCAAACTTGTTGCCAGGCTTCAGATAGATTTCAGCATCGGCAAGGGTGAAGCGGAAGCCATCGCACTGGCCTTGGGTGAAAAAGCTCAACTGTTGGGAATTGATGACAAGAGCGGCATCAACGCGGCGAAATTACTTGGCATTCCGTTTACCACCGCAGTGGACATCCTCGTTCGCAGCCGCGAAAAGGGCCTGCTGGATCATGCCGAAGGGCTGACCAAACTCGCGGCGCAGGCTAGGTTCGGGCGCTATAAGAATTCAATCATTGAAGACGCCAGGCAAAAAATGGAGTCGAACACATGACAAAGACGATGAGTATCCGCATGGATCAAGAGAATTACAAATTCCTCGCCGAAATCGCCAAGCAGGAGCGCAGTGATTTTTCCAAAGCGGTGCGCGATCTGGTGACGCGCGGCAGAGTCCTGCTGGCTGTAGAGCGATATAAGAAGGGTGATGCTTCACTGGGCAAGGCTGCCCGGCTGGCAGGGCTTTCTGTGGGACAAATGATGACGCTCCTTTCCGAATTTGGCGTGGAAAGTCGGATTGAAAAAGCCGACTATCTTGAGGGACTGAAGAATCTTGCCAAGGCTTGGTGACCCGGTTCGAGGGAAAGAACCATCATGCCCCCCAAAGCCCATTTGTTGATTGTTGACGATGAAGCGAACACGCTGGCGTCGCTTTCGCGGGCCTTCCGGCTGGCGGGTTACGAAGCCACGGTGTGCGATTCCGCCGCGCGCGCCCTGGAGTTGGTAAAGTCCCAGTCCTTCGACATGATTCTTTCCGACGTAGTGATGCCGGAGAAGGACGGCCTCTCGCTTCTCGAAGACCTGAAAAACATGGAATTGCCCACTCCGGTGGTCATGATTTCCGGCCAGGCGCACATTGAGATGGCGGTGCGCGCCACGCGGCTGGGTGCGGCGGACTTCCTCGAAAAACCGCTTTCTACCGAAAAGCTCCTACTCACTGTGGAAAACGTTCTCCGCCTGAAGCGCCTTCAGGAGGAGAATGAGCAACTGCTGGGGCGGTTGGGGAAGCACGAGATGGTGTGGTCGGGGGAAGCGATGCGGCGCGTGTTGGTGCAGATCGAGCGCGTGGCCGCCAGTGAAACGCGCGTGTGCATTCTGGGCGAAACCGGCACGGGTAAAGAGCTTGTGGCGCGCACGCTGCACGAGCGCAGCCCGCGTCATGCCGGCCCGTTTGTGACGCTCAACTGCGCTGCGGTTCCGGCCGAGCTGATTGAGTCCGAGTTATTCGGGCACGAAAAGGGAGCTTTTACCGGGGCGGGAGCGCGGCACACCGGAAAATTCGAGCAGGCGCAGCGCGGCACGCTCTTCCTCGACGAAATCGGCGATATGCCCCTCCCCATGCAGGCCAAGCTGCTGCGCGTTCTGGAAGAGAAGGAAATCGAGCGCGTGGGCGGCGACCGGCCCATTGCCGTGGATGTGCGGGTGGTGGTGGCGACGCATCGCAACCTGGAAGAACTGATCCAGCAGGGAAGGTTTCGCGAGGACCTTTACCACCGGATTTACGTTTTTCCGTTGATTCTTCCACCGCTGCGCGACCGCCCGGAGGACATCCCCGCATTGGTTGACCACTTCGCGCGGCAGGTGGCGGCCCAAAACGGTTGGAAGCCCGCCACCTTCGCGAGCGAGGCCATTGACGAGCTTAAGCGCTACCCGTGGCGGGGGAACGTCCGCGAACTGCGCAATGTGGTGGAGCGCCTGCTGCTGCTCTCGACGGGGGAGGTGGTGGATGCCGGTACGGTGCTGGCCGCCCTGCCAGTGAATGCGGCGACAGCCTCCAGCGCGGCAAGTTTGCCGGGTTCGGGGCCCCTCTCCCAGCGCGTTGAAGCTTTTGAGCGCGAGACTCTCATCGCCGAACTGCGCCGCCACCAGAATCACATCACCCAAACGGCGCGCGCCTTGGGCCTGGAGCGCAGCCACCTCTACAAGAAGTGCCAGCAGTTGGGAATCGACCTGCGTGCGATGCGCCGGGAAGAATGACGGCGCCGCTCCTTCGCCGGCCGTTTCATAGGCTCGGAGGGGCGAATACCCACAAACAGGTTGACAATCTTCATCATATCCAGTAAATGTGGCTCATTGCCCGTGGGCGGACCCGAATCAAAGCGAGGCTTATCGATGAGGTGGTTGTTCCTAGCCATTTTGCTTCTCACCGGTCCTCCCGGACTGATGTCGGAAGAGCTGCCACAAACCCCCGGCTCCATGGACAAAGTCCTGACTCACATGGCCAAGTGCGCGAAGACGCTGGCGAAAGGGCATAAAGAGCTGCGCCGGGACGCGCAAAAGATCGACTTCGGAGCGGAATGGCTCTGCGAGGCGCTGCGCGAAAACGACCCGGTCGAATACCGGTTGCAACTGACCATCGACGGGTACCTTCTTGACCAGGCACAAGCAAATCCCAAAGATGCCGCGGCGATTATGAAGAGCGTCGCCGACGATGTGGACCTTAAAGCCAGGGACTGTTGGAGATTCGGGCACGGCCGCCGCGTGCCCGTGGAAATAAGGACCATCAAGGGGGGAGTGGAGGACAGCGGTTGGGAGGTCCACTATCGGTGGTTACCCCCCAATAACCTTCCGGTGCAGGTGGCGGAGATGCTGTTCCCCAACCCCAGCAGCCCGGCCAACTGCGATTTGCCGGTAGGCATGTACGAGATCCATATCGAAAAAAGGGACGCTTCCGGAACCACGGTGAAGTCGTCCGCCGTGGTCATTCCTGTGGGCTTGGAAAGCAAAGGGGCATGGAAAATTCAGATTCCGTGAGGCCCGCCAGCCCGCGGAAACCCCCAAAGCGTAGCGGGCGTATGGAGCCTGCGCGCTTCCAGCAATTCACTTCCTACTTCAAGAAGTATCTGGCATTGGGGTCGGTGGGCTGCGGAGTCCTTCCCGCGCCGCTCAGCTACTTTCATGTCATTCCGACTTTTCAAGCACAATTCAAATTCCTGACCGGCTATGTGACCGTCTTCTGTTTTTTGGCGCTGGGTTTCATTTTCTACAGCCGCCATTCCATCGCGCGCTGGATCTTTAGAAGCTCCAAGAAGCGGAATTGGAAAGCGAAGGCGCTCGTGGCGTGGTTGCCGCTGGTTCTGATGCTCGCTTCTTTAGGGTGCTTATCGGCTTACCATCTGCTCCTTCAAATCTCGCTTACCCAGGCGATTACGGATTTCTACTCGCGGGGGGTGAACATGACGGACCAACTCGCCCTCGCGACGACTCCCTTTGAGGACATCAAGTTTGCCCTCCCACTGATGATTTCCTATCTCGGCGTCTTTCTGGCGGCGGAGACCTCCTTTGCCATTATGGCAATCCGCGAATATATGCAAGACATTCTGAATCTGGAAGATGCGGAGATCGTGGGTTCATAACAGGTCAAGCGGCCCGGACGGGGCCGACCCCGGTGCGCGACCCCTCCAGGGTCGAGGTATACAAGGAATCGTGATCCGTGGGCGGCGGGCGCAAGAAGCGCGCCCTTGCCCACGGCTATTCAATGTTAACCCTTTCAGGGTTGAGAGCCTGCCGTCATCATGCCCTCACTCCCCGGGTTAGCAAAAGATGCGGGACACGCTGAACTCAGCACGGAGGGGAGCCTCGGTGCGCCCTCTTTTTTCCGTTTGACAAAGGCTAGTGATGTGTGCATACTGGGTAGGGAAGGACAAGCCTTGAGGCGAAGGGCAATGCGCATGGCCAGCCGGAAAGTTTTCCACTCCCGTTCCCTGTGCCGGTCTCGGCACATCTCAAACCAACAAAAAAATAACCCTCGGCGAAGCTTCCGTGTCAGAAAGAATGAAAAATGCAGGTCGATCCGGGGATGTGTATGCAAACAAAGAAGACAGGTGTCAGGTGCCAGGTTTCAGGTGCCAGGGCGGAGCGGCTTGGCCCGGGTCCCTCCCCTCCGTGACAACTAAAAAGATGTTAAAACGAAGGTCGATCCGGGGATATGTATGAAAACAAAGACATGCATGACAACTTGTCAGTTCCAAAACGGACATTTCCGCATAGTTGAAGTCTAGTTGAGCGACAAAATGCACCTTGTGGAGAGCAAAATGGCCCCAAATGGCATTTCCTTGACGGACTAGTCGGGCGCTTGCAA
>Ga0335085_10016728_pt1 | contig 10584 bp, 5 predicted proteins | sample Lox_Sample_45_FD_206712 | JGI IMG/M metagenome (GOLD analysis project Ga0335085, IMG submission 206712) | Soil microbial communities from Loxahatchee National Wildlife Refuge, Florida, United States - Lox_Sample_4.5 | ecosystem: Environmental > Terrestrial > Soil > Wetlands | place: USA: Florida...
GCTTCGAGGATGGCCATGCGTTCCGCCTGTTCAAAAGTCATCCCGGTTGTGACCGGGGGAACAGTATGGGCCTTCAGTTCAGCAATCGGCACTTGCAACTCGTCTCCATGCGAGAGAATAACCGCCCGTTCGATGAAGTTTTCCAACTCCCGAATATTGCCCCGCCAGGGGTTATTCATCAGAGCATCCATCGCCGCCTTGGGAATTACCCTGATGTTCTTGCGCATTCGCCGCGAAAGTGTGGAAACAAAAAAATGGACCAACAAAGGAATGTCCTCGCGGCGTTCACGAAGGGGCGGAATCTCAATGGGAAATACATTCAAGCGATAGAACAGGTCTTCTCGGAAATGCCCTTCACGGATCATGGCGGAAAGGTCGCGATGAGTGGCAGAAATCACGCGAACGTCGACGTGGAGCGTTTTACTGCTCCCTAACCGCTCGAACTCCTGTTCCTGGACCGCACGCAGCAACTTCGACTGCAAATCCAGAGTGATGTCCCCGATTTCATCTAGAAACAGTGATCCACCGTCGGCCAACTCGAACCGTCCGCGCTTCTGCATCAAGGCGCCGGTGAAGGCGCCCTTCTCATGCCCAAATAGTTCGCTCTCCACTAAGCCCGACGGAATCGCCGCACAGTTCAACCTCACAAACGTTCGCGACCGGCGCGAACTCAGATTGTGAATGGCACGGGCAATTAGTTCTTTGCCGGTCCCAGTTTCCCCGAGCAATAGGACAGTCGAATCGGTTGGAGCAACAATGGAAACTCGGCGGAGAACCTTTTGCAGTGCCTCACTTCTTCCTACGATGTGCTCGAAGTTGTACTCCGATCTGATTTCCGATTCCAGATAAACGCGTTCCTCCTCCAAGCGATCTCGAGATGCACTCAGACGTCCGTAGGCCAGTGCGTTGTCAAGAGCTAAACCGATCTGATCGCCGATCTGCCCCAGCAGATTGAGATCGGCCTCGTGGAAGTCACTCTCACACTTACTCCCGAGGATCATGACTCCGATAGGGCCAGCTTGCGTGACCAGGGGAACACGCACGATCGTGCCGATGGACTCGGCTTGCAATGCGGCAGCGAAGGCCGGGTACGTTCTCGAAAGTTCGGATGCGGAAAAACTTCTTATCTTCCGGGCCCCTGTCTCACCGAAATGTTCTTCTACAATCTCCGCCACCGGCGTATCTCTGAGAAAACCAGCCTTTCCAGGGAATTCCATAAGCAAGCATCGGACCCTTTTTGAATGGTCGTCAAAAAGCCAGAAGCTGGAAAAGTCGTTTGCAAAATGCTTGCGGATGGATGTCGCAGCCGCCCTGAGCAGTTCATCCACGTCGAGTTTCGTGACGATGTGATTGTTGATTTCTAGCAAGAGGCCAAGACGATCTCGTTCCCGCGCCAGTTCACGCTGATACGATTCTGCTGCATCTGTAGCCAGTGCACCCTCGAGAGCGATGGAAACATGTTCAGCCACCGAGCGCATGAGCTCAACATCATCAGCACTAAACGTGCCTTTCTCAATGGTCGCAAAGGCCAACACTCCGAGTTTGTTGCGAGGAGTGGAAATAGGGAATATATAGCCGCTCTGCACTCCGGCAGGATTGTACCGGGCGCTGATGTCCGGAGTCTTATAAACTTCTTCTTTAGCATCGGAAACGAAAATAGCCGTCTGCTCTTCGATTGCGCGCTCAATCGGAGTGCTCTTGTAAGGAAATTCTATCCCAATTGCGAGTTCCGGACGGTTGTAGCGATTCCAGACCTGGCTGCGAACCCTGAGTGTCTGGTGGTCCCTATCGAATAGAAGAAGTGTAATCAAATCAAATCTAACAAGGTTCGACAACAGGTCTCCCAGGCTCCGGAGGATAGCATCCACACTGGGTAGTGTTGCGACGGTGCTGGAAATTTCCAGAAGTGTGCGATATCTGCTCTGGCCTTCGGCGTCGTTATGTTGCTCCCGTTCCGTCATGGCCGGTGCACTCGAAATTAGAGGCGCAGCGTAGGTACTTCAGCTTGCGCTGCGGAACCCTCAGGGTGCTTCGCTTCAGCGGATACTATCCAAGCCTAGTTTTGAGAGAGCTGACACTTCATGGAACGGCGACGAAATAGCCATCACTAGGGTTGGACTTTGAAGTATACAGCAGAAATTCAGAGGCCGTTCATCTTTTTAGTCAAGCGAAAAATGATCCGCTCTTTGCGAAAAACAATCGCGTCAAACTCTGAGATCGGAAAACCTGGCCTGAACCAATCCCACAATGAGTGCGAAAACCATGGCCGTTGAGACTCCAAACAGGAGCATTCCATTGCTGGCTTCTAGTGGTCCCAGCATTCTCCAGCGTGGCGATAGAAGGACGTCTCCGTAGCCCAAGGTCGTGAAATTGACCGCGGAGTGGTAGTACGCAGCTCCCATGTCCGCAAATTCACCGCACAGGACGAACACGATGGCCCATAGGCCAATCTCGATCAGGTGTCCCGTCATTGCCAGCAAGATTACCGGCACGATGATTCTCATATCGCTCCAGAAGCTCCTTCCCGTGTGGCCAAGGCTTTTCTCCCGGCGAATAATCCAAAGCGTGCCCGTCAGCGGCATCGCATGAATAAAAATCGTGCAAATGTTGGCCGCTGCGCCCACCACAAGGGGAATCAAGACCGGGATTTGGTGAATCTGCGTCATTGCTCCATCGCGAACCATAGTAAATCCTTAGCTCTCAGAACAGGCTTTCTACCGCTGCAGAAGCAAATGGACCAGGCAGCTAACAAAAAACTGCACCCCAGGTGCTCGCAGTGCTAGCGAACTTCGACGAGTACGAGAGAGACGTCATCGGTGAGGGAGCCGTTGCTCCAGGCTGTCACGCCGTCAACAATTGCCTGCTTCATTTCCGGAAGCGTTCGTTTGGCCGATAGGCGGACCAAGGCTTCCAGACCCTCGACGCCGAGCATCTCGTCGTGTTCGTCAAAAACCTCCGTAAGCCCATCGGTGTAGAAAACCAGCCGGTCACCGGAAGCGAGATCGATTTCGTTGGCGGACTCAGATGGCGCCGTTTCAGAGACACAGCCAAGAATGCCGCTCTTGGAATCGAACAGCCGAACCACACCTTTAGATAGGAGCATTATGGGAGGATGGCCTGCTCCAGCAAAGGTCATGTGGCGTCCTCGCTGACTAAAACGAGCTACGGCCATCGTGAAGTAAAAGCCGTCCATGGCAATGCGGTTATACACGAAGTCGTGAAGGTGCCGCAGCAAGGCCCCGGGGGTGATCTTGTGTTCGAGTTCGTGCAGAGCTTCCGAATAAATCCGGTTGGCCATCAGTGCCGAACCAATGCCATGGCCCGACACGTCGCACATTACAAGTTTTAGGTGTTCGTCACCCTCCGGAAGGACCACGCCGAAGTCACCGCCAATCGTGTGCGCGGGGCTGTAATAGGCCTCAACGGCGAGGTCGCTCCACACCAAGCTGCGTGGTTCAAGCGATTGTTGGACGCGCGCTGCAAGCGAGAGTTCGGCCTCAATTTCCGTCTGACGCTGCTCGAGAAGCGCATTGGATTTGCGGAGTTGCTCCTCAACCCTTTTCTGCGCACTGATGTCGGTTACAACAAGCAGCACGTACTCCTGGCCGTCCGGCCCTTGGATCGCCCGCGCGCTGAAGATCGCGGGGATTTTTCCACCGTCCTTGCGGGGAAGGTAAAATTCATGGCGATGCCGTCCGTAGAGACGGTCCGATTCATGCTGCTGTAGAATGTAGGGAATATCTTCGGGTGGGAAGATTGCGTCGGGCGTCCGCCCCTGAAGCTCTTCCCGTTCATAGCGACCTAGTCGGACCAGAGCCTCATTGGCAAAAACTACGCGGACTTGGCTGTCCAGGATGGCCACTCCTTCGTTAAGTTCTTCAAGGATATTCTCCATCTGGCGAAGCCAGTCAGGAGTCTGGACATTGGTATCGGACATGGTATTCAACAACCTTCCAGGAGCAACCGAGCTGCAAATGTGGCCGACCCGTTCATCCGAGAGCTCATTCGTTAACCCCGCTGCTCCAGCGCTCAGGGCTTGATCGCTCTGACGGAATCGGTTCCAGCTGATAGGAGAACCGTTGTGCGGCCTCAGAGACTCTTTGTCAGACATGACGACCTTCAGTCCTCCCAACCGCCGCCGAGATTCCTGTAAATGTCCACCAAACCCAGAAGTTCGTTTAGTTGTGCCTGAGTCAGTCCCAGTTCGGCGTTGAAAGCATTGGTCTCATTGGTCAGCACCTCTAGGTAGTCAGTGGCGCCGCCGCGGTAACGTAACTCGGAAAGCTGGGCTGCATCTTGTGCGGCATACAGCAGCTCCTGCTGATGCTGTCGAAATTCATGGCTTTTCTGGTATCCAACCAGCGAGTCCGAGACGCCGCGAAACGCCTCCTGGATGGTTTTTTGGTAGGTCAGCACCATCTCCTGCTTGCGTGCCTCGCTCAATCGGACACCCGAAGTGATCCTGCCTCCGGCAAAGATGGGTTGTGCAAGCGATCCTCCGAAGCTCCAGAAACCAGCCGGGCCGGTGAACAGGCTGGTGAGCGCCGAGCTTAGAAACCCGGCGTTCGCGGTCAAAGCAATATCCGGGAAGTAGGCAGCTCTGGCTACGCCGATCTGGGCATTCGCGGCGATCAACTCGGCTTCTGCCTGACGGATATCGGGCCGCCGTTCGAGCAAACGGGAGGGTATTCCGGGAGGAACCACGGGCAAATGCGGCTGTTCGCTAAGATTCATACCGCGGGCAATCGGTCCGGGGTTGTTCCCCAGCAGCGTGCTGAGGAAGTTCTCCTCTTGCTGGATGCGCCGCTCCAAGTCGGGAATCGTCTCGGCGGCGACGGCTACCAGCTGTTCGGCTTGCCTTACGTCCATCATCGTGCCGGCGCCGCCCTCCGCTCGCGTCTTGGTAAGCTGCAGCGATTCCTGGCGGGTAGCCAAAGTGTGGCGCGAGATCTCGAGCTGGAGATCATCGGCACGGAGTTGGAAGTAAGCGGCGGCAATATCGCTTACGAGCGTGTTGATCACGGCACGGCGCGCCCATTCTGTGGCCAGAAGATTAGCTCGCGCTGATTCGGTGGCCCGCCGGTATTTTCCCCAGAAGTCGAGATTCCAGGAGAAGGAAGCGTTCACTTGGCCGTAGCTCGTTTCGGTTTCGGGGAAGAGCTTATTCCTCGGAATACGCAGGTTTTGTGTGCCAGCCCCAGCGCCGATGGTTGGCAGCTGGTCCGCACGCGTGATGCCCACTTGCGCTTGAGCTTCCAGGATTCTGGCCGCCGCAATGCGGAGGTCATAGTTCTGCTTCAGAGCCGTTCGAATGAGTTCCTGGAGCTGCGGATCCTGAAAAACTTCCCACCACTTCTGATCGCCGAACGATTGTTCCGAAAGAGCTGGCGTTTGTTGCGGCGGATTGTTGGCAGGCTGAGAACCCTGAGGCGATGGAGAAGTAGGCGGATTCGGCGCCGCCTGCGAAAGAGCCTGCTGAGAAGGCGGCGTTTCCTGGGGCGCTCCACGGAATGCGCCCGGAACGTCAGCTTTCGGCCGCTTGTAATCGGGTCCGACCGTGCAACCGCAGGCGAAGCTCATCAGGATAAGGAGGGCGATTGGCTTTTTCATGTTAGTCGGCCTCCACGGGATGCGGTTCGGAGATATTGGCTGGTGTGGGCGCAGGGCGTTTCTTCATACTCGACACGCGCTCTACGATCACGTACAGCGCCGGAATGATAAAGATAGCGAGGCAGGTCGAAGCCAACATCCCGCCAATGACGGCAGTGCCCATGATTTGCCGGGCCACGGAGCCTGCGCCGGTAGCGATGAACAGGGGCACGCAACCGAGAACGAATGCAAAAGAAGTCATCAGAATTGGGCGTAGCCGCAGCTTGGCCCCTTCCAAGGCTGCGTCAACTAGTGGCTTTCCTCTTTCATATTGGTCCTTGGCGAATTCCACGATGAGGATGGCGTTTTTGGCCGCCAGGCCAATCAGCATCACCAGCCCGATCTGCGAATAAACATCGTTATCGATCTGCACCATGAAGGCCGGGAAAATCAAGCCGAGGATGGTGCGTCGTAGCCACAAAGCGCCGAAAGCGCCGAACACCGCGACCGGCGTGCTCAGCAACACACCAAACGGTAGCGACCAGCTCTCATAAAGCGCCGCGAGTATGAGGAAGACGAACAAGAAAGACATCGCAAAGATGACCCACGAGGGGACGCCTTCGCGCGCCTTTTGTTCCTGCCGGGACATGCCCATGTAATCGAAACCCATTTCACTCGGCATGGTCTGGTGGAAGACTTCTTCCAGCGCCGCCGTGGCCTGCTCGGAGCTGTAGCCCGGGGCTGAGCTGCCGATAATCTGGGCTGCCGAATACTCGTTGAAGCGCAGCTTAAATTCCGGACCGTAACGCGACTCGAATCGCGTCAGGGCAGAAAGCGGCACCATCTCCCCGCGATTGTTGCGCACGTAGAATTGACCGACGTTGTCCAGGTTGGAGCGGTAGGGCGCTTCCGCTTCCACGTAGACTTGCCAGGCGCGCCCAAACTGGTTGAAGTAGTTAACAAACTGTCCGCCCATGAAAGCTTGAAGCGTCGAATAGACATCGCTGAGGTTGACGCCCTGCTTCAATACCTTTTCCTTGTCCACATACACATACCTTTGCGGCGTGCTGGGTATATAGGTGGTGGTGATCATGCCGATCTCGGGACGTTTGCGAGCGGCTTCCAGGAATTTTCTGAGGTTGCTCGTCAGAAATTCCGATTCCTTCCCGGAGCGGTCTTCCAGTACGAACTGAAATCCGCCCGAGGTACCCACTCCGGAAATTGCTGGAGGAGAAAAGGCGAAGACGGTGCCTTGCGGAAGCGTAATGAGTTTCAGATTCAATTTCGCCTTAATAACCTGGTACTGTTCCTCGATTTGCTTGCGGCTTTCCCAAGGCTGCAGTGTCACCCAGAAGAAGGTGCTGTAGCTGTACCGGGTTAAGCTGAGAAGACTAAATCCCGTGACCGTCGTGCAGTATTGGACCCCAGGCGTGTCTTTCAGAAGGCCTTCCACCGTTCGGGCTGCTTCCGCAGTTGTTTGAATGGAAGACGCCTCGGGCAGTTGCATTTGGATGTACATATAGCCCTGGTCTTCGTCCGGCAGGAAACTGGAAGGTAGCGCCTTTCCAAAGAAGATACCGAGACCTGCAAAAGCTGCGAGTGCCACGACGGCTACGACGCTCTTGCGAATTAATCCTCCCGACATCCGCACGTAGAAGTTCGTGCCGATCGCAAACATACGATTGAACCAGGCAAAAAATCGGGCAAGTGGCCCGTGTGTCTCCTTCTTGGGTCGCAGCAACAATCCGCCTAGCGCTGGACTTAACGTCAGGGCGTTGAACGCGGAAAACACCACCGAGATCGCGATGGTCAATGCAAATTGTTGATAAAGGCGGCCGGTGATTCCCGGAATGAATACCGTTGGCACGAATACCGCGGAAAGGACGAGTGCGATTCCAATGACGGGGCCGGTCAGCTCATCCATGGCCTTGCGAGCCGCGTCCTTCGGGGCCAGCCCTTCTTCGATATGACGTTGCACGCCTTCGACAACAACGATGGCATCGTCCACTACTAGACCGATGGCCAGCACTAACCCGAAAAGCGAAAGGGTATTGACGGAAAACCCGAAAAACGGGAAGACCACGAATGTACCCACCAGCGAAACGGGCACCGCGATCATCGGAATCAGGGTGGCACGCCAGTCCTGCAAGAAAAGGTACACGACGAGGATCACCAGCACGAAGGCAATGGCCAAAGTTTCGACGATCTCCTGCATACCCGCTTTTACAGCATCGGTTGTATCCAGCGTAACGGCGTACTCCATGTCCGCCGGGAAGCTCTGGCTCATTCTGGCCATGAGCTTTCGGACGCCTTTGGCCGCTTCCACGGCATTAGAGCCCGGCAATTGATAAATACCTATGACAGCGGCCACCTTCCCATTGAAACGCGTGAGCCAGCTGTAGTCTTTCGAGCCCAATTCGACCCGGGCAACGTCTTTGACGCGCACGATGCCGCCATCGGGACCCTCGCGCACGACAATGTCGCCGAACTCTTCTGGGGTCTTAAGCCGGCCTTGCGCGAGTACCGCATAAGTGAAGGGCTGGCCTGTGACGGTCGGTTCACCACCCACTTGACCCGCCGGGTTCACCGTGTTTTGTGCTTTCACTGCATTGACGACGTCGGTAACGGTAATACCCAATTTCGCTAACCGATCAGGTTTTACCCACAGTCGCATGGCGTATTCGCCGAGGCCGTAGATCTGTGTGTTTCCCACACCATAAGAGCGCGCAATCGGATCTTTCAAATTAATGTAGGCGTAATTCGCCAAAAAATTCGCATCGTGAGTCCCTTTTGGTGAACTCAAAGCGATCAACATCATGGGCGCGGTCAGGGACTTCTTCACGTCAATACCGATCTGATTGACCTCGGGAGGGATCTGGCCATTGGCAAGCTGCTGGCGGGATTGCGTGAGAAGAAGGTCTGTGTTCGGGTCGGTTTTCAGATCAAAATCGACCATCAGCTCTACACCCGAGTCGTTGGTCGAGCTCATGGAGTACATGTAGTCCATGTTGTCCACGCCGTTGACCTGCTGCTCGATCGGCGTGATCACGGCCCGCTCCAAAGTCTCAGCATCGGCGCCGGGGTAGATAGCCGCGACCCGTATTTCAGGAGGCGCGATATCCGGAAACTGTGCGACAGGAAGACCGAGGATCGTAATGCCACCAATGATGACCATCAGAATCGAGATGACGATGGCCACGATGGGGCGATTAATGAAAAATCTAGACATGGTTTAGCGTGCCTCCGCTTGAATTTGCACGGTTTTGGGAACGACGGTGGTGCCGTCCTTGACCTTCTCAATTCCTTCCACCACAACCTCGTCATCTGACTGCAATCCTTCGGTGATCACCCACATCGTCCCTACCTTCTCCCCCGCCTTGACGGGGCGAATGCTTACCTTTTTGTCGGCACCCACAACTGCAACTTCATATCCGCCCTGTATTTCCTTGACCGCACTCTGTGGCACCAGCAGCGCGTTTTTTTGAGCGCTGGTCTGGATGCGCACACGTCCGTATAGGCCTGGGCGCAAGATATTGCCGGGGTTGGGAAATGCGGCTACGAGGCGGATCGTGCCGGTGCTCGTGTCGACTTGCCGGTCTGTCCACAGAATCTTTCCCTTGTGCGGATACACCGTGCCATCCGCCAGGATCAATTCAGGTTCGTTGGTGAAGAGTTGCAGTGGCTGCCCGTTGGAGCTAACGTGTTTCGCCCGCAGATACTCCTGTTCACTGACGGGGAAGTACACCTTGATCGGGTCCACCTGCGAAACGGAAGTGAGGCGGACGGTCGGGCCTACTAGATTGCCCATCTGGACTTCGGCAATGCCCGCGACGCCATCTACAAGCGAAGTGACCTTCGTCCAGCCGAGGTCGAGTTCGGCGCGTTCCACTGCGGCCTCGCCCGACTGCACCATGGCCTCAGCCGCAAGTTTGGCCTGGATCTCGTTGTCCAACTTTTCTTTGGGAATGGCCTTTTGTGCGGCCAGCGGCGTGTCGCGCTCCACGTCAATCGCGCTTTTTCCGAGTTGCGCCTTAGCTTGCGCGAGTTCCCCCTTGGCTCCGTCCAGAGTCGCCTGGAACGGCCGGGGATCGATTTCAAAAAGGACCTGACCTTTGCGGACAACTTCGCCTTCGCGATAGTTTTGGCTGATGATGTATCCGGAAACGTGGGGGCGAATCTCGGCGTTGACGTACCCGTCGAGTGTGGCCACCCACTCGCTGTGCACGGCCACGTCTCGCTGAACCGGAAGCGCAATGAGTACTTCCGTGTCTGGCAGCTTGAATGGGGCCTTTTTGCAGCCAACAATGCCGGCCGATGCGGCAATGGCCAAAATCACAAGCGCGACCGGACGTGCAAGCGCAGGTTTGGCGAAGACCAGCGAAAAATGATTGAATCTCACGTTACATCTCCGTTTCTTGAGGCCGGCCTTGCTGCAAGGCCTCCAAAAGTCCTTTTGACCACCTGTTGCGCAAGACGCTCCATGGGCAGGCGCTTGACGTTCGCAAGACCGTCGATGGCGAGCATGGTCAGGCCGTGAACGACGGCCCAGGTGTAGAGAGTCGCGGCCTGGAGTTCCGGATTTCGGCTGAGGGCGGCATCGAAGACTCCGATGCGGACGCCTCGGCGGAGAATGTTCTCCAGGACGACCCGCGCGGTTACCCACTCGCCTGCCAGGATTTCTTCTGGACGCCAGTTGGGGCCGCTCTGCGCCACGCTGAACATCAGGCGATAAAGGACAGGATTCCGAGTCCCAAAGCTCACGTACGCGGCAGCCAATTTTGACAAGGCTGCGCGTGGATCTGTGACATTGGCAACCGCCGCGGTCAGTTCGCTGCGCAACAGGTCGTGGCCAGCCGCAGCGGCGGCATCCAACAGATCTCGCTTGTGAGCAAAATGGTTATACGGCGCGTTATGACTCACACCAGCTCTGCGCGCGACTTCTCGCAAGGAGAAGTTCCAATCTTTCGCTTGCGCCGCCAGTTCCAGCGCGGCCTC
>Ga0335085_10016729_pt1 | contig 10584 bp, 7 predicted proteins | sample Lox_Sample_45_FD_206712 | JGI IMG/M metagenome (GOLD analysis project Ga0335085, IMG submission 206712) | Soil microbial communities from Loxahatchee National Wildlife Refuge, Florida, United States - Lox_Sample_4.5 | ecosystem: Environmental > Terrestrial > Soil > Wetlands | place: USA: Florida...
GCCAATAGACGGCAATACAACATCGGACAGAAGACCGCGAAACCTCTGCCGTTGGCAACACGCCGTTTTCGTAGCAATCTATATTCAAAGGCAGCCTGGGGCTAAGATCGAGTTGTAGCGGGGATGGTTTTTCTCAGCTCGACCACTGGCCGCAATACCCCGGGCATTGGCAGGTCGACATGACAGTCAGTGGCACCACGGACGGGGTGAAACGACGGGAACGTCTCGACACGGAGTCGAACCGTCCGAAGACACCGAAGGTCTCGAGGGGGACGGCTAGCTCTGCCGAGAGCCCCGACCCGGAAGGGGCTGCACACAAAGTTGGCGGGGCCCATATTTCACTGATCCGCTCGTTGGCTCACGATCTGCGGAATCCAATCAGCGGGATCCGCGCAGCCAGCCAGTGCCTGCTGGAAGATGCGGCTCCTTTCCTCGATCGTCCACAAATCACTCTGTTGCGCGCGATAGAGACTTCCAGCGATCTGATGCTCCAACTGATCGAGGACATGCTGGAGATGGCAAGGGCCGACTCGGAACGCTTAAGGCTTCGCCTGCGGCCGACTGATGTAACCGAGCTCGTAGAGGAAAGCCTGGTCAAGCAGCGAGGACAGGCGGCCGCCAGGGACATCCGGCTGAATGTTACGTGCGCGGCGGACGGTTCGAAGGTGAAGGCCGACACGCTGAAGCTGAGGTGGACTCTGAATGCGTTGCTGGCGAACATCATCCGCTCATCCGGTCCAGGTGGGGAAATCGAGATTCATATCGCCAGCCAGCGCAAAAATATAGCGATCGTGCTTCGGTACACGAGCGATGGACATTCCGCACGAACCGCGGATGAACGTGGCAGCTCCGGCAGACGATGGCGGCAACAGGCTAGCGCGCTTACCGTGGCCGCCGCGCGACTGATCGTCAAACGTCACGGCGGCACGATCCGAGTGGATCACAGGACCACGCCCCCTACTTTTACCATGACCTTACCGAGACTCGAGGCCGGAAAAGTGGAGGCGACCCCTTTGAGAAGAGCAGCTTCCGGATAGCTTACGGGACGGATTTTTTCCATCTGTTCGAGGGCATCCGCATCACCCCTCATGCACCGGGTCGGGTAGTTCTAATTCTCCCGAGAAGTTAACCCCGCATCGAACACACGGCCCGGCGCTTCATGCGAGCGCGAGATGACCAAAAGTCTGGGAAGCCCATCGCATCGAGCGAAGCGGCGCGCGATCACATCCAGAACGGTCCTGGAGATTTCGAGGAGGGTGTCGGCGGCGATTGGAAAAGAGTTCTTCGAGGGGATCGCCAAACACCTGACGAAGCTCCTAAATGCCGACTGTGTTCTCCTGGGCGAATTGTCAGGCGGGCATATGGAGATTGTCCGGACCATTGGGGCGCACATGGACGGCCATCCTGTGAGTTTCCAGTACGGACTTGTGGGAAGCGCCTCGGCTCCCCTGGCGCTGGGGAAAGCCTGCCAGTGCCACAAAGATGCGCAACGCCGCTACCCTTCCGACCAGTTACTCGCCCAGATTGGAGCGCAAGCAATTCTGGGGCTTCCTCTCCTGAATCCGCAAGGTCAAACGATCGGACTGATCATGGCGCTCTATCGCCGGGCGGTTGTCGATCTACGTCTCGCCCGGGAGATGCTTCGGTTCTTTTCCGAACGCGCGGCGGCGGAGTTGAACCGGAAGCGACAGGAGGATGAACTCCGCGAGCGTGATCAACGCCATCGGGCGTTTATTGCGAAGAGTTCCGACGCCCTGTGGCGGATCGAATTCGAACAGCCAATCGATACGAGGACAAGCGTCGCCGAACAGTTAGCGGCACTCTACCGCTACGGATACGTGGCCGAATGCAACGATGCCCTAGCACGGCTGGTCGGTATGGAGAAAGCGGATCAGGTGATCGGGCTTCGACTGGAAGACGTCGCGCCTCAGTCGGAGCCAGGCAACCGCGAAGCAGCCCTGCTGGGCATTCAAACGGGATATGCATGCAGTACAGTTGAGTTAACGCGGCAGCTGGCAATCGGGAAGAGGCACCTACTGCGCAGCCAGTGGGGTGTAGTCGAGGACGGCAAACTGGAAAGGATCTGGGGCACCACGCGAGATATCACAGACCTGAAGCTTTCCGCGCAGGCGCTCGACGCCTCGGAGCGACGGATGTCGGATCTGCTGGAGACCATGAAGCTTGCGGTCGTGATGGAGGATCCAGACGGCGCGGTCACCTATTCCAACCGCCACTTCCAAAGGACAACGGGATGGCGGATGGCCGACATCGAGGGCAAGTCATGGATCGAGGTGATGGTACCTGTGGAAGAGCGGCACAAACTGCGAGAACTCTTCCAGCTTGCCAAGAGCAATCCTGAAACGCCGATCCATTTTGACGGAACGCTTGTCGGTCCTGACGCGCAGACCTGGCAGTTCGAGTGGGACCGCACCTCATTGCGCGACCGGGACGGGCTGGTCGTGGCCTGGGCGAATATCGGCAGAGACATCACCGAGCGCAAGATACTCGAGACACAACTGCGCCATGCGCAAATTCTCGGCGTTGTCGGCAATCTGGCGGCGGGACTGGCTCACGACTTCAACAATCTGTTAACGGTAGTCCTGGGCTACAGTAGCCGCCTGCTTGACGACCCCGTTCTGAGCCCCAGCGCTTACAGTGCGTTGGCGGAGATCCGCAAAGCCGCTGAAGAGGGCGCCGAGATCACCAAGCGCCTGCTGGCAGTAGGCCGGCGCCAGTTCCTCCTTCCGAAGGTCATTAGCGTGAATTCGCTGCTTGCGGATTCCCGGCAAATGTTGCAGACTCTCGTGGGAGATCACATTCACGTTCAGATGAACCTGAGCGCCCCGTCGGGCAGGGTGCACATCGATCCTCACTCCTTCCACCAAGTGCTTCTCAACCTTGCTGCGAACGCGCGAGATGCAATGCCTTCCGGTGGAATGCTGACGATCACCACTGCCAAGGCTAGCCCTTCGGAACGCAAGTCGGAGGGAATGCCTTCCGGCGAATACCTCCTGGTCACGGTGAGCGACACGGGAGGCGGGATGACGAAAGAGGTGCGGGAGCATCTCTTTGAACCGTTCTTCTCCACCAAGCCATTAGGAAAGGGCACCGGTCTCGGACTATCCACGGCGTATAGCGTCGTCCAACAGAGCGGCGGACACATCTTGGTAGATACCGAGTTGGGAGCCGGAACCACATTTCGAATTTACCTTCCGTTAGTCCACGCGGAGGTCCAGCAGGAGGCACCACCAGAACAAGCCGCCATCGTGGGACGGGGAGCCGAGACCATTCTGCTGGTCGAAGATCGCGCGGAGATCCGCGACGTTGTCGCCTCTATGCTACGCGATCTCGGATATGTCGTTCTGGAAGCGGAAGGGGCTTCCACTGCGCTCGACTTCGTCCGAGACGCCAACTATAACATCGATTTGCTGGTGACCGACGTCGCCATGCCAGGAATGAACGGATTCGAGTTGGCTGAATTGATTCGGAAACACCGAAGTGAAGTGAAGACACTATTCGTATCCGGATACCTGGATGAAGGCTTGATGCCCGAGGCGCAATGTCCGGACTGCGCCTATCTGCAGAAGCCATTCACACCACACGCACTCGCAGCCCGAATTCGCGAACTTCTGGATCGGAGCAGCGTTCCAGTGGCTGCGTTGACACCTTGACGCGACGGAGCGGTGGCTATTTGCCGGGCGCCGCAGACGGGTCCTCGGTGCGCGTCAAGCGATTTGCGGCGAACCTCTCGGGACTAGCCTCATACCCGCTACGAGCCTGAACGTGCCATTTGGCGCCTTGAGCCGAAGTCACCTCCACCTGGACCAGGCGGTAGCCGGGGTCAGAATCCGGTGTCGGATAATAATAAGCCGTGTACGAAGTGGCGATGTCGCGACGAACCGCCTGAAAAGCCGCGGCCTGGTCCTGCCATCCCGGCGCCCAGTACAAGTGACCTCCCGTGCGCTTCACTAAGGTCTGAAGAGCGTTGGTCGTGGCCGGGTCCCTTGTAACTCGCAAAGTCGAAACGATGTAAATAGGTATGCCTTCGTCTTCGGCGACGCGTCCCACATCCTCCGGGCCGATCATGCTGGCATTATCGGGCCCGTTCGAGAAAACCACGATAGCCTTCCGCCCTGGAACTCTGGCGGCGTCCCGAATGGTCAACAAAAGCGCATTAAACAGGGCCGTATCATCCCCGGCTACGGCGTTGATGAGGCCGGCGCGAGCCTGCAGATGATCCTTGGTCAGGGGGGAGGCCCGAGACAGATTGCGGCTGAACGTGTAGATCGCAACCGAATCGGCCGGATCCAGGCGCCTGACAAAGTCGGCGATGGAATCACAGACATAGGGGAACACGCTATACATCGCGTTGCTGGTGTCGAAGAGCACGAACACGCTCGCGCCCACGGCACCATCCTCCTGCCCCTCGGCGTGAAGGATCACCTTGGTTCCCTCAGTTAGCGCGATGATCCGTTGGGACACGCCGTTCTCCAGGATCCGGATATCCGACGGCTTGAGGCCCGACACGGGCTTGCCGCGGCTGTCGGTGACACTGAACGGCTGAACAACCATTCGCACACTGGCACGGAAAATCGGACGCGGATCATTTTGCGCGAATAGGAAAGATGCGGCCAGGACAACACTCGCCCATTTCATGAGTTCCCTTCCGACGTGGAGACCGCGCCCACACATACTCGAGCGACTCACGACTGGTGACCCGAGTTACCACGCCAGCCCGCTTGGTGAGGAGGTGACGTGCGAGTGATTCGGAGCGGCGCCGTCCCATTCATTTAGGACGCGCGCGATCCGCGCCGGCTCCACGACTTGGGGATACCGCCGCGGACTCATGTACACCATGTCCCAGGCGGCTCTGAGCAGCCCGATTCAGCGGACCAATCTTTCAGACCGCGCCAAAGGACCAGTGCATCCGACTAACTAGACGGGGATAGGGAATGGGGCCAACTAAGCTGTTGAATCCGGAACAGACCAGCAAGGAAGCACACCACCTGGGAGTCGACCTGCACCAGAAGATCGTCGGCCAGGACGAGGCGATCCAAGAGGTCATCCAGATCTATCAGACGAAGCTGGCGGGCATGTCCAGTCCAGGGCGCCCGATCGCCGCTCTCCTGTTTCTTGGGCCGACCGGTTCCGGGAAGACACGGTTGGTGGAAGCGGTTGCGGAGAGCCTTGCCGGCACATCGCGGGCAGTCATCAAGATCGACTGCGGCGAGTTCCAGCACAGTCACGAAATCGCAAAACTCGTTGGATCCCCGCCAGGCTATCTCGGCCATCGCGAGACGCATCCCGTGCTGACCCAGGAGGCATTGCGGCAATATCACACGGATCAATTCGACATCAGCTTCGTCCTGTTCGACGAAATCGAAAAGGCGAGCGATGCACTCTGGCACCTCCTGCTCGGAATTCTCGACCGCGCGACCTTGACGCTAGGGGACAACAGGAGGGTGGACTTCTCGCAGACCTTTATCTTCCTGACCAGCAATCTTGGCGCGGCTGAAATGAGCGCGCTGGTTCAACCCCGTATCGGTTTTCAGTCCTGCATCGGCGATCGACAGCGCGAAAAGGGGCTGGTTCCTCTCAGCCTTACGCAAAAGATCACCAGCGCGGCGGTGGAGGCGGCGCGGCGGAAATTCACCCCCGAATTCATGAACCGAATTGACAAGACGGTGGTGTTTCGACCGCTCTCCGAAACGGATTTGCGCGGAATTCTGACGATCGAGTTGAACGCCGTACAGGAGCGCATCTTCAGCAGCGCGAACGTCTCTCCATTCGCCATCTCCGTTACAGACGCTGCTCACCAGCACCTGCTGCGGGAAGGCACGGACTTGAAATACGGCGCCCGTCATTTAAAGCGGGCCATCGACCGCCTGGTGATTCATCCGCTGTCAAACCTGATCGCCACCGGCCAAATAACGGGCGGAGACGTGATTCGCATCGACGTTGACGAGGCGCCGGAACATCTCGTCTTCTTCAAAGACGCCTCGCGAGCGGCCAGCGAGCCCCCACCGCAGACCGCGAACTCACCGCGCACCGGCAACTCGCGCCGGGTGGAAACAGTGCATGAAACCCTGGCATGGCTCAGGGCCCGATCTACACGGCGGTGAGGAGGGAGACAATCCAATCTGCCGTCCACCGCGAAGCATGTCCGGCGGTGAGAATTTGCGCCGCCCGCTGTTCCTCGTTCATCGCCATAAATTAAGGGAGCTAGCCGTACACGGACCAGCGCCGCAGGGGGATATCTATGCCGGAATCCATTTTTTCAGGTCTGCTCCATACCTTGGACAGGAGTGAGATTTCCCGGATCTCAACTATTTTGGGAGCGTCTGAACCGCGAGTCTCGAGGGGAATGGAATCAGCCGTCGCCGCTGTTCTGGCCGCCCTAGCCAGGCAGGTGGACCATTTCGGCACGCTGCAGAACATGCTGGATCTGGTGCCCACGGACCTGGAACAGGTTTCATGGTCGAAACTGGCCAGCGGCATGACGAACTCCGCCTGCCCATGGATGGAACAAGGGAAGAACATCACCTCCGCTCTCTTCGGGCCCAATAGCGACGCAATTTCGACACTAATAGGCCGCGAAAACAGCGTCGGACCAGATACGGCCGCCACCATGCTGGCGACGGCAGCCCCAATGACGCTGTCGTTCCTGAAGAGGCGAGTGCGGGACGATGCCCTGAGCATGCATGGCCTCAGCGCGCTTCTACGCCAGGAGAGCGGGACGGTTCGAAGCGCCCTCTCGGCGGACCTAAACCACCTGTTGTCGGGGCGGCCTACGGCAGTGCCGGCAGCGACAGCGCCAAATCGGCCCATTCGGCCGGCACCGCGGTCCAGCGCGTGGGTCGGGACTCTTGGCCTTGCGCTCGTGATGCTCGGAGGCCTGTGGATCTGGTCGCATGTCCACCGGATCGGATCGGAAACCGGCGTGGGGGCAATAGGAAGTGCCAGCCGTATTGCCGGCGAGGCCGGCAGGCTGGGTGAAACGGGAACAACGCCGCAAACCGGCGGTCGTGAGCAACCCGCGAGCGAAGTCGAGACACGTCTTCTGGGAACACTCGGCGCATCAGACGCCTCCGGCCATCCCGCGTGGGTTACCTTCAACCGCCTCCGGTTCGCGCCCGGCTCGACCAGGCTGTCGGCCGATTCAAGCGACGACTTAAATCAGATCGCGACGCTTCTCAACACGCATCCGAAACTCCGCCTGGTCGTCGCAGGGTTCGCCGATCGCACGGGACACGGGGCGGAGAGCCTCCGAGACTCCCGATTGCGAGCCGGCGCCGTCAAGGCCGCCCTGGTAGCTAGAGCGGTCTCCCAGGACCGGATCACGACACAGGGACTGGAGGAGGTGGGCCTGTCGGCAGACACGTCCACACCTCAAGGGCTGGCAACGAATCGGGCCATCTGCATGAGGGTCTCTCAACCCTGAATAGCCCGGGCCCGCATCAGCATCAAGCCGTCCGGCGCAGCGCGTGATAAGCGACCAGCACGAGAACGGCACCAGCAACAGCCACGATTAAACTGTGTAGATTGACACCAGTAACGGCATGAACACGCACGAGCCGGAAGAGCATTCCCCCAATCACCGCCCCCACGACCCCCAGTAGCGTGTCGAGCAGAAGTCCCTCACCACGCCTATTCACGATTTTGCTGGCGATAAAGCCGGCGATCAGACCCAATACGATCCACGCCAATAAGGACATGTCAACTCCTCCCGAGGAGAGCCATCCCTTCACTTACTACGGTGCGGTCAGCACTCCGCGCGCTCACTTAGTGAGTCTGATGCGGCCGCCGCCTCTGAGGCTCCAGCAAACGGGGCGGCGCCCCTTTACGCCCCAAATAAAGGATTCACCTGACCTCCAACACATCTTGGATAACAGGGAGCCGGAGGTTACTCGCGCGGCAAAGCGCGAGAGAACCGTTCGGGCGGTGAAAGGAAGTGAACCCGATTACCGTACAACGGGACATTAGGATGAATACATCAGCGCGTTTGACGAAGTGGCGCACCGAAACGGCATGTGTGGTACGCCGTATTTCGACGGCCGACGGTGCGGCGAAGTGCTTCATTTCAGGCGTCGTAACCCCAAAAAAAACGACATACCCTTCACACTGGAAGTCCTTGACGATGTGAGGGGTGGGACTGAACAGCTATTTCGGGCTTTTATCGCGCACTAACGCGATCCCGTCAGCTTGCCCGGCCTTTGCCGCCGGGCTCCACCTAAAGGGGAGAAAACAGTGGGCCGGTATCTTGAGGATTACACATCCCGCGACGAATGGAGCCTATCGGAGTGTCTGCGGGTCCTGTATCGACGCAGAGCCAGCCTCGCCGCGCTGACCTGCGCCGGACTTCTAGCGGCTGCGGTCATCACGATTGTGCAACCGCGAGTTTATCAGGCGCACGCATCACTGGAGGTTCAGCCCTTCAACGAGACATTCCTGGATCTACGCGACATTTTCCCGACCGACGCTTCGAAAGCCGATGTTGCCACCTACATGCAGACTCAAACGGAACTTCTCCGGGATGACTCTCTGCTTCAACAAGTAGGCCAAAAACTCGGGCTTGACCACCGTCCGGAGTATCACGACCCTAAGGGTCTCGTCCATAAACTCCGGGATGACATCGAAATTACGCCGGTACGGAGCAGTCGGGTTATCCAGATCACGACCGAGGCGCGCAACCCTGCTATGGCCGCAGATCTTGCCAACACCCTGGCGCGCACCTTCATCGAGCAAGGTATCCAGGAGCGGCAGAAGAGCGCCTGGCAGACTTACCAATCACTGTTGCCCCAGGTTGAGGAACTACGACGCGCGGACAAGACACCGCGTTCGGAAGCCGATGTAACGCACCACATCTACGACGCGGTCGCTCAAAAAGCTTACCGTGCCCGTTTTGCCGCCGGCCTTCGCCTGACGAATCTCCGCTTGGTGAGTGAAGCGACGGCGCCGCTCGTCCCGAGCACACCCAACGTACCGCTAAATCTTGCAATCGGAACGATCGGCGGGCTGCTCTTAGGCGTCGCGTTTATCATGCTTCAGGAGCAGCGCAAGTCCGTCCTGCGCACGCCTGGGGAGGCGGAAACCTGCCTGGCCCTGCCCGAACTGGGCGCCATCCCCCAGGCCAGCCGTTGGACTCCATTCTGGCTGTTTTCCGCCGGCTCCGGCAGCGACAACCTTCAGGTAGAACGCGCTGCTCTGGAAGAACGGACGGGGCTTTCGGAGTCGTTCCGCGCCACCGCAGCCTCGATTCTTTCGGCACGACGCGACGCCGGGCATCCGCATGTGCTGCTGGTAACGAGTTCCCGGCCGATGGAAGGCAAGACCACGATCGTGAGCAACCTCGGGATCGCACTTGCGGCCGTCAGCAATAAAGTGTTGCTGATCGATGGGGACATGCGCCGCCCGCGGCTTCACAAGCTATTTGATGAGGCGAACAGTTGGGGATTGAGCGACGTTCTACGGGAGAAAAATGCAATCGATGAGCTCCCGCTGGATGTACTCGCGAAAAAGACCTCAATTCCTCATCTGTACCTGCTGCCCGCCGGAGCCGCGACCGACAACATTTTCGGCCTGCTACAGTCGGGCAGATTGTCGCGACTGCTGCCGCTCTTCCGGCAGGAATTCGATTACGTTCTGGTCGACGCGCCGCCGTGTCTAGAGTTTTCCGACGCGAGAATCATGGCTCAATACGCGGAAGAACTGCTGCTGGTGGTCCGCGCCAATCACACAGACGTTCGCACCGTGAAGAGCGCGGTGCAGCGCCTGCGGTTCGACGGCACTCCGCCCATGGGCGTGATCCTCAACCGGTGGGAGCCTGCTTCCGAAGATGCCTATGTCTACCGGGACGTTCGCGATCTGGACCGGCAGGGCATCTCATGAACACCACCGAGATCAGCTTGCCCACCACCCTGGGTCTTGCGTCTCCTGGCTCGTACGTGCCGGCCGCTGTTCGCCCGCTTTCTCTGCGATCGAACTTTGCGTGGGCCGTTTCGGGTAACGCGGTCTACGCCGCCTGCCAGTGGGGCATGATCGTGGCTCTGGCAAAATTCGGCAACACCGTCATGGTGGGGCAGTTCTCGCTCGGGCTCGCCGTCGTAACACCAATTCTGATGTTCTCGAACCTCAACCTGCGGGCGGTCCAGGCAACAGACGCCCGCCGGGAGTTCGGATTCTCGGAATATCTTCGGCTCAGGGTGGTCTCAACCATCGCGGCAGTGGCGGTGATCCTGGCGATTGTCTGGTTTGCCAAATACGAAAGGCGGACTGCCGCGGTGATCCTCGCGCTTGCGGCCGCCAAGTCGGTGGAGACGTTCAGCGACATCCACTACGGGTTATTCCAGCTGAATGACCGGCTCGATCAGACAGGCCGCTCTATGATCCTGCGAGGCCTCTTGTCCGTCGGCGCGCTGGCGGCCGGTTTGTATTTCACTAAGAACGTCTTTTGGGGATGCGCCTGGATGGCGTTGGTCTGGATAGTCGTGCTGGTGCTGTTTGACATGCGGCACGGCTGGCGGCTGGTGGCGTGCACGGAGCAGGTCCGGCAGAAGCCGCCAAAGGGATCTCCCCACCTGGCGC
>Ga0335085_10016730_pt1 | contig 10584 bp, 11 predicted proteins | sample Lox_Sample_45_FD_206712 | JGI IMG/M metagenome (GOLD analysis project Ga0335085, IMG submission 206712) | Soil microbial communities from Loxahatchee National Wildlife Refuge, Florida, United States - Lox_Sample_4.5 | ecosystem: Environmental > Terrestrial > Soil > Wetlands | place: USA...
AATCGGGAATCTTCTGAAGCCGTGCGATGATGTGCTGATACCGCTCTTCCTTCGGCGCATAATCCAGCACGAACGGATTGAACAGCGCTGCCCCCAGCAACTCCACATACGATTGCGGCGCGTGCTGCCACGACCGCGCCACATCCAAATCGAACAATGCCAGCCCAATCGCGGTGTCGATGATGTCGTAGTCCGCACGATCCTCGGCTGACAGTGAATCCCTGTTCATAGCCTCCATCCGCTTGTGTGCGTCGATGTAATAATCACGCTCTTTCTCCACCGCGCGGGCGCTGACGTCATCGAGATCCCGGTCCAGGTCGACGCCATTGTATTTGTGCAGCCCCTGCCCGGACGCCCCGACCGGCGAAAACGAGAGCGTCTTGTAGACGAACTCCTCCGCCAGCTTTTGAAACTCGGGCCCGGAAGATTTCTTTGCACACGATGCCAACGTCAGAGCCGCTATCAACGCAAACGGAATCGACCGCATAATCCTCGAATTATACGTGCCTGCAGGTCGAGGCACGGGCCGGCAATGTGAACCCCGTCACCGGGGCTACCGGAGGTTTATAGCTTCACGCAGCTCGTAATCGAATACATCACCATCGGCGCAGATCCGCATGGTGGTGTCCGGCAGGTTCCGGATCTGTTCATGAAGTGCCTGCATGGGCGCGGCTGCTCTCGCGTATTCCCGAACGGGAACTGAAAGCTCAAAACCGACAACCCGTTGTACCATTTGGTCAGCAATGTTCCAGCGCATCCTCTGGATCGTCCTTGACAGCGTCGGATGCGGCGAAATGCCGGATGCCGCGGACTACGGCGATGCCGGCAGCGACACGATCGGCAACATTGCGCGCAGCCGCGGGCTCAACGTCCCCAATCTTTGCGCACTTGGCCTCGGCAACCTCAAACCGATGCCGCAGCTTCCGAAATCCGGCCACCCGGAGGGCGCCTTCGGACGCTGTACTCTGGCTTCTCCCGGCAAGGACACAACAACTGGTCATTGGGAAATGGCGGGCATCCATCTGGCGAAGCCGTTCCCACTTTTTCCGCACGGCTTTCCCCCGGACGTAATGGACCTATTCGAGCGGAAAACGGGCCGCCACGCCATCGGCAACAAAGCCGCCTCCGGCACCGAAATCATCAGGGAGCTCGGCGCGGAACACATGCGCACCGGCTCGCCCATCGTCTACACTTCCGCCGACAGCGTTTTCCAGATCGCCGCACACGAAGAAGTAATTCAGCTTCCGGAGCTTTATCGCATCTGCGAAATCGCGCGTTCTATCCTTCGCGGCCCGTATGAGGTCGGCCGCGTGATCGCGCGTCCGTTCATCGGCGAACCCGGCGCATTCGTGCGCACCGCCAATCGCCACGATTACGCCGTTCCACCGCCCGCCGGGATGCTGCTGGACAAACTCTGCGCCCGCCACGCCGGCGTGTGCAGCGTCGGCAAAATTTACGACGTTTTTCTCGGACGCGGCATTGGTCCGCACGTCACCACGAAGAACAACAACGACGGGATGGCGAAGACGCTCGAAGCCATGCGGCAATTCGACTCCGGTCTGGTCTGGACGAACCTCGTCGACTTCGATCAGCAGTATGGCCATCGCAACGACGTCGAAGGCTACGCCCGCGCGCTGGAAGAATTCGACGCCTGGCTGCCGCAATTCCGCGGCGCGATGCTTCCCGGGGATCTCGCGATCCTGACCGCGGATCACGGCTGCGACCCGACAACTCCGTCCACGGACCATAGCCGCGAATACACCCCGCTGCTGGTCTTCGGACCGCATTCAAGGGCCGGCGTCGATCTCGGCCTTCGTTCCACGCTGAGCGATATCGGCCAAACAGTCGCCCAGAATTTTGGCACATCCATCGAGCAGGGCATATCTTTTCTCGGAGCTATTCAATAAATGAGCAGACGCCCGGTGATGGCCGGCAACTGGAAGATGTACAAGACGCCCGCCGAGACGCATGCGTTCTTCGATGCGTTCAAGCCCCTCGTCGCCGCCTGCACGCACTGCGACATCGTCATGTGCCCGCCATTTCCCAATCTTCCCGCCGCTGTGGAAGAAGCGCGCGGCAGCAATATCGCGGTCGGCGCCCAGAATCTTTATTGGGGCCGGGAAGGAGCGGTTACCGGAGAAGTTTCCGGCCACATGCTTCAGGCGGTCGGCTGCCGCTACGTGATCATCGCGCACAGCGAGCGCCGTCAGTATTTCGGCGAAGGCGAGCCCGACGTCGTTCGGAAAACTCAGGCAGCGCTGGAATACCATCTCACCCCGATCGTCTGCGTAGGGGAGCGGCTCGAGGAACGTGAAAGCGATCGCACCGAAGAAGTTCTGGGCGCGCAGTTCGACGGCGGCATCGCGCCCCTGTCACCCGATCAGTTCGCCAAAATCATCATCGCTTACGAACCGGTGTGGGCCATCGGCACCGGAAAAACAGCCACGCCTGAAATCGCCGCCGCCGCGCACCGTTTCATTCGCGCCAGAACCGCTGCAAAGTTCGGCGAGAACCTCGCGGCTTCCCTGCGCGTCCTATATGGCGGCAGCGTAAAACCGGACAACGTCCGAAAGCTGATGGCCGAGGAAGAAATCGACGGCGCGCTCGTGGGGGGCGCGAGCCTCGACCCGGCGTCGTTCGCGTCAATCGTGAAGTATTGATCCATTTCATTACGTGGCTCCTTTGGTCCTGCTCCGCATCGAAAATCTCGCGAAAATCTACCGCTCGGGCGATAAGAACCTTGTGATCTTTCAGGACCTGTCGCTCGAAGTTAACCAGGGTGAACAGATTGCCGTCATCGGCGAGAGCGGAGCCGGGAAGAGTACGCTGCTTCACCTGATCGGCGGACTCGACTCCCCGACGGCGGGTACGATATACTACAAAAATAAGAATCTGACTGGCCTCCCTGAGCCATCCCTCTCGACTTTTCGCAATCGTGAGATCGGATACGTTTGGCAGCAGCATCACTTGTTACCCGAATTTTCAGCCCTCGAAAATGTCAGCATGCCCCTGCGGATACGCGGAAATTCCGGCTCGGACTCTTCAGCGGCGGCCCATTCCAGCCTGGACGAAGTAGGACTTGCGGACCGGGCGCATCACCGCTCGGGCGAACTTTCCGGCGGTGAACAGCAGCGTGTCGCCATCGCGCGCGCCCTCACTGCCAATCCGTCTCTGCTCCTCGCCGACGAACCCACCGGCAACCTCGATGAGGCGACCGGAGAAATGATTTTTAATCTTCTCGGCGAAATTCGCAGGCGGCGCAATCTCACTACTGTCCTGGTGACACACAATCTCCACTTCGCCCGCCGCTCCGATCGGGTGCTGAGACTCGAAGGAGGCGCATTACGGCCGGCGTGAACAAAACGCACGGTGTCAGGCGTCCCTGCCTCGTTAGATTCCTGAATGTTCGGGGCTGGAAAACATTTACGTTGTGCGCTTTGCAACTCCATCAGGGCGGAGAGTATCTTAGATATATAGGCTGTGCGGCAAAGGGAGTACCCATAAGCAATGTTTGAGCGTTATACGGAAAAAGCCCGGCGTGTCATTTTCTTCGCCAGGTATGAAGCGAGCCAGTTCGGAAGTCCTTATATCGAGACGGAGCATCTCCTGCTCGGGCTTCTGCGCGAAGACAAGCAACTGGCCAACCGTTTTCTGCGGTCTCACGCCGCGGTGGATTCCATCCGGAAGCAGATCGAAGGGCACACCACGGTACGTGAAAAAGTTTCCACTTCAGTCGACCTGCCATTGAGCCATGAGTGCAAACGCGTCCTGGCTTATGGCGCGGAAGAAGCCGAGCGTCTCAACCACAAGCACATTGGAACCGAGCACCTTCTGCTGGGCCTCCTGCGAGAGGAAAAATGCTTCGCCGCTGAAATTCTGCACGAGCGCGGTCTGCGCCTCTCAACGATTCGGGAGGAGCTTCAACGGTCGCAATCGGAAAAAGTGGCCACCAACCGCCCGAAGGAAAGCTCACTGCTCGCCGAATTCTCCCGCGACCTGACCCAGGCCGCCATGGACAACGCGCTCGATCCGCTCATCGGTCGCGATTATGAACTCGAGCGCGTGGTGCAGATTCTCTGCCGCCGTACCAAGAACAATCCCGTGCTGATCGGCGAGCCGGGCGTCGGCAAGACTGCCATCGTCGAAGGCCTTGCGCAGAAAATCGCCGAAGGCGATGTGCCCAGCTTTCTCGCCGACAAGCGCATTCTTGCTCTCGATCTTTCGCTGATTGTCGCCGGAACCAAATATCGCGGCCAGTTTGAAGAGCGACTGAAAACCATCATGAAGGAGCTGATGGAGAATCAGAACGCCATCATCTTCATCGACGAACTGCATACACTTGTGGGCGCCGGGTCCGCCGAAGGTTCGCTCGATGCTGCCAATATCCTGAAGCCCGCGCTTTCACGCGGCGAAATTCAGTGCATTGGCGCCACGACTCCGGGAGAGTTCCGCAAATCGATCGAGAAAGACCGCTCGCTCGAACGCCGCTTCCAGGCTGTCAAAGTTCCCCCGCCCAATGAGGCCGATGCCATCAAAATCATGTTCGGCATCAAGGACCGCTACGAGAAATTCCACGCCGTCAGCTACACGGATGACGCCATCGAAGCCGCAGTGTTCACCTCGAACCGGTATATTCCCGATCGCTTCCTTCCGGACAAGGCCATCGACCTCGTTGACGAGGCCGGGGCGCGGGTGAAGCTGCGCCAGACCACGCTGCCCAGCGATCTCGCAGACATTCAGAAGCGGATCAAATTTATCGTTCACCGGATGGAAAACGCCATCGCGAATCACGAATTCGAAAAGGCGCGCTTCTACTCGGATGAGGAACGCAAAGAGCGCGAGAACATGCGCCAGCTGCGCGAGAAATACAATCTCGACGATTCCTCCACCGGCGTCGTCACCAAAGAGGACATCGAAGATGTCGTCGCCCGCTGGACCGGCGTGCCGATGACTTCGATCAAAGAAGAAGAAATCGCGAAGCTGCTGCGCATCGAAGAAGAGCTGCACTCGCGCATCATCAGCCAGGACAAAGCGATTTCAGCTTTGGCCCGCGCCATTCGCCGTTCGCGGGCGGGTCTGAAGGCCTCCAGCCGTCCCGCCGGGTCGTTCCTGTTCCTTGGGCCTACGGGCGTCGGCAAGACCGAAGTTGCTCGCGCACTCGCGAGCTTTCTGTTCGGCAGCGAAAAGAGTCTCATCCGTTTCGATATGTCCGAATTCATGGAGAAGCATTCGGTTTCGAAACTTATCGGTTCGCCTCCCGGATATGTCGGCTACGAGGAAGGCGGCCAGCTCACCGAGCGCGTCAAGCGTTCACCTTACTCGATCATCCTGCTCGATGAAATCGAAAAAGCGCACCCGGATATTTTCAACATCCTGCTGCAGGTCTTCGAAGACGGTCAGCTTACCGACGGTCTCGGCAATCAGATCGATTTCAAGAACACGATCATCATCATGACCTCGAATTTGGGCGCGCGTTTCCTTGAAAAGCGCGGCCATCTGGGATTCCAGGCCCCGGCTTCGGAAGGGCAGGCATCGAAGGTAGAAGATCAGGTGCGCGGCGAGGTGAAGCGCGCATTCAACCCTGAATTCCTCAATCGTCTCGACGACATCATTCTGTTCACGTCGCTGACTGACGACGATCTGATCAAGATCATGGACCTGCTGGTTGAGCAAATAAACAAGAATCTGGAACCTAAGCAGATCAAGATCCGCCTGAACACCGACGCGGCGAAGTACATCCTCGAAAAGACATGTACCGACCGCAGCTACGGCGCGCGCCCGCTGCGCCGCGCGCTGCAGAAATACATTGAGGACCCGCTCTCGGAAGCTCTCATCCAGGGCCAGTTGCCAAGGCCGTCCGAGCTGGATATCTTCCTCGGCGAAACCGGCATTTACTATCGCGTCGCGAACCAGCCGCAGCCGGAAGAAGTTCCGGTGGGCGTCGGCGCAGCGGAGGAACCGGAGCCGCCGGTCGAATCGCCCGGCATTCCGCTCTACACGTTCTAAATCGTCGCCTTTTTCCGCCCCGACGGCGGAAAATTGAATTACGAATCGACGAAGAGGCGCCCGCATACCGACATCAGACAGGTCGAAGCCCGTTTAATCGAGCCCGAACTTCGCAACGGCAGAGGCGGCGATCAGCTCTATTTCAGCTCCCGATAAACGCTGTTGAAATAGACCAACGGCTTGCCTTCATTGCACGTCGCCCTGCGTACTTCCCCGATCAGCACTGTGTGATCTCCGGCCTCGAACGTCTGTACCACTGAACACTCCAGTTGTGCCAGTACGCTGTTCAGGATCGGCACGCCCGATACTCCCGCGCTCCAGTCCACTTTCACGAACCGGTTCTCCGCCGCACTTGAAAACCTGCGGGACAAGTGCTCCTGATGTTCCGCGAGTATGTTGATCGCAAACCATTCTGTCGAGATAAAGTGGCCCAGGATCGCGTTCCGCAGATCGATGCTCACCAGCACGAGCGGCGGATCGAGGGACACCGAGGAGAACGAATTCACCGTCATCCCGTGCGGATGCCCGTTGCCATCCAGCGTCGTGACCACGGTGATTCCGGTGGCGAACTGCGCGCAGGTCTGGCGGAAAATCCGGGCTTCCACGGGCGGCAAATCCCCGGCCCGGAGCACCTTGCTTGACATTGAGATAACTCCAATTCTATCATCGAGTTGTAGGACTCAACAGGCCGGGGAGGCGCGTTTGATCAAGCTCGACATCATTAACGAAGTCGTCAGCAAAACCGGTATTACCAAGACAAAGGCCGAAATGGCAGTCGAGACGGTCTTCGAAAAAATGAAGCGCGCGCTTGAGGCCGGAGACCGTATCGAACTCCGCGGCTTCGGTGTTTTCACTGTGAAGCCGCGCAAAACCGGCATTGGCCGGAATCCGCGCACCGGCGCCGAGGTTTCGATTCCTCCCGGCAAAGCCGTGCGCTTCAAACCCGGCAAAGAGCTTCAGACCTTACAGTAGTTATAGCGAGTGTTCCCGGAAGATCTGATCGAAAGCGCCACTGTCGTTAAGCCTCCGCGCTTTCTCGCTCCCGGTCCGCGTCCTTACGCCGTTCCCAAAAACCGGCTCTGGCTGCACGTGCTGCTCTTCGTCGTGACCCTGTTCACGACCACGCTCGTCGGCGCGCACATGCAATACAACTTCAGCCACAACCTGCCCTTCTTCGATCTCGATCGCGATCTCGACATCTTCACCGTCGGCCTGCGCAGCCCGGCCATCTTTTTCGGCGGCCTGCCATTTTCGCTCACGCTGCTGACGATCCTGATGGCGCACGAGCTCGGCCACTACCTCGCCTGCGTCTATTACGAAGTCGACGCCACGCTGCCGTTCTTTCTGCCAGCCCCCACCCCGTTCGCCGGCACTCTGGGAGCATTCATCCGCATTCGGTCGGCGATTTACAGCAAGCGCGTTCTGTTCGACATCGGCATCGCCGGACCCATCGCCGGTTTCATTTTTCTGATTCCCGCCCTGGCCGTCGGGCTCGCGTTCTCCAAAATCATTCCGGGGATTAACCATCAGGGCTCGATCCAGCTGGGCGCTCCCGCGCTGCAGTGGCTTCTGGAAAAACTCGTCTTCCCGGGAGTTCCGACCGACAGCATCTATCTGCATCCGGTCGCGCGCGCCGCCTGGGTCGGCATGTTCGCCACCGCACTCAATCTTCTTCCGGTCGGCCAGCTCGACGGCGGACACATCGTGTATGCGCTCCTAGGGCGCTCGCACAAATGGATCACCTCAACGTTCCTTGTGGCCCTGCTGCCGATGGGGAAATGGTGGTACGGCTGGTGGTTCTGGGCGGCGCTGCTGTTTTTCTTTGCGCGCCGGCACCCTCCCGTTCACGACGAAACCGAGATCGGCACGCCGCGCATCCGGCTCGGAATCCTGGCGCTGGTCGTTTTCATTCTCTGCTTCTCGATCAGTCCGATAATCGGATAACATTGCCTCTCATACCCCCATCTTTTGCCTTTCTGCGGGGCAGGGTCTCAGCCCTGCCGCCGGGCTTCTGCCGGGCGCGGAGCGTCCGATAACCCTCCGAATGCTGATCAGCGCCACCATCGTCACGCTCAACGAGGAGCGCAACATCGCCCGAGCGATTAAAAGCCTGACCTGCGCCGACGAAATCGTTATCGTCGACAGCGGCTCCACCGACCGCACCCGCGAAATTGCCGCTGATCTGGGCGCGCGCGTCATCGAGGAACCCTGGCGCGGTTACGCCGCGCAGAAAAACTTCGCCACGTGCAGCGCCGCCCATGACTGGATTCTCTCGCTCGACGCCGACGAGCAACTCACCCCCGAACTCGCCGCGGAAATCGCAGCGCTCAAAAATACTTCGTCCCCGTGCGATGGCTACTCCTTCCCTCGCCTCGCCCAATACCTCGGCCGCTGGATTCACCACAGCGGCTGGTATCCCGACCGTAAAGTCCGGCTCTACGACCGCCGCAAAGGAAAATGGGTCGGCGATTACGTGCATGAAAGCGTGCAGGTCGAAGGATCAGTGGGCGAACTGCAAAGCAATCTCCTCCACTTCACCTGCGCCTCGCTCTCCGAACACCTGCGGACGCTCGACCGGTATACAACACTCGCAGCGAAGGAGGTGACGCGCCCGGTGTCTTTTTACCGACTTGTCTCGGGTCCGCCCTGGACGTTCATCCGCGCGTACGTCCTCCAGCGCGGATTCCTCGACGGCATCCACGGCCTGATCATTGCGGTGATGGCCTCACTGTATACATTTCTGAAGTACGCGAAGGCGTATGAGAATCCTCCATCTCGATAGCGGACGCGATATGCGCGGCGGACAGTATCAGGCCCTGCGCCTGCACCGAGGCCTGCTCGCGCGCGGTCACGATTCACTTCTGCTCGCGCCTCAGGACTCCCCGCTGCTCGCTGCCGCCCGCGCCGAAAATCTTCCCGCCGACGCCATCCATCCGTTCCGCCTGCGCTCCCGCAACTTCAATCTGATTCATGCGCACGATGCGCGCACCCACTCTCTCGCAGCTCTGCTCGCGCGCGTGCCATTCGTGGTGTCGCGCCGCGTGGCGTTTCCGGTGAAGAAATCCACCTCATCCCGCTGGAAATATCAGCGCCCTCAGCTTTTCCTCGCCGTCTCGCGTCATGTTTCTGAAGAACTGATGCGCGCCGGCATCGAGGAAAGCAGAATCGCAGTAGTCTATGATGGCGTCCCTGTTCCAGCCGAACCGGCGCACGGCGATTCCGTTGTCGCGATCGACACATCCGATCCGGAGAAGGGAACTGCCCTCGCGCGCGAATCCGCCAAACTTGCCGGCGTCGATCTCAAATTCTCCACCGATCTCGAAGGCGACCTCCCCACCGCCCGCGCACTCGTCTACCTCACCAAATCTGAAGGCCTCGGCTCCGGTATCCTGCTCGGCATGGCCTACGGAGTCACCGTGATCGCCAGCCGCGTGGGCGGCATTCCCGAGCTCATCGACAACGGCGTGAACGGCATCCTGGTACCCAATGATCCGCGCGCAGTTGCCGCCGCATTCGCCCGTATCGATCCGTCGTTAGGCTGCGCTGCCCGTAAAACCGTCATCGCGCGCTTCACGGTCGACCACATGATCGAGGCTACAATCGCTGCCTACGAAAGGGCTCTGTCGCATGATTGAGTCCCTGCTCGCCGCGGTCTTCGGCCTCATCATCGGCAGCTTTCTCAACGTCTGCATCCACCGCTGGCCGCGCGACCTTTCCGTCGTCCGCCCGCGTTCCGCCTGCGTCGCCTGCAAAGGGCCCATTGCCTGGTATGACAATGTCCCCGTCCTGAGCTTCGTCTTCCTGCGCGGCCGCTGCCGGCATTGTGGCGCGCGCATCCATTGGCGCTACCCCGTTGTCGAACTCCTCACCGCCGCCGCCTTCGCTTTTTTCGTCCACCAAAGCGGATTCAGCCTGATTGCTGTCAAATATTGCGTCTTCTCCGCCATGCTGATCGCGCTCATCTTTACGGACCTGGATTCGCTCATCCTTCCCGATGAGTTCACGATCGGCGGCTTCTGCATCGGCCTGGCGTTCGCTTTCCTGACTCCGGTTCCCGACTCGACCTTCCGCCTCATTGCTGACCTTCTCGGGTGGCACCTGAGTCCGCGGGTCCTCTGGGCCGGCGAATCTCTCTTCGGCGCGCTGGTCCCCGCGGGCGCCATCTGGCTCGGCGGCTGGCTGTTCGAAAGACTTCGTCACAAAGAAGGACTCGGCCTCGGCGACGTAAAAATGCTGGCAATGATCGGCGCTTTCATCGGCCTGCGCAGCACGCTGCTGACGATCGTTCTTGGCGCTGTCGCCGGCTCAGTGGTCGGTCTCATCTTCATCAAAGCCACTGGCAGGGACGCCTCCACGTATCCCCTTCCGTTCGGCTCCTTCCTCGGAGCAGCCGCCCTCGTCGCCGCCATCGAAGGCCAGAACTTCATCGGCTGGTACGCCCGAACGCTGAATTGAGGAATCAAGGCGGTCCATCGCCGTCGTTCTGATTGACTTTTCGCGCGCTCCGCTCTAATATATCCGTAACGGATGTATACGCCCCTGACACCCCCGGTCTTCCACATCCTCGTCGCGCTGGCC
>Ga0335085_10016731_pt1 | contig 10583 bp, 6 predicted proteins | sample Lox_Sample_45_FD_206712 | JGI IMG/M metagenome (GOLD analysis project Ga0335085, IMG submission 206712) | Soil microbial communities from Loxahatchee National Wildlife Refuge, Florida, United States - Lox_Sample_4.5 | ecosystem: Environmental > Terrestrial > Soil > Wetlands | place: USA: Florida...
GCCGCCCTGCACGACGGCCAGGGCGTCCCTGAGCACCTGGGGCAGTTCGTCCGGTTCGTCCACGGTCACCGCGTAAGCGCCGCCGGCCGCCGCGGCCACGCCGGGCAGGTCGGCCTCGGGCTCGAAACTCGTGAAGAAGTCGCCGGCCTTGGCCGCGGCGCCGTCCGGGTGGACCGCGAGCGTGGAGGACCTGGGCGCGGCCCAGCCGCGGTTGTCGTAGATGACGGTCAGCGCGGGGGCGCCGTACCGCCGGGCCACCCACTGAGCCGAGGACGGCACGCCGAACAGGTACGAGCCGTCGCCGGTGAGGCACACGACCACCCGTTCGGGCGCGGCGAGCTTGGCGCCGATGGCACCGCCGCTGCCCCACCCCAGGGAGCTGCCGCCTGATCCGATCAGCGAGCCGGGCCGGCTGGCCCGCAGGTGGTCGGCCACCACCTGGTAGTTCGTGATCGCCTCCATCAGCACCAGCGCGTCGGCGCCGGCCAGCAGGTCGCGCACGCAGGCGGTCAGGTACCGGGGCGTGATCACCCCGGGCTGCGGCCGCTCGAGCTGGTCGAGGGCGGCCCGCCGGGCCTGCCCGGTCGCGGCGACCTCGGCCCGCCTCGTCGCTACGGCGGCCGGATCAGCAAGGGCATGATCCCGAACGAAGTCGGCGATCTGCCCCACCGCTACCCTCGTGTCGGCCGCGGCGATGCGCTTCGCGGGCACGTGCCACATGGTCCGGTCGGCCTTGACCGGGTCGATGTCGACGACGTAGATGGCGGCGTCCGGTGCCGGGCGGTTGCTGACGTGGATCCACGGCACGTCGCTGTCCAGTACCAGGATCACGTCGGCGGCGGCCAGCGTCTCGTTCTGCTCGGAGGTGGTGAACTGGTAGCCGACGTGCAGCGGGTGGTCGCCGGGGAAGTTGACGTGGAAGGCGGCCGACTCCAGGACCGGGATCGCGAGCAGCTCGGCCAGGTCCACCAGCGCGGGTACCGCCTCCGGGTTGCGGCCCAGGTAGGAGGTGACGATCAGCGGGTGCCGGGCGCCGGCCAGCGCGGTGGCGATGTCGCGGGCCGCCTCGGGGGTCAGGGCCGCCGGGTCGACCGTGGGGTACTCCCCCGGGTCCGCGGCGTAGGGCTCGAGCTGCTCTTCCATCACCTCGCGCGGGCCGACCAGGTAGACAGGACCGGCGGGCTCGCTGCGCGCGAGCTGGAGCGCGCGGTGCACGATCTGCTTGACGTTGCGCCCGGTGCGGATCTCGTTGTCGTACTTGACGTAGCCACGCAGGATGCCGCGCTGGTCGCGGACGTCCTGGATCCAGTGGATGAACTCGTTCCGCCCGCCGGGCAGCTCGCCGGTGATGGTGAACGGCGCGGCCCCGGCGAAGATGAGCACGGGGACGCGGCCGCGCAGGGCGTTGCTGACCGCGCCGCCGAGGTTCTGCGTGCCCGCGTCGACGTGCACGAAGACGGCCTGCGGTTGCCTGGTCACGCTGGCGTATGCGTGCGCGGCGCACAGCGCGACGATCTCGTGCGGGCAGATGACGAGACGCGGGTAGCCGTCCTCGCGGCCTTCGGCCTTGGCCTGCGCGAACGCCTCGATCAGGCCAGGGTGGTCACTGCCAAGGTTCGCGAAGATGTACGCGACCCCGGCTTCCGCCAGGGCCTCGAGTAGAGCGGTGCTGGTCGTGTAGGAGCCAGCGTCCACCTATCAGTACCGGCCGGCGGTCTGCATCGACATGGCGTGCTCGACCAGGGTGACCAGGGTCGCCTTGGTCGACTCGCGGTTCCGCGCGTCACAGGGGATCACCGGCACGTCCGGCGAGATGGCCAGGGCTTCGCTGACGTCCCTCGACCGGTGCGGGAACTGCCCGTGGAACCCGTTGATGCCGATCACGAACGGCAGCCCGGACGCCTCGAAGTAGTCCACCGCGGGGAACGAGTCGGCTAGGCGGCGGGTGTCCACCAGCACGACCGCGCCGATCGCGCCCTGGATCAGGTCGTCCCACATGAACCAGAACCGGTGCTGGCCCGGCGTCCCGAACATGTAGAGGACCAGGTCCTTGTCCAGGGTGATGCGGCCGAAGTCCATGGCCACGGTCGTCGTCGACTTGTCCGGCACATGCGACAAGTCGTCGACGTCCGTGCTGGCCACGGTCATGACGGCCTCGGTCGTCAGCGGGGTGATCTCCGAGACCGAGCCCACAAATGTTGTCTTGCCTACACCGAATCCGCCGGCCACCACGATCTTGACCGACGTCATGGCAGGCGCGTCGGACCTGGGCTGGGCGACGCTAGATCTTACGGAGTCCACTAAGCACCCTTTCGAGCAAGTTGAGGTCCGGACGGCCCTCAGAATCATCGCGCTGGTGAATGCGGACGAGACCGTCCGCGCTCATGTCGGCGATGAGAATCCTGGCTACGCCTAGCGGCAGCCGCAATACCGCTGATACCTCGGCCACTGACCTCCAGTCCCGGCAGAACTGGAGGATCGCCTGACACTCTGGCGCCAGCACCGAGAGGTCCCGGGGTTCGAGAACGGTTGCCGTGACCAGTGCCTCAATGGCGAGCTGGTACCTCGGCTGCGTCCGGCCACCTGTAACCGTATACGGCCGGACGAGCCGTGTCGCACCATCTTCCTCAGCCGCGAAACCGAAACCAGAACGCCCTGGTCCCGGCCCCTCATCCCACAGACCGGCCCGTCCCTGCCAGGAACCGGGCAAGCCCACGAACGGCGACTGGTTGTCACCTCGCCCTTGGCCCGCCACTGCAACCTCCGGTCATCGTCGGCCATCACCCGGGATGGCTGCTTGCATGACGCCGCGGGTGGCGGGGGTCAGGACCCGCCCGGCCCGCTCAACCAGCAGAGTCATCTCATAGGCCACAAGGCCGAGATCACAGGTGGACGCAGCGAGGACAGCAAGGCTAGAGCCGTTGCTGATCGCCATGATCACCAGCACACCCCGCTGCATCTCCACCACAGTCTGCACTACCGCGCCGCCTTCGAACACCCGCGACGCACCCTGAGTCAGGCTGGTCAGCCCCGACGTCACCGCCGCCAGCTGGTCGGCCCGCTCCTGCGGGAAGCCCGCGCTGAACGCCAGCGGCAGGCCGTCCGAGGACACCACCACCGCGTGAGCGACATCGGGGACGCGCTCGACGAAGTTGGTGATCAGCCAGTTAAGGTCCTGCGCAGGGCGCCCTGGCGTGCTCATGCGCACTCCTCTCGTCGCCCGTTCATACAGGTTCCTCCTCGTCTCGCTGTGCCTGTGGCTCCGCCTTGAGCTTTCATCAGGTCCTAGGGCTCCTCGTTCTGGGGTGCGGCGGCGCGACCTTCGCGTACGCCTCGCTGGAAGCTGGCCATGCGGGAACGGGCCGCGTCCGCCGACCGCGCGGGTGCCTCGGGTTCTGCTTCGTGACTACTGGGACCTCCACTGCCGCCAACGGATCCAGGGACGAGATTAGCCCGTGGAACCCGCCTCGGCAGCCCTGCTTGCGTTTGATCTCCGGCGGCGGGCGACGCCACCACCTGTGCCGCACGCCATCCCTCGTCCGCAGGTGAGCTCCACGAACTCTGGGTGGCCTGCGGCGATGCCTGTGCCTGGCCGCCCGTGCCGCCGCGCTGCGGGGCCGTGAGCGGCTTTCCGCTCCGCCGGAACCAGTCGGACTCCAGCGAGTCGAAGATCGGCAGCCGCGGCTCAGGGCCACCCGACGGCACCGCGACCTGGCCGTCGTTCGCGTCGCCGCGCTGACCCGGTCCCTGGCCCGCCGCGACCACGCCGTTCGCGGCGTCGGCCGCGCTCGGGCCGTCGCTGCCGTGGACGCTGCGGCTGTCGATCGGGGGCTGCGCGGACGGCGGCGCCTGTGTGCCCGCGCTTCCTCCCGGGCCGCCGAAGGCGGGCATCCGGCTCGGGCTGCCGGCCGTGGTCCACGGCTCGGCGGTATCGCTGGCCGGCTTGCCGTCGGACGTCCCGTGGCCGTTGCCGTTGCGCACGGGCAGCGCCTGGGTAGGCGGCCCGTCGGTCGCGGAACCACGGCCGGGTCCGAGGTCCCAGCCGTTGCCCGCCGGCTCCCAGTTGTTGCCCGCCGGGTTGCCGCCCTGGGCGGGCGTGCCCTGGCCGCCGTTCGCGGGCGCTCCGGGTCCTGACTGGCCGGGCATGGCCGGTGCGCCGGGCATGGCCGGTGCGCCGGGCATCGCCGGTGCGCCAGGCGAGCCGGCGTTCGCGGCGGGGGTGAAGGACGGCGAGGCCGGAGCGGCCGGGGTACCCGGGGTCGTGGGCGAGAACCTGGGGATCCGGGCGGCCGCCGTGGCCTGGGAGGCCGCGCTCGGTCCTTGGGGCGGGGCGGTCGCGGTAGGCGCGGACAGCGACGCGGCGGGACCGAAGTCGTCTGCCTCGAACCGGCGGAGCCGACCCAGCGGCGGCGCGACCTCGGGCGCCGCCACCGTGTCCGGCAGCCAGATCAGCGCGGTGAGGCCGCCGGCCTGGGCGTGCCGCAGCCGGACCCGGACACCGTGCCGGGCGGCCAGGCGGCCGACCACGAACAGGCCCATCCGGCGGGAAACCGCGACGTCCACCACCGGCGGGTTGTCCAGGCGCCAGTTGGCGTGCGACATCTCCTGATCCGAGATGCCCACCCCGTTGTCGGTGATGTCGAGGAGCACCCCGCCGCTGCTCAGCGGCTGACCGGACACGTAGACCTGGGTGTCCTCCGGGGAGAAGGTGGTCGCGTTCTCCACGATCTCCGCGACCAGGTGGACCGCGTCGTTGACGGCCTGGCCGACCACGACGATGCCGGGCTGGACGTTGAGGACGACCCGCTCGTACTGCTCGATCTCGGAGATGGCCGCGCGGAGCACGTCCACCAGCGGCACCGGCTGGCTCCACCGCCTGGTCACTTCGTGACCGGCGAGGACCAGGAGGTTCTCGGAGTTGCGGCGCATGCGGGTGGCCAGGTGGTCCAGCCGGAACAGGCTGGACAGACGGCCGGGGTCCTGCTCGCTCTGCTCCAGGTTGTCGATCAGCGACAGCTGCCGCTCGATCAGCGACTGGCTGCGGCGCGACAGGTTGATGAACATGGCGTTCAGGTTGCCGCGGAGCATGGCTTCGTCGGCCGCCAGCCGGACCGCCTCCCGGTGGACCTGGTCGAAGGCCCGCGCGACTTCACCGATCTCGTCGGTGGAGGTGACCCCGATCGGCTCGATCTCGACGCCTTCGTCGGAGCCCTCGCTCTGGCTGAGCCTGCGCACCATCTCGGGCAGCTTGTGGCCCGCGACGTCGAGCGCGTCGGTACGGAGCTTGCGCAGCGGGCGGATCAGCGAGCGGGCCACGATCGTCGAGACCATCACGACCAGGGCCAGCAGGAGCAGCGTCACCAGGCCGGTGACCAGCAGATCGGTCGTGGCGCTCGACCGCAGCGCGTTGGCCCGGCTGGTGATCCGCGTGGTCAGGTCATTCGCCACCGTCCGGGTGTCCCCGATGGTGAGCGTCATGTCCTGCTTCCAGTTATCCGGGTTCAGCTGCGTGCGCAGCGGCACCCCCGGCTGGCTCGCCGCCAGCTGCTCGGCCAGGATCTCGTTGGAGGACGCGACGTCCACCTGGGCGCCGCTGACCGTGTTGCTGTAGAACTGCTGCTCGGCCGTGTCGGTGGACGCGTTGAAGTCGGCCAGGTCCGCCTTGGCCTGCTCGTGCGCTTGCTGGAGGGTGGCGAGGTCCTCCGCGCGCAGCGTCCCCGCGGGGGACACGAGCGCCGCGTACAGGATGGCCCGCTGCACCGCGACCTGGTTCTCGTTGCGCAGCAGCGCGCCCAGCGTGGTGACGTTGCCCTGGAGTTCGGCGTCGTTGGCGCCGTTACCGATGGCGCCGCTGAACGTGTTCGCCGGGCTGATCAGGTTCCCGCTGAAGACCCGGACGATCTGGGACGCGGGGAACTTCGAGCCGATGACGCCCTTGCGGACGTTCGCCAGGTCGTTGATGGCCGCCTGGACCGCGTTGAGGTCCTGCACCGTGCCCGGCTGGTACCCGGCGCCGGTGGTGACGGCGGCGGAATCGGCGGCGACCTGACGGGCCGCGGCGTCGGTGGCGTTCTGCGCCGTCTTCAGCGAGGTCTGCAGCCCGGCGTTGTCCGGGCGGGTCGCCGCGAACGCGGCCGACACGTTGAGCTCGTCTTCCAGGTCCTGGCTGAAGTTGACCACGTCGTGGTTGAGCTGCGCGAGGTGCTGGACGCGGCCAGTCGCTTCCCAGTTGTTGACGTCGCCGTTGATGGCGAGCGCGCCGAGAACCGCCGCGGTCAGGCTCGGGACCGCGATGATGGCCGCCAGCCGCCAGCGGACGCGCCAGTTGACCAGGGCAAACCGTGACCGGGAAGAGCCCGACCGACGCGGGTGCGGATGGGTGACCGAGACCATGCTGGCCGGCGGTGGCCCGCCCGCGGGCGCCTGGTCCGCGGCCGAGCCCGGCTGCGTGGCGGGCAGGCCGCCCGCCGGGTTCTGCGCCACGGCGGGCTGCGGACCCGTCGCCGCCACGTCCCGTCTCGTGGGCGCGCCGCCCACGGAGCTTCCTCCCGCTAGAAGCCCCGGACCTCCCCCGTCAGGCTGTCCTCCGTTGACGCCCCCGGGCCCTCCACCCGACTCACCGGGGTTCGTCACCGATCGTCTACGCACTACCTTCGCACCTCGCATCGGCAAGCCTAGCCAGCACGCATGCAGGGATAAGACGGCTGAAGCCGGTCAACATACGCACCCCTCTTTCCCACACCGCAACGATGGCCGGTGCTCATGGTTACAGGGCGGCCGAGGCCACACTCTCGCGTTACAAACGGGTAAGGACATATAATCATCTTCTGGGTGGCCGCCACGGGGCATTCGCCAGTAAAGCGGCGAGATCTTCCCGAAGCAGGTTACCGCCACGTATCACCGGCCGTGACCAAGCGGCTCTTGGCGCTATCGGGTGACTGTGCAGTAACTCCTCGTATAGTACCGCCCTTCGCCCGCTCCGGGCGGGTGACCAGCGAATGTAACCCGGCGGACGCCCGGGTCGTCCGGGACGAAACGATGACTTCCGGGCGCCGACCGCCACCGCCGCCCGCCGCCGCCCTCCCGCCCGCCGGTGGCAAGCCCGGCGAGGGACCTCCCCGGCGGCCGCCAGGGCTAATCTGCTCGCAATGATGATAATTGCCGGGGACCGGTTAATCCGGAACCGGGATTACCCGCCGAATAAAGCCCCGGATATCACTTCTCACCGGATGGAGCCGCCGGGCGCGCGTTTTCCGGCGGCGAGCGTCGGCCTTCCCGCGGTGAGCGCCGGCCGCATCCCGGAGGTCCCCGCCGGCCTCCAGGACCCTGGCGGCACGGGACGAGCTGACCGTGCCCTCGCGGCCTTCGCGCGGCGGGGAGAGCCTAGTACCATCTCCCGCTGCGAATCCGCGCCCGCGGCGGTAGTCTAACGTGGGTTGATTACCCAAACATGAGAGCGAGAACATGGCCAGCCTGAGCTGCCCCGATTGCGGCGTCAAGGTCCAGCCGGAGGATCTGATCTGCTTCAGGTGCGGCGCGAACCTGCCGCACAGCCCCGGACCCGATGATGACGTGCTGACGCCGACCATCTCGCAGCGGTTCATCGCGCCCGGATCAGATCCGGGGTCCTACTGCCCGAATTGCGGAGCCGGCGTCTCCGACGCGGCCGACGTGGTCTGCTCCACCTGCGGGACCCCGCTGCCGACCGGCCGGCGCCGGCGGATCTCGCCGGTCGTCATGCGCATCACCTTCCCCACCGGCAACGTGGACATCCCGGCCGGGACGTCGGTGATGCTGGGCCGGGACCCGGCCGAATCGCTCGTCGCCGCGGCCTTCGCGCGCTTCGACAACGTGTCGCGGCGGCACGCCACGGTCCAGGTGGACGACGCCGGGCACGCCACGATCAGGGACGAGGGCTCCACCAACGGCACGTACGTCAACGACGACCGGGTACTGCCAGGCACGGAGGTCCGGCTGGTCGACGGGGACCGGGTCCGGCTGGCCGCGGACGTGACCGGCAACGTGTCGCTGCCGCAGGGCGAGCCCGACCCCTCGGGCCTCAGCCGCAACAACATGAGGTAACACAGGTCGGCGCGGGCCTGGTTACCACGGGGCGAAGCGGAGGGTACCTCCCGGTTACGTATGATGATCGTGGAGATTCCGGGTGATCGGTTGACGATTCGGGGGCTCGGTCGTGCCGCATCTGATGCTGTCGTGGCAGTACGCCCTGGCGGCAGCCGGCGTCCTGGTCCTCGCGGCGGTGACGATCAGGGCGGGACGCCTGGCGGCCCGGCCGGGCGGGCACGCGCGGGCCTGGGCGCTGTGGGGCGGGGTGGCCTGGGAGGCCGCGCTGCTGTTCGGTCTCTACGCGCTGTGGCAGTTCGCCGGCTCGTTCACCGTGATGGGCACCTCCGGGGCGATCCCCCGGGCACGCTGGCTGTGGCAGGCCGAGCGTTTCCTCCACCTGCCCAGCGAGACCGCCCTCCAGCATCCCTTCCTGTCCCACCCGGTGCTGGTCCAGGCGTCCAACCTGTACTACGACATCCTGCACTTCCCGCTCCTCGGCGCCTGCCTGATCTGGCTCTACGCCCGGCACCGGGAGTCGTACCCGCGGATCAGGACCACCATCGCCGTGTTCACCGGGGCCAGCCTGCTCATCCAGCTGATCCCGGTGGCGCCGCCACGGCTGCTGCCGATGACGGGCATGGTCGACACGGCGGTGCAGTACGGCCAGTCGGTTTACTCCTGGAACGGCGGCTTCGACGCGGACGAGTTCTCGGCCATGCCGTCGGTGCACGTCGGCTGGGCGCTGATCGTGGCCGTCGCGATCATCACCGTGTCGCGGAGCCGGTGGCGCTGGCTGGCGGCGGCTTACCCGGTGGCTACGCTGCTCATCGTCGTGGTCACAGCCAATCACTTCTGGCTGGACGGGATAGCCGCCGCACTGCTGGTGGCCCTGGTTCTGGCGGGACAGCGGATGGTCCGTGGGATACGTTCTCGTAAATCTTCCGAAGGGTCCCAGGTCAAGCCTGTGCGCGGGGAAATGTCCGTGCGATCATGACGCCATGGCGGCCCCAGAGAAAACCGTTTCCGGATCCGCGCCAGGCTTGCGCCGCGACGCGATCGGCCTGCGTGAGGTGCTGTTCCAGTCGATCACCGACATGGCCCCCGGCGCTGCCATCGCGGCCTCCATCCCGGCCGGGGCCGCGCTGGCTGGGGGCTCGCTGCCGCTCGCGGTTATCTTCGCCCTGGTGGCGTGCCTGCTCTGCGCCTGGTGCATCGGCCTGCTGTCCCGCGAGATGCCCGCCGCGGGGTCGGTGGCCACCTACGCGGCCCGCGGCCTGCACCCCAGCGTGGGCTTCCTGGTCGCCTGGGGCTACGTCCTGGTTGGCTGGCTGATCCCGCCGCTGGTGCTGCTGCAACTCGGGTTCACCACGGCGTCGACGCTCAACGCCGAGTTCCACGGCTACCCGGCGAACCTGTGGTGGCCGTGGTCGCTAGCAGGCGCGGTGATCATCCTCGCGGCGGGCTGGTATGGCATCCGGACCTCGGCCGGGCTGGGCACCATCCTCGGGGTGTTCGAGATCGGGGTGTTCCTGGTGCTGGCCGTGTTCCTCGTCGTGCACGCGGGCAGCCACAACACGGCGCAGGTCTTCACCACGCACTACTCCCCCACCGGGCTTACCGGCGTGATCGGCGGGTCGGTGTTCACCTTGCTCGCGTTCGGCGGCTTCGAGGGCGCCGCGCCGCTGGCCGAAGAGGCCAGGAACCCGCGGCGCACCATCCAGCGCGCGGTGCTGCTGGCCACGCTGCTTATCGGCGCGCTCTACGTGTTCACCACCTACGCCGTCGACGTCGCCTACGGGCCGAACCGCTTCGCCAACTTCGCCACGTTCACGGGCAACGCGTCCTGGGAGGGCATCGCGCGCTCCCTCTACGGGATCTTCTGGTTCTTCGTGTTCCTCGCGATCGTCAACTCCACCATCGCCAACGCCAACGCCGGCGTGAACGTCTCGACCAGGACCGCGTACGCGATGGGGCGGATCGGGGCGTTCCCGCGCTTCCTGGCGATCGTCAGCCCGCGGCACCGGTCCCCGGTCAACAGCATCCTGGTCGCCTTCGTCATCACGGTCGCGGTGACGCTGGGACTCGGCCTGGGGTACACCCCGACGGTGGCCTTCGCGATGGTCGCTACCGGCCTGGTGATCGTGATCGTGGCGATCTACATCCTGATGAACGCCGCCTGCCTCGGGTTCTTCGCCCGCCGCGGGGCCGGGTTCAACTGGCTGTCGCACCTGGTCGTGCCGCTGCTCGGGATCGCCGCGTTCGTCCCGGCGTGGCTGACCGCGGCCGGCATCAAGGTATTCTCCTTCGTCACCCCGCTGGCCCCGCCGCTGTCGTACATGGGTCCCGGCGTGGCCGGCTTCATGGTCCTCGGCGTGATCTACATGATCATCCTGTACCGGACGAACCCGCAGCGGGTCGCCGACGTGGGCCTGGTCCACCTGGACGCGCTGGACGAAGAAGCCGCGTAGGCCCGGGGCCTGGCGTAGGCCCGGGGCCTGGTGTAGCCCTGGGGGCCT
>Ga0335085_10016732_pt1 | contig 10583 bp, 9 predicted proteins | sample Lox_Sample_45_FD_206712 | JGI IMG/M metagenome (GOLD analysis project Ga0335085, IMG submission 206712) | Soil microbial communities from Loxahatchee National Wildlife Refuge, Florida, United States - Lox_Sample_4.5 | ecosystem: Environmental > Terrestrial > Soil > Wetlands | place: USA: Florida...
GAGGTCTAATCTTGATGGCGCGGCTCCGCAGGATGTGGTGGCGGTATCTCGCGGCATCGCTGCTGATTCTGGCGCCGTGCTACTGGCAGCCGCGGCTGCAGGCGGGCGACCTGTCGAGCCACATCTACAACGCCTGGCTGGTGCAATTGATCGAAGGCGGAAGCATTAGTGGCCTGGCGGTGGCGCGCCAATCCACCAACGTGCTGTTCGACCTGATGCTGAGTGGCCTGTTCGGCACGGTGGGAGCGGAGGCGGCCCAGCGGATTGCGGTATCCCTGGCAGTGCTTACGTTCGTATGGGGCGTGTTTACGTTTATCGCCGTGGTTTCGGGCCGGCGCCCGTGGGGACTGATGCCGGTGATCCTGATGCTGGCGTACGGCTGGGTCTTCCACATGGGCATCTTCAACTTCTACCTGAGCTTCGGGCTGTGCGCCTGGGCCCTGGCGCTGGCCTGGCATCCGCAGCGGTGGCGGATCGCGGCGGCGATTGCCCTGCTGGCGCTGGCGTATGCCGCGCACGCCCTGCCGGTTTTCTGGACGGCCGGCCTGGCAGGCTATGCGATGCTGGCGCGCGGCCTGGCTCCGCGGCGCCGTGTGCTGCTCATGGCCGCTTCCCTCGCGGTGCTGGCACTGATCCATTTTGCGGTCAGCCGGGCGATGTATACGCGCTGGTCACCGATCCAGTTCACATTGATTACCGGCCTCGATCAGGTGTGGGTGTTCGACACCAAGTATTACTTCACGCTCATGGGACTGCTGGCGGGTTGGGGGCTGCTGTTTGTGAGTTTGCTGCGGGATCGCGGCGCCCGCGAAGTGGCCGGCGGACTGCCCTTCCAACTCTGCGTGCTGAGCGCGGCGGCAGTCCTGCTGCTGCCCGGAACGGTGCTGATCCCCGGTTACCTGCACGCGCTCAGCTACATCGCCGAACGCATGTCGTTAGGCGTGGCGGTATGCATCTGCGCACTCGTGGGCACCGTGCCGGTGAACCGGTTGGAGCGTGTGATCCTTTACGGCGTCGGTTTGGCCTATTTCGTCTTCCTGTACCACGATGAACGCGCCCTCAACCGCTTCGAAGACCGTATGCAGGATGTGGTGGCGGCCCTGCCGCCCGGCCAGAGGGTGGTGAGCGCCATTGCCGATCCGGACATGCGCATCAACGCGCTCACCCACATGATCGATCGCGTGTGCGTGGGGCGTTGCTACAGCTATGCCAACTACGAGGCTTCCACGAGCCAGTTCCGGGTGCGGGCCCTGCAGCCCAATCCGGTGGTGGCCTCCACGTACGCCGATTCGTGGCACCTGCAGACCGGCGTCTACGTGGTCAAGGCGCGAGACTTGCCGTTGTACCAGTTGAGTATCGAGAGGGACGGCCGCCTGCTTGTGCGGGAACTCGAAGCTGGAAGCGCCACCGGCAGCACCAAGTGGCGAATCTTGCCGGACTGGCTCGGCCAGGGATAGGCGCGTTTCTTTACGCGCCCGGCGCTGCCAGCAGTACCATCAGGTTCCAGACCACCAGCGCGCCATACCAAAAGGTGATCAGGCGGATGAGTTGATCCTTCTTCCGGTAAACGCACCACCCTCCCAGCGCCAGGGCCAGAACTTTAGACAGAGCCACACCCATGCCCGGGCCAAAGTGCATCAGCAGGCGGATGAAGGGACTAGCCTCGCCGGCTCCCAGGCGAAAGCCGACCAGCGTGGTCAGGAGGTCCAGCAGTTGCAGATAAATGAAGATGTGCGCGATGGGCATCGTCGTCTCTGAGAACCTATCGGTATTTCCGCTGAGTTACCTAAGGTTATTATAGTCCTGACGGTACCAGCGGAGTATTTCCAAACTCAAGTTTTGTACTAGTGGTTTTTTCAGCGGCGGCGTACAAAATAGGGCAGTTAGCTTCGTGCGCCCGCGATCGGAGGCTCGTTCTGATACAGTGGTGAACGGTGAATCTCCCCTCGCCCGAAGCCTACTTGGTGCTGGACCCGACCGGCCGCCGCTTTCTGCTGGCGCAGGGGCAGTCGTGGGCCATCGGACGCGGGGACGGCTGCGCGGTGATGCTCGATAACCGCTCAGTCTCGCGTTTGCACGCCCTCATCCAGCGGCGCGAGACGGGGGACTTTTCCTTGGTCGATTTGGGCAGCCGCAACGGCAGTTTCGTCAATTCGCGCCGGGTGAGCGTGCCGGTGGTGCTGAACGACGAGGACCGGCTACTGTTCGGTGACCAGCAACTGTGCTTTCGGCAAGCGGGCCGTTCCGCGGCCCCGTCGCCGATGAACGATACCACCCGTAACGCTCCCACCACCGCCCTGCACATGCACCGCCTGGCCACCATCGTGGTGGTGGATATCCGCGACTTCACGCCGCTGGCCCGTACCGTCAACGAGGGGCTGCTTTCGCAGACCATCGGGACGTGGTTCCTGCGCGCCGGCAAAATCGCGCAAGGGTTGGGGAGTTGGGCGCAGAAATACATCGGTGACGCTGTAATGGCGGTGTGGGTGCACGACCATGCGCCGGACCTGGCGGTCGAGGTCCGCAGGGCGCTCCAAGCCGTGTGCGAGATTGACGTAGCCACGGCGGAGATCAGCCAGACCCTGCCGCTGCCCGGACCGTTGCGCATCGGCGCCGGCATCAACACCGGTCCAGCGATTCTGAGCGGTGCCGATTACACCGCTATCGGCGACACGGTCAACGCTGCGTTCCGCCTGGAGGCCGCCACAAAAGGTCTGGGGTACAACGTAGCCCTCGGGCCGCGCACCGCCGCGGAGCTGCGCCTGCCGGGACGGGCGCCGTTTGTAGAGCGTGAGGTCGAGTTGAAAGGCTACGAAGGTCCCAGCCGCGTCTGGGCTATTTCGTTTGAGGCGCTGGAAGAGTTCCTGCGGCGCTAGGCCGAACCCCGGGGTGCGTCAGAAATGTTGTGCCGCCAGGTTGCTGCTGCGCTCCTCGGCGGGACCCAGGCTCAGCGCAATCTTGCGCGCGGTGTCGGTGGAAACTTCCGGAAGAAACTTCAGGTGGCCGCTGCAGGTGCCGGTTTTGCCGCGCACGGCGATGCTGTAGCCGTTGGGATCCTCTGCATTGACCGACGTCTTGTCCTGGTAGAACACACGTTTGGCGCTGTTCTCGAACATTTTGTCTTTGGGAATCCCCATGACGCGCTGCACCGCCTCGGGCAGCGGCTTGAATTCCTGGTCCGGCTGGGCGGTGACCACGGCGATGGCGGTCGAAACATCGTGCAGGACCGCCACGCCGCCCGACTCGCCGTAGGGGACCCAATCGGGCGGAACGGACATCTGGCAATTGCCCTTGGAATCTTTGATCGTCAGCCACCCGGAGGGCGCGGTCTGGGCCGCCAGCGGGGCCGCGAGGAAGAGAATCAGAGTGGGGACCATGTATTCTCTCATGGCCGGAGTGTAGCTCCGGACCGCGCCGGATACAAGCCCTTCCGCGACCGCCGTTCCGGCGAATGTTACGTCCCGGCCTAAACTAACGCGCGATTGGCGCGCGCAGGTGGCGCTACTCGTTCCGATCCATTCCGGCGATCACCGGCCGAACGCGCCGCCGATCTCGAAAGCGTGTCCCAAAACGCGCCAGTACTTGCCGTCCCGACTCGTGACAAGACGAACGTACAGCTGGGCCGCCGACTCGCGGACACGGTAAAGTGAAAGTTCACTCAGGGGCATCATGCGAACCGTTTTTCTCGTGTTGCTGGCGTCCGCCGCCGCGGCCCAGACGTTCGACTTCGCTTCCACCAGTCCCGAGCCATACAGCGCACAATCGGGCTACGGATTCGAAGCGCGCGTGACGGCGGCGGGTGGCTGCACCTCCAGCGCGCAGGGTCCGTTTTACTTCTCGGTGCGCGTGCCCGGGGAGGGTAATTACAAGGTTACGGTGAAACTGGGCGATCCGAGCGCCGCCGCAGTCACTACCGTCAAAGCCGAACTGCGCCGCCTGATGCTTGAAAGCATCCGCACCGCGGCCGGGCAGTTCGAAACGCGCAGCTTCATCGTGAACGTGCGCACGCCGCGGTATCCGGGCGGCGAAGTGCAGCTGAAGGACCGGGAGAAGGCGTCCGAAGCCTGGGCCTGGGACGACCGCCTCACTCTCGAGTTCATCGGCGACCATCCGTCGGTATGCAAGATTGCGATTGAGAAGGCCGCGGTGCCGACCATCTACATCGTGGGCGATTCCACTTCCACCGACCAGCCACTCGAGCCGTACAACAGTTGGGGCCAGATGCTCACGCGCTTTTTCCAGCCGCAGGTAGCGGTGGCCAATCACGGCGAATCGGGTGAGTCGCTGCGCGGCTTCGTCGGTGAAGGCCGCCTGGCGAAACTGATGAGCGTGATTCGCCCCGGCGACTATCTGCTCATCCAGATGGGCCACAACGACCAGAAGGAGAAAGGCGAAGGCGTGGGCGCATTCACCACCTACAAGGCCGATCTGGAGCGCTTCATTGTCGAAACGCGCCGTCACGGCGCCACGCCGATTCTGGTGACCTCCATGCACCGGCTGAAATTCGACGAGCAGGGGAAGATCGTCAACACGCTGGGCGATTACCCCGAAGCCGTGCGCCAGGTGGGCCGTGAACAGAGTGTCACCGTACTCGACCTGAACGCCATGAGCAAGCCGTTCTACGAAGCGCTTGGCCTAACCGACGCGCACCAGGCGTTTGCCGGCAGCGACACCACGCACCATTCCGATTACGGCAGCTATGAGTTCGCGCGTATGGTCGTCGATGCCATCCGCCGCCAGAAGTTGCCGCTGGCGCAATACCTTTTCGATACGCCGCCATTCGACCCGGCGCATCCCGATCCGCCGGCGCAGTTTGCGGTTCCTGCCGAGCCGCCGCGCGATGCAAACAAACCTTATGGGAATTAACGTTATGCGATTGCTCCCGCTATTCGCCCTCGCATTAGGGGCCGCCGCCGAGCAGAATCCCGAGCCGGTGCGGCCGCCCATCGACCCGAAACTGCCAACCATCTGGGTAATCGGTGATTCCACAGCCAACAACGGCATCGACCGCGGTTGGGCTACGCCCTTCGCCAATTACTTCGACGAGCGGCGCGTCAACGTGGTGAACCGCGCGCGCGCCGGCCGCAGCAGCCGCACCTTTTACACAGAAGGGCTGTGGGAACGCGTGCGCGCCGAACTGCGGGCGGGCGATTTCGTGCTCATCCAGTTCGGCCACAACGACGGCGGGCCGCCCGATAAGGACCGTGCCCGCGGCTCGCTGCCAGGCACCGGCGACGAGTCGCAGGAGTTCACCATGCCCGACGGCAAGCGCGAGCTGGTGCATACCTTCGGCTGGTATATGCGCAAGTTCGTCGCCGATACACGCGGCCGGCGCGCCACGCCGATCCTGCTTTCGCTCACCGTGCGCAACATCTGGAAGGACGGGCGCGTGGAGCGCGGGCCGGGCGAATACGGCCGCTGGACCGAAGCCATCGCCAAGGCCGAGGGCGTAGCGTTCGCGGATGTGACCAACGCCATCGGCGATTCCTACGACAGCCTGGGCGAGGCCAAGGTCAAGGAGTTCTTTCCCGAGGACCACACCCACACCAGTCCAGACGGCGCCGATCACAATGCCGAGTTGGTGGTGGCCGCGCTGAAGGGAATTCAAAGTCCGGTGGCCGCGTTTCTTTCGGCAAAGGGGCAGGCGGTGCCTGCGTATCCAGCGCCGCTAAATACCGGCGATCTGCGCCTGCCCGTGCCGCGCGATCCCAAGCTGCCGACGCTGTTCCTGATCGGCGATTCGACCGTGCGCAATGGCCGCGGCGACGGCTCGAACGGCCAATGGGGCTGGGGCGAGCCGCTGGTGGACCTGTTCGACACGGCGAAGATCAACGTGGTGAACCGCGCAGTCGGCGGGCTGAGCAGCCGCACCTATCTCACACAGGGTCACTGGGAGCGCGTGCTGGCGATGATGAAACCGGGCGACATCGTGCTGATGCAGTTCGGCCACAACGACAGCGGACCGCTGGACGATCCGGCGCGCGCCCGCGGCACGATCCGCGGTGTAGGCGAAGAGACGAAAGAGGTGGACAACCCCATTACCAGGCAGCACGAAGTAGTACACACTTACGGTTGGTATCTGCGCCGGTTCATCGCCGACGCGCGAGCCAAGGGCGCCACCCCAATCGTGTGCTCGTTGATCCCGCGCAAAATCTGGAAAGACGGCAAGATCGAGCGCGGCACGGCCAGCTACGGCGGTTGGGCCTGGGAAGTGGCGCGCTCGGAGAACGCGCCGTTTGTGGACCTGAACGAGATCATCGCCCGTCGATATGATGCTCTGGGTGAATCCAAAGTGGAGGCGCTCTTCGCCGATCCGCACACGCACACCAGCCGCACCGGCGCCGAACTGAACGCCGAATGTGTCGTGGCGGGGCTGAAAGGGCTGGAGCACGATCCGCTGGCGGGATATTTTTCGGCGAAGGGCGAGGCGGTTGCGGCGGAGAAGTAGCGCTGATTCTCATTGCGCTGCTTGAACGCAAATCGAAGCGCCATCAGTTGACCAAGAGCCGCTTAAGCTGATGGTGAGGTTGGAACTGACTGGACCACCGCACGCAACGACCGTTGGAAAGCTCGCCGGGAGCTGGACATCGGTTTGATAAAGACCCACTTGTCCGGGCGTCAAATATGCCGTAGCCGTCAGTTGGGAAGGCAAACCGGCGAGACGGGCAGGACCGGCATTGGGAGTGAAGTCGAATCCTACGATCGCGCCAGAAGGAATCCCGCCGCCATTGGCAAGAACCGGGGCGGGTGATGGAGTGATCTCGCCTGTTTTCACCATCGGGTACGTCGAACCGAAGCCCCAACCATAAAGCACAACTGTTTCAGACGGTTTGGCTGGCGATTGCGCCGTAACGAGGGTTCCATCCAGGTGCGTAACGATGGATTGGCAGGAGACGTTCTCAGCCTGATCGCATGTCGTGACGACGTGGATTTGATCGTCAACGACCGCAACCGAAAATGCGGAACTATCGACGCCTGCCTGTGAAACCACCACTGCCGTGAAGAAGTAGGGAAGACCAACGTCGATGTGCAGGAGTTCGTACGGGACCTGGATCGTAATGATGGTAACCAGGCAGGCGGGCGCAGACACGGGAGAGCACACGGATGACTGCCTGATGCTGACGATTGGCGCTTGCAAGGATGGCAGTGAAGTGGACGGAAACCCCAGGTATGTCTGAACGGCTTGGTTAAACGTAACGGATATGCCAGCCAACGACGTAGGCAGTGGAGTCGATGGGGCCTGGATGCTCGATGGCGATATCGGCCTCAAGCCAATGACTTCCAGCGGCAAAATCTCTCCCGGTGACACCATGAGAGTGGATGGCGCACGATAGCCCGATCCGACTAACACTCCACCTTGCCCAAGCAGAGGCGAGGAGAGATTCATGACGACTCCGCAAAGCGCGACAAAAATCAGTCAATGCATTGCTGTTCGCGGTCGGCCTGCGAGGCACACCGCGGCTCCCGATCCAAAGACCGCCGGAACTGATTTCCAACTACACCGGCGTTTCGAATTCGGGATGATGCCCGGTAGCCGCGAAATCGGGTCCGTAGGGGCTGGCGCAAAATCCAACAGAACCGTCGTGTCAGGACGGCAGATCCGATTTCAAATGACCGTTCACGCCTGCTATGCCAAGTCCGGGTCGCTGTTTCGACGGCGGTTTCAATGCGGCCGATCTGGGGCTACTTACTCTTCAGATGCCTATCTATTCGGAAGAGAAGGTTACTAAATTTGGATAACTTGATTCACCAGGAATTGAGCCGAGTCAAGAGTTTCGCCGATGTGGTGAGAATTGTGCGGGCGCATCATGTAGCCGGAGCTTTCTTCCGGTACAGCACGTGCCGCCGCATAGCATGCCCCTCCGGCACACGGGGATGGTCGAAGTCGCCGTCAACATCCCGCAGCATGCCGATCTTTTCCATCACGCGCATCGACGGAAGGTTGGCCGGGATGGTGAACGACACCACCTCAGGCAGGCGCAGTTCCTGGAATGCGTAGCGTAAAACTTCGCGCGCACCTTCGGTCGCCAAACCGCGGTTCCACACCTCCGCAGTCAGTCGCCAGCCGATTTCGACCGCCGGCGTGAAATGCGCTTCAAAGCTGGGGATGAATAGCCCGATGAAGCCGGCGAATTGCCCGGTCTCGCGCAACTCGGCGGCGAAGGGACCGTAGCCGTGTGCCGCGAAGTGAGCCTCGGCGCGATCGACCAGCGCATCGCTTTCTTCGCGTGAGAGCGGGGCGGGGAAGTGGCGCATGACGCGTGGATCGGCATTCATGCGGGCGAACGGCTCGCGGTCGTGCGCCCGCCATTGGCGGAGGATGAGGCGCGGCGTGAAGAGTTGGTCTTTCACCGCGCCCTCCGTCTTAACAAGAGGACTGCTTGCGGATGACGATGGCCCTGTTCATGAAGGAAAACACGGCCGGGTCGAAGAACCCGGCGGCCTGCTGTTTGGCCTCGGGAGGCCAGTTCTCGCGGTCGGCCCACACGCGTTTGACGCCCTCGGTGATCTCCGGGTCGCGCTGGGTGAAGCCTTCCACCAGCTTCATCCAGCGCACCGCCAGCGCCTGCACGCGCGGGCTGCCCGGATCTTCGTTCAGCGCGGTCTTCACTTCGGCGATCAACTCGTTCCACTGGCGCGTGCATTCCGCCTGCATTTCGGGAGTCCATTGCGGTTGGCGGGCTTTGATTTTGGCCTGCGCTTCTTCGGTATGATACTTCATCGCCCAATCGGATTCGTTTGGCATTTCGAGCACCTCGATGATTTTTTTCAATTGCGCAGTTCCGGGCCGCTCCTGTGCCCGCCGGATGGCGCCGATGGCGCGATCGAGTTGGCGCCGCTTTTCTTCGAGGATGCGCCGCTGCACGCGCAGTGCGGCGGCCAAGTCGAGCGAATCGCGGTCCAGGAGCGTTCGGACCTGCTTCAAAGGGATGCCCAGGAACTTCAACGCCACGATTTGCTCCAGGCGCTCCAGGTCGCGCTCCCGGTAAAGCCGGTAGCCCGAATCGGAGCGCCGCGGCCGCAGCAGGCCGAGTTGATCGTAATGGTGCAATGCGCGCACCGTTACGCCTGCCAACTCGGCAAACTCCTGCACCTTGTAAGCGCGCAGGGCGTTTTCCTTCACCGTGGTCTCCCTTCAGGAACATCATCGGGCCTCACGCTACGTGAGGGTCAAGCGAATTCCGCGGCCGGTTTCGGAAGCGCGGCGATAGGCCAGGCTCGCAGCGACCAGGTCCTCGATCGCCTGCCCCAGGGATTTGAAGAGCGTCACTTCCGCGGCCGAGCAACGTCCGGGCGAGCGGCCCGCGACTACCGCGCCTAGTTCGCCGCGGATGTGGCCGGGTCCGAAGCGTCCTTCAGCGATCGACTGCACGATGTCGCCGGATTCGGACAGCGCCGCGTCGCGCGAATCGACGAACAGGGCCGCGCGCGCCACCAGTTCCGGATCGATCTCGCGCTGGGAGACGCGGCACGCCCCGATAGCGATGACATGCGCTCCATCGGCTACCCATCGACTGTCGATGGCCGGCGTCACTGCGTTAGTGGCAATGACGATTACATCGGCGCCGTCTACGGCTGCTTCCGCCGAGTCGGCTGTGCGCACCTTTCCGCAGGATTCCGCGGCGAAGCGCTCACGATGCTCGGCAGTGGGGCTCCACACGCGAATTTCGTCGAAGGCGCGCACCAGCGGCAGCAGTTCCAGGTGGCTGCGCGCCTGCACGCCCGAACCGAGAATCGCCAGCACGTGCGCATCCGGCCGCGCCAGGTGACGCACCGATACTGCTGAAGCCGCGGCCGTGCGCACTTCGGTGACGTAGCGGCCATCGGCCACCGCCAGCAGTTCGCCGGTCACGGGATCGAAGAGCGAGATGGCGGCAAGATGCGTGGGGATGCCGCGCGCGGCATTGGCCGGCGCGACGCTCACCAGCTTGGCGCCGAGAATGCCCCGGACGCCATCGAAAGCCGGCATCACCGCGAAGAACGAGCGCTCGCCGATTTCGAGCGCCGTGCGCACCGGCTGGCAAACTTCCCGCGCCGAAAGCGCCGCCAGCGCTTCTTCCATGGCGCCGATCAGTTCGGCCGGGTCGAGCGCCGCGCGCACGTCCGATTCGGTGAGCCAGAGGGGCATAGCGCGCTATAAACAACGGCCACTTTCTTGTGCCCGCGCTTCTACCGCGTGGCTTCGCCCTTGGGCGTGGCCAGGTAGCCGACGATCTGTTCGGGCTTCTTGTTGACCGTATTGATCACCAGCTCGTAGGGAATGTGGCCGCCCTTCTGCACGTAGAACTGGACCGGCTCGTTGATGCCTTTATCCTTCTTCTCGACTCGTTTGTCGTCGGCCACGATGATCAGGCTGTAGGTGTTCTTCTTGGGGTCGATCTTCTCGAGCTGCAGCAGGACATCCCCGAACCGCTGCGGCTTCTTGTCCTTGGCCAGTTTGATGTCGATATAGTTTCTCTCGCCCAGCCTTTTGAGCGCCTGCAACTCGCCGGCGTTGGTGGCGATCAGTCCGCTCTGGATGCCCAGGTCGCCCTTGGTGGTCTTGAGGTCGGCGATGGTCTTCTGCAACTCCGCCTGCGTGG
>Ga0335085_10016733_pt1 | contig 10583 bp, 9 predicted proteins | sample Lox_Sample_45_FD_206712 | JGI IMG/M metagenome (GOLD analysis project Ga0335085, IMG submission 206712) | Soil microbial communities from Loxahatchee National Wildlife Refuge, Florida, United States - Lox_Sample_4.5 | ecosystem: Environmental > Terrestrial > Soil > Wetlands | place: USA: Florida...
GGCTTTCCACAGGTCGGCGTTGGGCGTCAGGCTTCCGCCGTGCGCAGCGCATGGACGCTGAACAGGCCGTCGGTCCATGCCTTGAGCGGCGACCAGCCGCTGCCGTGGGCAAGGGCCTGGAACGACTCGATCGAAAATTTGTAGCTGTTTTCGGTATGGATCGTTTCGCCGGCGCGAAATTCGATGGTGGTATCGCAGACTCTCACGCGCTGCCGCCGGGTGCTGGCAAGGTGCATCTCGATACGGCTGCGCTCGGCATTGTAGAAGGCGTGGTGCTCGAACGCGTCGAGATTGAAGTCGGCCCCGAGCTCGCGATTGATGCGCGCCAGCAGATTGAGATTGAACTTGGCGGTAACGCCTTCAGCGTCGTTGTAGGCGCGATAGAGAATGTCCGGGGCCTTGACCAAATCGACCCCGACGATAAGGACGGCGCCAGCACCCAATATGCCGCCCGCCCGCCGCAGGAACGCCGCCGCCTCGTGCGGCTCGAAATTGCCGATGGTCGAGCCGGGGAAGAAGCCGGCGCCCGGCCGCGACGCGATCTCGGGCGGGGGCGCGGTCATTGTCGTGAAATCGGCCACTACCGGGTAGACGGCAAGATGCGGCAAATCCCGGCGCAGGCCTGCCACGTCCTGCTGCAGGAAGTCGCCGGAAATGTCGATCGGCACATAGGCCTCCACGCTGGCGGCGGCCCGCAGCAGAATGCGCGCTTTGGTGCTCGCGCCGCTGCCGAATTCGATCAAGGCACAGCCCGGCGGAAACAGCGACGCCATCGCCGGCGCGTGGTGACGCAGCAGTTCGAGCTCGCTGCGGGTCGGATAATATTCCGGCAAGCGCGTGATGCGCTCGAACAGCGCCGAGCCGGCAAGATCGTAAAAATATTTCGCCGGCAGACGCTTGGGTTTGGCGGTCAACCCGGCAAGCACGTCGGCGGCGAATGCATCCGCCGTCTCGACCGGCCGGGAAGCGCGAACAGCCGTTCGGCCACTCATTTTCAACGCTCAGCACTCGAATGCGGCCAGCCGCAATCCGGAGAATTGCCACCGCGCCGACGGATAAAAGAAATTGCGATAGGTCGCTCGCGAATGACCCGCCGGTGTCGCCAGCGAGGACCCGCGCAGCACCATCTGATTGACCATGAACTTGCCGTTATATTCACCGAGCGCGCCGGGCTCGGCCACATAGCCGGGATAGGGCGAATAGGCGCTGCGCGTCCATTGCCAGACCACGCCGAAAGCGTCGTCGAGCGCACCGGCTGCGGCGGCAACTTCCCACTCCGCTTCGCTCGGCAGATGCTTGCCGGCCCAGCGGGCGAAGGCATCCGCCTCGTAATAGCTGACGTGGCACACCGGCAGCGCCGGATCAACCGGACGCAGACCGCCGAGCGTCATCGAGAACCAGGCGCCGTCGACGTGGCGCCAGTAGCCGGGCGCGCTCCAGCTTTGCGCTTGTACCTCGTCCCATCCATTCGACAGCCAGAGCGACGGAGTCGCGTAGCCGCCGTCAGTCATGAAATCGAGCCATTCGCCGTTGGTCACGAGCGCGCGGGCAACGCGGACCGGCTGCACCAGCACCTGATGCGCAGGCCGCTCGTTGTCGAACGAGAAACCCGCGCCGTCATGCCCGATCGTATGAATACCGGCGACGCGCGTGTCGGCATCAGTTGCGCTGGGCGCGCCGCGCGGCCATTGCCAATCGGCCAGATAGACCGGATGGGTCGGGTTTTGGGCAAAGGCATGGAGGATGTCGGTCAGCATCAATTCCTGATGCTGCTGTTCGTGATGAAGCCCGATCTCGACGATCGGCATCACCGCTTCGAAGTCGTCCGTGGTCCGAATCAAATCGGCAACGGCTGCGTCGACGTGAGCACGATAGGCCGTGGTCTCCGCGACGCCCGGGCGCGTGATCAGGCCGCGCTGCGGCCGGGCATGCCGGGGACCGGCCGCCACATAATAGGAATTGAACAAGTAAGCGAAGCGCTCGTCGAGGGCGCGATACGACGGCGCGAACGGCCGCAACAGGAATTGCTCGAAGAACCAAGTCACGTGAGCCCGATGCCATTTTGCCGGGCTGGCATCTGGCATCGACTGCACCACCTGATCTTCCGCCGACAGCGGGGCGGCACGGCGTTCGGTCTCGCTGCGGACCGCAACGAAAGCATCGAGCCAATGCCGGCGCGAAGCGCTCGCGGGCCGCGCAACAGCTGCATCATCGAATCGAACGGCAAGAGGTGACATTGAGGTTAGCCCGGGAAAACTGAAGGGGCACGAATACCTGAGCGTCAATAGCTGCGATGGTAATCAGCGCATCGGGGGATCGTTCCATACCCTTTCATACGGCGAGAGCAATGCCAAGGGCTCACGCTAACGGGGATGTGATCGGCTAAGAATTCGCGCTAAGGGATTGACGTTGCCGCAAAACTACCTACTGGTCTGGCGCGGGCATGGCGACAATGACGGAGCCCCGAAATGGCGGACGCGATGCTGCCGCGCGAACGCTGCGACTATTCGGCCATCGTCGACCGGCCGCCGTTGAAACTGCCGGGGAGCGCCCGGCTCGTCTTCTGGACCATCGTCAACCTTGAAGTCTGGGACATCCGCAAGCCGATGGCGCGCCAGGTGCTCGCCCCGCCCGCCGGACAGACGCTGATTCCCGACGTGCCCAACTGGAGCTGGCACGAATACGGCATGCGCGTCGGCGTCTGGCGGTTCTTCGATTTGTTCAAGCGCCGCCATATTCGCCCCACGCTTGCGCTCAATGCCCGGGTTTGCGAGGACTATCCGCGCGTCGCCGAACAGGCGCGCACGGACGGTTGGGAATTCATGGCTCATTCCTACGAGCAGGGACCGATCCATGCCGAGCCCGATCAGAAGGCGATGGTGATGCACGCGCTCGCCGTCATCGAGCGCTTCTGCGGCAAGCGGCCGGTCGGATGGCTGGGGCCGGGGCTGACGCAAACCCTCGACACGCCGGAAATCCTCGCCGCGGCCGGCATCAAATACATTGGCGATTGGGTCTATGACGACGAGCCGACGACACTCCGCACCGCGGCAGGGCCGCTGGTGACGCTGCCATACACGGTCGAGCTCAACGACATTCCGATGATGATCATCCAACATCACGAGAGCGACTATCTGCTGCGCCGCGCCACCGACCAGTTCGACCGGCTCTATGCCGAGGGCGAAGAGCGGGCGAAAATCATGGCGCTTGCCATTCATCCCTATATCAGCGGCCAGCCGCACCGGATCAAATATCTCCAGGCGATCTATGACTACGCTTCGCGCCACGACGGCGTGCTGTACTGGACCGGCGCGGAGATTCTGGATTGGTATGTGAAATCCGCCGTCCCCGGACCAACACGTACCACGCAATAACCGCGGCGAGCGCACGCTGCGCACTAACGGATGAGGGACAAGAATGATGCGGCGATCGGCGGTTACGGCATTATCGGTGCTTGCGGGCGTGCTGGCGGCGCTGAACGCAGCACAGGCCGACGCGCCGTGCCGCACCAGCGGCAGTTATGAAGCGTGGCTCGCGGCATTCGAGCAGGAGGCCGCCGCCAAAGGCATTTCCCGGCGCGCCATCGCCGCCGCGGCGCCCTCCCTTACTTACGACCAGCACATCGTCAATATCGATCGCGGGCAGCGCGTTTTTGCCCAGACCTTCCTGGAATTCTCCGGCCGTATGGCCGCCGCCTATCGCATTAAGCGCGGCGCCGCTCTGATCAAGAAGCACGCCGCGGTGTTCGCGCACATCGAGCAGCGCTACGGCGCGCCGGCGCCGGTCATCGTCTCGTTCTGGGCGCTGGAAAGCGACTTCGGCGCCAACATGGGCAAGTACCATTCGCTGAGCTCCATTGCCTCGCTGGCTTACGATTGCCGGCGCAGTGACCGCTTCCGCGCCCAGCTCTTCGACGCGTTGCGCCTGATCGACCGCGGCGACCTCACGCCGGAGGAGATGATCGGCTCCTGGGCGGGCGAACTCGGGCAGACGCAGATGATGCCGTCGGAATATTATCAATACGCCGTCGACTATGACGGCGACGGCAAGCGCGACCTCATCCACAACGTGCCCGATATGCTGGCATCGACCGGCAACTACCTGAAAGGCCTCGGCTGGAGGGGCGGCGAACCGTGGCTCACCGAGGTGCGAGTGCCGGAGAACCTGCCGTGGGCGCAGGCTGATCTCGCCGTCCAGCTGCCGCGCTCGAGATGGGCGGCCTGGGGCGTCACGCTTGCCGACGGCCGGCCGCTGCCTGCGGACAACCTCCCCGCATCATTGCTTTTGCCGATGGGACGCATGGGGCCCGCATTCCTCGTCTACCAGAACTTCCAGGTCTATCTGCAGTGGAACAACTCGCTCGTCTATTCGACGACGGCGGCATATCTGGCGACCCGCATCGCCGGTGCGCCGGCCTTGCATCCCGGCGCGCCGCCGCCGGCGCTTGCGTTCGCCGAGGTCAAGGAGATGCAGGCGATGCTGGAGCGCGCCGGCTATGACGTCGGCAAGGTCGACGGTTTTATGGGCTTGAAGACACGCCAGGCGGTCAAGGCCGTACAGATCAAATACGGCCTGCCTGCCGATTCCTACCCGACGGCGGAACTGTTGGCGCGCATGCGCGGCGGACGCTAAAGCATGATCCCGAAAAGCGGACGCCGGTTTTCGGAAACGATCGTACTTCACCAATAAGCCGCAGCGGCTCGCCGATTGGCCACAAAGTCATCCCGGTCCAAGGCCTCAATCGCCGTCGTTGTCGCCGCCGTTGTTGAACGAACGTGGCGAAGCGAACCCTGGCGGTACCAGCGGACCGCGAGGGCCAAAGGGCGATTGCATTCCCTGCTGCACGCCGAATTGCATTGTTGGACCGCCCGGACCGAGCAACTGCATGCCTTGGCCGAAATTCTGGACCTGGCCATCCGGATCAGAGAATGTCGAACCGTCAGAATTGCCGTTGCCCAGGGTTTCGATGGTGAAGGCCCCCGCGGGCGACGCCGTGAACGAGGCCGCGGCAACGGCGAGTGCCGCTACGGCACCAAGCTGAGCCAATCGAAGCGTCATGATCCCCTCACCCATTCCGCGCCGGCAGCTGAGGCGAAGCGCCGTCCGCAAGCTACGGGCGGGCGCCGTCCGGCGTCAAGTCAAACCGATGCGCTGTGGTGTCTCATCCGAAAATCCGCCAAGATAGCCGGGCTGCCCGCCGGTACAGGAACTGCCCGCTGGTACAGGAAATGTGTCGGAGCGCGACCGACGGTATACCGAGACCTGCTCCAACAGCCCTCTGAGGAAGAATCATGCGCACCAAATCGTCTCTTACCTCGGCCGACGTGAAGAAAATGATGGCGGCCTGCGAAGCCGAAGCAGCGAAGAACAAGTGGGCCGTCGCCATCGCCATTCTCGACGAGGGCGGCCATCTCCTCGGCTTCGAGCGCATGGACGGCGCCGGGCCGATTTCCGCCGAAGTGGCGATCGGCAAGGCGCGGACGTCGGCCCTCACCAGACGGCCGAGCAAACACTTCGAGGACCGTGTCAAGGAACGGCCGGGGTTCGCAAGCTTTCCGGCCGGAACGTTGATCCAGGGCGCGCTGCCGATCATGCACCAGAACGAATGCCTGGGCGCGATCGGCGTTTCCGGCGTCCAGTCGCACGAGGATGAGCAGATCGCGCTCGCTGGCGTCAACGCGCTCGGTTAGCGAACCTCCGCGTCAGGCGCACAACGTTGCCGGGCGCCACCGCCCCGGGGATACGATGCGACTCGACTCGTCACCAAGGGTGCTAGAGCATGATCCGGAAAAGTGGACACCGGTTTTCCGAAAAGATCATGCTCCAGGAAAGACTTATAGAGCGCAATCGACTCAACCTAAAGCGATTGCGCTCTAAGGCGGATCGCGTTCAGGCGTCGAGCTCCTTGAAATAGCGATAGATACCCCACTGGCTGAACGGAATGCGCCGCGGCGACGACATATAGGCCTTGATGCGCGGCCGCCGGGCGACTCGATCGTGCAGCGCGACGACGGCGGGGATTTTCTTCTCGAACCGCTTCATGCGCTTGGGGAACGCATAACGCAGCCCCTCGACGATCTGGAACAGCGACAGATCGACATAGCTCAAGCGGCCGCCAACGAGATATTTGCCGCCGTTCTTCTTCAGCACGCGCTCGAAGTACCCGAGAAATTTCGGCACCCGGTAGCGCCAGAAATCCCGGGTCCGCCGTTTCGCCGCCGGGCGCTGTTCCTCGTAATACAGCCAAGACGTGATCGGATGATGAGTGTCGTGAATTTCGACCACGAGATCGGCGATGGTGAGCTGCAATTGATGCGCCCACAGCCGCCCCGCTTCGTCACGCGGGGCAAGCTCGAGGCGCGACCCGAGATAGAACAGAATGTTCGCGGTTTGGGCGATGACGAGCTTGCCGGCTTTGAGGAACGGCGGGGCGAACGGCGGCCGGGCGCTGCGCCCGTCCTCGATGATTTTCATCATGGCCGCGGCGCCGCCCTTGCGGCGGGCGACGTCGACATAGTCCGCCCCGGCCTCCTCCAGCGCCAAGCGGACAAACTCGCCGCGCCCCTGAACGGTCGGATGGTAGTAAAGTTGGTAGCGCATGAAGACCCTCAAGGTCGGATCGTCACTTTCGCGTCGCGTTCCACGTACCGGCGCAATGGCCGTCCGGACCGTCGCCGCTCCAGGTCCCGCCGCCGCGCGTTGCCGTCAGGCGTCCGCGGGCCTCGCCGCGAGCCGTACCGTAAAGCACATGCACATGCGTAAGGCCGCTCGTCTCGACGCGTCCCGACACTTCAAGCGAACCGTAGGCGTAGGAAATATCTCCGTTCAGGATTTGCCCGCTGAAGCGCGCAGACGGATCGCAGGCCCCGGTTAAGGTATAGACGACGACGCTCCACGGGCCATCGAATTGATTAGCCGCGTTCAACTTCGTCGCCTGCGGCAAGACCGTCACGGCAAGCGTTGCGGCAAATACGAGGGCCTTGGCAGCAAGGCGGATCATGATTGCCCCTCCTTGGCGAAGTAAAATATTACGCCATTCGATATTGCTCGTCCGTCACCTTCTCCAGCCAATCGACGTGCTTGCCGTCGAGGGCCTCATGAATGGCGATGTGAACCATGGTCGTGGCCGGACCGGCGCCATGCCAATGCTTTTCGTTGGGCGGGAACCACACCACGTCGCCGGCGCGAACCTCACGGAGCGGTCCTCCCCAGACCTGCACGCGGCCGACGCCTGAAACGATGTAGAGGGTCTGCCCCAGCGGATGCGTGTGCCAGTTGGTGCGCGCGCCGGGCTCGAACCGCACCACGCTCGCGCGCATCCGTGCCGGCGCCGGCGTTTCGATGATCGGGTCCTGCCACACGGTACCGGTGAACCAGTCAGCCGGCGCGCGGCGCGATGGAGTCGAGCCGCAAAGGTGGATGTCCATTTTTGCTCCCTGCCGTCTCCGGATCCCGAGCTTGGTCCCGCGACTTTGGAGATCCGCCCTGAATACCGGAGCGCCATATTTCCACTTCCCTTTCATGGGGACAACGGGCTGCTCAGTCGGGTACGGTAAGATAATCGAAATCCGGGCGCCATAGACTCGTTTGTCGCCTGCGGCCCAAAGAGCCTAGGGTCGGGCTGTCTGCCGGAGATCACGGGGCATTGCATGCAAGATTTGAATCGGCGGGATCGCAGCGCGGCGACCATGGCGGATAGCGTATGCCGCGCGGGCGGTCGCCTGCTGCGCATGTTCGTGGTGGTGGCATGTGCCCTCACGCTTGCTGCCTGCGACAAATGCCAGATGCCGACGTGGCGGCACGATACGCCCGCCGCTCCGCAATCCTGCCACGACGACATGCCGTTGCGCTAACCGACATCGCTCGGCGTCGCGCCGAAGCCGATCAAGGCAACTATGCCGCCAGCGCCAGCTTCACCGCTTCGACCAGCTGCTTGAGCGTGAACGGCTTCGGCAGGAATTCAAACTGCCCGTCGGGCAGGTGCTTTTGGAAGGCATCCTCGGCATAGCCGGAGACGAAAATGATTTTCAGGCTTGGATTGCGGCTGCGCAACTCGCGGGCCAGGGTCGGACCATCCATTTCCGGCATGACCACGTCGGAGACCACCAGGTCGATGCGGCCGTCCAATCGCTCCAAAATCTCGATCGCCTCGACGCCGTTACCGGCCTCGAGCACGGTGTAGCCACGAGAAGCGAGCCCGCGCGCATTGAGCGCGCGCAAGCCCTCTTCGTCCTCGACCAAGAGGATCGTGCCTTCGCCGGTGAGATCGGCGTTGGCGGCGCGTTTAACCTGCGCGGCGGCGGCAAGCGCATCCACGATTTCCGGCACCACCGGCTCGGGGAGTTCGACCGGCCGCTGCGGCGCCGCCTCGTGGACAGCCGAAATGTGCCGCGGCAGGAAAATGCGGAACGTGCTGCCCTTGCCGACGACCGAATCGACGTAAACAAAGCCGCCGGTCTGCTTGATAATGCCGTAAACAGTCGAGAGACCGAGGCCGGTGCCCTTACCCACCTCCTTCGTGGAGAAGAACGGATCGAAGATCTTGTCGCGGATGGCTTCCGCAATCCCGGTACCCGTGTCGATGACTTCAACCAGCACATAATCGGCTGCCGGCATGCCCTTGGCGTGGAAGTGCTCGCTCTCGGTGGCGGTGACGTTGCTGGTGCGCAGCTGCAGCCGGCCGCCGCCGGGCATGGCGTCGCGTGCGTTAACCGCCAGGTTCACGATCACCTGCTCGAATTGCGAAATATCGACCTTGACCGGCCAAAGATCGCGGCCGTGCACCACGTCGAGCGTGACCTTCTCGCCGATCAGCCGCCGCAGCAGCATGGTGAGATCATTCAACACCTCGCCCAGATCGAGCACCTGCGGGCGCAGCGTCTGCCGGCGCGAGAATGCCAGCAGATGCCGCACCAGGCTCGCCGCCCGGTTGGCGTTCTGCTTGATCTGCATGATGTCGGCGAACGAGGGGTCGGTCGGCTTGTGTGCGTTGAGCAGAAAGTCGGCCGCCATGATGATGGCGGACAGAACATTGTTGAAATCGTGGGCAATGCCGCCGGCAAGCTGCCCGACCAGCTCCATTTTCTGCTGCTGATTGAGCTTGTTTTCCAGCTCGCGCTGCGCCGTGATTTCAAGCGCGTAGACGATGGCGGCTTCCTGGTCGCGCTCTGCCTCCTCGACCGCGGTGACATAGAAACGCGCGAACCGTTCAGCGTCGCCCGCCAGCGCCATATCGACCGGCGCGATGTCGCCCCTGCCGCCGGCTGCCGCGGTGATCGCGGCTTCGAGTGCTTCGCGATCGCGCTCTGCGACCACCGCGGCGATCGAACGGCCGCCGCCTTCGCTGCGCAGCACATGATGAAACAAGCGCGCAAAGAGCGGATTGGTGCGGACGATGCGCCCGGCTTTGTCCACCGTGGCGATAGCCATCGGCGTATTATGGAAAAAGCGCATGAAGCGGACTTCCGCCGCGCGCTGCGGGTCGGTGCCGTCATCGCGGGCGCGATTGAGCACCAGTGTGCGTGAGGCGCCGGGCGTACCATCCGCGCCGAAGGCGAGTTTGTGAAATAGACGCACCGGCAGCGTGCGCCCGCTGCGGGTCTTGAGGTCAAGATCGACGACCTCGGTCTTGATTTCCCCGGGCGGTGCGCGCAGCGTCGTCAGGAGTGCGGCGCCGTCGCCGGCAACGAGGTCGGTCAATTGCAGGCCGCCGGAACCGACCTGGGCAAGATCTTGATCGAGCCAATTGGCCAGCGTGGCATTAAGATACACCACGTCGCCTTTGGCATCGACGGAGAAGAATCCGGCCGGCGCATGGTCGAGGTAATCGATGGCGTGCTGCAGATTTTGGAACGCGCTCTCCTGCTGCTGGCGCTCGCGGGTCACGTCGGAGAGCGACCAGACGGTGAAGCGGCGCTCGCGCGCGCCGTCGCCCAGCGGCCGCACGCGCAGCCGCAGCCAGCGTGCCGGCCGGCCCTTCAGTCCGGCAACGCGCACTTCCTCCTGCAGGCGCTTGCCCTCGCGCGCCGCCTTGAGCAGCCGGTAGATCGCTTCGGAAGCGTCTGCATCGCCGATGAAGACCCGCTCGACCGAGCGCATCTCACCCGCATTCGCGGCGTTGATCAGATCGACGTAGGCGGCATTGGCGTAGATGACCCGGCCGTCGTTGTCGGTGACAAGGACGCCGTCGAAGGCATCATCGACAACGGCTTTGATCAGCGGGTTGGCCGTCGCCGCGCCGGAAAAGCGCAGAATCCCGGAAGCGACGGCAAACAGCGAAAACACGCCGACGGTCGCAAGCACCGCCAGGAAGCCCAGGATGTAGGGCTCGGCGCTGCCGCGGCCGAGCACGACGAAGCCCGCTCCCGCCGCGACCAGCATGACGGCGACGATGAGGACCAAGACGATGCTGCCCGCGCGCGCCCCATCGGCGCTGCGGTCGACCGCTTTGTGCACCACGCCGACCGAACTCTCGGTGATACCGTTCGTGATCGCCTCCCATTGTCTCGTCCGCCGAAGCGCCGAACGAGAAGCTCTCGTGCCCCGGACGCGGCCGGCACGCAAGACCTTTTGGGCAGAACTAT
>Ga0335085_10016734_pt1 | contig 10582 bp, 9 predicted proteins | sample Lox_Sample_45_FD_206712 | JGI IMG/M metagenome (GOLD analysis project Ga0335085, IMG submission 206712) | Soil microbial communities from Loxahatchee National Wildlife Refuge, Florida, United States - Lox_Sample_4.5 | ecosystem: Environmental > Terrestrial > Soil > Wetlands | place: USA: Florida...
GGAGCGCAACCGCCTGCGCGCCGTGCAGTCGCTGATGGAGCGCCAGCGGCTGGCCAACGAGGCCGTGGGCACGCTCGACGCGATCGCCGTGGCGGTCGAGGGCCGCGAGGCCAACGCCCAGGTCTTCCAGGTGCGTGACGGGGTGCTCTCCGACCGCCAGTCCTTCTACCTGGCCAACGAGGCCGAGCGCGGCGTGGGCGAGGTGGCGGAGCAGTTCCTGTTGCAGTACTACGGCGCCGAGGGCGAGGGCGTGGCGATCCCGGCGCTGCTCGAGGTGCAGGAGGAGGTGACCGAGCGCGAGGCGCTCGCCGGGGCGCTGTCGCGCGAACGAGCCGGACCGGTCCGTCTGCACACACCCCGGCGCGGCGAGAAGCGCAGAATCCTCGAGCTCGCCCTGCGCAACGCCCGGCTGGCGCTCGCGCAGGAGCGCCTGCGCGTCGAGCATCGCCGCCAGAGCCGGGCCGAGGCGCTCGAAGGCCTGAGGGAGGCGCTTGGCCTCGAGGCGCAGCCCGTGCGCATCGAGTGCTTCGACATATCCAACCTCGGGGGCACCCACACGGTGGCCTCGATGGTGGTCTTCGAGGGCGGGGCGCCGAAGAAGTCCGACTACCGCCGCTTCGCGATCCGCACCGTGGCCGGCTCCGACGACTACGCCGCCATGGCCGAGGTTCTCGGCCGCCGCCACGCCGCGTTCGAGCGCCAGACGGACATCTCGCCGCACGACTCCGAGTACGACGCCAGCTTCGCCACGCTGCCCAGCCTGGTGGTGATCGACGGTGGCAAGGGACAGCTGGGCGCCTCGCTCGCCCCGCTGCGCGGCTTTCGCGAGCGTGGCGTGGCGGTCATCTCCCTGGCGAAGCGGCTCGAGGAGGTGTTCCTACCCGGGCGCTCCGCCCCGCTCGTGCTCGCGCACGACACGCCTGCGCTGCAGCTTCTGCAGAGGGTTCGGGACGAGGCCCACCGCTTCGCCATCACGCATCATCGCGGCCGCCGCGACCGGGCGATGACCAGGTCCGTCCTCGACGACCTGACCGGCGTGGGTCCGGCGCGCAAGCGCGCGCTGCTCGCACATTTCGGCTCGCCGGACGCCGTGCTCGCCGCCTCGCGCGAGGAGCTGCAGGCCGTGCCCGGGCTGCCCGCAAAGGTGGCGCGCGAGGTCCACGCTCAGCTGCACCGTGCCGGATGAGTCCCGCCGGGTCGCCCGAACCGGCGCGCGGCGTCCGCCACAACCGCCAGAATCCTGGCGTCATGGCGGCCTCGCGACCTGCTCCCTCCAGCTCGCCGACGCCCAAGCCGCGGGGCTCGAAGGCGAGACGGGGGGGAGGCGCGGCCGCAGCCGCCGCCCAGCCCGATTCAGCTCCCGCGCGCCGCAAGCGCGACGCCGGCGGCTCGCCCGGCGGGGCGCGCTCCCGGCTCGAGGATCTCGTGATCATCACCGGCTTCTCCGGGGCCGGCAAGTCCACTGTCATGAACGTGTTCGAGGACGCCGGGTACTTCTGCGTCGACAACCTGCCCCCGGAGATGATCCGCTCGCTGGTCGACCTCTTCATGCACAAGGGCTCCAAGGTGGAACGCGCCGCCGTCGTCTCCGATGTTCGCGGTGGCGTCTACTTCGAGGCCCTGCGCGCCGTGGTGGACGATCTGGAGTCGCTCGGCATCTCGCACAGGGTGGTGTTCCTCGAGGCCTCCGAGCAGACGCTCGTGACGCGCTACAAGGAGACCCGTCGCCGCCATCCGCTTGCCCCGGACGGGAGCGTGGCCACCGGCGTCACCGCCGAGCGCGAGATGCTCGACCGGCTCCGCGATCGCGCCGACATGGTGATCGACACCACCGGGCTCTCCGCCGCCGCGCTGCGCGCGCGGATCGCCCGCGAGCTCCTTCCCCGGCAGCCGAGCGGCCGCCTCGCAGTCACCTTCATGAGCTTCGGCTACAAGCACGGTCCGCCGCACGACGAGGACCTGGCCTTCGACGTCCGCTTCCTGCCGAACCCACACTACGTGCCCGAGCTGCGCGATCTCACGGGAACCGACCCGCGCGTCGTCGACTACATCGCCGGCGACGGCCGCCTGGAGGAGCTCTATACACGCCTCAACGCGCTTCTGGACTTTCTGCTCGAGCAGTACCTCGGGGAGGGCAAGTCGCACCTCGTCATCGCGATCGGATGCACCGGCGGCAGGCACCGCTCGGTGGCCGTGGCCGAGCATCTCGCCCAGCGCTATCGGGGGCGCGAGGGGCTGAGCGTGGCGGTGGCGCACCGCGACGCCGGCAAGCCGCAGCGGGACTCCTAGGGCCGGCGAGCCTCCGGCGCGGCGAAGGCACTGGTACCCTTCCCGGCGCCCCGCCCGGGAGCGTGAGCGCCCCGCTCCGGGCATCTGGCCAAGTTCATCCACACACTCCCGGACGTGCCGGCCCTGCATCCGGCTGACGGGCGTCCGGCATCGCGAGCAGGAGACGAGAGCATTGCCCATACGCGTGGGAATCAACGGATTCGGCAGGATCGGCAGGAACATGTACCGCGCCGCCTGCGAGCGCGCCGACGCGGGTGAGATCGAATGGGTGGCGGTCAACGACGTGGCCGACACCCGCACCCTCGCCCACCTGCTGAAGTACGACTCCATCCTCGGGCCGTTCCGCGGCGAGGTGCAGTTGCGAGACGGGGCCATCGAGGTCGACGGGCGCGAGCTGAGGGTGCTCGCCGAGCGCGACCCGGCGGCGCTTCCCTGGGGTGAGCTCGGGGTGGACGTCGTGGTCGAGTCCACCGGGCTCTTCACCGACCGCCCCTCCGCCGCCAAGCACCTCGAGGCCGGCGCCAAGAAGGTGATCATCTCGGCTCCCGCCACCGACCCCGACGTCACGGTGGTGCTCGGCGTTAACTTCGACAGCGCGTATGACCGCGCCACCCAGGACGTGATCTCGAACGCCTCGTGCACCACCAACTGCCTGGCCCCGGTCGCCCGCGTGCTGGTCGACACGGTTGGCGTCAAGCACGGTCTGATGACCACCATCCACGCCTACACCGCCGACCAGCGCCTGCAGGACATGCCCCACAAGGACCTGCGCCGCGCCCGTGCCGCCGCTGTCAACCTGATCCCGGCCTCCACCGGGGCGGCGAAGGCGATCGGCCTGGTCGTCCCGGAGCTCGCCGGCAAGCTCCATGGCTTCGCCGTGCGCGCTCCTGTGCCGACCGGATCCGTTGTGGATCTGACCGTGGAGTGCGAGCGCCCCACCACCGCCGAGGAGGTCAACGAGGCGCTGCGCGCCGCCGCCGAGAGCGGCCCGATGCGCGGTATCCTCGAGTACACGGAGGAGGAGATCGTCTCCAGCGACATCGTGCGCTCGGCGTTCTCCTCGATCGTCGATGCGAAGCTCACGAGCGTTATGGATGGCACCATGGTGAAGGTGGTGGCCTGGTACGACAACGAGTGGGGCTACTCGAACCGGCTCGTCGATCTGGTGCAAAGGGTCTTGTGAGCGACCCCAGCGGCTCCTCCGCCGAAGCGCAACCCGGCTCACCGCCGTGCCAGCCCCGGCGCCGGCGCGGGTCCTGGGCCCCCGCAGGCAGGTCCGCCGAGCGGCGGCGCCCGTGTCGCCGGGCCATCCGTCCATGGCGATCCCGAGTGTCCCGGCGCAGGCGCCCATGAGGGGCATAGAGGACCTCGACGTCGCCGGTAAGCGCGTGCTGGTGCGGGTGGACTTCAACGTCCCCCTCGAGGACGGCGTGGTGGCCGACGACGCGCGCATCCGCGCGGCGCTGCCGACGATCGAGGAGCTGCGCCGGCGTGGCGCGCGTCTCGTCCTGGTCTCGCACCTTGGAAGGCCCAAGGGTCATCCCGACCCCGCCCTCTCGCTCGCACCGGCCGTGGACCGGCTGCGTGAGCTGATCGGCGGCGCGGTGACCCTCGCGCCGGAGGTGGTCGGCGAGGAGGCGCGCCGGCTCGCCGACTCGCTGCGCGACGGCGAGGTCCTGGTGCTCGAGAACGTCCGCTTCCTGCCCGGCGAGACGGAGAACGACCCCGAGCTGGCCCGCGAGCTGGCCGAGCTGGCTGACCTCTACGTGAACGACGCATTCGGCGTGGCCCATCGCGCGCACGCCTCCACCGAGGGAGTGGCGCACCTCCTGCCCTCCGCCGCCGGGCGGCTGCTCGAAAAGGAGGTGGGGACGCTCACCGAGCTCCTGGAGGCGCCGGCACGGCCGCTCGTGGCCATCATCGGCGGTGCCAAGGTCCGCGACAAGATAGGCGTCCTCGACCGCTTCATGGAGATCGCCGACACGCTTCTGATCGGCGGGGCGATGTGCTTCGCGTTCCTCTCGGCCTCCGGTCACGAGGTGGGCGACTCGCTCTGCAACCCCGAGGACGTCGAGCACGCCCGGCGCCTGCTCGCGCCCGGCCCGGATGCTCCGCGGGGCGAGCCCGGAGCCGTCGCCACGAACGGCACGTCCAACGGCGTTCATCCCGTGGCCTCAGGGGCCGCGCCCCGCCGCGCCCGTCTCGTGCTGCCCAGCGACCTGGTGATCGCCGACGAGCTCTCCGCCGCCGCCCAGCACCGCGTCCTCGACGGCGTGGACGTCCCCGACGGCTGGCTCGGCGTGGACATAGGGCCGGCCACCGCCGCTCGCTATGCCGAGGTCATCGCCGCCGCCGGGACGATCTTCTGGAACGGCCCCATGGGAGCCTTCGAGCTCGAGCCTTTCGCCGACGGCACGCGCAGGGTGGCCGAGGCCGTGGCCGGCGCCGCCGGGAGAACGGTGGTGGGGGGCGGGGACTCCGGCGCCGCCCTGCGTCAATTCGGCCTGGACGGCGCCGTCGACTACATCTCGACCGGGGGCGGGGCGGCACTCGAGCTGCTCGAGGGAAGGAAGCTGCCAGGGGTACAGGCCCTCGCCGGTACCGGTGCGGCTCAGGCCCGGTGAGCTCCCCCCGTGTCCCGCTGATCGCGGGCAACTGGAAGATGTACAAGACCAGGGCCGAGGCCCAGAGCTTCATCGAGGAGCTGCGGACGCACCTGGCCGGCCAGCCCGAGCCCGTCTCGGCGGGCGGGGCCGAGGTGGGGGTCTGCGCGCCGTTCACCGCGCTTGCCACGACCGTCGAGGCCGCCGCCGGGTCCGCGATCAGGGTGTTCGCGCAGAACATGCACCAGGAGGACCAGGGGGCCTTCACCGGCGAGGTGTCGGCGGCGATGCTCCGCGACGTCGGCGCCCACGGAGCCGTGCTGGGCCACTCCGAGCGCCGGGCGCTGTTCGGCGAGACCGATCGCGCGCTCGCGCTCAAGGTGCCCGCGGCGCTGCGCGCCGGGCTGGCACCGATCCTCTGCGTGGGCGAGACCGAGGAGCAGCGCACGGCCGGCGAGACCGAGCGCACCCTCCGCCACCAGGTCACCGAGGACCTCGCCGCCGTGGGCGACGCCGAGCTCGCGGACGTGGTGGTCGCCTACGAGCCCATCTGGGCGATCGGAACCGGAAAGGTGGCCACCGCCGAGCAGGCGCAGGAGGCGAGCTCCTTCATCCGCGCGCTGATCGCCGCACGCGACGAGGAGGCGGCCCGCCGGACGCGCATCATCTACGGCGGATCCGTCAAGCCGGAGAACGCCGCCGAGCTGCTCGCCCTGCCCGACGTCGACGGGGCACTCGTCGGCGGAGCCTCGCTCGAGGCGCCTTCGTTCGCCGCGATAGTCGGCGCAGCGTCCGCCTGAGCAGGGCCGCCCGGCCGCTTCCCGCGAAGGCCCGGGCACCGGGCGCGGGGGCTCTCCGCCCACCGAATCGCCCGGTTGCATGCCGCGGAGCGTGGCCAGCCTCCTGCTATGTTCAATCAGCAGGTTCTACCCGTCCGGATTGTCATGTCCATCGCGACCGCCATACGGAGCGCTCAAGTCGAGCAGGGCCTTAGCGACGGGGAGATGGATGCCTGGCGCGGGCTTCTGAGGGCTCATTCCTCCGTCGCCAAGCAGCTGGAGTCGGCGCTGGAAGGCGCCCACAGCCTGCCTCTGCGGGCCTACGAGGTGCTCCACTACCTCGAGGAAATGCCAGGCGGGCGGATGCGCATGTCCGACCTTGCCGAAGAGGCGCAGCTGTCGCGCAGCGGCCTCACGAGGCTGGTGGACCGACTCGAACGCGACGGGCTGCTCACGCGCTGCTCCTGCGAACACGACGCCCGCGGGGCCTACGCCTGCCTGACCGAGGTCGGTGCCGCCAGGCTGCGGGAAGCGCGCGGTACGCACCTGACGGTCGTGCGCGAGCAGTTCCTCTCCCGCTTCTCCGAGCGTGAGCTTCACACGCTCGCCGAGATGTGGAATCGGATCGCCCCCTGCGCCGACGGCAACTGCCGGGCCTGAGCGCCCGACGCCAGCGCCGCTGCGCCGGTCCCGTCGGGGCGCCGAGCCGCGCCTCTACGATGCACCGGTGACACCATTCGCGATCGAGGCCCGCGATGGCCCCAGCGCGGCGCGCGCCGGACTGCTGCAGACCCCGCACGGCGCCGTCCGGACGCCGGCCTTCGTGCCTCTGGCGACGAAGGCCACCGTGAGGGGCATGCTGCCGCATGAGGTGGCCTCGCTCGGCTACGAGATGGTGTTGGGCAACACCTTCCATCTCATGATCAACCCGGGCGCGGAGCTGATCGCCTCACTTGGTGGACTCCATCGCTTCATGGGATGGGAGGGGCCGATCATCACCGACTCCGGTGGCTTTCAGGTGTTCTCGATGGGTCACGGCCGCGTGGCCGAGGAGATCAAGGGCTCGCGCGGCTCGGCCCCGCCGGCGCCGGGAGCGGGACTCGACGAGGGGGCGGTCCTGTCCATCGAGGAGCACGGGGTGCGCTTTCGGTCGTACTTCGACGGGCGTGAGCTCCTGCTGACGCCGGAGCGCTCGATGGGCGTGCAGGCGGCGCTCGGCTCGGACATCGCGCTGGCCTTCGACGAGTGCACCCCCTTCCGTGTCGAGCGCCGCTACACCGAGCGCTCCACCGAGCGCACGCACCGCTGGCTGCGGCGCTGCCTGGACTGGCACGGCGAGCACGGTCCGCCCGGGCAGATCGTCTACGGGATAGTCCAGGGCGGGGTGTTCGAGGACCTGCGCCGCGCCTCGGCGCGCGAGGTGGCCGCGAGCGGCTGCCAGGGCATCGCCATCGGCGGCTCGCTCGGCGAGACCAAGCCGCAGATGTACGAGGTGGTCGGCTACGCGATCGAGGAGCTCGAAGGCGATCACGAGGAGCGTCCCCGCCACCTGCTCGGCATCGGCGAGATCGACGATCTGATCAGCGGCGTGGAGCTCGGGATCGACACCTTCGACTGCGCGATGCCCACGCGCCTCGCCCGGCACGGAAGCGCGCTGGTGAGCGATCCCGAGGAGGGGCACTGGCGCATCGACCTCACGCGCGGGCGTTGGCGCGAGGACGAGCGCATCCTCCAGAGTGGGTGTCTCTGCCCGGCCTGCTCGGGTGGCTTCTCACGCGCCTACCTGAGCTACCTGGCCCGCTCGCGCGAGCTGACCGGGGCGCGCCTGCTGTGCGCGCACAACCTGGCGTTCCTGGCCCGCCTGATGCAGGACCTGCGCGCCGCCATCGGGGAGGATCGGCTCGCCGAGGTCAGCTCACGGTGGCGGGCCGGCGCCGGCTTCGAGGGGGACGCCGCCACGATCGCCTGACCACGCCGCGCGCCACGAGCCTCGGCCGCCCACCTACTTGGTGTTTTCGGAGACCAGTTCCGAGAGCGCGTTGGCGGCTTCGCCCACATCCTGCTGCATGACGTTCCGCAGCTTGACCGTGGTGGTCGACGGCGAGGTTGCGATCACCACGGCCGCGATCGCGGCCGCCACCAGGGCAACCGCCAGCGCGACGCGGAGGGTCCGACGTCCCCGGCCGCGACGGCGAGCCGGCGCCGCGGCGGGCTGGGCCCGTGCCGCCTCCGGCGCTGGGCCGCGCCGCGGCGTCAGCGCCTGGACGGGGCGGCTGTGCGGTACCTCGGCGGCCGGTGGGGCGAGCAGGCTCGTGGCCTGCGTCTCTTCGGACAGGCCCGGCGACGCCCCCTGGGCCGCCTGTGCGCCGCCGGCCAGGCGGGCGTTCACTGCATAGCCCTGGGCGCCGTCCTTGACCGCCTGTGCCATCTCGCTCGCGTCGGCATACCGTTCAGCCGGCTCGAGCGCCAGCGCGATGGCCACGGCGTCCGCCAGCTCCGGCGTGACCGCCGCCACGAGAGCGTCCAGCCGCAACGGCTGCTCCTGCTGCTGCTTGAGGACGAGCTCCGTGAGCGAGGCCGCCTCGTAGGGGAGCCTGCCCGAGATGATCTGGTAGGCCACCACGCCAAGGGCGTAGATGTCCGCCGCCGGACCAGCCTCCTCGCCGCGCGCCTGCTCCGGGGCGAGGTAGGCCGCCGTGCCGAGCACCGAGCCCACCTGGGTGATGCTCGACTGCTCCGTGGCCTTTGCGATCCCGAAGTCGGCCAGCTTGACCTGGCCCTCTCCGGAGCGCAGCAGGTTGCCCGGCTTCACGTCGCGGTGGACCACGCCATGGCGGTGCGCGTAGTGCAGGCCGGCGCAGGCCTGTTCGATGATCGACACCCCCTCCGGAACCTCGACCCAGCCCTGGTCGCGCAGGATCTCTGCGCAGGAGAAGCCCTCGATGTACTCCATCACGATGAAGTGCTGGCCCGTGCCCTCGTCCAGGCCGGAGTCGAAGATCTGGACGATGTTGGGGTGGATCAGCCGCGCCGCCGCCTGTGCCTCCCGCTGGAAGCGCGACACGAACGCCGGGTCGTCGGCCAGGTGCTCGGCGAGGAGCTTCACGGCCACGTGTCGCTCGAGTCGCATGTCGAGCGCCAGGTGCACCGTGGACATGCCACCCGAGCCGAGGCGGCGCTCGAGCTTGTAGCGACCGGCGATCGCCGTCTGCTCGAGTGCGCTCACCTGCCGCCACCCCCGCCGGCTCCGCCGGTTTCCGGTTCCGGCCCTTCCGCGCCGCCTTCGCCGCTTTCTTCCTGTGGGGCCGCGGCGCCGCCGTTGTTGGATTCCGACGGCGTGGTGGTGGTGGCGGGCGGCGTGATCACGGGACTGGCGGTCGAGCTGGTCGTGGTGATCACGACGACCGGCTGGCTGGTGGTCGTCTTGGTGGTCGAGGTCGTGGTGGTCGTCGAGGTGACCTCGGCGCACTTGGCGAGTGCCCGTTCACGAAGGTTGTCGATGCCTTCCTGGAGGCGTTGGTGCAACGCTCGCTTGAGCCCCGTCGGCAGTGCCCCGAAGTCGGTGACGGTCTGCTGGAGGGCCGCTTCGGTCTTGGCGCAGGCGCCATTGCCCGATTCGGCCGCGCGCGCCACCGCCTCGAAGTCCTGCTTCAGCGAGCTGGCGTCAGCGCTCGGGATCAGACCGACCGTGGAGCCGCCGCAACCGGCAACGCCGATCGCCAGCACCACGCCCACGAGCACGAGCAACCCGACGCCTGCCGTCGAGCGCCGCCTGCGCCTGTCCGCCGCCCAGCTCACTGCCCGTACTCCAGGCGCTCGGCGAGCGAGTCCGGCAGGCGAGCCGCGCGGATCGCGGCGGCGGCCCCCGCCACGTCGTACTCGGTGCGCCGGTACTGCACGATCCAATCGTCCAGGTCCAGCAGCATCCATGCCGCGCGCGGGTCGCCGTCGCGCGGCTGGCCGACGCTGCCAGGGTTCAACAGCCACTCGTCGTGGGCTAGGTCGAGCTCGGCGCCGTCCCGGCGCGGCTCACCGGTGGCGAGGTTGCCGTCGCGGCGCGTGAACGAGAGGGCCACGTGCGAGTGGCCGATGAGGCACACCCGCGCCTCCTGCACCGTTATGCACAGCTCCGCGAGCAGTGCCGATAGCACGTACTCCCAGATCGGGTCGCGCGGGCTGGCGTGATACAGACCAACCTCCTCGCCCGCCTTCCCCTCGCGCCCTTCTGCGCTCAGGCCCTTGAGGTAAGCACGGTTCTCCGGCTCTAGCACCCCCTGCGTCCACTGCGCCGCCACGCTCGCGCCGCGTGAGAAGTCGGATATCGGGATCTCTTCCACCACGGCCAGATCGTGGTTCCCCGCCAGGCATACCGCGGCGTGCCGGCGCGCCATCTCCACGCAGGCGTTCGGGTCGGCACCGTAGCCGACCAGGTCGCCCAGGCACCAGATCTCCGAGGCCTCGCTGTCCGCCACGGCCTCGAGCACCGCCTCGAATGCCTGCCTGTTGCTGTGTATGTCCGAAATCACCGCCACCTTCACGAGGGGCTCACACGGGCATTGTGACTGGGCCGGTCGCCGGAACCCTGGGCGGGCGTGCCAGCGGCGGCCCTTCCCTCGACCCACGCCGCGCCGACCGGCGGGCACAGGCGGCTCGCCCCGGTCGGGACGTGCAGTCCCCGGCGCCCGGCGAGCAGGAGGCTGCGCGCGGCCCTACTCCTCCGGTGAGTCCTGCGTCGCCGTCTCGGCGCCGCCGTACTCCGGCAGGTTCTTGATGCCCTCCCGGGTGCGCCACTTGGAGTAGTTGTCCTCCATCGCGTCGATGAGCTCGCGGGTGAAGCGGGGGGACAGGCTGATCCGCGATACCACCACCCCCGGGACCTCCTCGGCCTCAACCTCGTGGTCGACGCGCGCA
>Ga0335085_10016735_pt1 | contig 10582 bp, 21 predicted proteins | sample Lox_Sample_45_FD_206712 | JGI IMG/M metagenome (GOLD analysis project Ga0335085, IMG submission 206712) | Soil microbial communities from Loxahatchee National Wildlife Refuge, Florida, United States - Lox_Sample_4.5 | ecosystem: Environmental > Terrestrial > Soil > Wetlands | place: USA...
CGAGCCGCACGCGATCACCGCGATGTTCGTGGCGAAGGCAAAGGGCGCAGGACGATCAATAACGCCCTGGGAAATGAGGAGTGTCATAAAGCCGTAGGACTGCACGATGGCCAGGGGCACGGTGAGCATGCGCGAGTACTGGTTGAACTTCGCCTGACCGCGGGCGCCCTCTTCGTAATACATCTCTTTGAATTTCGGGAAGATGATCGTCAAAAGCTGCATGATGATCGTGGAGGTGATGTAGGGGCCGACACCGAGCATCACGATGGAGAGCGTCGAAAGCCCGCCGCCCGAGAAGAAGTTCAAGAACCCGAAGATCTGGTTCGAATTAAAATAGTTCGCGAGCTTTGCGGCGTCGACGCCCGGGATCGGAATGGCGGCAAGCACGCGGTACGCAACCAAAAGCCCCGCAACGATCAATATCTTTTTGCGGAGGTCCTTAACTTTGAATATCTGAAGGAATCGCTCCATTGGGATATTAGCTCACGCTTCCTCCGGCTTTCTTTATTTTGGCCTTTGCGCTCGCGGAGGCCTTGAGGCCCTTCACGTTCATCGGGAATGCGATCTCGCCCGTGCCCAAAATCTTGACCACGCCGTCGTGGCTCTTGCGGATCAGGCCCGTTGCGCGGAGCACGTCATGGTTCAGTTCGAACGGCGCCTTGCCTGCGGCGAGGTTCTTGAGCGCGGTGGAGAGCTCGCTCAAATTAAGCACAAGTATCACCTCGCTCTTCGGAGCGTTCGCGAAACCGCGCTGTTTTGGAAAACGTAAAATGAGATCGCGTTCTGCCGGGCGAAGGCGGCGGCCGGAACGGGACTTCTGCCCCTTCACGCCACGGCCGGAATAGCTGCCGCGCTTGCCGCTGCGCCCGATGCGCTGGACGCGCTTTTTTGTTTTCGGAAGTTGGTGGAGTTTCATGGTAGTTATGCCTTCAAGCTTTTAAGCGCTTCGATCGTGGCCATGGCGTTCGTCAATTTGTTCGGCGTGCGGCCGAGGATCTTCGACGTTGCATCTTTGATGCCGGCCAACGCGAGCACGGAACGCACGGCGCCGCCCGCGCGGAGCCCATGGCCCACGCTTCCCGGCTTCAAAAGCACTTTCGCCGCGCTGTACTTTGCCATCACGGTGTGGCCGATCGTGCGGTTGTCTTTCAGCGTGAGCGTGATCATGTTCTTGCGGGCATCGGCCTTCGCCTTTGCGATCGCCTGCTGGACGTCGAGCCCTTTCGCGACACCGACGCCGATGCGGCCCTTTTCATCGCCCAACACAAGCGTACAGCGGAAGCGGAAGCGCTTACCGCCGGCCACGACGCGCGTTACGCGCCGCATGTCGAGCACTTTTTCGCGGAACTCTTCTTTGGGGCGGGGTCCGCGGTCCGGCCTCCGGGAATTTCTTTGTGGCATGGGCATGTGAGTAGTTATATCATTAAACCGCCTTTTTTAGCACCTTCGGCGAATTGTTTGACCCGGCCGTGGAAGCGTGCCGAGCCGCGGTCGAAGATCGCTTTTTTGATGCCTTTTACGCCCGCCGCCTTGCCGAGCGTTTCCCCCGCCGCAAACGCTTGCGCACTCTTCGTGCCTTTTGCACCGTTCCGGGTCGAGGTCGAAAGGAGCGTCTTGCCCGCCGCGTCGTCGATCAGTTGCGCGTAGGTATATTGGTTCGTGCGGCGCACCACAAGCCGCGGCGTCGCGGCCGTGCCTTTCAATCCAGCGCTCACGCGATGCGCGCGCCGCATTCTCCGCAAATTTTGTTTCTTTCGTGCTTTCATGTCGATGAAAATTACGCAGCAGCCGTCGCCCCTGCCTTCTTGCCGACCTTACGGATGATGACTTCGCCCTGGTAGCGGATGCCCTTGCCCTTGTACGGCTCCGGCTTCTTCAAAGCCCTGATCGTCGCCGCCGTGCGGCCCACGAGATCTTTATCGATGCTTGAAAGTTTGATCGTGCTTTTTTCCACGACGATGGCGACGCCCGCCGGGATCGGAAGCTTGACGGGTTGGGCGTAGCCCAGGTGAAACACGAGGTCTTTGCCCTCGACGAGCGCGCGATAGCCGACGCCTTCGATCTCGAGCACTTTTGTGAATCCTTCCGTCACGCCCGCGATCGCGTTCCGCGCAAGCGACCATTCGGTGCCCGCGTCGATCCAGAGCTTCTCGCCCTCCATCTTTACGTTCACGGCATCGGCGAGCTTCACATGAAGTTCACCTTTTGGCCCTTTCACGTCCAAAACGCGGCCGTTCTGTTTTACGGTCACGCCCGCGGGAATCATTACCGGTTTTTTAACGAGTTTGCTCATGTGCGTATTACCAAATTTCAAAAAGATATTCCCCGCCGACTTTCTGTTTGCGCGCTTCGCGGTTCGTCATGATGCCTTTTGAAGTCGAGAGCACCGCAAGGCCATGGCCCTGCATGACGTTCTTCAAACTGCGATAGTCCGCGTAAAAGTGGCGGCTCGGTTTGCTTACGATTTTGAAGTCGATCGACGCGCCCTTCTTGCCGCCCAAGCGTACCGCAATGGCCTGCTTGCGGCCGATAGCTTCTTTCTCAACGCTCTTCACAAATCCCCCCGCCTCGAGCGACTTCAAAACCGCAAAATCCATCTTCGAAAACGGCACCGTAATTTTTTCTTTACGGGCGAGCGTCGCGTTTTTAAGTTGTGCGAGGATGTCGTAATACATATATGGTGGTTACCAGCTTGCTTTTTTTACGCCCGGGATTTCCTGGCGCGTCGCCATTTCGCGGAAGCAGATGCGGCAGATGCCAAAATCGCGCATGAACCCGCGCTTGCGGCCGCAACGGAAACAGCGCCGCACGATGCGGGACGAGAATTTCGGTTTCTTTTTTGCTCGCGCAATGACGGATTCTTTTGCCATGTTATTTCTTGGTGGTTTTGGCCGCCTCTTTCTTCATCGGCACGCCGAACGCGTGGAAGGCCGCGACCGACGCTTTGTGGTTGCGGACCTTAGGAACGACCGTGATGCCCATCGAAAACGTGACGGGCGAGTGTTCCGGCGAGATCTCGGGGAACACGAACTGTTCCCGAATGCCGAGATTCAAGACGCCATTCTGGTCAATATTCGTAAGTTCGAGGCCATTGAAGTCCCGTACGCGGGGCAACACTATTGTAATCAATCGCTCGAAAAAATCAACCATTTTCTCGCGGCGGAGCGTGATGCGGAGCCCCACGATTTGGTTCTCGCGGATCTTGAAACCGGCGATGGATTTCTTTGCGCGGCGGATCTCGGCCTTCTGGCCCGTCACGTCGGCAAGGTCTTTCATCACCTGGACGAGCGCCTTCTCTTCGAAATTCGGCGTCTGGCTCAAGCGCCCCACGCCCGCATCGATCACGATCTTTTCGAGATACGCGCGGATCTCCTTACGCATATGCAATTGTGGCGATTTCTTCGGTTCCATGGTCATTAGGTGTTGGCGTGGCATTTTTTGCAGTAACGGACCTTTCGCGGGCCGTCCATGCGGAAACCCACGCGCGTCGGATTCTTGCAGTTCGAACAGATGAGCATCACCTTCGAGGCGGGCATGGGACGCGGCACGAGCACCGTCTCCCCTTTCTGCCCCTGCGCCTTCGGCCGCGAACGCTTTTTGAAGATGTTCAAATTCTCCACCGTGACGCGGTTATCCTCCGGCGAAACATTCAGCACCTTCCCGGTTTTCCCGCGGTCCTTGCCCGACATTATTTTAACGTTGTCTCCTTTTTTGATGTTCATAGGCGTGTTATACGATTTCTTCGGCCATCGTCATCAACTTTTCATACCCGCGCTCTTTTAATTCGCGGGGCAAGGGGCCGAAGATGCGGGTCGCGACCGGTTCCATTTTAGCGTCGATCAGAACCACCGCGTTCTCATCGAAGCGCACGTACGAACCGTCATTGCGGCGGATCGCGTTCTTCGTGCGGACCACGAGCACCTTCACGACGTCTTTCTTTTTGACGCTCTTGCGCGGCTCGGCCGTCTGCACGGACGCCACGATCACATCGCCCACGTTCGCATAGCGGTGGCGCGTGCCGCCCAAGATGCGGAAACACCGCACGATCTTGGCGCCGCTGTTGTCTGCTACTTTAATGACGGAACGTTCTTGTATCATGGGAAAATGTTATTTGGTGACGCGGCCGACGATCGTCCAGCGTTTTTCGCGCGAGAGCGGACGGGTTTCCTCGATGACCACCTTGTCCCCCGTTTTGTATTCGTTCTTCTCGTCGTGCGCCTTGAACTTCATCGTCACCGTGTAGTACTTCAAGTACTTCGGGTGCTTTTTGAGGCGCGATACCGCAACGACGCGCGTCTTCTGCATCTTGTCGGATACGACGACGCCCTCGATCTTCCGGTGCTTTAATTCTTTATTTTGCTTGTTCATTGTTTTGATGCATAAAGGTTTTCATGCGCGCGATCTTTTTCTTCGCCTCGTGGATCTGCGTGATATCCTTCACTTTTCCCGCCGCGAGGTCGAAGCGCAAGGCGCGAAGCTTTTCTTCAGTGTCTTTGATCATGGCCTCGTGCTGGGCCGCCGTGTGATGCTTCAATTCCTGGATTTCTTTCTTTTTCATGGTCGTAATTATTTGGCGATAAAGCGGGCTTTTACGGGAAGCTTGAACGACGCAAGCCGGAGCGCTTCTTTTGCGGTCGGAAGGTCAACGCCGTCGATCTCGAACAAAACGCGGCCCGGGCGCACCACGAACACGTAGTGGTCAACAGAACCCTTTCCTCCACCGAGCGTCTTTTCGGGCGCCTGGAGCGTGATCGGCTTGTCGGGAAACACGCGGATCCACAACCGTCCTTCGCGCTTCAAATAGTTCGTGATCGTTTTGCGCGCCGCCTCGATCTGCCGCGAGGTAAGCCACGCCGCGCCCATGGACTTCAAGCCGTACTGGCCGTACGAAAGCGTGAGGCCGCGCGTTTCCACCATGCGTTCTTTGGAACGCCCTTTCTGCCACTTGCGATGTTTTACTTTTTTGGGGATAAGCATGGCGGTGGATTATCTCATCGGCCGTCCGGGCTCGCGGCCACGGGTGCGGTCGTCTTCTTCGCGCGACTTTTGGGCCGGGGTCTTCGTATCAAAAATCTCTCCTTTATAGATCCAGACGCCCACGCCGATCGTGCCGTAGGTGGTCTTTGCCGTCGCGTGGCCGTAGTCGATGTCCGCGCGCAAGGTCTGGAGCGGCAAGGAACCGCGCGAAAGGTGTTCGCGGCGGGCGATTTCGTTTCCGTCGAGGCGGCCCGACAAGAAGATCTTCGCGCCCTTCACGTCTTTGCTCTGCATCAATCCTTCCAAATATTTCTTCATGGTGCGGCGGAACGGCATGCGCTTTTCCAAGTCCCATGCGATCTGCTGGGCCGTGTAGATGGCCGAAACCTCCGAGCGTTTCAATTCCTCGATGTTCACGCTCATCGAAACGGGCGCCGTCGTCTTGCGCACTTTGCGGAGCGCATCCGCGATGGCTTTGTTCAAATCCTCAACGCCTTTGCCGCCGCGGCCGATCACGAGCCCCGGGCGCGCCGCTTTAATATAGATGCGGAGGTTTCCCTGCGTGCGCTCGATCTCGATCGCCGCGATGCCGGCCAAGCCGATCTTCGCGTTGATGACTTTGCGGATCGCTTCGTCTTCCTCGAGGAGTTTTGCGTAACCGCCTTTAATGAACCAGCGGACGGGCCAGCCCTTGGTGACGCCTAAACGGAATGAAGTTGGATGGATCTTTTGTCCCATAGGTTTCTTGGTGGGTTATTTGGATGCGCGTGATTTAGGACTGAACATTCGCTTGAAGAATCCCTGTTTGCGGTTGCGGTCCACGTGCTCTTCCGGCTCGGGCGCCTTTTCGCGCTTTTCTTTCTTCGGCTTCTCTTCGTCGCGCGGGGTCTTCACTTTCTTCGGCACAACGATGGAATATTTGCTCTTCAAATTCTCGTTCACGCCGAGGATAAGCGTGACGTTGCTCATCTTCTTTTGGATGGGCGACGCGGAACCACGGGCGCGCGGCAACATACGCTTCAACATCGGGCCGCCGTCCACGCGGATCGTCTGTACAAAAAGGTGCTCGACGTTCTCGTGCTTGTTGTTTTTAGCATTCGCCACTGCGGAACGCAAGAGTTTCAAAAGCGCCTTTGCCGGGCGGCGGGACTGCACCATGAGCTGGGCCTCGGCGTCGTTCACCGAAAGGCCCTTCACGAGATCGCCAACGCTCCGCACTTTGCGCGGCGCGATCCTCAAGTAGCTAAGTTTTGCGGTGTACTGTTGCATGGTCGATGATTATTTCTTTGCCGGTTCCGCTTTTGCGGCGGCGGCCTGCGCCTTGCCCGCTTCCGCGGTCTTGATTTCGAGGTCTTTCTGGATCTTGCCGCCATGCTTTATGAACTTCTTGGTCGGCGAAAATTCGCCAAGCCGGTGGCCCACCATTTCTTCCGAAACGCGCACTTCCACGAACGAACGGCCGTTGTGCACCGCGAACAGATGTCCCACCATTTCGGGCGCGATCTCGGACGCGCGCGACCAGGTCTTGATCGCAACGCCACTCCCCGCTTTCGCGGCGGATACTTTCTTCAATAATTTTGGATCGACGAACGGACCCTTTTTCAGTGATCGTGACATAGGATTTTTTATTTAGGACGGCGTTGCAAAATAAATTGGTTGGAACGCGCTTTGCGGTTGCGGGTTTTGTGGCCGCCGGTGACCTTGCCCCACTTCGTTTTCGGCTTGCGGGTACCGCGCGGCTGGCTGCCTTCACCGCCGCCGTACGGGTGGTCAACCGGGTTCATGGCCTTACCGCGCACCGTGGGACGCACGCCCATCCAGCGCGAGCGGCCGGCCTTGCCGATCGAAACCAAGTTCCATTCCGCGTTTGAAACCTGCCCGAGCGACGCAAACCCTTCCGAGCTCACGCGGCGCACTTCGCCGGAGCCGAGCTTCACGTCGGTATAGCCGCCGTCGTTCGCCAAAAGTTCCGCGTAGGAACCGGCCGAACGCGCAAGTTGGCCGCCCGCGCCCGGGTTCATTTCGATGTTGTGGATCTGGTACCCGACCGGGATGTTCTTGAGCTTCATGCGGTTGCCGGTCTTCAAAGGCACCGTGTCCGCGGTCAAAAGTTCCGTGCCCACCTTCAAGCCCTCCGGTGCCAATATATAAGAGCGGGTGCCGTCGGCATATTTCACGCGCGCGATGAACGCCGTGCGGTACGGATCGTATTCGAGCGTCTCGACGAGCGTCTTTTCCAAGCGGTTCTGCTTGAAGTCGATCATGCGGTACATCTGCTTTACGCCGCCGCCCTGGTGGCGCATCGTGATGCGGCCCTGCGAATTGCGGCCGCCGCGGGACTTCAATTTTTTCAAAAGCGGTTTCCACGGACGGACGCCCGAAAGCCCCTTGTAATCAGGGGTCGTCATCGAGCGGCGCGACGGAGTTGTGGGCTTATAACTCTTCATATTATTGGAGGTCTATTTTTTGCCCTTTCTTTAAGGTGACGATCGCTTTGCGGTATCCGCCAACCGCGCTCGCCGGGCCGCCGCCGAACCGTTTCCGCTTCGCCGGACGATTCACCATATTCACCGCCACCGCATCCACCTTGTAGATCTCTTTCATCGCTTTCTTGATCTCAGGCTTCGAGGCCTTTTCTTTAACAATAAAAACGTACTTGCCCATCGCGGAAAGCGCGCCGGCTTTTTCGGTGATCCACGGTTTCTTGATGATAAAAGATTGCGCCATGGTTATGCTTTATAATGTTTTGCGATCGCGGCGACGGATTCCTTGTCGAGCAATAAATTCTTGTAATTCAAAATATCGTGGACGTTGAGCGATGTCGCCGCAAGCGCCTTCGTCTTCGCCAAGTTGCCCGACGCGCGGAACAAGTTCTTGTTTGCGATGTCGCTCACAAGCAACGCGTCAAAACGCTTGTCGCCTTTCTTTACGCTCAACACGCCGTTCAAAACGGACGCCAGAACCTTCGTTTTCGGCGCTTCAATCGTAAGCGCGTCGAACACTTTGAGCTCGCCGTCTTTGGCTTTTCGTGAAAGTACCGAAAAGAGCGCCGTGCGCTTCATCTTCTTGTTCACTTTCTGCGAGTAGTCGCGCTCGTTGCGCGGTCCGTGCGCCTTACCGCCGCCCACCCACAAGGGAGATCGCGTCGAACCGTGCCGCGCGCGGCCGGTTCCCTTCTGCGCCCATGGCTTCTTACCGCCGCCGCGCACTTCGCCGCGGCCCTTTGTGTGCGCCCACGGGCTCCGCGCGTTCGCGAGCTGGGCTTCGAGCACCTGCTTCACCAACGCCGGATTCCATTTAACGCCAAAAACCTCGGCCGGAAGTTCGAGGGTTCCTACTTTTTCATTCTTCAAATTGTAGACGTCGGCGTTCATGTTATTTTCTGATCTCTAACAAGCCGCCGCGCGCGCCCGGCACCGCGCCGCGCAAATATAATGTGTTGTTCTCTTTGTCGATCTGCGCCACGACGAGGTTCTTGATCGTCACTCGGTAGTCACCCATGTGGCCTGCCATGCGACGACCGGGAACAACGCGCTGGAATGCGGTGGAGCCGATCGAGCCCGGCGCGCGGTGGCGATTCTTCTGGCCGTGGGTCGCGGGACCGCCGCCAAAGTTGTGCCGCTTCACCGTTCCCTGGAATCCGCGGCCCTTCATCGTGCCGCTCACCCGCACCTTGTCGCCTTCTTTAAAGTTCTCCACCGTCACTTCCGCGTCTTTCGGAAATTTTTCCATTTCGATCTTGTACGCCGCGCGATTGCGGAACTCTACCTTCTTTTTTCCCATCGAAACCTGGACGGCCTCGTAGCCATCCTTATCGTTCGTCTTGACCTGCGACACTTTGTTCGGCGCAGCCAAAACGAGCGTCACGGGAACCACTTTCCCATCTTTCCAAATCTGGGTCATTTTGCCCTTTTTACCGAGAATGAATGACATTGCCTTGAATAATGTCTTTTGCGCCGCGCGGACGCGCGGCAATAAAAAATCCGGTCATTCGCCGGAAGTTTTGCACAACCAACCACCTGACCCCCTCTTAAGTGGGATCTTTACTTAGATAAAACGAATTTCGTCTCTCCAAGCCGGTTGAAATTGGCATAAAACTTCCGAGGAAACCTTGGTTCAGAGTATAGCAGAACGGGGAATTATGTCAATTGGCCGGGAGCATCTGCTGCCGGAAGGTCAGAAACTCCTCCCGATCAAGCTTTTGATCGAGCTTTTGCACGATAAATTCAATGCCGTCATCAAGCTTTTTCTCTAGACTATCCATCCTCCTTTCAATCCCCTCTATTCTATTATCCAATTCGTTAAACCGCTTTTCGTGGGCCAAATGAACCTCGTAGAGCATGCCGAACTTGCCGTCGAGACGTTCCAAAAGCATGCCGATCTTACGGATCTCCCCTTCGAGCCCTTTAACTCTCGCGTCCAAACTTTTGAGCGTAATTTTCTTTTCCGCCATCACTTAATGGTAGAAAAAATCGCGCAAATGTCAAAAGTTTTTTAATAATTTTTTAATCTTTTCTGCTTCAATCGTGTAGGCGCGAACGAACGAATCGTCCACGTGTGCATAAAGAATGCCCCTCCCCTTTCCTTGTTCGATAAACTGGCTTGCAAACGTTATGGTCTTTGCTTCGCTGTCACGAATAAACGATCGGGGAGAAACCCAATCGATTCTCCCGTTCTCGTAGTCGTATATAAAGAGGCCGATCGAGAATATTCTATACTTGATTTTCTCGCCCACTTTTTGATTTGCTTCACGCCCGTTCATAAACCCCAGAAGTTTTCCCTTTCCCACATCCAGAAACTTTTTTGTGGTGAGAGGCCCTGGCGATGCGTGTCCACCAATCCACGGAATATTCATCGCTTTCGGATGAAAAACTGTTTCGCCAAATTTCCATGGCTTACCCATATCTTCTGCGATGGCGACACGGACAGTGGAATAGTGGGTCTCATTATCAGTACTACTTGATTCCACAAGATTATATCTGAAGCCTTGCTTATTGAGTGGCGCGATCGAAACTTCCTTTGCTCCGCTACGGTCGCTTCCAACCGGGCCAAGCACCGGCAAAGTCATTGTGAGAGATTCGAGATCTCGACCAACTGCATGTCCAAGCATAATCTTCGTCCAATGTTCGTCGTGTTCGTCGATCATTCTAAACGGGATGGTAAAATAAAGATGCTTCTCTTTGGTCTTCTCATCAATCCATATATCTGGATCTTCGAAGCCGATAAAATCAGCGCCAGGGGGTGTTATTTGCTTAAGGATCTCTTCTTCATTCTTCATCCCCAATCGGCCCCCAATCGAATATTGCTCAAAAGAATCGCCTTTCACAAAGCACAGCTCACTCCGATCCACGTTCCCTCTAATACCGATCGTTCCACTACGGCTCGTAATGCAACGAATGACTCCTCTTTTATATTGAGCCGAGGGATCGAGCGTGATGGCCATGGCATACTTAAAACGCGCATCAATCTCAACAACCCGCCCAGGGTGCTCGAAATAATTCTTCATGCTAACCTTTCCTTTTGATTTATGAGTGCGTGCAGTCCTTCCTTGCCGCCTTGGATAAGCGTGATCTTACGCCAGCGATCATAGAACGGAAACTGGCTC
>Ga0335085_10016736_pt1 | contig 10582 bp, 9 predicted proteins | sample Lox_Sample_45_FD_206712 | JGI IMG/M metagenome (GOLD analysis project Ga0335085, IMG submission 206712) | Soil microbial communities from Loxahatchee National Wildlife Refuge, Florida, United States - Lox_Sample_4.5 | ecosystem: Environmental > Terrestrial > Soil > Wetlands | place: USA: Florida...
CACGCCGCGGCGGATTTTCGGATGGCGGTCCTCATGCTCCTTGCCGGTACCGCCCAGCGTCACGTCGTGCAGGATGGAGACGTCGTCCTCGATCACCGCGGTCTCGCCGACTACTAGGCCGGTGGCGTGATCAAGGAAAATGCCGCGGCCGATGCGCGCCGCCGGGTTGATGTCGCACTGGAACACCGCGGAGGAACGGCTCTGCAGATAGAGCGCGAAATCCTTGCGGCCCTTGCGGTTGAGCCAATGCGCCAGGCGATGCGTCTGGATGGCGTGGAAGCCTTTGTAATAAAGCACCGGCTCGATGAAACGGCTGGTCGCCGGGTCCCGGTCGACGATGGCGCAGATGTCGGCGCGGAAGATTTCGCCGAGCACCGGTTCGTCCTCGATCGCGTCGCCATAGGCCTGGCGGATCAAATCGCCGGAAATGTCGGAATTGCCGAGCCGCTCGCTGACGCGATGGGCGACGGCCGCCTCCAACGAATCGTGGTGCAGGATGTTCTCGTAGATGAAGGTCGCAAGCTCCGGTTCGCGGCGCGCGACCTCTTCCGCCTCGCTCCGGATGCGCGCCCAGACCGGATCGACTTTGTCGAGGCCCTTGGCAGGCCGGGTCTGATATTGAGCCATGATCTGGTTCTCCAGCGCCTCTCGAACCCCTCAGATAGCTCTTGTAGCACAATTTGCGAGCCGTCAGGAGGTCCGCCGACTGGCTCGGACGCAAGGCTCATGGGCGGTGGTTAAGAAAATCGAGCGCAGCGGCTTTGTAGACTTTGTCGCCGACCGCCAGCATGTGATCCCGGTTCGGGATATCAACGGCCGTGGCGCCAGGGATCAATGCGGCTAATGATTGCGCGCTGCCGGCGACCTCGTCCTTGGTTCCGACCGCAACCAGCGTCGGTACCCGTATGCCGGCCGCCTCCACCCTGCTCAAAGTATCCCGGCGCTGCCGCATGCAGGCGGCGAGCGCGCGTAAATCGGATTTGGTCTGCTCGGCGAAACTGCGGAAGTTGCGCCCGACCGGATGGCCGACATCCGCAAGCGAAGGCGCCTGCAAGGCGGCAACGATCACGTCTGCCAAATCGCCGCGGTGGCCTTCCACCAGATTGATGCCGAGGCCGCCGAGAATTGCCGAGCGCACGCGCTCGCCATAATGCACGGCGAGGAAGGCGGTGATGCGCGCACCCATGGAATAGCCCATGACGTCGGCACGATCGATAGCGAGATGATCGATCAGCGCGCGCACGTCGTCGGCCATCAGCGCCATCCGATAGGCTGCCGGATCGTACAACTTGGTCGAGGCGCCGTGGCCGCGATTGTCGAGCGCGATCGCCCGCCGCCCGGCGCCGGTGAGCGTCTTGACCCAGCCGGGATTGACCCAGTTGATTTCCTTGTTGGAAGCAAACCCGTGCACCAGCACGATCGGCTCGCCTTCACCTTCGTCGAGATAGGCGATCTCGACGCCGTTATGTCGAAAGCTGGGCATGAGGCTAATCGTTGAAGGCAAGGCCGGGCTTGTCCCGGCCATCCCTGTCTTTCCGTTGAGGGCGCAACGCTAGCGGTGGTACCACGGCGCCAGCCAGTGGCGGAAGCGCACCATCAAAGCGCGCACGCCGACCGCGAAGATCGCCAGGCACAGCACGTAGACGAGCGAGCCGTTCTCGTTCAGCTCGTTCGACTTTGTGAACACCGACATGCCCATGCCGTTGACGCTGGCCAGCACCTCGACGGCGATCGCATTGGTAATGCCGCGGGCAAATCCGAGCTCGATGCCGGCGACGATGAACGGTGTTGCCGAGGGCAGCGCGATGCCGAACCAGACGTTGTGCGTGCGCGCGCCGAACATCTTGCCGACATCGAGATAGTCCTTGGAAATCGCGCGCGTGCCGTCGGCGGTGGTGACCGCGACCGGCAGAAATACGGAGATGATGACGATCACCAAGCGCGCCGCCGGCTGGTAGCCGACCCAGAGGATGACGATCGGCACCAGCGCGACCAGCGGCAGCGCATAAAGCGCGCGGATATAGGTCGACAGGAACCAATCGACCTCGCGCACCCGGCCCATGGCAACGCCGACGAGCACGCCCCCGAGCGAGCCGATCAGCACGCCTTCGAGGATCGCGCTCAAGGTGACGAACACATCGTTCCAGAACTCCGCGCTGGTCACCGTTGCCGGGATGGCCGCGATGATGCCGATAGGCGTCGCCACGAAGTCCGGCAAATAGGCGCGCACGTAAATTTCCCAGACCGCGAGCACGGCGAGCCCCGCGACCGCCGGGGCGATGCGCTCGCGCGTCAGCCAGCGCGCGCTCCAAGTCCAGCGCGCGGCCGGCCTTTCTATCCGACTGCTGTATGTCGCCATCGCACCAGATACCGTTCGATGAGTTCGCCGACGCCCACCAGCAGCACCGCGATCGCGCAGATGAACACCGTGACGGCAAGCACCCAGCCGGAGTCGACGATGGTCGTGCCCTGCAGCAGCACCGCCGCCACGCCATCGGGGTTGAGGAAGAATTCGGCGACCAGCGTGCCGACCATCGACAGCGCGATCGACTGCTTGATGCCGGTCATCGCGAAGGGCGTGACGTAGGGGATGATGACGTCGCGCCAAAGCTGGCGCTCGTTGGAGCCGAAAATCGCCGCCACGTCGAGATGCTGGCGCGGGATCGAGCGCGCGCCCTCGGTGACGCCGATCAGGATCGGGAAAATCGAAATGAGCACCGATACGAGAACGCGCGAGCCGAATTCGAAACCGAAGATCACGGAGACGAAGGGCACCAGCGAAATCGTCGGCGTGGCGTACAAAATGTAGATGTAGGGCTCGAGCGCGGCGGCGATCAGCTGGCTGCGCGCGAGCAAGAGCCCGAGCGTCACACCGACGACAATATTGATGACGAGCGTGACGAAATAAAGCTTCGCCGACACGAGAAGCCCCGGCAACAACGGGCCGCTGTGCAGCATGTCCCACAACCGGCCCATGGTGGTGCTGAAGGGGACGAAAAGAACGCCGAAGCTGTGGCCAAGCGCCTGCCACGCGCCGAGCAACAGAAGGATGCTTGACGCATAGCAGGCAAGCCTGATCCACCAGGCATGAACGGCGCGAAAGCGCGCAAGCCGGCTTTCGAAAGACTCTCTTTCAACAGCCGTCATGACCCGCGCGCTCCGGCCCCCGGGGGCTAGTTCATACCGCCCATTTTCTCGACACGCTTCATCGCCTCGTTATAGAGCGACTTGTCGACCAGCTTGTCGTAGCCGGGCTGTGCGTCCTTCTTCAACAGGCCGTCTTTCACCATCTCGCTGACCTGACCCATGATCTGCTTTTCGTTGAGACCGTCGTTGTTCACCCAGTAATTGATGCTCTGGAACGACTTGATGGCGCCTTCGGCGACTTTGACGTCGATCTGGCTCGCCTTGGCGGCGATCTCGGCGAACTTCTGCTGGTCGGCCGGCTTGGTGCTGCTCATGAACTTCTGCGTCATGATCCAGCCTTCGAGGAAGCGAATGACGCCTTCCTTGTCGTCGGCGATCGCTTTCTTCGAGGCCAAGACCGAGCCGTAGTGCAGCCCCGCCTTGATCGAGGCCGGCACCGGGATCAAATGCCACTTCTTGCCGGTCTTGAATTCGATCTGCGCGAGTTCATCGACGTGGAAGACGGAGACATGCACCTGGCCGGCAATACCCGCCTTGACCAGCGGCGCATTGGCGAGATCGATCGGCGTCATATCCTTCAGCGTCAGACCGCAGGATTCGGCCTCGGACTTGAGGAACAGCCAGCGGGCATTGTTGATGCCGTCGGCGGCGACCGTCTGTCCTTTGAGATCCTTGCAGTCTTTCACGTTCGCCAGATCGGAGCCGATGATCCAATCCTGGTTGGGCATGCCGGCGACGATCACGATCGGCGCGCCGGCGCCGATCAGATTGACCGCCACCGGTGTCGCCGTGTAGCCGACCTGCACGTCGCCGGTGACGACCGCTTTCGCGGTGTCGGTGCCGCGCTGGAACCAGCGGAAGTTCATGTCGAGGCCGACTTTCTTCCAAATGCCGAGCGCCTCGCCGACATCGACGAAGGTATTGGAGAAAATCGGCGGACGCCCGATCGCCGACGATGAGAGCTTGATGTCTGCGGCATTCGCATTGGGCATCATAAACGTCAGCGCCGAGAGCGCGAGCGTTGCACTCAACAGCGTCTTCTTCGGCAAATGGCCGATCGCTTTACTCATGGTCTCCTCCCTCTGTTGTTTAATCGCCACGTCTTTCTTGAAGGCTTCTTGTCGAACTCCTAGTGCACGCGTGTACCGTTGCCGGCTTGCTGGTCGAACAGGTCGTGCCAGACCTGTTCGCGCAGCGTGATGAATTCGTGGCTCGACACGACGCTGCGCTCGCGCGGCCGCGGCAGATCGACCTTGCGCACCGCGCGCACATGCGCCGGCCGCCCGGCCAGCACGACGACGCGGTCGCCCATCAATACCGCTTCGTCGATCGCGTGGGTGACGAACATCATCGCGGTCGGCCGCCGGTCCCAGATGCGCAACAACTCAAACTGCAGTTGCTCGCGCGTCTGCGCGTCGATCGCCGAGAACGGCTCGTCCATCAGCAGAAGCTTGGGCTCCATCACCAGCGCGCGCGCAAGTCCGGCGCGCTGCTGCATGCCGCCGGACAACTGATGCGGATATGACGTCTCGAAACCTTTTAGGCCGACGAGGTCGATGGCATCGGCGACCCGCCGCTCGATTTCTTCCTTCGGCGCGTGGCGCAGCTTGAGGCCATAGGCGATGTTGCTCCACAGGTTCTTCCACGGAAACAGACCGAAATGCTGGAACACCATCGACACTATCGGCAGCGGCTTCTCCACCCGCTGGCCGTCGATGCGGATCTCGCCGCGATTGAGCTGGTTGAGCCCGCCGACGCAGCGCAGCAGCGTCGTCTTGCCGCAGCCGGACGGACCGACAATGCTGACGATCTCGGAAGCGCCGACACTCAGGCTGATATCGGCGAGCACGTCGAGCGGCCCGTAGCGAAGGCACGCGCCGTCGATCACCAGCCGTGCCGTTTCGGGATCGCGCATCGATCAATGTCGGGCACCGCGGCCGGTGATATAAGCCGCCGCGGCTCGCCCGCTCCTCCCATTTAACCGGCCCACACGCTCGGTGTTCCGGTCAGCAATGCCCCCACGGCATTTCAATTTTATTTTTGCCGAGCCTATCGGCTCGATTGGGCAAGGGCAATGCTTCGACGGGCGCGGCGCGCACGACATCGAGCGCGGATTTCACATCGCCGAAATCGTCCTGCTGCGCGCCGCGCGCCCGCGGGATTGCGCGCCGGCACGACTTGCCAATCGACGACCCGTTCAAGGCCAGAGACAAATGCTCGGCGCGTGCCTGCTTTTCCTCCTGTCTGCATGTGCGATCAGGCCGACATTTTCGACACGATTTGAATGGAGGCCGTTTTCGGTACGCCAGTGTGCAGGTTGGGGGAATAGCCTCTCCTGGCCGTGACACCGGATCGCCGCCCCGCTATGGTGCGCCGGATTCCAGGCGGTTTCCGAGGTCGAACAATGGCTGAGCACGTCGTCCCGCATTTCCACAACGATCCCGGCGTTCCCACGATCGAGATCGGCGCCAAGGAATTCATGTGCGTCGGCGCGACGCCGCCATACGATCATCCGCACGTGTTTCTCGATATGGGCGAAGACAGCGAGATCGTGTGCCCGTACTGCTCGACGCTTTACAAATTCGACCCCAAGCTCGATCCGCATGCGGCGCGGCCCCCGGAATGCGCCTTGGCGGTTTCCGCCGCCGCTTGACGGGAGCCCTAGGTCTTGGCGGCCGCGCGCCACGTCATCGTCGCCGGCGCCGGCATTGCGGGACTGACGAGTGCTTTGGCGCTGGCGCGCGCCGGCTTCGGCGTCACCGTTCTCGAACAAGCCGCCAAATTGGAAGAGACCGGCGCCGGCATTCAGCTCGGGCCGAATGCCGCGCGCGTGCTGATCGCGCTCGGCCTGGCCGAGCGGCTTTCCGCCGTCGTCATGGCGCCGCAGGCAATCCGGGTCATGGCCGGCGGCTCCGGCCAGGAAATCGTGCGCATTCCGCTCGGCGCCGAGGTCGAACGCCGCTATGGCGCGCCCTATTGGACGATTCATCGCGGCGACCTGCAGGCGATCCTCGCTGAGGCTGCGCAAGCGAGGCCGGAGATTACGCTCAGGCTCGCCAACCGCGTGGAGACTTTCGCCGAGAGTGACGTTGGCATCGCCGCGCACTGCGCCGAACGCACCGGCGCCGAGCGCGGCCTGGCGCTGATCGGCGCCGATGGCGTCTGGTCGAGCCTGCGCGGCGCGCTCCGCGACCATGCGCCGCCCGGCTTTCGTCATCGCACCGCCTGGCGCGCGGTGATCCCGGCGGAAGATGCGCCGGGCGAGTTGCGCTCGCCGCTGGTGCACCTGTGGCTCGGGCCGAGAGCCCATCTCGTCCATTATCCGGTCAAAGCCGGCCGTCTCGTCAACATCGTCGCCATCGTGCACGACGAATGGAACGAAACCGGCTGGTCGGCCCTCGGCGACCGCACGCAACTGCTGCGCCATTTCGAACGCTGGAATTGGGCCGACGCGGCGCGAAACCTGATCGCCCTGCCCCAGCGCTGGCTGAAATGGGCGCTCTATGACCGCGCCGAGCCTTTTGCCGGCGGTAGCGGGCCGATGACATTGATCGGGGATGCCGCCCACCCCATGCTGCCCTTCCTCGCGCAAGGCGCCGGCATGGCGATCGAGGACGCGGCCGTGATCGCAGCGATGCTGGCGCAGAACGACGACACGGCCGCCGCGCTGCGCGCCTACGAACGGACGCGCCGCCCGCGCACGGCGCGCGCCCAACAGGAGTCCCGCCGCCAAGGCCGCATTTACGGCCTCGCCGGCCCGCCGGCGCTGGCACGCGACGTCGTCATGCGCGCGATGGGCGGAGAAAGACTGCTCAGCCGCTACGATTGGCTCTATAGTTGGCGACCACCAGAGCGTTTCGCGAGTTCGCCGTGATATTTCCCACAACCGTCGCCGGCAGTCTGCCGAAGCCGTCCTGGCTCGCCGAACCGAACAAACTGTGGCCGCAATGGCGGCTGGCCGGCGCCGATCTCGCGCAAGGCAAGCTCGACGCCACGCTGCTCGCCGTGAAGCTGCAGGAGGACACCGGCATCGACATCGTCTGCGACGGCGAGATGTCGCGCCAGCATTTCGTGCACGGCTTTCTCGAATTCGTCGACGGCATCGATTTCGCCCACAAGGTCGAGATGGGCATCCGCGCCGACCGCTACAAAGCCATGGTGCCGGTGGTGCGCGGCGCGCTCACGCTGAAAAGCCGGGTGCATCAGGCGGAGGCGCGGCATGCCCGCGCGCACACAACGCGGCAATTGAAGATTACGCTGCCGGGGCCGATGACGATTTCCGACACCATCGCCGATGCACATTACGGCGACAAAGTGACGATGGCGATGGCTTTTGCGGACTTGCTGAACCAGGAGGCGCGTGCGCTGGAGGCCGACGGCGTCGACGTCATCCAGTTCGACGAGCCGGCCTTCAACGTGTTCATGACCGAGGTTCATGAATGGGGCATCGAAGCCCTGCATCGCGCCATCGATGGACTTCAGTGCGCGACGGCTGTGCACATCTGCTACGGTTACGGTATCAAGGCCAATATCGACTGGAAGAACGCGCTCGGCTCGGAGTGGACGCAATACGAAAAGATTTTTCCCGCGCTGGCCAAGAGCCGCATCAAGCAAGTTTCGCTCGAAGCGATCAATTCACGCGTGCCGTTGAAGCTCTTGGCGCTGCTCGGCGGCAAGGACGTGCTGGTCGGCGTCATCGACGTGGCGACCGACACGGTGGAGACGCCGGAGCAGGTCGCGGGCGTCATCGGCGAGGTGCTGAAATTCGTGCCGAAGGAACGCGTCGTCGCCTGCACCAATTGCGGCATGGCACCGATGCGGCGCGACATCGCCGAGGCGAAGCTGCGCGCGCTTGGCGCCGGCGCGACGCTGGCGCGGGAGAAGTTCGGCTAGATTCCGAGTGTCGTCCCGGCCAAGCGAGCGTTAGCAAGCGCGAGCCGGGACCCATACTCCGCAGCCTATCGAGAGTACACGGCGTATGGGTCCCCGCCTTCGCGGGGACGACAGCAATCAGCGCCCCGCGCGTCCCATCACGTCCATGAGCTCGGCGACCTTGCGTCGCTGGTCGGCCTTGTCGCCGCTCGAAATCGCGTGCGCGACGCAATGGGCGACGTGGCCGCGCAAAATCTCTTCCTCGACCCGGCGCAGCGCGGCGCGCACGGCGCCGATCTGCGTGACGATGTCGATGCAGTAGCGGTCGTCCTCGACCATGCGCGCGAGCCCGCGCACCTGGCCCTCGATGCGGTTGAGCCGCTTCAGCGTTGCCGTCTTGGCCGCCGGCTTGCCGTGTTTGTGCATGCGGTCTATATACCCCCTGGGGGTATCATCGGCAAGAGCCGTCGGATACCGCCGCCCGCAAGACCCGCTGAGGACGGAGAGCCGCGAATGGCCATGACCGCCGAGCATCACGACCACCATCAGCACGGCGCGCCAGCCGCCGGCGGCGCCATCGACCCGGTCTGCGGCATGACCGTCGACCCGAATGCGGGCAAGCCGCACGCCGATTACCAGGGCACGACTTATCATTTCTGCTGCAACGGCTGCCGCGGCAAGTTCGTCGCCAACCCGCAGAAATATCTCGGGCCGCGCGCGGTCGAGCCGGTCGTCGAAGGCGCGATCTACACCTGCCCGATGCATCCGGAGATCCGCCAGGAAGGTCCGGGGTCCTGCCCGATCTGCGGCATGGCGCTCGAGCCGGAAATGCCGACCGCCGCCACCGGCCCGAACCCCGAGCTCGCCGACATGTCGAAGCGCTTCTGGGTCGGCCTCGTGCTGGCGATCCCGGTGATGGTGCTGGAAATGAGCGGCCATTTCGGCCTGCATTTCGTCAGCCCCGCGCTGTCCAATCTCTACCAATTCGCGCTGGCGACGCCGGTCGTCCTGTGGGTGGGCTGGCCGTTTTTCGTGCGCGGGGCGCAGTCGCTCGTCACGCACAACCTCAACATGTTCACGCTGATCGCCATGGGCACCGGCGTCGCCTACGTCTACAGCGTAATCGCCACCTTCGTGCCCGGCGTCTTCCCCGACGCCTTCCGCACGCATGGCGCCGTCGCCGTCTATTTCGAGGCCGCCAGCATGATCACCGTGCTGGTGCTCATCGGCCAGGTGCTCGAATTGCGCGCGCGCGAGGCGACCTCCGGCGCCATCAAGGCGCTGCTCGACCTCGCGCCGCAGACCGCACGCCGCGTCAAAGGCGACGGCAGCGACGAGGAAGTTTCACTCGACGCCGTCGCGGTCGGCGACCGGTTGCGCGTACGCCCCGGCGACAAGGTGCCGGTCGACGGCGTCGTGCTTGAGGGCCACTCCTCGGTCGACGAATCGATGGTCACCGGCGAATCCATGCCGGTGTCGAAGGACAAGGATACGCGCGTGATCGGCGGCACCATCAATGCGAGCGGCAGCTTCGTCATGCGCGCCGACAAGATCGGGCGCGACACCCTTCTTTCGCAAATCGTGCAGATGGTGGCGTCGGCGCAGCGCAGTCGCGCGCCGATCCAGCGGCTGGCCGATCAAGTCGCCGGCTGGTTCGTGCCGACGGTGATGGCGGTGGCGCTCACCGCCTTCGCCGCCTGGGCGACCTTCGGCCCCGAGCCGCGCTTCGCCTTCGGCCTGGTTGCCGCGGTGAGCGTGCTCATCATCGCCTGCCCCTGCGCGCTCGGCCTCGCCACGCCGATGTCGATCATGGTCGGCGTCGGCCGCGGCGCGCAAGACGGCGTGCTGATCAAGAATGCGGAAGCGCTCGAGCGCATGGAGAAGATCGACACGCTGGTTGTCGACAAGACCGGCACACTGACCGAAGGCAAGCCGAAGGTGGTTACGGTTATCGCCCTGCCCGGCTTCGACGAGGCGCAGGTGCTGCGTTTGGCAGCGAGCGTCGAGCGCGGCAGCGAGCATCCGCTGGCCGCGGCGGTCCTCACCGCCGCCGCCGAGCGCGGCCTGACGCCGCCGATGGCGCGCGGCTTCAACGCCGCCGCCGGCAAGGGCGTGGTCGGCATGGCCGAAGGCAAGCGGCTCGCGCTCGGCAGCGCCGGCTACCTCGCCGAGTTGAACATCGACGCCGCGCCGCTCGCGCAAGAGGCCGAGCGGCTGCGCCAGGACGGCGCCACCGCCATCTTCCTCGCCGTCAACGGCAAGCCCGCCGGCGCCATCGCCATCGCCGATCCGGTGAAGGCCACGACGCCGGCCGCGCTGAAGGCGCTCACCGACCAGGGCGTGCGCGTCGTCATGCTCACCGGCGACAACCGCACCACCGCGCTCGCCGTCGCCAAGAAACTCGGCATCGGCGAGGTCGAGGCCGAGGTGCTGCCCGATCACAAGAGCGCGGTGATCGACAAGCTCACGCGCGAGGGCCGCGTCGTCGCCATGGCCGGCGACGGCATCAACGACGCCCCGGCGCTGGCCGCGGCGCAGGTCGGCATCGCCATGGGCACCGGGT
>Ga0335085_10016738_pt1 | contig 10581 bp, 9 predicted proteins | sample Lox_Sample_45_FD_206712 | JGI IMG/M metagenome (GOLD analysis project Ga0335085, IMG submission 206712) | Soil microbial communities from Loxahatchee National Wildlife Refuge, Florida, United States - Lox_Sample_4.5 | ecosystem: Environmental > Terrestrial > Soil > Wetlands | place: USA: Florida...
CGTCTGCCCCGTCGGTCAGGGCGTGTGCAACGGAATCTGCACCGCGGTGGCCAGTGACCCGAACAACTGCGGCTCCTGTGGCCTGAGGTGCGGCCAGGACCAGGCCTGCAACCAGGGCATCTGCCAGGATTGCTCGCAGGGGGGTTGCCGGACCGCGCTCATCGCCGGGTGCATCGCCTTCCCCGCCGGATACCTCCAGCGCATCCAGGACGCGCCGGGCGGGCCCCTCCTCGAGGCTCCGGCGAACCCGAGCGTCGCCACGTTTCCGGATGCGCTCGGGCTCCTCGGCACCGGGCTGCTGTACGCCGACCACGACAGCTCGACCCTGCTCGAGATCCCCATCGGCTCACTGGGGCTCGCGAGCAGCGAGCAGCCGTCACTGGTCGGAACCCAGGGCGGGACGGCCGGGACGACCCAGGTCTACGCGGAGACCGCCGACGGGGGCTCGCGGATCTACACGATGGCGAGCAGCGGGAACGCGCTGAAGATCTTCGGCGGCCCGAGCCCGGCGCAGGCCGGGGCGTTGCTGGACGCGGGGGCTGGCGCGGTGGGGGCGCTCGGCCTCCAGGAGATCGGCGGATTCCCCTTCGCTCAGAGCTCGTTCCCCGAGCCGTTTGCCAAGATCGGCGATGACCTCTTCGTCCCCCTGAACGGCCTCGGGACTGTCATCCGCCTGAACGTCACCAATCCGGCCAGCGCGGTGCAGAGCGACAGCTACGACCTCCAGCCGATCATCTCCGGGCTGGCGGTGCTCCCGGACGGGGGAACCTTCAACCCGTCGCCGACCATGGCCATCGCCCGGAACGGCTTCGTGTACGTGGCCGCGAACGTCCTGAGGTACGACGGAAATCGGAACGCGACCGACTACGGTCCTGGCGTCGTGGTGCGCATCGACCCGACGAAGAGTGGCCAGGCCGCGCTCTCGGTCGTACCCGGCCTCGGCGGGGATGCGGGCACGTGCCAGAACGTCGAGTGGCTGGCCTCGCTTTCCCTCGGTTCGGGTGCCCGCCCGATGATCGTGAGCTGCGCCGGGGCACGAAGCTACGACATGAACTTCAACGTCATCTCCGCGAGGAACACCGAGCTGTTGCTCCTCGACGCCAACGACCAGCAGATCGCCTCCTGGACTCCGAGCAACGGGCCGATCGGAGCCGACGGAGGGCCTCCGCCGGCCAGCGTGGGCCGGGCGGTGGTGCAGAACACCACCGTGTACGTGGCGGACGAGTCCGCGAGCCGTCTCTACGTCGTCGACTACGGGTCGAACGCGTTCGTCGAGCGCGTGGGATACGTGGACGGCGGGACCCCGCCGCAGATCTGCCCGAACTACATCTCCGACCTGCTGGTGTCGCCCGCGCCGTGACCGCCGCGACCCTCCTCTCGCTGGTGGTGCTCGGCGCCGGCGCGGACCCGGGTCCGCTCCGGATGCTCGGGACCGCTCCGAAGGGAGAGGTCCGCCGGGTGGTGACCCTCACCCCCTCGCTGACCGACGTCGTGCTCGCCCTCGGCGCGGGGGAGCGGCTGGTCGGGGTCTCCCGGTTCGACGAGCGGCCGGAGGTGGCGAAGCTCCCCCGGGTCGGCGGGTTCATCGACCCGAGCGTCGAGGCGGTGGTGGCTCTCCATCCCGACCTCGTCCTCGCCGAGCCCGGCCCGGGCAATCGCCAGGCGGTGGAGCGAATCGCCGAGCTGGACGCCCCGGTGCTCCTCTTGCCGCTCGGGACCGTGGCCGACGTGCTCGCCGCCGAGCGCGCCGCGGGCAAGGCCCTCGGGCGGGCGGCGCAGGGCGAGGCGCTGGCCAAGGAGCTGGAAGCCACCCGGGCCCGCGTCCGGGAGCAGACGCGCGGCCGCCAGCGGGTGAGGGTGCTGCTCGTCTACGGGTTCGACCCGCTGGTGGTGGCCGGGCCGGGCGGCTTCGCGGACGAGCTCCTCTCCGACGCCGGCGCCGTCAACGTGGCGTCCGACGCGGCGAGCCCGTACCCCGTCTACTCGGTGGAGCGCGCGCTCAGGAGCAAGCCGGAGCTCATCCTCGACGCGGCGATGAGCGCCGCGGGCCGCGATCGCCTGAAAGAGATGCCCGGGCTCGCCGAGACGCGGTGGGCCTCGGTGCCGGGACAGGCGTTGCTCCACCCGGGCCCTGCGCTGGGCCGGGGCCTGGAGCAGCTCCTCGCGCTCGTGCACCCGGAGGCGGCGCGGTGACCACCGTGGCCCGCCCGCTCTTGGCACCGTCGGGGGTGCGCTTCACCCCGGCACGCGCCAGCGGAGTGCTCGTCGGGCTCCTGCTGCTCCTCGCGGCGGCGCTGGCCGCCTCGGCGCTGCTCGGTGAGTACCCGGTCGACATCGCCCGGGCGCTGGCGGATCCGGCATCGCCGGACGGGCGCGTGCTGTTCGGGCTCCGCATCCCGCGCGCGGTGCTCGGGGCGCTGGTCGGCGCCTCGCTCGCGGCGAGCGGGAGCGCGCTGCAGGCGCTGCTCCGCAACCCCCTGGCGGATTCCTTCGTCCTCGGCGTCTCGGGAGGCGCGGCGCTGGGGGCGACGCTCGCGCTCGCGCTGGGGCTCCAGGCGGTGGCTGGCCCGTCGGTCTTCGCGTTCGTCGGGGCGGTCGCCGCGATGTCGCTGGTGCTCGCGGCCGGCCGGGCCAGGAGCTCCCCGTACGCGGCGCTCCTCACCGGCGTGGTGTTCAACGCGTTCGCCGCGGCGATCATCACCTGCATCAAGACGCTGCTCACTCCTGACCGGCTGGGCGAGGTGCTCTACTGGCTTGCCGGCAGCCTCGGGTACGAGCGGCCCCGGACGTTGCTCGTCGGAGGGGCGCTGCAGCTCGTCGCCCTCGGCCTCTTGTGGGTCGAGTCGGCACGGCTGAACCTCCTCTCGCTCGGCGACGACGAGGCCGCATCGCTCGGCGTGCCGGTGCGGCGGACCCGCGCCCTGGTGCTCCTCGCCACCTCGCTCAGCGTGGCCGGGGCGGTGGCGCTCGCGGGGCTCGTGGGCTTCGTCGGTCTCATCGTTCCGCACCTGCTCCGGCTGTGGCTGGGGCCGGACCAGCGGCTGCTCATCCCGGCGAGCGCGCTGGGCGGCGCGGCGTTCCTCGTCCTCGCCGATGCGGCGACCCGGGTGCTGTTCCCGGTGTTCCACGCCGAGCCGCCGGTGGGCGTGGTGACCGCGGTCCTCGGCGGACCATTCTTCGTCTGGCTCCTGAACCGGCGGGAGCATCCGTCGTGACCGCGCCCGTCCTTGAGACCGCCGCGCTGGCGGTGGGGTACCGAGGCTCTCCGGTCGTCTCCGGGGTGACGGTGGCCATCGCGCCCGGCATGCTCTGGTCGGTGCTCGGGCCCAACGGCTCGGGGAAGAGCACCCTGCTCCGCACCGTGCTCGGCTTGCTCCGGCCCATCGAGGGAGAGGTCAGGCTCTTCGGTACGGCGGTGGGGCGCTGGGACCGCCGTGAGCTCGCGCGCCGCGTGGCCTGGGTGCCCCAGTCCTTCGACGGCGACCCGGGCTTCACCGGGCTGGAGCTGGTGCTCATGGGCCGGGCGCCGCACCAGGGTGCCTGGGGCCTTCCCGGAGCGAAGGACCTCGCCATCGCCCACGCGGCGCTGGCCGAGCTGGGCATCGCGCACCTCGCGGGGCGCATCGTGTCCCGGCTGTCCGGAGGCGAGCGCCGGCTGCTCCTGGTGGCGAGGGCGCTGGCGCAGGAGCCGGCGCTGCTCCTCCTCGACGAGCCCACCGCGTTCCTCGATCTGCAGCACCAGGCCCAGGTGCTGGAGCGGGTGCGAGCGCGGGTGCGCACCGGCCTCGCGGCGGTCGCCGTGCTTCACGACCCGAACCTCGCCACGGCCTTCACCGACGCGGCGCTGCTCCTGCGGGACGGCCAAGTGCTGGGGCAGGGTGTCTCCTCCGAGCTATTGGACGCCCGTCGGCTGGGAGCGCTCTACGGGCTCGATCTCTTCGAGGCGCGGACGGACACCGGGAACCGCCTCTTCGCTCCGCGAGGGAAGTCGTGAGCTCGCCCCGCTTTTCCCGGGCGCTGGCAGCGTCGGCGGCGGTGCACGTCGCCGTCCTCGCCGCGCTGCTCGCGCTCGCGCATCCGCGGTTCCGGCCCGCCCCGGCGATGCGGGTCGCGCTGGTGGGACAGTCCGGGCCCGGCCCGAGCCCCGCGGGCGGCACCCCGCCCGGTCTCCGCGCGCCTCTGCCGCCCCCGACGACGCCGCCGCGGCCTGCGCGCGCGGGACCGTCGACTCGCCCCCGGACCGAGGTCCTGCCCGAGGACGGTGCGCGTCCGGGCGAGGCAGGCGAACCGGGCGCCGAGGCACTGGTCACCGCGGTGCAGTCGGACGTGTGGGTCCTCGCCGGCTCGTCTCCCCCGGCGAAGGGATCCGCGCGCGGCTCCCCCCCGCGGCCCTCGGACCCGATCTCGGGCGGCGCGACGGCGGGAGCGGGAACCGCTCCCGCGGCGTCGATCGGCACGAGTGCGGCGGGCACCGCGAGCTCGGGAGGCCCGGCTCCGGGCGAGGGAAACGTCACGGCAGCCGGTGGCGAGGCCGCGCCTGGCGGAGGCTCGCTCCTCGCCGCGCTCTCCCACCGGCTGGCGTGGTCCGCGGCGCGCTGTGCCCCGGCCGGGGTCATGCGCACCGCGCGCCACGCCATCCCGGGCGTCCCGCTCCACTTCTGCCTGGACGGCGCCGGGCGTCCGAGCGACGTCGGCCTGCTCGGGACGACCGGCTCGGAGGTGCTGGACCGCGCCGCGCGCGACTGCGTCGTCCCGGGCGCGCTGCCGCTCCCTCCCGTCCCGGGCTGCTACACGGTCGAGGTCAGGTTCCCGACGCGCGGGTAGCGCGGCCTCAGGGCTGGGCCATCTTCGACTTGTTCGGACCGCCGGTGCCGGGGGCGGTGTCCCAGCTCGGGCCCATGTCGACGCCGTTGACGAAGTAGTGGTCGCTCGGCCGGAACACCCGGCCGCCGCGCTGGGCGTTGCGCATCTCCGGCTCGTCGAGGTCCGCGCTGGGGTTGGTGGTGCCCCGGCCGCTGATGGCCTCGCTGACCGTCTCCGGACCGAACGGCCCGCTGCCGGACGGCAGGCCCTGCGGCACCACCTCGCGGTCGAGCGGCTGCGCCAGGTCGTCGTTGGTGTCCGAGTTCACGCCCGAGGTGCCGTTGCGCTGCATCCGCCCCGTCCCGGTCCCCGCGTAGTCGATGCCCGACCAGGCCATCTCCCGCGACCGGGAGGTCAGGCTCTGGACGTCGCTCGGCGGAGGGGGTTCCGCGTACTGGTTGCAACCAGCGATGATGGCGGTTGCGGCACACACCACGACCCAGCGGAGCATCGTTCGCATCGGCCCCCTCCTAGCCCGTCACGGCGTGGCTGACCACAGCCTTCTGGGCGCCGGGACCGCGCCGTGACCGGCTCGGCACAGGAGGGCCAGGCGCCGACCGACGTCCCCCCGGCGGCCAGCTCCGGCCTCGCCCGGGCATGGCGTTCGGTGGCAGCGAAGCTCGCGGGTGCGGTGGATCGGCTCCGGCTTCCCGGGGCGACGGTGCTCCCGGTCGCCGGGGCGGTGGTGGGGCTGTATGGCGGGCTCGCCGCGGGCGTCTTCACCAACCTCATCGGCGTGGTCGGCGGGGTGGTGTTCGGCTGGCCGCAGGTCATCGACCTCCTCCACCAGAGGTCGGGGACACGGGCGGCGCTTCGCGATGCCCTGGAGCACGCCAACTGGCATCTGGAGTACCTCGTCATCGGCGTCCCCCTGGCGCTGGGCGCGCTCCTGCTCAGCCGGTTCGTCCGCGCGGGCACGGCCCGGGACGTGGCACGCCGGCGTCTCCGGGTGCTCGCGCTGCTGATGCTCGGCGCCCTGGCGCTCTACTATCCGCTGGTTGGGATGGCCGCGGTCAACGCGGTGCTCGGCCACGGGGGCGACGTGCTCGCGGTCCTGCCGACCCTTCCGGCCTGGGCCCGCATTCTCGTCCCCGCTGTCGGCGGAGCCCTGGTGGGGCTGCTCCTCGAGCACCACCCCGGGACCCGGGGCCACGGCGTCCCCGAGGTGGTGGCCGCCGTGCAGCGGAGCCCCGAGTCCCTGACGGCCCGCCGCGGGCTGCGCAAGCTCCTCGCCTCGGCGCTCACCATCGGCTCCGGAGGCTCGGCCGGGCGCGAGGGGCCCATCGTCTACGCAGGGGCTGCCTTCGGAAGCGCGGTGGGGCGGACCCTGGGCTTCAGCCGGCGCGAGCTGTCGGTGCTCCTCGCCGCCGGGGCGGGGGCGGGGATCGCCGCGTCGTTCAACACGCCCATCGGCGGCGCGGTCTTCGCCCTCGAGATCATCCTCCGCGAGTTCGAGCTGAAGGTCTTCAGCCCCATCTTCCTCGCCAGCGTCACCGCCACGCTCGTCGCCCGGGGGGTGATGGGCAACGCAGCGATGCTGGATCACGTGCCATACCAGCTGCGGAGCGGCTGGGAGATCCTCGCCTACGCCGCGCTCGGCCTCCTCACCGGGCTCCTGGCGTACGCCTTCGTCCGGCTGCTCCACTGGAGCGAGGAGCTCTTCGCCGGCCATCGGCCCGGCGCGTTGTCGCGGTGGCTCGGGCGGCAACGCCTTCCGGCGACCGCGGCCATCGGCGGGCTGGTGGTGGGCGTCCTGGGCCTGCTGAGCCCGACGGTGTGGGGAGTCGGGCACGAGTCGCTCAACCTGGCCACCGCCGACAAGCTCGGGCTGGGGGTGCTCGCTGTCGCCTGCGTGCTGAAGCTCGTCGCCACCTGCATCACCCTCGGCAGCGGCGGCTCGGGAGGCACCTTCTTCGCCGCGGTGGTCATCGGAGGAATGGGCGGGGGCGCCTTCGGTGAGCTGCTCCGGCTCGCGGTGCCCGGCGCAGGCGTGCACTCCGGGGGCTACGCCCTCGCCGGGATGGGCGGATGCGTCGCCGGCTTCACCCGCGGGCCGCTCACCGGGTTGATGATCATGTACGAGCTGGCCGGAAACACGTCCGCGATCCTGCCGCTGATGGTGACCTGCACCCTGGCCTCGGCCCTGTGCCACGCGCTCGTGGAGCGCAACGCACCGCGGGTGCTCACCGAGGGGGACGTGCTCCGGCGAACGCAGGTCGCCGACGCGATGTCACGCTGTCCGTCGGTCCCCGCCAGCACCCGGCTCCGGGCGCTGTTCGATCAGCTCGTCTCCTCGGAGTCGGGGGCGCTCCCGGTCCTCGACGAGCACGGGCAGCCCGCGGGCCTCATCCAGGTGGAGGACCTTCGCGAGATCTGGAACGACGCGCAGCTGGATCCGGTGCTGGTCGCGCTCGACCTGATGCGTCCGGTCCACCCGGTGCTCGCCCAGGCCAGTCTCGCCGAGGCGCTCGCTCGGATGGATGCGGCAGATCTGGACGCGCTCCCGGTCGTCGACCCCGAGCGCCCGAACTACCCCTACGGGATCGTGACCCGGGATGCCGCACAGCGGGTCAAGCGCCGGGTGCTGGGCAGCACCGGCGGACCGACGATGGCTCCGACCGAGGAGTCCTAGGCCGCGCAGCGGACGCAGCGGCCCCGGATGTGAATCTCCGCAGCGTTGCGGGCGAGTGTCGGCGACAGGGTGACCGAGTCGATCGGCAGGCACTCCAGCGCACCGCACTCGGTGCAGCTGAAGTGCGGGTGGTTCTGCTCGTGCCGGCGCGGGTCCATCCCGCGCAGGTCGAACCGCCACACGTGGTCACCGAGGTCACGCCGGTGGGCGAGGCCACGCTCGGTCAGATCCATCAGGATCCGGTACACGGTGGTGCGATCCATCCCATCCTGCGGGAGGAGCGACACCATCTCCGGGTGGCTCATGGGTCGAGCTGCCTTCTGCAGCGCCTCGTACACGCGGAGCCGTTGCTCGGTGACCCGCAATCCTGCCTCGCGCAACGCTCGGCGCGCGTCCGAGCCGCGCGCCATGGTGACGCCCCCGTGCTCGCCGTTGGTCCAGGTCACCGTCTCGGGGCTGGCCATGTTCCGCTCTCCCTTGCTGTCCCCGGAGCTCCGGGGCGTCCAGACCTGTTCCACCAAGCAAGGGAGTCGCCAGCGCGGAGCGACCGAAAATCGAGGTGTTGTCGGCGGGGCCCCCCAGGAAGTTCAAGTCGCTGGCATCACCTGATGCAAGCGAATGACATCTTTCGAGCTCAACCCATCGAGCCCTTGAGCGGTCGCCCGCCTATCAGGTGGAGGTGCAGGTGGAAGACCTGCTGGCCGGCGTCGGGCCCGGTGTTGAGCAGCACTCGGTAGCCGGACTCGGCGATGCCCCGCTCGGCCGCCACGCGCGACGCTGCCAGGACCAGGTGTCCCACGAGCTCCCGGTCTTCGGGGGTGAGCGCGTTGTTCGACGCGATGTGCTGGAGCGGAACGAAGAGCACGTGCACCGGCGCCTGGGGATTGATGTCCTCGAAGGCGATGCACCGCTCGTCGCGCATCAGGAGCTTGGCTGGGATGTGGCCGTCCCGGATCTTGCAAAACACGCAATCGGACATGGACGAGAACTCTGCCTGGCCTGCCACGCGGATGTCACGACGGCAGTGCGTCCGCCCGAGGAGGACCGTGCACCCGCGCACGACGGCGGGCTGGCTCCTCGCCCTGCTGCTCCCCGTCACCGCGCTGGCGGAGCCGCGAAGCTATCGCGTCGTTTCCCCGGCCGAGGGAAGCAAGGCCGAGGCGGTGGTGGTGTACAGCCTCGGGACGCACACCCAGGTGGCCCAGGACATCCGCGGCGAGGTGACGCTCGACACGGCGACGCTCGCCGGAGGATCGGGCGCGGTGGTGGTGGCCATCGCCGGCATCCACGGCGACGGCGGCACGCGTGACTGCCACATGCGCGAGGCGCTCGGGATCGACTACGCCGCCGGCGGCCGGTTCCCGAAGGAGCACGTCTGTGACGCACACGACGCGCTCCCGGCGAGCGGCCCGGAGGCGGTGGCCTTTCCAGACATCCGTCTCGAGATCCTCGGCGCACGCCCGCTCGACGACCCCGGCCTGCTCGGAACGGGGAAGCCGGTCCGCGTGGAGCTCGACGTGCGCTGGACCGTGCACGGGGTGAGCAAGCCGCAGAAGGAGCTGACGCGGCTGGTGCAGGAGGGAAACGGTCTGCACGCGCGCGGTCGTTCCACGGTGGTGCTCGCCGACCACGGCGTGGTGGTGAAGGCGACCAGGGTGCTGTTCGCGGAGATCAAGGTCGGCGACGCGGTGACCGTCACCTACGACCTGCGCCTCGTCTCCGTGGCGCGCTGAGCTTCGCCCGCTCAGGGCAGGTCCGGCCGGTACGCCGGATCCGGAGTGCACGGACCGTCGAAGAGCTTCGCCAGCACCAGCGGGCCGTCGCGCGCCACCACCGACGCGGGCGGAACGGTGAACCCCGGGGTGAGCACCACGTCATAGTGCCGTGATCCGCGCGGCGGTCCGAGATGCGAGTACATCGGCGCGTCCCGGTGGAAGTAGGTGTACCCGCCCGCCCACGCGATGTGCGTGGCCTCGACCTTCAGGCCGCAGAGGCCGGGCAGCTCGCTCGCCACCAGGAGCAGCCGGTTGACCGGCGCGAAGTCCTCGTACGCGCTCACCGCGTCCCGCTGGCCCTCGTAGGCCCCGAGGTCGCCGAAGGTCAGGGCGTGGAACCGGGCGCCGGACACGACGGCCGCGAGCAGCGCGAGCCCCACCGGCACCCTCCGGTCCACCCGGCTGGCCGCCACCGCCAGGCCGACGCCGGCCAGGGCCATCGCCGCGGGCAGCGCGGGGAGGATGAACCGGAGCTCCTTGTGCGGGATGGCGCTGTGGACCGCCACGAAGAGCGCCACCGCCGCGGCCAGCGCGGGCGCGCGCACGGCCCCGAGCAGCACCGCCGGAACCATCACCGCCGCCACGAAGGGCATCGAGGTCCACAGGGTCCGGAGGTAGTAGCTCGCCGGCGAGGCGCCGAAGAGGACGCCCCGTCCCTGGACCCAGTTGTAGCGCCAGTAGGCCAGCGCCGAGTGGAACCAGCCGCCCCAGGTCAGCCGGTCCAGCAGGCCCAGGAGGAAGGCGAAGAGCAGGAGCACGGCGACGACCTCTGTCGTCTCCCGCCATCGGCGGCGGGCGAGCCAGGTTCCGACGAGCGCGACGCAGAACAGCGCATCCTGGAGCCGGAGCAGCACCGCGAGACCGAGCAGTGACGCGCCCAGCACGCGGTCGCGGCGAGACGCTCCACCGGGGAGGGCCCAGGCGAGCCCGAGCGTCACCGGCAGCGCGGAGAGCGGCTCGGAGAGACCGCGGGGAGCGAAGTAGATCGCCGGCGCGGCGAGCGCCCAGAGCGCACCGGCGGTGGCGGACTCGAGTGGCCCCGCACCCATCCGGCGCGCGAGCCGCGCGGTCGCCCACGCCGTAGCCACCCCCACCGCGGCGAACATCAGCTTCATCGCCGGCACGTAGAGCGCGGGCCGGGAGAGGCCGAGCCCTCGCGCCACCTCCAGCAGCCCGGCGATGAGCCCGGGCAGCACCCAGGTACGCAAGCCCTCACGGAACTCGAGCGCCACCCAGCCCCGGCCCCACACCAGCCGGTGTGCCGGCTCGAGCGACTGGTAGATCTCGTCGGGCCAGGCGATGCCGGCGTCG
>Ga0335085_10016739_pt1 | contig 10581 bp, 13 predicted proteins | sample Lox_Sample_45_FD_206712 | JGI IMG/M metagenome (GOLD analysis project Ga0335085, IMG submission 206712) | Soil microbial communities from Loxahatchee National Wildlife Refuge, Florida, United States - Lox_Sample_4.5 | ecosystem: Environmental > Terrestrial > Soil > Wetlands | place: USA...
TTCCGCAGTTTCCCCGCGGAGTCATCGCCGTGAGCGAAAGCGGCATCTTCACCGGCGCGGACGCCGCCCACGCCCGCCGGGCCGGCGCCCAGGCCGTGCTCGTGGGCGAGGCGCTGATGAAAGCCGCCGATCCCGGCGGCCTTGTCGCCGATTTCCGCGGCGCCTGACATGCCGCTCACGCCCACCGCCACCCGCGAGCTGCTGGCCCGTCTCGGCCACACGCCGAAACGCTCGCTTGGACAGAATTTCCTCGTCGACGGCAACATCGTCCGCAAGTCGCTCGAACTCGCGCAAGTTGCCGCGGGCGACGCGGTGGTCGAAATCGGCCCCGGACTGGGCACGCTCACGTCGGCACTGCTCGAGACCGAGGCGGAGGTCTGGGCCGTCGAGCGGGACACGACGCTGGCAGACCATCTGCGCGCGACGCTCGCCGCGCAATATCCTCAGACTTTCCATCTTCTCGAAGGCGACGCCATGGAGCAGCCGCTGGCGGCGCTGCCGCCGGAACGCGCCGCGGCGGGCGCGTTCAAGATCGTGGCCAACCTCCCCTACGCCATTTCCACGCCGTGGATGGACGCCGTGCTCGGCGGCCCGCTGCCGGCGCGGATGGTGCTGATGCTGCAGCAGGAGGCGGCGCAACGCTACACCGCGCCGCCCGGCTCAAAGCAATTCGGCGCGATTTCGATCTTCCTGCAGGCGGCCTTTGCCATCGCGCCGGGCCACCGCGTCTCGGCGGCGTGCTTTTTTCCGCGGCCCGAGGTCGGTTCGCAATTGCTGCACCTGGTGCGCAAACCCGATCCGTTTGTGTTTTCGACTGCGCTGAAGGCGCTTATCCGCATGCTCTTCCAGCAACGGCGCAAGCAGATCGGCGCCCTGCTGCGCGACCGGCTGCCCGATGGCGGCGCGGCCTGGCTGGCGCGGCTGGCGGCGCACGGCCTCACCCCGCGGTCGCGGCCGGAGGAGGTTCCAGTCGCCGCCTGGATGGAACTGTCAGCATTGACGTGCGTCATACCCATGAGTTGAACTAGCCCGCCTGCGATTATTTGCATTATTAATAATGAGTTTGCGCATTTTTGCCTTCACCGTCCTCTGTTTTTCCTCCCTGGCCGTCGTTTTCGCCCAATCCGACGACCAGCCAGACGAGCCGGATGCGGCCCCGCCACCCTTGCGTGGCAAAATCGACGGCCGCACCTACATTTCGCCCACCGGCGCGTTTAGCATGACGATTCCCGTGCTGTCCGAGCTGGGCGGCAGCATCAGCGACACGGAAAACGTCGTGACCTTCGAGGACAACTTCAGCACCCATGTGAGCGTGGCGGCGTTTCAGGAAGACGCGACCCAGCGTTTCGAGGACGAGCGGCGCGGCCGGAAAGACTATCTGATTTATTTTTTCAGCAATTTCGTGATGCCGGATTTTCAAAAACGTTCGCCCGGCGCCAAGATCGAGGATGCCGTGTTCCGGCCCGGCACGGCGGACGGCGCGCTCATCGTCTACACCCTGCTGCCCGGCGGATCCATGTTTGCCGAGCGCGCGTCTCTCACCGACGATGCCGTCTCGTCACTCGTGGCGAAACGCGGCAACCTGCTCTTTGTGAAGAACGGCTACATTTTCGTCATCAGCACCGAGCTGGCCGAGCGCGTGCTCGAGCACAGCACGTACCACAAATCGAAGGATGAGGAGGATGAGATTCTTCACACCCGCCTGCTCGATTTGATGGGGAGCATGCAGTTCAACGCGCCCGCGGACAAAAAGTAAGCGCGCATTGATGCGGTGCGATTTGATCTGAAGCCGGCCCGCTGAAAATTCCACTCGCACCGCCGCTTTCACCCCTTCATGTCATGGCCATGTCATTCCAGGGTCTGCTCCTGTTCCTGCTCATCGGCCTGCTCGCCGGCTGGATCGGCGGGCTGATCACCAAAGGCTCCGGCTTCGGCCTGACCGGCAACATGATTGTCGGGATCGTCGGCTCCTTTCTCGGCGGATTTTTGTTCCGTCTGCTCGGCATCGTCGCCTACGGGCTGTTTGGGCAGGTGGTTTTCGCGGTCATCGGCGCACTGGTTTTTCTTTATCTGCTGCGCTTCATTGAAAAATGAACGGCCGGCCGGCGTTGCTGCGAAACCTTCGGCGTCTCAGCCCGCTGCTCTTCGCCTGCCTGCTGCTGGGCGGCTGTGTCTACCTGCGCCTGCTCGAACTGCGGGACCAGCTCGCCGATTTCGACCGCTTTTTCAGCATTCGTTCCGCGCCGGGACTGACGCTCATCTGCCAGCAGCCCGTGCTGCTGGTGGAGGATATGGGTTTTTTTGGCCTCGCACCGGAATGGCAGACTCGTCTGGGCGTCGCCCTGCGCTGGCATTTGCGCTGGATCAAGGACTACGCCGCGCCCGGTGAGCAGCCCGAAGATTACGAGGTCACGGCGGATTTCATGTTTGTGGACGGCAAGCTCAAGAGCGTCCATCTGCCCGAGCGGGTCTTCACCTTCGTGCCGAAGTCGCTGGTGCTCGCGGCGCTTCGCTCGCTCGGCCATGCCAGCGTGGACAAATCCCGGCAAAGCGCCCGCGCGGCCATTGCCATGGCCAAAAATTCGCCGCTCACGCGTTCCGACCTGCTGCGCTTCCTCGGTACACCGCTCGAGGCGCGCCACACCGGCGATATCCTTCGCCTGCATTACCGCTACACCATGGTCGCCGACGTGCCGTCGCCCGGCAAAATCGATCTCACTTTCACACTCGATGCCACCACGGAAAGCGTCGCGCACGTGGAGGTGCGGATGCCTCACGCCGTGATCGAACTCGACTGGCCCAAACCGGCCGCCGCCGGCACGGCCCCGGCGCCATGAACCTGCGCGACGCCGCCGAGGCCGACCTGCCGGCCATCGTGGAGATTTACAACGCCACCATTCCCGGTCGCATGGTCACGGCCGACACCGAGCCGGTGAGCGTCGAGAGCCGGTTGCCATGGTTTCGCGCCCACAACCCCCGCACGCGGCCGATCTGGGTGATGGACGATCCCGCCGGTGGCGGCGTGTGCGCCTGGCTCAGCTTTTCGTCCTTTTACGGCCGGCCCGCGTACCAGCCCACGGCCGAAATCAGCCTCTACGTGGCCGAGCCGCACCGCCGTCGCGGCCTGGGCAAATATCTCCTCGGCGCGGCGATCACCCGCGCCCCCGTCTGCGACGTGCGCACGTTGCTCGGCTTCATCTGGGCCCACAACGAACCGAGCCTGCGGCTGTTTGAAAAATCCGGCTTCGACCGCTGGGCCCATCTGCCGCGCGTCGCCGTGCTCGACGGCGTGGAACGCGATCTGGTCATCGTCGGCCGCCGCGTCGCGCCCTGAGCGCTCCGGTCTTGCCCGGCGCGGCGGAACCGGTCAGACCTTGACCTTTTGCATGCACTGGCTCGCCGCCACCCTGGTCTCCGCGCTGTTCCTGGGAGGCTATGAACTCTTCACCAAGCACGCCGTCCGTGACAACGCCGTGTTGCCCGTGCTGTTTTTCAGCAACGTCTGCAGCGCCGCGGTCTGGACGCTGCTCATGGCCGCGCATGCGCTTCATCCCGCGTTGCTGCCGGCCGGCCTCACCGTCGCGCCGCTGACGCCGGCACGGCACGGCCTGCTCCTGCTCAAGTCGGCGCTGGTCGCGGCTTCCTGGGTGGCCACCTATTTTGCGGTCAAGTACCTGCCCGTCTCGATTTCCTCGCCCATCCGCGCGACCGGCCCGATCTGGACGCTGCTCGGTGCGCTGGCGGTGCTGGCCGAGCGCCCGACCGGCTTGGAATTGCTCGGCATCGCCACGACCCTGCTTTCCTTCGTCGGCCTTTCCATCGCCGGCCGGCGCGAAGGCATTCATTTTCATCGTGACAAATGGATCGGCTGGCTCATCGCCGGCACGGCGCTCAACGGCATCAGCGCGCTCTACGACAAATACCTGCTCGGCCGGGCCGGCTTCACGGCCGCGACCGTGCAGGCGTGGTTTTCCATCTATCTCGTCGTGGTGTTTCTGCCACTGGCCGTCGGATGGAAGCTGCGCTGGTGGCCGCGCCACGAGTTTCACTGGCGCTGGAGCGTCCTCTTCATCTCCTTTTCGCTGCTGGTGGCCGACTTCATTTATTTCCAGGCGCTGCGCGATCCGGCGGCGCTGATCTCGGTCGTGGCCAGCCTGCGGCGGTCCAGCATGCTCGTGGCCTTTGCCGGCGGGTTGCTCTTTTTCGGCGAACGAAACGGCCGGCAAAAACTGCCCGCGGTCCTCGGCGTGCTCGCCGGCATCGTCCTGACGCTCTTGGGCTAAGCCGGGGCCGGGCCGGCGGCGACCGATTTGGTTCGCCTTCCTGGAAAAGCCGTTTCCCGGCGAACAGCCTCTGGATACGCTGCACCCCGTCCTCGCCGAATCCGGCCTTCTTCGTGAAGGCCGCGATTCGGAGCGTCCGCCGGCAGCAGGGTCAAGTCGCGCCCATCAGTCGGCGCGCAGCCGGGACACTTCCGTCTGCGCGTGATCGATCTTTTCGAGCGCCTCGACAATGGCGTGACTGGCCTCTCCGGAAAACTGTTGCACATCGTCGGCGATGACGGCGAGTGTCGCCCGTACGATCTGCAGATCTTCGTCCAGAATTTGCACGCTCAAGGAATTTTGGGGCTCCATAGGCGGGTCTGACGCCCGCGCGAAAAAATAGTTTCCTCGATTTTCAACTTTATGCTTTTCGTGCAGTTTGCCGGCGCTACGGCCGATTCTGGCGGTGGCGCAGCGCGGCGGCGGCCGCGTCGCAGACTTTTCCCGGCGGCCGTCAGCGCCGATCTCACATGTGCGCGATGAGGTTGTCGCCGAATTCGCTGCACTTGATCTCGGTCGCGCCGGTCATGAGGCGGGCGAAATCGTAGGTGACTTTTTTCGAGCCGATCGCGCCGTTGAGCCCCTTGAGGATGAGATCGGCGACTTCGTTCCAGCCCAGATAACGGAACATCATCTCGCCGGAGAGCACGACCGAGCCGGGATTGACGACGTCCTTGCCGGCGTATTTCGGCGCCGTGCCGTGGGTGGCCTCGAAGATGGCGTGGCCGGTGATGTAGTTGATGTTGCCGCCGGGCGCGATGCCGATGCCGCCGACCTGGGCCGCGAGCGCGTCGGAAAGATAGTCGCCGTTGAGGTTGAGCGTGGCGATGACGTCGAAATCGGCCGGCCGCGTGAGCACCTGCTGGAGCGTGATGTCGGCGATCGAGTCCTTGATCACGATGCCGGCGCCAGGCAGGCCGTCGGGGATTTTACACCATGGGCCGCTCTCGATCTCGACCGCGCCGAAATGCTCCTTGGCCACCTGGTAACCCCAGTCGCGGAAGGCGCCTTCGGTGAACTTCATGATGTTGCCTTTGTGCACGAGGGTGACGCTCTTGCGCTTGTTCTTGATCGCGTAGCTGATGGCGCTGTGGATCAGGCGCACGCTGCCGGAATAGCTGACGGGCTTGATCCCGATGCCGACCTGCACGTCGGTGATAAAATCTTTTGCCCCGACCAGCTTCCAGAATTCATCGGCCCTGGCTCTGGTGCCGAAGCGGATTTTTTCAAAGGCCTTGGGAAACTCCTGGGCGAAGAAATCGAGAATTTTCTGGGCCTCGGGCGTGCCGGCGGCGTATTCGATGCCGGCGTAGATGTCCTCGGTGTTTTCGCGGAAAATGACCATGTTGACGTTTTCCGGGTGCTTCACCGGCGAAGGCACACCCGTGAACCACTGCACCGGGCGCAGGCAGACGTAGAGGTCGAGCATCTGGCGCAGGGCGACGTTGAGCGAGCGGATGCCGCCGCCGACCGGAGTGGTCAGCGGGCCCTTGATGCCGACGAGGCAGTCCTTGAAGGCCTCGATGGTATCGCCGGGCAGCCAGTTGTTGAAACGCCGGAAGCTTTCCTCGCCGGCGAAGACCTCGAACCAGGATATCTTTCGCCGGCCGCCATAGGCTTTTTTCACCGCGGCGTCGAAGACGCGGACCGAGGCGGCCCAGATGTCGGGGCCGGTGCCGTCGCCGCGGATGAAGGGAATGACCGGGTTGTCCGGGACGCTGAGCTTGCCGCCGGCGATGGAAATTTTTCCGCCCGGAGGCGGCGTGACATTGGTGTAAGCCATTTGAAGACAGGTTTTGCGAAAGGGAAAGGCCGGCGACCGCGGGCCGGCGGTTTTATTTTTTCAGGCTGGCGCAGAATTTGGCGAGGCGGGCGACACCCCTGGCGATGGTCTCGTCGCCGGTCGCATAGCTGAGGCGAAGGTAACCCTCGGCGCCGAAGGCGCTGCCGGGGACGGCCGCGACCTTCTCCTGCTCCAACAGCCGGGCGCAGAAATCCTGCGAGCTGAGCCCGAACGAGGCGATGTTGGGGAAAAGATAAAACGCCCCTTGCGCCAGCAGGCAGGACACGCCGGGAATCTTGTTGAGCTCGGCGTGGAGGAATTTCCGCCGGCGGTCGAAGGCGGCGAGCATGGGGGCGAGCGCGGCGCGGGCCTTTTCCTTTTCGCGCAGGGCGGCCAGCGCCCCATATTGCGCGAAGGTCGCGGCGTTGGAGGTCATCTGGCTCTGCAGCTCGCCCACCGCCTTGGCGATGGGCAGCGGCGCGACCAGCGTGCCGAGGCGCCAGCCGGTCATGGAAAAGGTCTTGGAAAATCCGGAGACGACGATGGTGCGGGCCTCGGCCTCGCGGCTGAGGGTGGCGATGCAGGTGGACTTCGCGCCATCGTAAATCAGGTGCTCGTAGATCTCGTCGGACAAAATGTAGAGGCTGTGTTTCAGCGCCACGGCGACGAGCGCCTCGAGTTCGGCCCGCGAGTAGACCGCGCCGGTCGGATTGGAGGGCGAGTTGAGGACGAGCAGGCGGCTTTTGGGCGTGAGGGCGGATTCCAGCTGGGCGGGCGTGAGCTTGAAGCCGGAGGCGTCGGCGGCCAGCACGGCGCGCGGCGTGGCGCCGGCGAGCTTGGCCATCTCCGGATAACTCACCCAGTAAGGCGCCGGGATGATCACCTCGTCGCCCGGACTGCACACCGCCAGGATGGCGAGATAACAGGAAAATTTTCCGCCGGGGCTGACGACCGTCTGCGCCGGCGTGATCTTCAGGCCGTAGTCGCCGGCGTATTTTTCCGCCAGCGCGGCGCGCAATTCCTCGATGCCGGGAGTGGCGGTATATTTCGTCTTGCCGGCGCGGAGCGCGGCGGCGCAGGCGTCCTTGATGAAGTCGGGCGTGTCGAAATCGGGCTCGCCCGCGGCGAAGCTGCAGACATCCTCCCCCGCCGCTTTGAGCGCCTTGGCCTTGGCGTCAATGGCGAGCGTCGGCGACGGCGCGATATTCTGGGCCCAAACGGACAATGGCGAAGTTGGAGTGCTCATGCGCAAAGGCTCAACGACTAAACGGGCGGCTCGGCGGAACGCAAGTCCCGCCCGCGCGGATGTTTTTCCGCCGCGGCCGCACCCGCTGGGATCAGCCCGCCTAGCGTTTCTTCGAAACCCTGCCCCGGCCGGTTTTCGCGCCGTTCTTTTTGGCGGGCCTGACCGGGAGATTGTGGATGGCGACGCGCAGCAGCTCGCCCACGCTGACTTTCTTCTTCCGCGAATACTTCGCCAGCCTGTCCTTCACCTCCAGCGGCAGGCGGACGGAAATCTGCCGGTGGTTTTTTTGCGGGGCGTTGAACCCGTTGAAATCGAAGCCCGCGAGGGCCTCGCGCACCACCTCGCTGGTCGAACGCAGCGCCATGGCCCGCCGGCAGGCCTCGATTTTTGCGATCAGGTTGTGCGGAAGGTCGAACGTGAGCGGCAGATTGGTGGAGGAGTTTTTGGCCATGAGCGCTAAACGGGTTGCTGGAGGATTCCGCCTCGTAGCGGCAGGTTTGAGCTAGCCCGGCGGCACGCGCGGGAGCAAGCAAAAGTTCGGCTTGGGATTGACTCACCGGATGGTTGACAGATTTTTGCCTGTCCGCCTTCCGCCCGCTCATGGCCACCGTCGTCCTTGAAAATCTGGTCAAGATTTATCCCGAGAAAAACGGCCCTGGCGTGCGTGCGGTCAACAGCGCCAGTCTGACGGTCGTGGACCGCGAGTTCATGGTTCTGGTCGGGCCGTCGGGCTGTGGCAAGACCACGATCCTGCGTCTGATCGCCGGCTTGGAGGAGGTTTCCGGGGGCACCATTGCGATCGACGGCCGGGTGGTGAACGCCGTCCTGCCCAAGGACCGCGACATCGCCATGGTCTTCCAGAACTACGCGCTTTATCCGCACATGACGGCCTATGACAACATGGCCTTCGGCCTGAAGGTGCGAAAGCTGCCCCAGGCCGAAATCGCAGCGCGGGTCCGCGAGGCCGCGGCCCTGCTCGGTCTGGAGAATCACCTCCACCGCAAGCCCCGCGCACTGTCCGGCGGGCAGCGCCAGCGCGTCGCGCTGGGCCGGGCCATTGTGCGCAAGCCGAAGGTCTTTCTTTTCGACGAACCGCTGTCGAATCTCGACGCCAAGATGCGTGTCGCCACCCGCGCCGAGATTTCACGGCTGCACAACCGCTTGGGCGCCACGATGATCTACGTCACACACGACCAGGTCGAGGCCATGACCATGGGCGACCGCATTTGCGTGATGAAGGACGGTGACATCATGCAGGTGGCCGAGCCGCTGGAGCTTTACAACCGGCCGGCCAACCTTTTTGTCGCCGGCTTCATCGGCAGTCCCGCGATGAATTTTTTCAAGGGCACGGTTCGCCGCGCGGAAAATTTTTTGGAGTTCGTCGAGGACAACGCCGCCGGCCCGCCGCTCTCACTGCGCCTGCCCCCCGGCCTCGCCGCCTCGGCCGTGGCACTGGCCGACCGGCCCGCCATTCTCGGCCTGCGGCCGGAGGACATCACCGACGCGCCGGCCGGCGCGGCCGGGTTCGAAGCCCGGGTCGAACTCGCCGAGCCCATGGGCGCGGAGACTTATCTGCACCTCAACACTGGCGCCTCCGCCTTTGTCGCCCGCGTGCATCCGGGCGGACATTATGCGCCGAACCAGACGGCGCAGGTTTTCCTCCGCGCCGAAAAAGTCCACTTGTTCGATCCCGCCACCGGACAGGCCGTTCCGCTGAGCCGCCCTACTCCACCGGCGTGATGCGCTCCGGCGGCGGAGGCGGAGCGGTTTCAGTGAGCTGCGCCGGCGAAAAAATATCGTGTGGGAGCGTCAGCCCCAGCGCCGCTCCGGTCACGACGAAGCGCGTCTTGTTGCGCGTCACCTCGTCGCGCACATCGAAGCTTTTTGGGATCCATTTCTCGCCGATGCGCTTGAGTTCGAGCAGGGTGATGGTCTTGAGAACCTGTCCGCGGTCGCCGATGAGCTCCGCCTGCACCAGCGCGGTGAACTGCGTGTCGAGATAAACGCGCACGCCGGTGAGCGCGGGATATTTGGCCGCGAAGTCCGGCGGCGGCCGGAGCAGAAACCGGTGCGCGGGACGGCCCAGCACCCGCGTGAGGCCTTCGTAAACGAAATCCGGCCAGTAAAGAAACGGCCTCTCCAGATCGAACGCGGCCACATTCGTGTCCGCCACCGGTGCAAAAAGTGCGGAGGCATCCAGCGGACTGGGCGCCCCGGTGCCGTCCCATTTCCACACCGCGGGCGAAGGCCCATTCTGCACCAGCAGGCGTTCCTCCGTTTTTTTGGCTGGATCCGTGACCAGTTCGATCCGGGTGAGCAGACCCTGGTCGTTACTCGTGCCCCACTGGCGGCCGGTCAGCACGCGCTCCTCACCCCGGCGCGGCAGCACCTGCAGTTCGAATTCGAAAAAATAGTCGCCAGCGATGCCCTTGACGCGAAACTCCTCCAGCACGCGCCGGCCTTCGGCCTGATCGGGCGGACTGAGCTGGACGTAATTCGGTTGCGGCAAAAACCGCTGCTGCGCTTGCGCCGCTCCGGCCAGGGCCAGCAGCGGCAGCAAAAATAAAAATTTCCGTGGATGAGGCACGGCTTCCCGCGCGCCTTCCGGCGCGTTCAGGGAGTTTTGGGCGGAGCGGCCGGCGTCGGCGCCGCGGGCGCTGGCGCGGTCGTTGCCGCCGGGCCCGCTACCGGTGCGGGCGCAGGCTGCTTGGCCATTTGCTGCTGAAGCTGCTTCAAAATTTCCGCTTGCACGTTGTTCGGCGCCGTCGAGGTGGGCGAAGTGGAAGCGGAGGCCGGCACCGGAATGTTCGGCAGTGCGCCGCCGGTCGCGGTGGCGCGCTGGCGCTGGTAGACATTGCCGAGGAAAAGCAGGAAGCTGAGCACAAAAAACGCGATGGCCGCCTTGATCGTGGCCCGGGAGAGGACGTTGCTGGTCTCGCCGCCGAAGGCCGACTCGGCCATGCCGCCGCCCATGGCCGCGCCCATGCCGCCGTCGGATTTTGCCGGCTGCATCAGCACCAAAAAGATGAGAATCACCGCAACGAAGATCAGGATAACAGTAAGGATGCCGAGGATTATGCTCATGAACCTTTCATGACAGCAGACTCCGCCAAAGGTTGTCAATGCACCGTTCGCAACGGCAGTGCCGTGGCGAAGGAGGCGCCGAAGCTCCTGGTTGCCGCTGGCTTGCCGGATTTTAACCGAAGCGCGCCAAAGCCTTTGCGCTTTTG
>Ga0335085_10016740_pt1 | contig 10580 bp, 8 predicted proteins | sample Lox_Sample_45_FD_206712 | JGI IMG/M metagenome (GOLD analysis project Ga0335085, IMG submission 206712) | Soil microbial communities from Loxahatchee National Wildlife Refuge, Florida, United States - Lox_Sample_4.5 | ecosystem: Environmental > Terrestrial > Soil > Wetlands | place: USA: Florida...
CTGGCCGACGTGCGCAACGCGCTGGGCCGCCGACGTGCCGAAGAAGAAGTCATCCAGCTTAAGCGCGCGCTCAAGCAGCGCTACAACTTCGAGAACATCATCGGCAAGAGCGAGCCTATGCTGCGCATCTTCGACCTGGTGGCGCAGGTTGCTCCCAGCCGCTCAACCGTGTTGCTGCAAGGCGAGAGCGGCACCGGCAAGGAGCTGATCGCCAAAGCCATCCACATGAACTCGCCGCGCAAGGACCGTGCGTTCGTGCCAGTGAACACCGGCTCTACGCCTCCGGACCTACTGGAGTCCACGCTGTTCGGGCACGTCAAGGGAGCGTTTACCAGCGCTGTCTCCAGCAAGAAAGGTCTCTTCGAGGTCGCGGATCGTGGCACGCTGTTCCTCGATGAAATCGGCACCATGAACCTGGAGACCCAGGCCAAGATTCTGCGTGTGCTGCAAGACAAGAAGTTCATGCACCTGGGTGGAGTCAATGAGATCCAGGTGGATGTCCGCATCATCGCCGCCACCAATGTTGACTTGCGGCAGCAGGTGAAGGAAGGGAAGTTCCGCGAGGATCTGTTCTACCGCCTCAATGTCATCACTATTGACCTGCCTCCCTTGCGCCAGCGCCGGAACGACATCCCGCTGCTCGTGGACTACTTTATCGCCAAGTTTGCGGAAGAGAATGAGCGCTTTCCGCTGCGCGTGACTCCCGAGGCGCTACGGCCTTTGATGGACTACGACTGGCCCGGCAACGTCCGCGAGCTGGAGAACGTTATGGAACGCGCCGTGGTATTGGCAACGGGAGCGAATCTCACGCTGGATCTATTGCCCGAAAACCTGGTCGGCCGCGGCAGCAAATTCGCCATCCTGGACCACCCCCCCGACGCCTCGTTGTTCGAGATTATCGAAGATTGCGAGCGGCGGATCATCAGTGACATGCTGGAGAAGTGCAACTGGAACCAGACCGAAGCCGCGGACCGCTTTCGCATTCCCCTCTCCACCCTGAATCAGAAGATCAAGCGCCTGAACGTGGAAATCCGGAAGAACCACAAGGGGCGGGAGTAGGGCAGGATGTCACATACCAGGAACCTCAGTCAGGGAATCCGACCTGCTTTAGCGCAGCTTGAAAACGCGGGTCCGAACGTACAAAGTCATATATTGGGTCAACCTTGAGGCTGGTCATATATCCACAGTGCTCGCGATAACCGCTCTCGAGAAGCTGTAACACCTGCTCTTTGTCACCCAAACGAGCATGGGTTTCGACCGTGCCACAGTGGTCAGCTGGGCTTTGGGCGGCTGCATCACGTAACCCTTCTTTCCAATACCCTCGCCAGCCTTCGCGAGTGACTGCCATACGATACCGGTCCAACGTGGCAGATGGCTCTCCGTCCAACGCTCTGCCCTTGAGATAGCCGTCGATCGCTTTGGCATACTCGCCCTTGCGTTCATACATCATCGCTGTCAGGAAATATGGCGCGCTGGAATTAGGATAGAGCGCCTGGGTTTTGTTTAATTCCGCCAGCGCCTCATCGTAGCGATGCAAGAAGTACAGAAGGTAAGCGTTGACGGCATTCGTGATCAGGGCAACTGGGTCCAGCTCACGTGCTTTCTTAATTTCAGCCAGACACAAGTCTTGACGTCCGATTTCGCATGAAACTGCTGCGTACCAGGTGTGGGCTATGGCATCGTTCGGGTCGAGTTCGGTCGCCAGTTTGAGTTCCCGCTCCGCTGTTGCCCAGTCCCAGTCGTACTGACTCGTCACTATGCCCAGTACGGCATGGGCCTTGCCAAGTTCCGGGTCGAGTTGGATCGCCTTCAGCGCTGTCTGTTTCGCGCTGCGCAGCATCTCCTGTTCTGGCCTGCACTTGAAGTCACCTAACTTGTAGTACGTGGCAGCCAGCCAGGCTTGAGCCAGCGCGAACCTGGCATCTCTGCGGACGGCGCGCTCAAATGCCGGCAACGCTGCCTCAAACCCCCGGCAGTTGAGCTGGTTCCACTGGTGTTGGCCCTTGAGGAAGTCTTCATGGGCCTCGAGATCCAGTGTTTGGGTGCTCATCTTTGTCCTCGGGGACAGCTTCACGCTGATCTCTCCCGCCACATCAGCTGCCACTTCGTCCTGCAGCGCGAGAATGTTTTGCTCATCGCGGTCGTATTCCTTTGCCCATAGATGTGTCTGGTCACGCACCTGGATAAGTTGCGCCGCTATGCGAACCTGCTTCCCCTCGTGTCGCGCACTTCCTTCCACAACATAATCGACGCCCAGCTCCCGGCCCACCTGTGCCACACTTTTGTTGGCACTTTTGTATGCATCGGTTGAGGTTCTCGCGATAACTCCCAGCCGCTCTGGATTCCACCGTCCCAGGTGTGTAATCAGTTCTTCCGTCATCCCTTCGGCAAAGTAATCCTGCGAGGCGTCGGAGCTGAGGTTCTGGAACGGCAGAACCGCCAGCATGACTCGACCGTGGGCTGCCGCAGTTGGCGGATTCCTCTTCCATAGCCACACAGCCACGGCAGCCAGTAAGGCGATTGCGACCACTCCGGCCAGCAAGGTTGTGCGGCTGATCAGTCGACGGGCGGAAAGCTTCTGGAGCTTGGGCTCTCGCCGTGATTCTGCTGCAGGCGGATGCGTCAGAACGGCACCGACCGTCTCCACGGAGGCAAGAAATCGATATCCCCGGCGCGGGATGGTTTCGATGTAGCGGGGGGTGTCGGCGTCGTCATTCAAGACGTCGCGTATCTTCTTGATCGCGGTGTTCAAGCCGTGTTCGAAGTCAACAAACGTGCCCTCTTCCCAAAGTTGCTGGCGCAGTTGTTCGCGAGTGACCAGTTCCCCGGGATGTTCGAGCAGGGCACACAGGATGCGAAACGGCTGCTCCTGAAGCTTGAGGCGGATGCCGTTCCTGCGCAACTCGGCGTCGCCGAGGGAGAGGTCGTAAGGGCCGAAGCGGTAGATGTGCTGGGAGAGGGTCCGCTCCATACCGCACCCTCGCTACTGTTAAGGTTAGCACCGGAGAGAGTGCGCAATTCACTACTTTTACCCGCGTCTTGAATTCGTTTCCCGCTTTGGGAAACCTCACGACCTGTCGCGTTGGTGTTCCGACCGGTCTATAGCAGCGCTTAAGCACTTTCTGCCCCGCCACTTAGCCGGGTACCTCCATTTCACCTTCGATTTATTCCCAGTGCATTGATATGAAAGGATGCTCGTCCCATACTGCGCCTAGGTTTCCCGGAAATCCAGGGAACCGGAGGTAGGAATCATGAAAGTCAAAGCAATCGCACTGTTAATGATGGTCGGGCTGGCAGTGGCGGCGGCGAGCGCACAGTCAACTCAGCCGATGAACTTCAGAACGCCCTTTGTCTTCGCGGTCGGCGACCAACTGCTGCCGGCGGGCGCGTACACGGTTGAGGTCCTCTCCGTGACCGGGGTGCTGTCGTTTCGTAGCGCAGACGGTAAGGTCACTGTTCTTGTCAACAGCCTGCCGTTGCAGAAAACCCAGTTCGCAGACAGATACAAGCTGGTCTTCCACCGTTATGGCAGTCACTACTTTGCGAGCGAGATCTGGGCCCCAGGGTATAGAACGGGCCGCATGCTGATGCCATATCCATCCGAGCAGCAGATGGCGAAGGCCGGTGAACCGCAGCATGTCAGCTTGTATATGGAGGCGCCCGGAAAATGAAACCGACTGCTAAGAGAGCCGACTTATGAGATGGAGGAATTCAGATTCCGAGGGTTTGTCACTTCGCTATGCGGCATAGGTCACTGACAAGCCATAGCCGCACGAGTTAGAAAGGTACTGGTCTACGGGGGAAGGATCCAGGGCCTTTCCCACCCCACCGTTATCGAGCCGACACGGTGGAAGACACGACCCTCGACCGTCCTTCCCTTATTTGCGAGGAAGAAGTCCTCGCTCGCTGCATATCTCACTCATAACCGTCCCTTAGGCGAGTAAGCAACCAAAATCTCGGATCACAAGCAAAACAGTTGGAGGCGCAACATGAAAAAGACGTTCGCTCTTCTTGCTTTGCCCGTAGTACTTCTTGGACTCGCATTCACGGCCTCGGCACAGATCACCCGTATTGCGCCGCCGGGAGCGGATTGCAAGTCCCTGGTCGCCGGCCGCACTTACGCCCACTCCTTCGAGGGGTACATCAACACTGAGTTGTTTCCCGTTCCCGGTTTGGCCGGCGTGTTTCCCAATGCTGGCACCGGTACGCTCACTTTCAACGCTGATGGCACAGTTGGTGGATCAACGTTCATCAAGGTTGGTCCAGCCTACTTCGGTGAGATTCCCATGGTCAATGCGACCTATCGTCTCTCCTGGGACTTAAGCAAACGCCCCTTGGTTTGCACCGGAACGATGAAAGCAGATGCACCCCAAAGTCCAACCGGGACCGAGAACTGGCAGTTAGTGGTTGCATTAGGGGGTGATGCCATCGAGTTAATCCACACGGATACGGGTCTGATGGTGGGGGTTACTTTACATCCTGCCGCGACGGGTGGGTGCAACAATGGCATTCTGCACGCAACTTACACCTACAACGCCAAAGGCTGGACGCTGCCACCGCCCAACCTGCCGCCACCGGCGCCCACAGAGATGCTGAATGGCTTCATACCCTTTGCGTTCAGCGGCGCCATTGTGTTTCGGCCCGATTTAGTCAGTCCCAACACGCTGACCGGCGCCCCACCCGGCAGTGCTTACCTGCAGGGGTGGGACATGGTGAGCATGCACGGATACATCATGCCTAGAACTTATGTCGGCTGGTACAAGGTGCAGGAGGATTGCAGCGCCGACATGGTGCTGTTGGACAGCATCGGAACTCCTCTCATTCACACCAAAGTACAGATTCTCAAGAATGCCGACGCGATTGAGATTCTGAACGTCGATGCGCCTATGGCCCTGGCATTTACCGCCGAACGTCAGCGGTGAGGGCCAGCCAAATGGGCGACGTTGGGTCCGTGTGGCAGAGACGACCCAGTCTAGCGCGTTACCGCCGGACCTGAAGTTGCTTGCGACTTTATCGAACCGAGGAGGTTCGTCATGAAACTGAATACAACGTTGCTGTCTGTGTTTCTTATCCTGATGCTTTCAACCGCATCTCTGGGCCAGGCTCCCAATCCCGCGTGCAACATGCGTTCGGCCATGGGAGCCTACGGCTATAGCTGCTCCGGGGTGGCGCCGAACCCCTTCAACAACTTCGCCGTTGAGCCCTTTTCGGCTTATGGCTACGTATTCGGCGACGGACGGGGCCAGTGGCATGGCTATGGGAAAGTCAGCTTCAATGGCAATGTCGCCCCCTGGACCCATAACACCAGGCTGAATGAGCCCGCCGTGGTAAAGCCGGATTGCACAGGCTCTGTAACCTATGCGGTCACCGTCGGCTCACAGACCGTCCCCGACGCCCACTTCGAATATGTCATTGTGGACAATGGCCGCGAAGTAAAAGGCTTCCCGATCGACCCGGGTTATGCCGTGAGCTGTCAGCTAATCCTGGAGAAGTAACCGGGCAACGAGCTGACGCCCCTGTGAGCGTAGACGGCGTGGATTGACTCGATCAGCCCACATCCACTCTAAGGGGACAAGGTCGCCGATGGCAACGGCTTTGTCCCCTGTGATCTATCCCATAGCCTAATGCCGCTCTCCAGCCTGAACCAGCAGATTAGCCTTTCTGAACGGCGAACATTGTTCCTGCCCTTCGCTAAGCTAGGGCAAAGGGGCGGGTCAAGGGCCACGTGTGCTATCAATTAATTGCTGCCCAATTACGCTAATCGGTGCCGGTATTCGACACGGTAGGAGTGGTCATTAAAGCTATGCAAGATCACGGTACAGATCCCCGGCTGATTTTTCTAGGGCCATGTTAGCTGCCCAGTGAACTGCCTCTCCTGGCAGAAATTCATCATCAATTAATGTTCTCATCATGGCTTGGTGTGCTTAACTCATGCGGGTTAAGTTGACTACCCTAGTAAAAGGAAAAGCGCCACTTATGTTCCAAGTTAGAATCAGAAGGATCGCTCTTGCACTGGCAGTCCTGATCTCTGTCCCGGCGTTTGCGCAGTTTACTGCTGGCAATCTCGTGGTCGCGGTCGAAGGCTGCGGTGTCTATGGAGGCACATGTACGAACGTCCCCAACGGCACCGGCAACGGCAGTGGGAACAGTTCGGTAGGGGGCTACGGGGACAATCAGGCAGCCCCGCTCACTCTGTTCCAGTACAGGCCGAACGGCACGGCGAGCGCCTCGTTCGTGAACTCTCTGGTGTTGCCACAAGCCGGCTCCGGCGGGAACCTTGCCGTCTCGGGTGAATATGGCTCTTCATCAGAGGCGACACTACAGCTTTCCGGCGCCGGCCAATACCTGACCATCCTGGGATACGGCATTGGCGCCAATCCTTTCAATGCTAATCCCACGAAGTACGGTTCTCCGGGAGGAGAACTTGCGCAGTCAGGTAGCCTGACGGGACAAAGCTATACCCCGGTATCACGAGTGCTGACGTTGATTGACGCCAGCGGCAACGTGAACTCCTCGACCGCCATCTACAACATCTTCAACACTAACAATCCACGCAGCGCTTACACCTTGAATGGAAGCACCGCGTACGTTTCCGGCCAGGGAGAGAAAGATTCGACGGGCGGAGTTTTCTATGTCCCGGTGGGTGCTCCCGACAACAATCCCACCGCCATTACCGGTCTTGACACTAGCAATAAAACGCTGGCCCAGGACACGCGAGACGTTCAGATCGTTAACAACACACTCTATATCTCGGTTGACAGCAAGGAAGGCTCGGGTTCCAACCGCGATTTCATCGGCACGCTGGGCTCTCCTCCGGCAACCGGCCTCTATAACAACGGCAGCGGCCCCACCATGCTCACCGGGTTTGGCAATTCCGGCGGTACCGGCAAGGTGACCATCACCACGGGCAGCAACAGCAACGGTAACAACCTCAACGCCGGATTGCCAATCAACCTGAGCTCGGAGAATTACTTCTTTGCCAGTCGCTCCGTGCTGTACGTGGCAGACACGGGCGCCCCGAAGAATGATTCCAACGGCGACAACAATTCAACCGGCACCGCCAACATCGGAAATGGCGGACTCGAAAAGTGGATCAACAGCAAGCCCGACGGCACGGGAACATGGAGCCTTGCTTATACGCTGTGGCGAGGATTGACTTCTGGGGGCGGCGGTGTGGTGAACAATGGCAATACCACCGGCACCAGCGGCTTATATGGTCTGACCGGAATGGTGTCCGGCAACGTTGTCTATCTTTACGCCACGAACTATACGCTCAGCGATCTGGACTACACCTATCTCTACGGGATCACCGATAACCTGACCTACACCCTGGCATCGCAGGCCTCGAGCGAGGTGTTTACGGTGCTGGATACCGCTCCCTCCGACTCCAACTTCAAGGGAGTGTCGTTTGCGCCGGCCATCCCCAATGGTGACATCGAAATCACCACGGCGCCCTCGGGACTGACCGTGAGTACTTCTGGTACGGGGTGCGCAACCGGAAGCTACGTGGCTCCCGTCACGCTGACCTGGTCGCCGGGAAGCTCCTGCACACTTAGCGTGACCACGCCGCAAAACGGGCCTGGCGTTGTGTATAAGTTCTCTCATTGGGAGGACGGCAGCACCACCACGAGTCATATGGTCACCGCTCCCCAGACCACGGCCACTTATACTGCCACCTTCACCACGTGGCGTCAGTTGGGCGGGCTGTGAGGAAAGCGAGTAAAGCTGCAAGAACAAGGCAACGGGAGGAAAAGATGAATTGCGCACTTCGCAAGACTTGGATGTTCGTCCTGGCCATCGTTTTGGCCACCATGATTTGCCCGGTAAACGCTATGGCAGGAAGCGTCCTCTACACCACCTTGGGACCCTCTGGCCAGTATGACAACACCGGCGGCTACGCCGTGGACGGCAGCAACTACTTCAATCAGGTCATAGCCAACCCATTCACCCTCAGCGCCGGGGGTTTCGTGGCGGACGCCGTGCTCGCTCTGGAGAACGTTCAAGGCGGCAACAATCCGCTGAACGTTTACATTGAGTCCAACAGCGGTGGAGTGCCGGGTAACGTCATCACGCAATTGACGCAGGTCGGCACGATCTCCAGCAACGGCGGTCTGGTTACCTTTACCTGCCATGGCGTCACATGCAGCCTGGCACCGGGCTCGTATTGGCTGGTTGCCCTAGAGCCGGACCCCAACACCCAGCAAGGATGGTTTCTGTCCTACGGTGACCAACTGGGCACCGTTGCATACAACGAGGCCGGCAGCCCCACCGGACCATGGAGCACAGCCGATGGTATCCCCTTGAATGGGTTTCAGATTGATACCCCTGAACCGGCTACCTGGCTGGTACTCATCCCCGGCTTGCTCGGCGTCGGCTACGGCTTGCGGCGAACGCTCCTTTTGTAACACGTGTAAGCGCCGCTACGTGGGGACTTGCTGGTTCCCCGAGCTCGTGCCTTGGTTGGCAATTCGGTATTTAAGGTAGGTCCCCCACGTGGTGGCGTTTGCGCTCACCAGGCGCTTTCCCCATAGCTCTTAACTGGATTAGTTTTGTGTCATGACACTCTCAGCCCGCAATCAACTTAAAGGAACCATCGAGGAACTTCAGCTTGGCGGCGTCATGGCCCACGTTGTAGTGCGTGTCGGCGACAATCTCATCGACAGCGTTATCACCCGCAAGAGTGCGGAGGAGATGGCGCTCAAGAAGGGCGACGCGGTAACCGTAGTCATCAAGTCCACCGAGGTCATGCTGCAGAAAGACTGACTTTGGCTCCCTTACTCATGGCGCCCGCATGACGGAGATGGTTGTCACCATCCGCACCCATCGTGCCGGACGTTTATCTCCCGGCACCACCAGACGCAAGGGGCCCTCTTTTGCCCCCAGTGGTTGACCATCTACGCTCTGCGCCACAATGACTTGTGTGTTGCCGACGTCAGGATCGAGCTCGGCCAGCGAGAAGACGACACGATATCCGTCGGATGCCTCCACCACGGCGAAGTCGGCCATCTCCTTGCCGCGAAGGTCGTGGCCGGTTGGAACGCCGGCCTGTGTCAGCACATCGTGCAGATTTACACCAGCGTACTCATGACTCTTTCCCTCGTGATCCTTCGCACTCACCTTTACCTGCGGCAGCCTGGCGAAGTCCCGCGCGCGCAGCGTCAGCGCCGGACCACTGATTGGCTTCACTACTAACGTGGCCTCTTGAACCGGGGCCTGCTGGCTGATCGCTGTAACCTCCAACGCAAGAATCAGCGAGGCTGTCCATTTAGCGTTCACGTCGGACTCCTTCCTTGTCCACCACAATGAACTACTGGCGCCGATCCAATCGAATCGTGTTACCAGAGAAGCTTCAAGGCGAACTGCACCTGCCGCGCCGTCGTCGACGTGCTGGTGATCGCTCCTGCTGTGCCCGACAATCCCGACGGCGTAAAGACAATCAAATTCGGCGTGTTGAAATTGGCTCGATTGAGCAGGTTGAATATCTCTGCTCGAAACTGCAGGCTCAGGTTTTCGTGAAGCGTCGTATTCTTGATCGCCGAGAAGTCCCAGGTCGCCAGGCCGGGACCGGTGAGGTTGTTGCGCGTAGCATTCCCCCAGAACCCGCTGTTGGGTGGCGGTTGCAGAAAAGCAGCCGGATTGAACCACCGCGCCGGCGTCCCGAGAATCGGGTTGCCGTGAAAATTCGGATTGGCGAACGGCCGGACGGGGTTCCGCGTGTCGCCGTCGTTGGACGGATTGTAGCTGAGCTGCGGTGTCATCGGAAATCCGCTTTGCAGGGTGACGATGCACTCCGCAGACCAGCCGCTCACCATGGCGTTTGCGAAGCCGTGCATGCTGTTGGCGTATGCTTGACCCGCGCCGAACGGCAAGGCATAAACGGCGCTGATAACGCCGAGATTGGTGACATTCCACGCCGCCGGTCCCCAGTCGGCGCTCAAGTTGTAGGGGTTCGACACCAGACCCGGCTCGTTGGCCGTTGTCGTCGCGTTCACGGAATCGCCATTGTCGAGCGCCTTCGACCAGGTGTAAACACCGCGCAGCGAGAAGCCATGGCTGAAGCGGCGGTTGAAGTCCACCTGCAGCGCGTTGTAGTTGCTGTTGCCACGGGAAAACCATGTCCAGGTGTTGGCGATGGTAGGATTCGCCCTCGGAGTGCCCGCCTTGATGAAGTACGAGCCGGCCGGAACCGGCGTGCCTGCCAGCCCCGCGGGGAAGTTCGCGGGATAAGTCGCCGGACAAGGCGCCGCAGGGCAGACGGTTGGGAATGGCGTGTTGGCGTCAATGCCGACGAGCTCATGATAGCCATGCGAGCCCACGTAGCCAATGGTCAGCGAAGTGTTGGGCGTCAACGCCTGCTCCACCCGCAACGAGTAGGAGATCAGAGTCGGCATCTTGAGGTTGGGCTGCACTCCGCCGGGCACCAGTAAAGCATTCGAGGGAGGCGACAGGTTTTGATTGATAGGCAGCTTCGAGACGGGTAAGGAGGCGATGCTGTACACGGGGTTGAACGGCGCGTTCTGGTCCATGCGATAGCCCAGAGCATCCTGCAGTTCGTTGTAGATTCCGAATCCGGCGCGGAA
>Ga0335085_10016741_pt1 | contig 10580 bp, 9 predicted proteins | sample Lox_Sample_45_FD_206712 | JGI IMG/M metagenome (GOLD analysis project Ga0335085, IMG submission 206712) | Soil microbial communities from Loxahatchee National Wildlife Refuge, Florida, United States - Lox_Sample_4.5 | ecosystem: Environmental > Terrestrial > Soil > Wetlands | place: USA: Florida...
CACTGCGCCTGCGCGCGCTACGCCGTCTGACGGAAAATGGGATTCGCTGCACCGTCCTGGCGCATCCCATCATGCCGCTCATCAACGACAGCGAGGCGGCGCTCGACGCCCTCTGTGGGGCCGCCGCGCGCGCCGGAGCTGTCTCCTTCAGTGCCGCGCCATTATTCCTGAAGCCATGCTCGAAGCAGGTTTTTCTCCCGTTTTTGGAGCAGCATTTTCCACACCTGGCGCGCCGTTATCGCGAGCGCTACAGCCGCGCGGCGTATCTCAGCGGCGATTATCCGGAGCTCCTGCGGGAGCGTGTGGCGAAACTCATCGTCAGACACGGACTCATTGCCCGGAGGGCGGTGGACGATTCGGCCGTCTGGCCGGAGCCGCAAATGGAATTGTTCGAAGGACGCAACGCGCCGCGCGCCGCGAACGTCAACCCGTGTTGAGAAACGCTTGTTGTTTTCTCCTGCTGGGCGCTATGGCGGCGATGGTGGCGGGCGCCCTTCGGGACAACGGCCTGGCGCGGACCCCACCGATGGGATGGACCAGCCGCAGCTTTGGCGATCGCATCGACGACCCCACGGTGCGCGCCATCGCCGATGCCATCGATGTGAATGGCATGCGCCAGGCCGGCTATTCTTACGTCGTCATCGGCGACGGCTGGCAGGGCGAGCGTTACGGACAGGGCGACATTCGTCCGAATTCCCGTTTCCCGGACATGCGCGGCCTCGCCTCCTACGTACACTCGCGCGGATTATTTGTCGGCCTGTCTTCGTCGCCGTCAGCAAAAACGTGCCTGGGTTATGAAGGAAGCTCTGGCCACGAGGAGCAGGACGCCCGAATATTCGCCGGTTGGAGCGTGGATTTTCTGGAATATTCGTGGTGCGCGGACGACAAATCGCACGCCACCGATGAGAGCATGCGCGCCGCCGTCCAGGCCATGGGCGACGGCCTGGTCCGCACCGGACGGCCCATCGTCTACAGCATCGGCGGGCCCGGTCCGTATGAGCCGTGGAGATGGGGAGCGCAGGCGGGCGCGAATCTGTGGCGCATCTCCGGCGATGCCGAAAGCAAGGCCGAGTTCGCCGGCCCCGGCCACTGGAATGATCCCGGCCCGCTGGGCGCCGATTTGGCGCTCCGCTCTCAGCTCAGCATGTCGGCGATGCTCGCCGCGCCATTGTTCGTGGAAGGCGATCCGCGCGCGTACACGAAGCCCGTTCTCGCGGCCCTCACCAATCGCGAAGTCATTGGCGTCGATCAGGACCCGCGCGGGCGCCCCGGCTTTCGCATGAGCTCCCGTAACGGTCTCGAGATCTGGGTCCGCCACCTGTCCGACGGCAGCAAGGCAATTGCCTGGTTCAACGGCCGCGATACCCGCGTGCGCTTCACCATGGACTGGTCGGATTTCGGCGTCGGTGCGAAGAACCAGGTGCGCGATCTCTGGCAGCACCGGGTGGTGGACACCAGCAAGCCGGAGTTTCTGGTGGACGTGGACAAGCACGACACGATGATGGTCCGCGTCTACCCGTCGCAATAGGCGCGCACAAAAGAAAGCCCACACGCGTCTGGTGTCCGAGGCGTTGTGGATAAGAACATTTTTCGGTTGACCGTGCCCGAGGTGATGTAACGTAGATTGCGTTTCCCCGCCGCCGGGAACGTGCATCGAAACAGGGGAAGAAACGCCCGACTACTTGAGTGCGACCACGGTGGCGCCCCAGCCGCCCGCCTCAGCCGGCGCGTCCTGAAAGCTCTCCACGAAGGGCGTGCGCGCGAGGATGGCTCGAACCGTTTCGCGCTGGATCCCTATCCCTCGCCCGTGAATGATGCGCAGCGCTTTCAATCCCAGACGATTCGCCTCGGCCAGATATTCCTCCACGACCTCTTTCACATCGCGCGGCGGGATGGAGTGCAGGTCGAACACGTCGGTAATGGGGATGCGGAGGGGATCGCTGGGTGAAGAGTCGTCCATGTTGATAGCCTGACAGCAGTGGACCCGCATGCCGAGTATACTCGCCGGCTCGAAGAGCGGCGCAGGCTGTGCGCGGCCGCGGAACGGCTGTTCCGCCACATCGGCTACGCGCGTCTGGCCACGGGAATCGCCGGCGCCGCGGGGTTGTGGCTCGCACTGGGCTGGACGCTCATCTCGCCGTGGTGGCTGATTCCGCCAGCGGTGCTATTCCTCGGCCTCGTTTTGTGGCACCAGTTCGTCTACGTGCGGCTCGCCGATGCCCGCCGCGCCATCCTTTTCTTTGAAGGCGGGCTGGCAAGACTGGAAGATCGCTGGCAGGGGCTCGGGGAGACCGGCGACCGTTTCCACAAGGCCGATCACGTCTACGCTGAGGACCTCGATGTACTTGGCAGCGGCTCGCTGTACGAGTTGCTCTGTACCGTGCGCACTCCCGCCGCGGGGCAGATGCTCGCAGAGTGGCTGCTGGAACCGGCTGAGATTGGCACGGTGGAGAAGCGCCAGGGTGCTGTTGCCCAGTTGCGTCCGATGCTGCTGCTGCGCGAGGATCTCTTTCTGGCCGGTGAGGCGGCGCGTCGCGATGCGCGTCCGGATTCGCTCATGGCATGGGGTTCGGGTCGGCCGGTTGCCTTTCCGCCAGTGCTCCGGACGATCGCGCCGATTCTGGCGGCCGCGACCGTCGTGCTGCTAGTGCTGGACCTGACCGGCGTCCTGCCTCTGTGGCCGTTCCTGCTATCGCTGCTGATCGAGATGTTCTTCATCCTGGCGCTGCGGGGCCGCGTAAACCGCGTCACCGAGGCGGTGGAGGAGCCTGCGCGCGCGCTCGATCTGCTTGCCGCCGTATTGCGCCGCTTCGAGCGTGAACAATTCGATCAGCCGCACCTGCGCGATCTGCGCGCCGGATTCGAATCGGTCGAAACCCCCGCCTCCCGCCAAATCGAGCGGCTCGAGAGATACGCGGCGCGGCTGGAGTGGGCGCACAACCAGTTCTTCGCGCCCATCGCGGCGGTATTGCTCTGGCGGGAGCAACTCGCTGTGCGCGTCGAGGCCTGGCGGCGCGAGCACGGTCCTGTCGTGGGTGTGTGGCTGCGCAGCGTCGCCGAACTGGAGGTGCTGTCCGCGCTGGCAGGCTATTCCTTCGAGCATCCTGCCGACCCGTTCCCCGAGCTCGCCCCCGGACAGGGCGTCTTCGAGGCGGAAGGCATCGCCCACCCGCTGATGCGCGAGAGCGTCGCGGTCCGCAACGATCTGCGCCTCGGCGACGGAACCAGACTGCTAATCGTCAGCGGCTCGAACATGTCCGGGAAGAGCACGCTGTTGCGCGCGGTTGGCTTGAATGCGGTTCTGGCGCTGGCCGGGGCTCCGGTGCGGGCCCGCCGTCTTCGTCTGGGAGCGCTCTCAGTGGCGGCCTCGATCCGCGTTGTGGACTCGCTGGCGGACGGCCGCTCCCGGTTCCTTGCCGAAATCACCCGCCTGCGGCGCATGATGGATTTGGCCCGCGTCGGCCCGACCCTTTTGTTTCTTATAGATGAGCTGCTCAGCGGCACCAATTCGCACGACCGCCGAATCGGGGCCGAGGCTGTCCTGAAGGGCCTGGTAGAGCGCGGAGCCATCGGCGCTGCCACTACCCACGATCTGGCCCTTACGGTAATTTCCGAGGTGCTGTCCCCACTGGTGAAGAACGTCCATTTTGCCGATGTAGTATCGAACGGTAGCCTGGTCTTCGACTACCAGCTGCATGATGGAGTCGTACTCCGCAGTAACGCGCTGGAGCTTATGCGTTCGGTCGGGCTGGAGGTATAGATCGCGGTTCTTTCGGTACATCACCCTGGATTTAACAGGGGGAGCACCGACGGCAATGGCATTTCGCGCCTGGTACGGTATCAAGGCGGGTCATAGCCTGGTACACTCAGGCAACTGGTGATAGCTCAATGAAGTGCGAGTATTGCGAAAACCGGTTGGGCGCATGGCGGGTCTTCACGGGCAGCAGGTTCTGCTCGAAGGATCACGAACGCCGTTTCCTCGCGCGCTCGGCCCGCGCACTTCGGGACCTTGAGGACATATACGGAACGCAGTCGCTGACCCATGACCTGCCCGAGGTGCAGGTGCACAGGAAGAAGCCGGAACTGGAGACACGGCGCGCGCAGCCCGGACAGGTCATCACGGTGCTGGGCCTGTTCACGGCCGGATTCCTGGTGCTGGCCCTCTTTGCCCTGCCGGGTGGAGGACCCGCGCCAGCCCGCCGGACCGCTCCCGACTACACCCCGCACGGCACTCCCCGGGCCGATTTCGCGTTAGGCCTGCGAAACCGGCTGAGTAGTTCGACGCCGTCGCTCACCCTTCGTGACAACTTTTCCACCGATTTGTCGAACTGGGTGGGAGGTTCCGAAAGCACGTCCACGTGGGCCCGTTCCGGCGACTACGTCCTGCCGGGCAAACTGCGATTGTGGAAACCCTCTACCCATCTGTCCAACTACGAGCTGGAATTCCTTGGCCAGATCGAGCGCCGCGGCATGAGCTGGGCGTTTCGCGCACCGGACATCCGGAACTACTATGGAGCGAAGCTCCTGATCGGACACCCGGGACCGATGCCCAATGCCAGTCTGGTCCGTTTTGTCGTGCTTAACGGTCGTGAAGCAGAGCGGCTGGAGTTGCCGGTGCCACTGACGCTCGACCGCAACACCGACTATCGCGTCCACGTCAGCGTGCGCGGCGACCGGTTCCTCACATCCGTCAACGGGCAACTGGTCAGCTCCTGGATGGATGAGCGGCTGGGCACCGGTGGGGTTGGGTTCTTCGCGGAGGCGGGCGAAAAGTCCGCAATTCGCTGGGTCAGCGTCTCGGAGCGAGACAGCATGCTCGGCCGCTTCCTCTCCTATTTCTCCATCATCACTTTCCCCACTGCGCCCCCCGCCACGGCACCCGCGATGTAACCGCTGTTACCTCGCCAATCTCCCTTCATTGCAAAGATTTGCATAGCCTGTTACTCTTCTGTACAAAGGGTCGGGGTTGACGTATTGGAAGGGTACGAGGATCGCCTCAAACAACTTGAGCGAATTGCCGGCAGCGTGGTGCTGCGCGGATCGGAGTCCCTGTGCAGGCTCCTGAGGTATCTGGGCCAACAGGCGCTCGAAAGCCCGGGTGTTCCCGTTCGCGAATATCAGATTGCGACGCAGGTTTTCGGACGGCCCAACGAATTCGACCCCCGTCTCGATTCGACCGTGCGCGTGCAGACCGGACGGCTGCGCGCCAAGCTGGCGGAGTATTACCGGGGGCCTGGGGCGAATGACGCCATCGTCGTTGAGATTCCGAAAGGGACCTACCAGCTCGGTTTCCGCGCGCAGTTGATACCGGAGGCCGCAGAGAGCGAACTCGCGCAGCAGCCGGCTTCGGTTCATGCGGCGCGCGAATCGGCCAGGCGAGGGCTCGTCTGGAAGCTTGCCTTCGCCGGAATGACCGTGGTGGCCGCCACGCTGGCCATTATGCTGACGATTCGTCCGGCCCCACGTCCGATGCGGGCCGCAGTGAATCCTGGCGAGTCGCTGGAGAAGTTCTGGTCCGGCCTGCTCGGGAATCCCTCGCATCCGATCATCGCCTTCCGTTCCGGAATTGGTGAAACGCTGGCCATGCATGCGCTCGACAACCTTTTCGCCTCTCTGGGACATACAGTCCCCGCAAAGCCGATGATCCTGCTCTCACAGCCGGACATGGACAGCGGCGACGTGATCTTCCTCGGCCAGCCGCCGGACAACATCGGATTGCGCGGGTTTCACTTCCAGACAGTCGCCGCCGGCGGGCACAAGGGCGAAACTGCGATTCTGAACCTGTACCCGCTGCCCGGGGAGCCAGCGACGTGGATGCCTGCCGGCCCGCCGGTCACTGAGGATTACGCCGTCATCTCTCTCGAACCCGGTCCCATTGCCGGGCGGTGGCTGCTCACCCTCGCGGGAACCAGCACCTGGGGAACGCAGGCGGCCGCGGAGTTTGTCTGTCACGAAGACACCGTGCGAAGCCTGCTGGAGAAGGCCGGGCGTGGCCGGTTTGAAGCGCTGGTCCACACGCGAGTACTGGATGGCGTGCCATCCGAAACGGAGCTGGTTTTAGTGCATTCCGCCGAGTGAAGCCGAATGGAACGGCGTCAGCGGCCTTCGCGGCAAAGCTTGGCGGTGAGCATCCACTTCAGGACGCCGCGCGGCTCCGGGGCAAAACGGTCGACGAAAACGCGGATGAGCGTGGCCTTCTTGAAGTCCACCTGCAGCGAAGCGCAGCCCAGCAGATAGCCGGTGAGTGCGGTAAACAGCGGGTCATGACCGCACAGCAGCATCGAATCGACGTCCTTGTGCAGGCGGATCTCCTCCCACACGTCGGCGGGGCTGGCGCCCGGCAGCAGAGTCTTTGTGCGCAGGATGTCGCCCTGATATTCGAAGATCTCCGCTGCCATCTCGGCGGTCTGAACGGCGCGACGATACGGACTGGTCACGATCAACGCGGGGCTGACCGCAGCGTTATGGAAAGCCGTCTCGAGCACGGCACGCAGTTTCCTGCGGCCTTCGCCGGTGATGGAACGGTCCGCATCCTTCGCCGGCGGACCCTCCTCCGCGATGGCGTGACGAAGCAGGTAGATGTCCACTACACGACAGCTTACCGCGAGTGTCATACTCGATTCTGAATCCATGCGAGTTGGGCGGCCGGAGCTGGAACGCGCGGCGTTCATGGTCACGTTCGCGGCGTGTGCATCCATCCTTTTTTCGATCGCAGTGGCGCAGATACTGATGGGCTTAGCGCTTGTGCTGCTGGTTGCCTCGCGCGCGCGGCTGCGTCTACCGCCCGTCTGGTTGCCCGCAGCGGTTTTCATGGGCGGAACCTCGATTTCGCTACTCCTCTCCGGCGATGTGCGCCACGGTCTGCCGCAGATCCGAAAGTTCTATGTATGGGCGATCGCGCTACTGGTTTTCAGCACGTTCCGGCGGCTGCGGGAAGTCCGCTGGATGGTCGCGGCCTGGACGGCGGTGGCGGCGGGATCTGCCGTATACAGCCTCATCCAGTTCGCACAGAAATACGAGGACGCCGTCGATGCGAATCAGGACTTCTACCAATCCTACGTGGCGCGCCGCATCACCGGGTTCATGGGGCACTGGATGACCTTCGGCGGCGAAGAGATGGTGGTGCTGCTCTTCCTGGCGGCGTTCCTGTTCTTTGCCGTGGCCTCGCGGCGCTGGAAGGTCGCAGGCTGTGCTGGCGGCGATGGTCCTCGGGTTTACCCGCAGCATCTGGCTGGGGACACTGGCGGGCGGCCTGTATCTGCTATGGTTCTGGCGGAGATGGGTGATCGCAGCGGTGCCGGTGGTGCTGCTGGCGGCGCTGCTGGTCGGGCCCGTTCGCGAACGCGCCGAATCGCTGGTGCGCCCGCATGGCGAGCGCGATTCAAACGAGTTTCGCATCGTGGTGTGGCGGACGGGGCTGGAGATGATCCGCGCGCATCCATGGCTGGGGCTGGGCCCGGAGCAAGTCGGGCCGCAACTCAACAAATATGTGCCGGCGGATATCGCGCGCCCGCTGCCGCCCGGCTACTACGGCCACCTGCATAACATCTACATCCACTACGCGGCCGAGCGCGGAATTCCGACCATGCTGGCGATGATGTGGTTGATGGGCAAAGCGCTATGGGACTTCGCGTCCACGTTGTGGAGGAAGCGGCCGTTGGGCGACGCGCGGTTTGTGCTGCATGCGGCCGTGGCGGTCATCCTCAGCCTGCTCGTGGTGGGCTGTTTCGAATACAATCTCGGCGACAGCGAGGTGCTCACCATGTTCCTGACCACGGTCTGCTTCGGGTATCTGGCTAAAGAAACCGTGGACGCACCGCCCGGCGACGCCGCTGCCGACGCATGAGGCGCTAAGATCTTGTTAGACAGGGTGACGCATCCGCTCTTCCAGTGTGCTCTGCTCGGCGCCATTGCTATTCTGCCGGCTTTGGCAGCGGAGACTCGCGCGCCCGATCCGGACAGGCGCATTGTGAAGGTCTGGAGTGAAGCGCTGCACGTGGAGAGCGCGGACCCCAAGCAGGCCCTGCTGCTCATCGACCAGGTCCTCGCCGCCGACCCCAACTATTTCCCCGCCTGGCAACACCGCGCGCGCCTGGAGTTCGATGCACACGACTACGCCGCCGCTCTGAAAGATCTCAACATCGCCCTGGGCATGGACCAATCGGACGCCGACATGTTCCGTCTGCGAGGCGATTGCCAGCGGCTTCTGGGCAATTCCGAAAAGGCCCTCCCGGACTATGAGAAGGCCACGTCCATGAAACTGGACAGCGCAGCGCTGTATAACGGGCGCGCCGCGGCGTATCATGCCCTCGGCCGTAATGAAGAGGCGCTGCAGGACTACGCGCGCGGCATCCGGCTGCGCCTCGACGATCCGGTTCCCCTCAAGGAACGTGGGAACGTCTATGCGGCACTCGGCCGTTTTCGCGACGCCGTGGACGACTACGATCAGGCCCTCAAATATCGTCCCGATTATGTGGACGCACTGCTTGACCGCGGTTTTGCCTGGGGACAACTTGGTGATTTCTCGCGCGCCGAGGATGATTTCAATGCCGTGGTCCGGCTGCAGCCTGAGAACGTCAAGGGCTGGACCCTGCGCGGCGCGGTCCATCTCAAGCGCAATGAGCTGCAGCAGGCCTACGACGATTTCACGCGCTCCATCCGGCTCGCGCCCAAAGACCCCTATACCTATCTGGCGCGTGCCGCAGTGCTGGTCAAGATGCAGCGCGCGCAGGATGCCCTTGCCGATCGGGAAAAGGCAGTTGAAATAGCGCCCAACCTCCCTGAGGTCCACATCGCGCGCGGAGGCTCTTATCACGAGCTGGGAATGCACGACAAAGGCCTTGCTGACCGAAGCGAAGCGATCCGTCTGCGGCCGGAAATGCCGGAAGCCTGGTTTGCGCGGGGCAACGACTATGTTCTTCTGGGCGAGTTCGAGAAGGCCAGGGGCGATCTGAACGAGGCTCTGCGGCTTCGACCGAATTTCGCCGAGGCGCGCGAGCTGCTCACGCGCGTGGAATCGGAACTGAAGCAGCAGGCTGCCGAGGCGCAGGCGCAGGTGTCCCCGGCGCAGGCTTCCGCAGCGGCCCCGCCCCCCACAGCGCCCCCAGCCGCGCCGCCGACTCCGGCAGCCGTTTCGACCACGCCCGCAGCCTTGCCCCCGCCCCAGACTTCATCTCCAAAGGCCGTCGCCCGAACGAAGGAAACCGCGCAGGCACCTCCACCGCCGTCCATCACCGCCCCGCCGAAACCCGCCGCTCATCCCACGCCGGTGGTTGCGGCAGCGCCGGCTGGCCAGGCGAGTGCCGAGGAGCATCATCAGCGCGGCCGCGAGCTGACCGGCGCGGGGAGATATCCCGAAGCGATCGCCGAGCTCAGCGAAGCCGTCCGCCTCCAGCCCCAGCTCGCCACCGCCTGGAACGCGCGCGGCTACGCTTATCTGCGGATGCGCGATTACCCGCACGCCATCGCCGATTTCAGTGAGGCTATCCGCTTGAACCCCCGGTACGCGAATGCCTGGCACAATCGCGCGGCCGCCAAACGCGCCTCGGGGGACCAGGCGGGCGCGGCCGCCGATACCGATAAGGCCTCTGCCCTGGAACGGCAATAACGGTGTATGCGTCCGCTACAATGAAGCCTGACGGCGGCAAAAGGGGTATTATGCGGTTCCTTGCTATTGCTTCGCTGGTTCTGATTCCGTGCTTTGCGCAACAGACGCAGCAGTTTCCGGGTGGTCTTGCCGGCACCAGTTTTGGCGCGCCCTTCGGCACCGTCCGCAAAGGCATGGGCTATCGTGCTCCGGAAACCGGCCGCCGCGGCGCTTACCGGGGTCGCCAGCTCGTGCCTCCGCTCTATGTCGGCGTTCCGCTCTATGGCGGATTTTACGGGCCGGACTACTACGACGTCCCTCCGCCCCCTCCGCATCCGCCCGCGCCCAACACCAATATCGTCATTAACCAGAACTTCGTGCCGGAGCGCGCGAACCCTCTGACCATCGAGGTCCCCCCGAGCGGCGTCTCCAGTGAAACGAGCGGGCCGACAGTGTTCCAGGCGCCGGGACCTCCGCCGGTGGAGACCGTTTCCAGCGAGGATTCCGCGAGCCAGTCTTCGGACGAGCCAACCGTCTACCTGATCGCGCTGCGCGATCACACCATCGTTCCTGCTCTCGCGTACTGGGTGGATGGGAAGACGCTGAAATACGTCAACATGGACCACGCCATCCGGGAAGCGCCTCTCAACCAGGTGGATCGTGGTTTCTCGCTGCGCCTGAACGAAGAGCGCAACGTCGAGTTTCATCTGCCCGCGCGGTAATCAGCCGCGGCGGCGCGCGTCGATCTCTTCTTTCCAGCTTCCGTGCAGCGGCGAGCGCATGGCGCGCAGGAACTTCTCCGGGTCGTTCTCGTCGCCTCTGAGCAGCCGGACAACTTCGGCGACCGAAATATCCTCGGGCCCGCTTCCCACCTGTTCGATGGCGTCGCCTGCGCCTAGTTCGCCTTCCTCCACCACCGAGAAGTAGATGCCCGAAAAACCGCTCTTCCAGAAACGCTTCACCATGTCGGCGCGGTCGAAGCGGACGTTCAGCT
>Ga0335085_10016743_pt1 | contig 10579 bp, 9 predicted proteins | sample Lox_Sample_45_FD_206712 | JGI IMG/M metagenome (GOLD analysis project Ga0335085, IMG submission 206712) | Soil microbial communities from Loxahatchee National Wildlife Refuge, Florida, United States - Lox_Sample_4.5 | ecosystem: Environmental > Terrestrial > Soil > Wetlands | place: USA: Florida...
GGGGCGGCGCTTGATCATGTCGTCCGGCGGCCGCCAATCCGGCCATTCGCGCTTGGCGGTGATGGTCTTTTCGCCCGCCCAGGTGAAGCCGGGACGGCCGACGCCGATGCCGTAGCGCAGCGCCTTGCCCTCGTCCTCGACCAGATAGAGAAACTTGTTCGGCGTATCGATGATGATGGTGCCGGGCTGCTCATGGCCGTTGTAGGCGACAACCTGGCGCTCGAATTTGGGATCGATCGGCGGATGCGCCATGTCGCCGTCGCTCGACGGATCGTAGCCTTGCGGCGGCGTGGCGGCTTGCTGCTGATAGTCGGGCTGCGATCCGTAACCCTGCTGCGGCGCGTTGGAATATGACGGCTGCGCCGGCTGGTAGGCTTGCGATGCGCCCTGGCGGCCCAGCCCTCCGAACAGAAATTCAAGCAGGCCGCCGCCGAGCGGGTTGGCCGCCGGCTGGCTGTAATTGCTCTGCTGATAGGCGGCGGCGCGCTGGTTCTGCGCCGCGGCCGAATAGTAGCGCTGATTTGCGGCGTAGGCGTTGGGGTCGATGGCGAGAGGATCGGCCCACGCCGGCGTACTAACAACGCCTGCGAGGAGGACGCAAAGGTGGATGGGACGCATTGCACACTCGTACTGTTACGCAGTTACACATCGGGCCTGCAGCGCTCGACACGGCATCGGCGCTGCATTCACCCGCGCAGCGAGTACAGGCGCAAACCTCGACTGTTTGGTAAATTTCGTGCGGCGCATTTTTGGCAGCCGCGGAATTTGTCGATTGTTCATCAAGTTAAAGTATATTTTGAGTGAATGCTTTCGCCTCATGGTTAACCGTTCGCGCTCGATACCGGATCGCCGCAATCAGCAGCCATGAACGCGGCATTAAGCCGGGAAATCGTAGTCTGCCCGCGCAATTTGGTTCCGCAAAGCATGGCTACCCCGCGCAAAGTCTTCCGCATCGAGCAGATGGCGGTCACACGGCTCGGTGAGTCCGCGGCGACTCAACCGCCGCCGCAGCATGCCGACCTGATGCGCGAGATTGCCGGGCTTCGCGCCATGCTCGCCGAGGCCGACCGCTACGCGACGGGAAAACGCGATGCCGCGGCGGGCGCCGAAACCGCGCGCCTCACTTCGGAACTTTTCCGAATCACGGGCACCGACGCAGCCGGCAGGAGCAACGCTCAATCGGCGCCGATGACGCGCATCGCGCACGAGCTCGAAGCCGTGGTGGCCGGCACCGAGCAGGCGACCAAAAAGGTGCTCGCCGCGGCGGAAGAGATCGATCAGCTCTCGAACAACTTGTCGGCCGCGCTCAAGGGCAAGCTCGAACAAGGCATCGCGCAGGATATCCAGGACCTGGTGATCAGGATTTTCGAGGCCTGCAATTTCCAGGATCTGGTGGGCCAGCGCGTCACCAAGGTGATGGCGACGCTGCGCGTCATCGAAGACCACATCGCGAGCATCCTCGACGAGTTCAAGAACGCCCAGGCCGGCATCAAACGCGACGGCGCGCAGCATCTGCACGGCCCCCGGCTCGATGTCGACGCGGGCCACGCCACGCAGGCCGATATCGACGCGTTGTTCAACGGCAAAGCCTAGGCCGGCCTGCGGATTCCCGCGAAGCACAGCAATGCGACCGCCGCGAAGGCGGCGACGAGCGTCAACCCGGCGCCGTCCGACGTGCGCTCGGCGACGTAAGTCAGCACCACCGGGGCAACCGACTGAACCACCAGGAACGGGCCGCCGATGCGGCCGACCAGGAGCCCGTAGCCGGAGACGCCGAACAGCGCGAGCGGGACGGTGCCGCGCGCGATGGTCATGAGCCCGTTGGCCATGCTGTACATCACCGCAAACACGGCGGCGACGGTCGCGGAAAACGGCAGCACTCCCATCAGTGCAAAGGCCGCGACCAACAGGCCGACGGCCAGCCGCGCGGTCCACAGCGGATGCAGGTCGCGCGCAAAGGCAAGCTCGCAGACGCGGGCCAAGACCTGGGCCGGTCCGAACAGCATGCCGATCATGACGACGGTCGCGGGCGCAAGGCCGAAGCGCCCGAACATCGCAAGAAGCTGCGCCGAAAGCGCCGACGGAACGAAAGCGTATGCGGCAAACGCGGCCGCGACCAGAATGAAGGGAAGGCCTCGCGCTGAAAGAACCGCTTTGGCTACGGGTTGCGGTTCGGCTGTTGCGACCGCGGCGTGTTCGGCGCGCCGGCGCGGCAGCGCGAAGGCGTGCAGGGGCGCGGCGAGGAAAGCGAGCAAGGCCGCATAGATAAGATAAGTGCCGCGCCAGCCGATTGCCCCGATGAGTAATTGGGTGGCCGGCCAGCTCACCGTCGAGGCAAAGCCGCCGGCAAGCGTCAGCGTGGTGATCGGCGCTCTCGCGCCGGCGCCGAAAATCCGCCCCAGCGTCGCGAAAGCGGGATCATAGAGTCCCGCCGCCATGGCGACGCCCAATACCATCCAGGCGGCGAAATACGCAATTGCGTTCGGCGCCATCGCGAGACCGACGAGGCCAACCGCGCCGATCAGCGAGCCAAACGGCATGACCGCGTGCCCGCCGTAACGATCGATCAGGGCGCCGACATGGCGCGACGCCAACCCGCCGACGAAGAGCCCGACCGAAAAGCCCGCCATGGCGAACGCCCTGGTCCAGCCGTGATCCGCCGCAATCAACGGCACGGTCAGCACCGGCGGATAGTAGATCGCGCCCCAGGACAGAATTTCGGTGACGCCGAGCACGCTGACCGCGCGCCAGGGACCGATGATGAAGTCGCGGGGAGTGGGCATTACGTCTGCTGTTCCGAGGCCGCGTCAGGCTGTTCCCCGACGCACGGCAAATCGGCGAGACCGCTGTCCCGGCCGTCAGGCTTCCGCGTAATACCGAAGACTAATGCGCGGGCGGCTTGCTGGCGCGGGCGGCGCCTTCGGGCGCGCAGCGCACATAGACGCCGGTGCCGTAGCGTCCGGCCACTTCAGGATCCATCCAGCGCAGCACCATGGTGCGGCCGTCGAACGACACGATCTCGCGGTCCTGCGGGCCGCCGGCATCGCCGGGCGGACCGATATAGTTCTTGCCGCTCTGGCTGCCTTTGAGCTGCAGTTCCTGCAGATCGGCGCTGTCGGCGAGATACATCATCAGGCCGCCGTTTGGACCGCGGTTGATGACCACCGGTTGGCCGCACTGGCCGCGCGCCGCTGCCGTGGTGCGCGCGAGATCGGTCTGGTTGTGGAAGGCGCCGTAGCCCCAGCGGCCGACGAATTCCTCGGGCCGGTACTGCGAGGGAATCGCCGGCGCCGCCATCGGCGCCGCCACCGGCGCCTCGACGGGTGGCGTCGAGGCGGTGCAGGCCGACAGCGCGAGCGCGCAGAAAGCGGCGAGGCTCGCAGGCGAGTGAAAACTGCGCAGGCTCATGAGGACCTCCTCAAAGCGCCGTTTCGGGCAAAAGCGCCGGACGGCCGCAACCCCAAATTTCCGTCCGTTCTAATCCCCGGTCCTTTCGACTTTGTTTCAAATTGTCCCGTTCGGGACAACAGGCCTCAACATTAGAGCGCCGATTTGGCGGCGTGCGAACCGCTCCGAAGCTTGGCGCCATTGCGGGGAGCGACGGCGGCGGTCCGCTTTTTGGCTCGGGTCGGCACCTGCGGTTGGCGCGGATCCTTGAGCGGCGGCGTCTTGTGAATGCTCAATTCGCGCATCTTGTCGGGATCGCCGAAAAAATCGCTGTCGGCGCAGAGGCCCACGGCATGGATGCCGGCGATGGCGCAGATGTCGTCCATCTCGTTGGCGTCGCCGGTGACGCCGGCGGCGCCGACAACCTCGCCTTCCTGATCGCGGATGAGTTGGCCGCCGCCTTCGAGAAACAGTGGATAGTCGGCAAGATTATCGATCGACTGCATGAACAGCGGCTTCTCGTTCGCCTTTTGCAGCACGAGCTTTGACGGACGCCCCAAGGCCAGCGAGGCGTAAGCCTTGCCGTAGCAGACCTCGAATCGCAGCATCGAGGCGCCGTCCTGCTTCTGGAAGGCTTTCACTCTGCCGCCGGCGTCGAGAACGATCGCGCTCATCGGGCGGCACTTGTGCTTTTTCGCCGCAGCGAAGGTCTCGGCGATGATGGTGTTGGCTTGTTCGAGACTGAGCGCCCGCATTCCGTAAAGTCCCTCCTTCTGCGCGATCATGTCCGATCGCATCCACACTAGCAGCATCTGCCGCGCGAATGCGAACTCCTCGCATTTGTCGGCTGGCGCCCGCCGAGACGCGCTCGGCTTGACAGCGCACAGAGCAGCCCCTATCTCCCAGGCAGCCTTTTGGCACTCAATTATTAAGAGTGCTAAGATGCTGTAAAAGCTTAACTTTCTGCAAATGACAATGCCGCCTTGCGCGGCCACGAGGGGAAGATATGGCGAAGATGAAATTCCGTCCGTTGCATGACCGCGTGGTGGTCAAGCGTATTGATGCCGAGGAGAAGACCAAGGGCGGCATCATCATTCCCGACACCGCCAAGGAGAAGCCGCAGGAGGGCGAGGTCGTCGCCGTCGGCCCGGGCGGGCGCGATGAAGCCGGTAAGCTCATTCCGATCGACATCAAGGCAGGCGACCGGGTGCTGTTCGGCAAGTGGTCGGGCACCGAGGTCAAGATCGAGGGCGACGAGCTCTTGATCATGAAAGAATCCGACATCATGGGCGTGATCGCCTGAACAAGAACAAAAATCCAGGAGCAAACAGCAATGTCAGCGAAAGACGTGAAATTTTCCGGTGAGGCTCGCGACCGCATGCTGCGCGGCGTCGAGACGCTCGCCAATGCGGTCAAGGTGACGCTCGGCCCGAAGGGCCGCAACGTCGTGCTCGACAAGAGCTTCGGCGCCCCGCGCATTACCAAAGACGGCGTCACTGTCGCCAAGGAGATCGAGCTCGAGGACAAGTTCGAGAACATGGGCGCACAGATGGTGCGCGAAGTTGCGCAGAAGACCAATGACCAGGCCGGCGACGGCACCACGACCGCGACCGTTCTCGCCGCCGCCATCGTCAAGGAAGGCGCCAAGGCGGTGGCCGCCGGCATGAACCCGATGGATTTGAAGCGCGGCATCGACCTCGCTGTCAAAGCCGTCGTGGAGGACATCAAGAAGCGCGCCAGAAAGGTCGGTTCGTCCGCGGAGGTCGCCCAGGTCGGCACCATCTCGGCGAACGGCGACTCGACCGTCGGCAAGATGATCGCGGAAGCGATGCAGAAGGTCGGCAACGAAGGCGTCATTACGGTCGAGGAAGCCAAAGCCCTCGACACCGACGTCGAGATCGTCGAAGGCATGCAGTTCGACCGCGGCTATCTGTCGCCCTACTTCATCACCAACGCCGAGAAGATGGTGGCCGAGCTTGAGGACGCTTACGTGCTGCTGCACGAGAAGAAGCTCTCGGCGCTGCAAGCCATGCTGCCGGTGCTCGAAGCCGTGGTGCAATCGGGCAAGCCGCTCCTCATCGTCGCCGAGGATATCGAGGGCGAGGCGCTCGCGACCCTCGTCGTCAACAAGCTGCGCGGCGGCCTTAAGGTGGCGGCCGTCAAGGCGCCCGGCTTCGGCGATCGCCGCAAGGCGATGCTCGAGGACATCGCCATCCTCACCGGCGGCCAGCTCATTGCCGAAGATCTCGGCATCAAGCTGGAGAGCGTCACGCTGGCGATGCTCGGCCGCGCCAAGAAGATCGTGATCGAGAAAGAGAAGACCACGATCGTCGACGGCGCCGGTAAGAAGAAGGACATCGAGGCGCGCGTCAACCAGATCAAGGCGCAGATCGAGGAGACCACCTCGGACTACGACCGCGAGAAGCTGCAGGAGCGGCTGGCCAAGCTCGCCGGCGGCGTCGCGGTGATCCGCGTCGGCGGCGCCACCGAGATCGAGGTCAAGGAGAAGAAGGACCGCGTCGAGGACGCGCTCAACGCCACGCGGGCCGCCGTCGAGGAAGGCATCGTGCCGGGCGGCGGCGTCGCGCTGCTTCGCGCCAAGAAGGCCGTCGGCAGAATCGCCAACGACAATCCCGACGTGCAGACCGGCATCAACATCGTGCTCAAGGCGATCGAAGCGCCGATGCGCCAGATCGCCGAGAATTCCGGTGTCGAGGGCTCGATCGTGGTCAACAAGATCATGGAGAACAAGTCGGAGACCTGGGGTTTCGACGCCCAGAGCGAGGACTACGTCGACATGATCGACAAGGGCATCGTCGACCCCGCCAAGGTGGTGCGCGCGGCGCTGCAGGATGCAGCTTCCGTCGCCGGTCTGCTGGTGACGACCGAAGCCATGGTCGCCGAGATGCCGAAGGATGCGCCGGCCATGCCGGCGATGCCGGGCGGCGGCGGTGGCATGGGCGGGATGGGCGGAATGGGTTTCTGATCCAGCAACGCCAGTCATTCGACGAGGGCGCGGCGCAGGCCGCGCCCTTTTTTTTGCGGCGCCGAAGCTTTGCCGCACCGCAAACGGACTTTATGCCCCTGTGCTCGGTGAACAAAAGATGACGGCATCGCGGATTTTCGAGTGCGTCTTAAGGCTGTGTTTGCCGTCCTTGTGCAGGGTCGATCGCTCGCACGAATTCGTAACGCCCGACCGCTAAGGGTGGCGGGTCGTGGTCGTGAATCCGGCCAATAAACGTCAGCCTGGAAATTCGGCTGCAAGCTTCGGGTTATGGGCTTCTGACGCAGGGAGCGGGCGGTGCAAGAGCGCCGTAAAGTACAGCGCAAACGCTCGTTTAGGATCGGCAAGATTCTGCTGAACGATCACCGGTCGGTCATCGACTGCGTGATCCGCAATATTTCCGCTGCCGGCGCGAACCTGCACGTGCCAAGCCTCGCTGGCATTCCGGCGAAATTCGAATTGCAGATCGACGGCAGCAGCAAGACCTATTCGTGCGTCGCCATTTGGCACGCGCAAAACCGGCTCGGCGTCGCGTTCTGGGACCGCGACGAGGATGCTGACGCGGCGCCGACGGCGGCGTCCGATCTCGATCAGGCGGAGCAGAAAGCCGCATCCGACGGGCTACGTGGAGAAACGCTGGCGTTGCGCGCCGCGCTCAATGAAGTCCCGGTCGGCATTGTGATGCTCGATCGCGAGCTCAGGGCGCAATACACCAATCGCGCCTTCCGCAGGATGTGGCAGCTGCCCGACAACAAGGCTGACGGCAAACCGGCATTCGTCTCGCTGATGCAGCACAGCCGCGACCGGCGCGCCTACGAGATTCCTGACAGCGAGCTTAACGCCTACATCGCCAAGCGGGTGACGCTGGTCAAGGCCGGCGATGCCACGCCGATGGACATCCGTTTGGCGAACGGCGAAGTGCTGCGGTATCAGTGCACGGCGCTGCCCAACGGCGGCCGCATGCTGAGCTACACCGATGTCACCGACATCGTGCGGCACGCCGATGAGCTGGAATCGCTGCGCGCCGCGCTCGACAATGTCGAAGAAGGCATATTGCTGCTCGATCGAGACTTCACGGTCAAGTTCATGAACCGCGCGGCGCGGATCATATGGAAGATCGGTGACGAGATCGCGGAGCGCAAACCCAACTATGCCGATCTCGTCGGCACCGCCCGCGTCACCGGTGCGGTCGCCGTTGCGGCGGAGGAACTCGAGCACTTTATCGCCGAGCGCATCGCCGCCGTACGCAGAGGCGATCCGGCGCCGGCGCACCTTGCTTTGGCCGACGGACGCATTATCCGTTCGCGCTGCACGGTGCTGCCCAACGGCGGGCGCATGCTGACCTACAGTGACGTCACCGACCTGGTGGAAAGCGCGGCCGAAGCGCGCCATGTGGCCACGACCGATGGCGCGACCGAGCTATTCAACCGCAGTCACTTTCTCACGCTGGCCGAGGCCGAATGGAAGCGCTTCCAGCGCTATAATCGGCCATTGTCGCTGCTGATCTTCGACCTCGATCATTTCAAGTTCATCAACGAAAGGCTCGGCGGCGATGCCGGCGACCGCGCCATCGCGCATCTTGCCGAGGTGGCCAGGATCAACAAAAGGCCGTCGGACATCCTGGCCCGCATCGGCGGCGATGAGTTCGCGCTGTTGCTGCCGGAGACCGACATTCAGCGGGCGGCGGCCGTGGGCGAGCGCTTGCGCGAGAAGGTCGCGCAGGCGCCCCTCGAAGAAAGCGGCGCCCGTATGAAAATTACCATCAGTGTCGGCGTCGCCGAGGCGACATTGAGCATGTCCAGCATCGCGGCCCTTGTCAAAGCCGCCGACGAGGCGCTCTACAACGCCAAACTCCTGGGGCGCAACCGCGTCAGCTTCGCCGCGCCGGTTCCCGCGCCGACCCACGGCATGGCAGCAGAGTGACGGCGGCTTTGGCCGGACCGATTTCGCCGGTCAATTCGTCATCAGCCGGAAGCGCAGCGTGGTCGGGCCGGTGAGCTCGATGACCTCGCCCTGCCGCCGCCACTTGGTCACCAGGGCCAGCGCTGCCAGCAGGCTCTGATCGCTGTCGGCACGTTCCGACGTGCAGGCGGCGGACTCCTGCGGCGGGCCTGGAACGATGGTGATCGAATCGTCGCCCACGATCGCATCCGCATGCGCGCTTGAGCACCACAGGTCGATCGTCGCCGAGCCATTCTCCTCGATCTCGATGATCGGCACGCGCTTCGAGCCGCGCATCGGCTCGGCGTCGAGCATCAGATCGCTGCCGAACGGAAACGATTCGTCGCTTGCGGCCGGCCGCGGCGCGAACGGAACGGCGGCACAGACGAGAAGGCAGGCGAACATCATGCGGATCATCGCGCTCTCCGGGCCGCCGGGAATTGCGTGAGCAAGCAGAGGCCGTCAAGAAAATTTATTGTTTATCCGCTCCAGCGGCACCAGCACAGACGAATGGGGCCGCCTTGCGGCGGCCCCACGGAGCTTTGGAATGTTGCGGCGCGACCGTCACGCCTTCGGCAGCGCCGCGATGTCGGGAAAGAACAGGTAGCAGGCGATGCCGATCAGAACGAGATAGCCGAGCAGAACGAGCGTCCAACCGAAATTGTGGCGGATCACCTCGCCCTCGTTGCGGACGAACTCGGTGGTCGACACACCGACGCTCGCGGTCTGCGGCGCGATCGGCTTGCCGATCTCGGCGCCGACCGAATTCAGCGTCGGCAGCAGCATCAGCGGGAAGCCAAGCAATTGCCCAACCAGCGCCTGGAACTTGCCGAACATGGCGTTGGTCGAGGTGTTGCTGCCGGACAGCGCGACGCCGATAAAGCCGAGAAGCGGCGCGACGACGATGAAAGCAACGCCGATCGTCGAGAACGCCTTGGCGAGCGAGCCGGCCATGCCGGAGAAGTTGAACACATAGGCAAGGCCGAAGATGAAGACGCCGACCAGGCAGGCGCCCCACATCTGCGACCAGGTCTTCTTCCAGATCTCGGCGAGTTGCGCGCCGCTCACCCGCATGAGCAGTGCGACGATGATCCATGACGCCAGGATCGCCGATCCACCGACAAACGGCGTCCAGTTGAAAACCGCCGCGATAGTGGCGCCCGGCGCCAGCGAGGACGCGGCGTTGACCTGATAATGCAGCCAGATGATCCCGGGCAGCTTCGACCAGGGTCCGGTCCAAGCCACCACCACCGCGACCAGGACGATGATCGGCAGCCAGCCTTGCAGGACTTCTCCGGGGCTGAGCCCGTGGCCCTCGGCTTGTGCCTCCTGAGCCGCCGTCACCGGCACGCCGCCATAGCCGAGCGTCTGCGCCGGATGCCACACCTTGAGCAAGATCAGAAGGCAGGCGAAACAGAAGATGGCGCCGATCACGTCGGGCAGATAGGGCCCGAGATAGATCGAGGTCGGCAATTGGCCGGCGATGTAACCAAGAGAGCCGACGACAGCGAGCGGCCAGCCGCCCTTCATGCCTTCCTTGCCGCTGACGAGATAGAGCAGAATCCAGGGCGGCAGCAGCGCCAGGATGGCGACGATCTTGCCGACGGAACCGGCCAGCGCGAGCAGCGGCATGCCCGTCACCGCAGCGAGCGCGATGATCGGCGCCCCGAGCGCCCCGTAGGAGACCGGCGCGTTATTGGCGATGGCGGCGACGCGGATGGCATCGAGCGCCGGTATGCCGAGCGTGATCAGAATGGGCGCGACGAAAGCCCACGGATAGCCGAAGCCGACGAGGCCCTCGAGCAGCGCGCCAAAGGCCCAGGCGAACAGGATGGTTTGCACCCGGACATCGCGGGTTCCCTGCTGAACCAGCCAACGCCGCAGTTTGTCGAAGGCGCCGGTGGTGACCAGCGTATTGAACAGCATCACTCCCCAAAACGTGATCCAATCGACATTCCAAACACCCGTCGCGGAGCCGTAAAGATAAGCCAGCGCGCCGTCGCCGAATGGCATCTTCCAAACCCACAGCGCGAGCACGAAAGTGACGATTGAGCCGATCAGCACCGCGATCCACGCCGACATACGCAGGCCCGCGAGCAGGAACAGCAGCAAGGCGACCGGAATGAGTGCGACCAACCAGGTGAGAAACAGGTTGCCTGTCGGATCGAGAATTTGCGTAAACATGGATAAGTCCCTCCCCCCGAAGAGTCCCGGCGGACTTTCGTTGTGTGGTATTTTCGCTGTCCG
>Ga0335085_10016744_pt1 | contig 10579 bp, 8 predicted proteins | sample Lox_Sample_45_FD_206712 | JGI IMG/M metagenome (GOLD analysis project Ga0335085, IMG submission 206712) | Soil microbial communities from Loxahatchee National Wildlife Refuge, Florida, United States - Lox_Sample_4.5 | ecosystem: Environmental > Terrestrial > Soil > Wetlands | place: USA: Florida...
AGGATACAAACACATTGTGATTGCGCCGCGACCGGGAGGCGGCTTGACCTATGCGCGCGCGTCGGTCGAGAGCGTTTACGGAAAAGTCGCTTCGGGTTGGGAGATTACCGGCGGGAAATTCCAGTTAAAGGTGCAAGTGCCGCCGAACACCACCGCTACGGTGAAGTTGCCCAGCGGGAAAGTCGAAGAAGTGGGGTCCGGAGATTGGCAGTTCGAAGAACAGAGATCGCAGGTGTCTGCTACGGGAGGATCGAGATGATTCGTAAGTCGAGGCTGGTAGCTTTTGCGGCAGCAATAATTCTTTGCGCAATGACATGTAGCGGCAGTGCCTGGAGTCAAGACAAGGCAGCCGACTCTGGTAAGCCACTGCGCGTGGCCATTGCGGGATTGGTCCATGGACATGCCGAGGGGTTTTTCTCGGGTGCGATCAAGCGAACCGACATTGCCATTGTGGGCGTACAGGAGCCGGACCGCGCGCTGTTTGACCGCTACGCGAAGAAGTACGGCTTGGACGCGAAGCTGTATCACGCGGATTTGGAAGAGATGATTACCGCGACGCAGCCGCAGGCCGTGCTCATTTACACCAGCACCTACGATCACCGCAAGGTGGTGGAAGTATGCGCGAAGCATCACATTCCCGTAATGATGGAAAAGCCGCTGGCCGTGAGCGCGGAAGATGCGCACGCAATTGCCAAGGCCGCGGAAGAAGCGAAGATTCCGGTGATGGTGAATTACTTTACGACCTGGCAACCAAGCCGCATTGGCGCCTATGACGTGGTGAAGCAAGGCACGATCGGCGAAGTACGGCGCATCGTGGCACATGACGGGCATTTCGGTCCTAAGGAAATTGGCGTCGGACCCGAATTTCTTGGCTGGCTGACGGACCCGAAACTCAATGGCGGCGGCGCGCTCTACGACTTCGGATGCTACGGCGTGGATTTCATGACCTGGCTGATGCACGGCGAGCGGCCGTTAACGGTGACGGCGGTGACTCTGCACATCAAGCCGGATGTATATCCCAAAGTGGATGACGACGCCACGATTGTGCTCACGTACCCGAAGGCGGAAGGCGTCGTGCAAGCTTCGTGGAATTGGCCATTCGGGCGGAGCGATGTTGAGATTTATGGTAAGACCGGTGAGGTGGAGACGGTGGGAGGAGACGAACTCAGAGTGCGGAAGGCCGGCGAGGAGGAAGCAAAGACCGAACACGCTCCAGCGTTGATGCCCCCAGCGGACGACGAGTTGAAGTATTTGCGCGCGGTGGTGCTGCAGGGTCTGAAACCCGCAGGCCAGTCGTCGTTGGCGGTGAATGTTGTCGTCGCCGAAGTGATGGATGCGGCGCGGGAGTCGGCCAAGACCGGCAAGACCGTAAAGCTGGGAGAAAAGAAGTAACGAACTAACGACGCGCCGCCAGGAAGTCTGGCAGTGCAAGGTTATGCGTTGATTTTCCGGGGAGCCGCGAATGAAGACGAAGATAACGGTCGTATTGGCGATGCTTGGTGTCTTGGTATGCGCCTGGAGCGCGAAGGCGCAAGAGAACAAGTCCCTTGCGGCTCAGGGCAAGCCGACGGCGCGGCAAATTGTGGCAGAGATACAGAAACAGGTAGGAGTGCCGTGGCAAAAAGACACGGTCGACACATTTAAAGCCGGCAATCCGGACATGCCGGTCACGGGAATTGCCGTCACGATGATGGCGACAATGGATGTGTTGGAACGGGCCTCGGCGAAAGGATTGAATTTTGTCATCACCCATGAGCCTACGTTCTACGCCCATCTGGACACGCCCGAAGGAATGCCCGAAGGCGATCCAGTCTGGAAAGAGAAACGCGATTTCATCGAGAAACACAATATGGTGGTGTGGCGCTTTCACGACCACTGGCACATGCGCAAGCCGGATGGAATCGAGGCTGGCGTGATTCACGCGTTAGGGTGGGAGAAATACCAGAGCACCGAAAATCCCTATTTGTTCACGATTCCGCAGATGACTGTGAAGAACTTGGCCGAAGATGTAGCCAAGAAACTGAATTCGCCGGTCGTGCGAGTAGTCGGCCTGCCGGACATGAAAGTGACGAAGTTGGCGCTGAGTCCCGGCGCGGCCGGCTTTGAGAACGAGACGCATGCACTGGAACGCGATGATGTGCAAGTGCTGTTGGTGGGCGAGACACGCGAGTGGGAGACTGTAGAGTACGCGGCGGACGCGGTAACCCAACGCAGGAATAAAGCGCTGATCGTGATTGGCCACATTCCCAGCGAGCAGCCGGGAATGCAAGAATGCACCACGTGGCTGAAAGGATTTGTGAAGGACGTGCCGGTGGAATTTGTGGCCGCCAAGCAGCCGTTTTGGGTGGTGAAATGACAGACGACGTAAGTGCGGGCGTTTAGCAGCGAGAACCTAAGCGTTATTTGTCCGCTGCGGGCTTCTCTTTCTTCGCCTTAATCGAAGTGACATTAAGGACCGGCCGCTGCCCGGTCTCGATGCCGGTTACGTTTGAGAGCGTCCCTTTGGCTTTTACAGTTTGATTCTCGAGACCTTCGAGTTTTTTGGAATCAAGCGCTACAACTTCGATGGAGCTGACCTGCTTGCCGTGAACTTCCAGGACGGGATTTAGTTCAATGGCCCAGCCGGAGGTCTCTCCGCCGATAGCCAAAACCCGAGTCAGTTTGCCTTGCACAGTAAGTTTGTCTGATTTGTCGGGCGTTTGTGCGGCGACTGCCAGCGCCAACAGAAAAAAGGCCAAGACCGCAACTACTCGGCGGGGATACATGGCGCAACTCCTTGAATTCGGACAAAGTTTAACACGGCGGAAGCCACTCGTTAGGCGGCGCGCTTCCACTTATTGAGGAAAGCCAGAATATCTTCGGGAGCCATCGAACGAGCGGCTTCGAATTCACCGCGTCTTTGACTAAACAAAAGTTTGCCGTCGGAATCGAGGACCGCAATGGCCGGAACACCGCGCTCGAGCGGAACATCGTATTTCTTGGCAACGTCCACATTTTTGTCCATCCGCCCGATATCGACGTGAACGACCACGAAAGATCGGTTGAGCGTCGGCGCGATTTCGGGGGAGTGAAAGGCTTCGTCAAGAACGTGGCAATCGAAGCACCAGTTGCCACCAAAAACAACCAGCACGCGTTTGTGCGATGCAGTCGCCGACCGCAGCGCCTCAGCAATCTCCTGAGCGGCGTCGACACCCTGCGGATAGAGGTCCTTGTTTTCGAGAGGTTGCCTCAGGCGAGTAGCCATGGAATGTTGCACCCCCGCCAGCCGCCATTGGCCATTCTGACGGACCCAGGTCTGCGCCATGGCGACAAACTGCTTTTTTAGCGTAGCGCCGTTCTTGGTAGTAAGCGTGAGTTGGACCGCCAGTGCGTGCATGTCCGGGCCTTGGTCGGCTTGCTGAGCAATCTGCGCCGATAAACCGATAAGGCCTTCGGATTTCCAGCCGGACCAGAAAGCCAGTTCGTCCGGAAGCGAGATGCGTGTCCTGCCCGGTCCAACGATCTCCGCCGGGGGAGATTGCGCATAGAGAGCGGAAAGGGCCGTGGAATCGCCGGCCAGAACGGCAGCACGCCACGTTTCAAACGGAGCAAACACCGAAGAAGTGACCGCCCGTTGAGCGAAAGCGGTTGCGACTATGAAAAAGACGCTAACGGCAAGGAGCATGCGACGCATAGGCCCAATGGAAGAATAGCACGAAGAAAAGTGACGACCAGTCCAGCTGAACTGGGCACCGGAGGCAAAGGAGAATCAGATGCGGTTGGAACGGAGGTGGCGGGCTCGGGTAGTTCCCTTCCCGTGATAAACTGTGTGGATACTTTTTGAGCGAGGTATCGAGACGTGTCGGACAACAAAGACGATGGATTCAAGGTAATCGACCGGCGGCCCTTCACCGCTGAGGGCGAAATCCGCAAAGAAGTGGTGGAAGAGCAGGAGCGCGAGGCGAAACGCGAAGAAGTGAAGGCCGAAGCGAAAGCTGTGGCGGACGCCAAGGCGGAAGCGGCGAAGCCGGCCGCCGACACGCCCAAGAAGTTGCCGGCGTTCGAAAATCTGGTGCGCATGATCGGCAGCAACGCGGCGATGGTGCTCGGCGCTTATGCGGATCCGAATACCGGCCAACCGATGCTCGATCCAGACGCGGCGCGAGAACTCATCGATATGCTGGACGCACTGCAACAGAAAACCAAGGGAAATCTAGCGCCGGAAGAGAATGACATGCTGGTGGATTTGCTGGGCAAATTGAAGCTGACCTACCTGGAGATTTCGAAAGCGATGGCCGCGGAGATGGCCAAGGTCACGGCTCAGGCCAAGGGCGGGAAGAAGTAAGAGCCATACATCGGAATCCGGAAATGGACGGCGCGAGTGCATCGCGCCGTTTCGTTTTTGCGCCGGTGGAGGCGAAAGGACCTTCAAAATGAGCGATGAACCTTGGAGTTCGGAGCCGGTCGCGCGGGGAAAAGCGCAGGGTTCGGAGCCCCTCCCTGCGCTACACGTTCGGAGGCGGATACAATAGACAGGATGGGGACTGAGCCAATACGTTTGCGGGTGATGGGGTCGGGTACGAGCATGGGGGTGCCGACGCTTGGTTGCCATTGCGCGGTTTGCGAGTCGAAGGATCCCCGCGACAACCGCTTGAGGCCTTCTCTGCTTCTTTCTCGCGATGGGCAAAACGTGGTGATCGATACCACGCCGGACTTTCGCGCGCAGGCGCTGCGCGTGCGCCTGGATCGACTGGACGCCGTGCTGCTGACCCACTGCCACGCGGATCACATCCTGGGTTTCGACGATTTACGGCCCTACAATTTCCGGCAAAAAGGCGCAATCCCTGTATACGGAACGGAAGAGACCTTTCGCGTGGTGAAGCGCGTGTTTTCTTATGTGTTTGATGGACGGCCGACGCTGAGCAGCGTCCCAAGCGTGCAATTGCGAGAGGTAGACGGTCCGTTTGTCGCGCTGGGGACTCCGTTCATTCCCGTGCCATTGTTGCACGGTGAAATGGAAGTCTTGGGATTTCGCTTTGGGCGCGCGGCGTACCTCACGGATTTCAGCCGATTGCCGGAATCCAGCGTGCCATTACTCGAAGACCTGGACGATTTGATTCTGGATGCTTTACGGGATGTGCCGCATCCGATGCACCAAACGGTGGAACAAGCGTTGGCGTTGATCGAAAAGTTGCAGCCGAAACGGGCGTGGTTTACGCACATCGCACACGATCTTCCGCATGCAGCAACGAATCAACGACTGCGAAAAGCCGGTTATCCTCACGTGCAATTGGCCTACGATGGTTTGGAGTTGGCAGTAGCAACGGAATCCCCGGCCGTCGAACGCGCGGTGCGTGCTTTATCCATGCAAGTGCATGTTCCCACCGGCGGAATTCAGCTCTTTTCTACCGCGGAGGACTGGGCAGAGAAATATGCGGCGAGCAGCCGCGGGAGCGTGATTGCCATCGGGACGTTCGACGGCATTCACATCGGCCACCAGAAAGTGCTGCGCTACGCCATTGAACGCGCGAAAGAGAGCGGCGCTGTGGCTACAGCGCTGACGTTCGAACCGCCACCCGTGAAAGTACTGCGCCCGGATTCGGCGCCGCCCCGCATTTCCACAAATCAACAGCGCCTGGATTGGTTTGGAGCCGTCGGAATGGAAGCGGCCGTGGTGCTGCCGTTTACGAAAGAGCTCGCGTCGGTGTCCGCGGAAGATTTTGTGCGAGAGATACTCGTGAACCAACTGAAGGTTCGTGCCGTGGTGGTTGGCGATAATTTTCGATTTGGCCACAAGCACGCCGGCGACGTGAAGTTTCTGCGTGACATGGGCATGCGCGAGAGGTTTGAAGTGGTCGTGCACATGCCGGTGATGCTTGCTGGAGAAATTGTCTCAAGCACTCTGATTCGGAAGTTGGTGGCCGAAGGGGATGTGCGCCATGCGGCGCGGCTGCTGGGACGACCATTTGAGCTGACCGGTGAAGTGATCAGTGGCACCGGGACTGGGCGAAAGCTGACCTTCCCCACTCTAAATCTAAAGCCACAGCAGGAATTGCTTCCCGCCAAAGGCGTATACATTACGCGCACGGTGCTTGAAGGCGAGAGCAGCAGTCATCGCAGCGTAACCAACGTGGGAGTGCGGCCCACATTTAATGGCTCGGGCCTCAGCGTCGAAACGCATCTGCTTGATTATTCCGGGAATTTCGCACCCAAGCGAATCGAAGTCCGCTTCTGGAAACGCTTGCGCGCCGAAAAAAAGTTTGCGGGCGCAGAAGAGTTAAAGGAGCAGATCGCCAAGGACATCGCGTCGGCGAACAAGTTCTTTGTGAGACTGCGCGCCGCCAGAAGCCGCGAGCAGGGCGTTGGCAGCGGGCGAATCGAAGATTAAGCCATCCGAAGCTAAGCTAACACCAACACATCTAAATCACATGGTGCGCGCGCAAATCTCCGCTTCGACTACCAACCTACCGGATAATTGTTCTTCTTGTTCTGTTCGTCGAGCCAGGCCTTGAGCGGCGCAAAGTAGTCGGCAAGAGCGGTGGCGTCCATTTGCTTTTGTCCGGTGATGACCTCCAATGCATCGGGCCAAGGCTTGCTTTGTCCCAGGGAGAGCATTTCGTTGAGTTTCTCACCGGCGGCTTTGTTGTTGTAGATGGAGCAGCGGTGCAGCGGCCCTTGAAATCCAGCCGTCTTGCAGAGACCACGCTGGAACTGAAACTGGTAGATGGCTGCGAGAAAATATCGCGCGTAGGGGACATTTCCAGGCACGTGATATTTCGCTCCCGGATCGAAATCTGCTTCGCTGCGAGCCACGGGTGGCGCCACGCCCTGATACTTCAGGCGAAGGTCCCACCAGGCTTTATTGTATTCCGCAGGCTTGATCTGGCCGGAAAACACTTCCCAACGCCATTTGTCGATGGTGAGACCGAAGGGTAGAAAAGCTACTTTTTCCAGAGCCTTTTGCAGAAGGTAATCGATGTCTCCAGAAGCGGGCGGAACCGTGTCGATCAGGCCGATTTGTTTCAGGTACTCGGGAGTGACCGAGAGAGCGATGGTATCGCCGACGGCTTCGTGGAAACCATCATTGGCGCTATTTTGAAACAGTGGCGGTTGCGTATCGTAAGCACGCTGATAGAAGTTGTGACCTAGTTCGTGGTGAATCGTGCGGAAGTCTTCTTCGGTAATCTGAATGCACATTTTCACCCGAAGATCGTCTTTGGAGTCGACGTCCCACGCGCTGGCGTGGCAAACCACATCGCGATCAGCCGGCTTGGTGAACAGCGAGCGCTCCCAAAATGTTTCCGGAAGCGGCGCGAAGCCCAGGGACTTAAAGAAGTTTTCGCCGTATTTCACCATTCCCTGCGGGTCGGTTTTGCGGTCGACCAGAATTTTAGTGAGATCGAAACTCTGCGCCGGCTTCGGCGAATCCATCAGGTCGTAAACGTTGTTCCACTCCTGAGCCCAGATATTGCCGAGGAGATGCGCGGGGATTGGGCCACTCGGTGGAACAATCTGTTTGCCGTATTTCTTCACCAACTGGCCGCGGACGTAGGCGTGCAGCGAAAGATACAACGGTTGGAGTTGCTCCCACAGGCGATCCATTTCGCTGGCGAACTGAGCGGGAGGCATGTCGTAATTCGAGCGCCAGAGCGCGCCCACGTCGGAATAGCCCAACTGGCGAGCACCTTCATCGCCGAGTTCCACCATACGCGCGTAGCGTTGACGCATTGGCGCTCCAACGGCGTGCCAGCCGAGCCAAGCACGCTTCAGCTCGTCGGGATTGCGACTGGTGGCCATCAGTTTTCCCACAGCCGTTACATCGAGGCAGGGTTTGTCCGCGCCATCCGGGCACCACTTTCCTTTTCCGTAGTCCCCGTCCAGCGAGGAAAGCACCTGGGCGAGTTCTTTTTGCGCCTTGGGATCATCCGGCGCGGGAAAACCAGCAGAAAGCTCCAGCAGCAGGCGTTTGCGAGCGAGTTCGGGCGATAGCTGGATGTGATCGAAGCGGTGCGCTTCCTTGGCGTACTGTGTGGCGGCGGTGTTGGCTTGTTCGCCGAGGTCCGCGGCGATCTGCTCAGTGTCTACAGTGATGAAATTCTCCTGGACCCAGGCTGCACGTTGCGCCTTGTTGTTTAAATCAAACAAGCGCTGCTCAGCGGTTTCGATGAATTTCTTAGCTTCTTCGGCAGTAGGAGCGGAATTGGTTGGGGATTGGGATCGAGCGAGGGCGACGCAGAAAACGGAACACACGATTACCAATGCAATGCGGCTGGGGATGCGGATCATGGACGCTCCTTGTGACCTGCTGGTTCATGACAATTCCGAGAGGCATTTCTCACTTCGCGAACTCCGAACGAAATGACGAACAATATGGCTCGCCTCAAGCCCCGCGGCTCTGCTGTTTCTGCGTGAGTGCTCGTAATTCCCCGAGGGCACGGTCGATGCCCGCGCGGTCCACGTTCCAGTGTGTGACCATGCGAACCGAATAGAGCGCGGTGTCCTGCGCCCAAATTCCTTTCACATGAAGCGCGTCGCAGAATTCTACAGCGTTCATGCCGGTGGCTTTGCAGTCAAAAATCACGATGTTGGTGCGAACCGCCTTCGAATCTATTTTGAGCTCTGGGAGTTGCGCGATGCCTTCCGCGAGATGCTTAGCGTTGGCGTGATCTTCGTGCAGGCGGCCCGGGGATTTCTCGAGTGCGATCAGGCCCGCTGCAGCGAGAACCCCTACCTGACGCATCCCGCCACCGAACAGTTTACGGTACATGCGGCCGCGTTCGATGAATTCGCGGGATCCGACGATCATCGAGCCGACAGGTGCGCCGAGCCCCTTAGAGAGGCAGAACATTACAGAGTCGCAGTTCTGAGTCATGTGCGCGACGTTATCGTTCAGGGCCACCGCAGCGTTGAAAATACGCGCGCCATCAAGGTGGACCTTTAGGCCAAGCGCGTGGGCATGGTCGCAAATTTCGTTGACGCGCTCGGTGGGGTAGACGGTTCCACCTGCCATGTTGCTGCTGTTTTCCAGGCAGATCAGGGCGGTTTGCGAATCGTAGTAAATCTTGGGGCGAATGGCGGCCTGAATCTCTTCCCAAGTCAGAATGCCGTCGTCGCCCGCGCGCACGGCCCTCGGCATGCACCCGGCGATCGCCGACATGGATGCGAGCTCGTACAGATTCACGTGGCCGCGCTCTTCGCAAATCACTTCGTTGGTTAGATTGGTCCAGATTTTTATGGAAATCAGGTTGCCCATACAACCGGTGGGAACAAAGAGGGCCGCTTCTTTGCTGAAGATTTCGGCAGCGCGTTTTTGCAAGAGATTGACGGTGGGATCTTCTCCATAGACGTCGTCTCCCACTTCGGCAGCAGCCATGGCCCGACGCATCTCGTCGCTGGGGCGCGTGACGGTATCGCTGCGCAGATCGACAGCGTTCTCCACTGGTGAGACGCGATCGGGGTCCACGAGTTGATTACCCTTAGCGACGGTATAGCTCATCTGGCTCTCTCCGGGTGCATTGCTTGCCTCAGTCATTGGCCAATGAAACAAAACTACGGTTAACGCAGCAACTCCACCAGCACTTCGTTGGACACATGGAGTTTTTCCGGGGCAAGTCTCAGTACGTCACCACACTGTTCTACCATGCCATGGGACGCCAGGCGACTCACTTTGTTTCCAAAATCGACGCCATATTGGCGCTCAATGCGAGACAGATTGATGCCCGCGAGTTGCCGCAAGCCGAGAAACAGTTCTTCTTCCAGCGCCAGTTCCGCGGTGACGGACTGGACATTTTCGATAGCACCACGGCCGTTCATAATGGCGGAAACGTAGGCAGCCGCGTCATGCATATTCGCCCAGCGTTGTGCACCCGAAAACGAATGCGCGCCCGCCCCGAAGCCCAGATACGGCTCGCGACGCCAGTACTTCAGGTTGTGCTTGGAAGCAAAACCAGGCTTCGCCCAATTGGATATTTCATACTGTTCGTAGCCTGCGGATTTCAGTTCGCGCTGCGCAAGCTCATAAAAGTTGGCCATGGCTTCTTCGCTGGGGAGCTCGGAAGCGCTGTACCGCGGTCCATTGTTGAGCACTTCCAGGCCGAGGCGCGAGCCTTCGTCGATCTCCATCATGTAGACGGAGACGTGCTCGGGAGTAAGTGCGATGGTTTCGCTCAAGGAATGGCGCCAGGAACTGTGGGTCTGCTTCGGCAGACCGGCGATGAGATCGAAACTGATGCTGTGTATACCGGCATCGCGTAGGACGGGGACGGCCTTGTAGATATCCGCGCTGCGATGCATACGACCTGCAGCTTTGAGCTCGTCGTCGTCGAAAGATTGCGAGCCGAACGAGATGCGATTGATGCCGCATGCAGCCCATTGACGCGCTTTTTCGGGTTCGATGGTTTCCGGATCGGCTTCGAGCGTGACTTCTTCCCAGCCAGGAGGAAATGATTGCTGAATCGAGCGCAGAAGCTCGCCGAGGAGTTTGGGATCTAAAAGGCTGGGGGTTCCACCGCCAATATAGACGGTGTCCACGAGTTGCGATGAAAGGCGAACGGGCCAATCAATGCCGGCAGCCTGGAGAAGTTCCTGCGCATTCGCGATT
>Ga0335085_10016745_pt1 | contig 10578 bp, 12 predicted proteins | sample Lox_Sample_45_FD_206712 | JGI IMG/M metagenome (GOLD analysis project Ga0335085, IMG submission 206712) | Soil microbial communities from Loxahatchee National Wildlife Refuge, Florida, United States - Lox_Sample_4.5 | ecosystem: Environmental > Terrestrial > Soil > Wetlands | place: USA...
TGATCCGCGCGGATCGCACGCTGTTCGTTGGCTCCTCTACTCGCACGAATGGCGAGGGCTTGCGCCAATTGGAGGCGGAGGCCAGGCGCTTCGGATATCGGGTGCGGTCCGTGCCGGTGCGCGGGTGTCTTCACTTGAAGTCGGCCGCCAGCTACCTCGGCGGGGATCTGCTGTTGATCCATCGTCCGTGGGTGGATGCGGCGGCGTTCCGAGGATTGCGCCTCATCGATGTTCCGGCCGACGAGGAGCAGGCAGCCAACGTGCTGGCAGTTGGCAAGACCGTGATGGTGGCGGCCGGCTTCCCGCGAACTGCCGAGCTGATAGAGCAATCGGGACGCCGGGTAAAGGTGATCGATAACTCGGAACTGCGAAAAGCCGAGGGAGCGCTAACCTGCTGCAGCCTGCTCCTGTGGGATAAAATGAATCTGTAACCACCCGAAACCTCTCCCGATGCTCTCTACGGCCACGATTGTCGACGAAATTCTCGAGCTGAAAGAGCAGCGCCGCGCGATTCTCCTGGCGCACCATTACCAGACGCCCGAGATCCAGGACCTGGCGGATGTGGTTGGCGACAGCCTGGAGCTGGCGCGCAAGGCGCGCGAGTTCTCCGGCGATGTGATCGCATTCTGCGGCGTATGGTTCATGGCGGAAACCGCGAAGGTGCTCAATCCCGGACGCACCGTGGTCGTGCCCGACCGCGCGGCGAGCTGCAGCCTGGTGGAGAGCTGCCCGGTGGAACCGGTGCGCGAGTTCCGGCGAAGGAATCCGGATTACGCGGTGGTCAGCTACATCAACACGTCGATCGAGGTGAAGGCGGAGAGCGACATTCTGTGCACGTCGCGCAACGCGGTGAAGATCGTCAACTCCATACCGGCGGAGCGGCCGGTGCTGTTTCTGCCGGACAGCAACCTGGGCGCGTATGTGAGAAAGGAAACCGGCCGGGAGAACATGAAGATCTGGCAGGGCACTTGCATCGTGCACGCGACCTTCCCGGCGCGCCGCGTGGCGCAGGCGCGCGCCGAGCATCCGGCGGCGAAGGTGGTGGCGCATCCCGAGTGCCCGGCATCGGTGTTGGCGATGGCCGACTTTATCGGCTCGACCTCGGCCCTCATCGAGTGGTGCGCGGCCAGCGAGGCGGACGAGTTCATCGTGATGACGGAGAGCGGCGTCAATCACTCGCTCACGCGCCTTGCGCCGCACAAGCGCTTCTACTACGTGGCCAACGAAAACTGCAACTGCAGCGAGTGCCCGTACATGAAGCTCAACACGCTCGAGAAGCTGCGCGACTGCCTGCAAAATCTGGAGCCCCGCATCGAGTTGCCGGATGACGTGATGGAGCGCGCGCTGGTTCCACTGGAACGCATGCTCGCGGTGAAGTGATGCTTGTCGACCGATTCGGCCGGGTGCACGACAACCTGCGCATCAGTGTCACCGACCGGTGTAACATCCGCTGCTTCTACTGCATGCCGGAGACGGAGGTGCGGTTCGTCGAGCGGCGCGAGATCTTGGATTTCGAGGAAATCGAGCGGTTCGCGCGGGTGACGGCGGAGCTCGGTATCCGGAAACTCCGCGTCACTGGCGGAGAGCCGCTGCTGCGGCGCGATCTCCCCGTCCTGATCGCCCGGCTGGCGAAGATCCCGGGAATCGACGACCTGGCGCTGACCACCAACGGCGTTCTGCTCGAGGAACTGGCCGGGCCCCTGTACGCGGCCGGGCTGCGACGCCTGAACGTCCACCTGGATACGCTCGACCGTGAGCGCTTTTGCCGGATTACGCGGCGCGACGATCTCGCGCGCGTGCTGGCGGGACTGGACGCGGCCCGCCGCGCCGGCTTCGCGAAGATCAAGCTGAACGCGGTGGCCGTGAAGAACCTGGTAGAGCCGGATATCGTGCCGCTGGCCCGGTTCGCGCGCGAGAACGGATTCGAGGTCCGCTACATCGAGTTCATGCCGCTGGACGCGCAGAATCTGTGGGATCGCTCGAAAGTCCTGCTGGCGGATGAGATCCTGGCCACGCTGGCGCGGGAAGTGGGGCCGCTAGTTCCAGTAGCGGATCCGGATCCGCGGGCGCCGGCTTCGGAGTATGCGTACGCGGACGGCGGCGGCACGGTGGGGATGATCGCCAGTGTGAGCAAGCCGTTTTGCCTGAACTGCAACCGGATCCGGCTGACGGCCGATGGCAAGCTACGGTACTGCCTGTTTGCGATCGAAGAGGACGACGTGAAGGGGTTGATGCGGTCCGGTGCGAGCGACGCGGATCTTGCGGACCTGGTACGGCGGAACCTGGCGGGGAAGTGGGAGGGGCACGAGATCAACTCGGCGAAGTTTGTGGCGCCGCCGCGGCCGATGTACTCGATCGGGGGGTAGATGGCGTCCCCAGGGGGATTCGAACCCCCGTTACCGCCGTGAAAGGGCGATGTCCTAGGCCGGGCTAGACGATGGGGACTGGCAAACCGGATTCGGGCGAACCCGATACAAGTGAACTGTCTTTCACTAATTTAGCACAAGTGTCAGAGGGCAGTCGGTGCGCTCTTCTGGCGCGCGCTGCGGGCCGCGAGCAGCGCCTGGGGGATGTTCGCCAGCGGCAGGACCTGCGCGGCGGCGCCGATCGCCACGGCCTCGCGGGGCATGCCGTAAATGACGCACGTAGCTTCATCCTGTGCGATGGTGTGCGCACCGGCCTGCCGCATCCGGAGCAGGCCCTGGGCCCCGTCCGACCCCATTCCCGTGAGCAATGCCGCAACCGCATCGGGACCGGCGGCCTCGGCGACGGAGGAGAACAGCACATCAACCGAAGGTCTCTGGTAGCAGACCTTGGGCCCGGTCTTCACGTTCACGTAGTAGCGGCCGCCTGATTTGCGCAACAGCATGTGATAATCGCCCGGGGCGACCAGGACCAGGCCCGGGCGGAGGCTGTCGTTGTCGTCGGCTTCCTTGACTTCCAGGCCGGAGATCGAGTTGAGCCGCTTGGCGAATGCGCGCGAGAACTGGGGCGGAATGTGCTGTGCGATGACCACCGCGGGAGCATTTCCGGGCAGCCGGCTGACAATGGCCGCGATGGCCTCCGTACCTCCCGTGGACGCGCCGATCGCAATCACCCTTCCCCCGGGCGACGGTTCGCAAAGGCGCGCGGGAGGAAGCACCTTCGCCGCCGGCCGCCCCGCAGGGCGCAGCCGGGCACACGCGGCGGCGCGGACCTTGGCCGCCAGCGTGTGGCGGAGCTCTCCCACCGAGTAAGGCCCGCCCGGCTTGGCGAGCACCTCGACCGCTCCCAATTCCAGCGCCTGCACCGCGGCGTGGCAGGAAGATTGCGCGAGGCTGCTGATGACAATGGCCGGCAGCGGGTGGAAGCGCATGAGCTGCTTGAGGAAGGTCAGCCCGTCCATGCGCGGCATCTCGATATCCAGGGTGAGCACGTCGGGGCGCAGCGCGAGAATCTTGTCGCGCGCGACATAAGGGTCGGGAGCCGTCCCGGCCACTTCGATATCCGGCTCGGCACTGAGGGCTTCGGCAAGCACTTTGCGGACGATGGCGGAATCGTCGACGATCAGAACGCGGATTTTTTTGTTGCCGGGCATATAGAGGCTTCGGTTTCGAACGAAGTGCTGAGCGGACCCCCGCCGATATCCAGATGGCGGCTCTGATCTGCGCTGGAAACGAGCGGGTCAGATCCGGAAAAATCGCAGGGCGCAACGCTCTCCTGAAGCAGGAAACGTCCGCTTCCGATCTCCAGCCGCACCGTCCGCGACCGGTTTCCTCCGACCGCCTCGCTGGCCAGGAGGATACCCGCCCTCCGCAGGATTTTGCGAAGCGCCAGGCAGTTGCGCTTGCCGATGTCGAAGATGTTCCGGGGATCCATGATGCTCGCTCCACCTGCCGCATGAGCCACCAGGCGGCGCTTATCGGCGCCTTGCGCGCAGACGCGATCGAGCAGCAGGGCCACGCCGGTGTCGGCGAACATGCAGGGGTTCTCTCTCGCGCGCGCAGGGTCGATGTGGGAATCCGGCAGCATGAAGTGGAGAAGGCCTCCAACGGGGACCTTGGGATCGTACAACGCCAGGCCGATACAGGAACCGAGCGCGTAGGTCGCCAGCAACTGCCCGGGTGCATTGGACACTCTGCAATCGGCCATGCTCACGACGATTTGTTCCACGGCCCCTCTTTTCGTTGCGGTCTGCGATACACCGCCGGCTGCACATACTCGAGCGAGTGCGACACCCTGGTGAGGCTTTCGGCGTGTCCGACAAACAGGTACCCGCCAGGCTCCAGACAGTCGGCAAGGTGGCGAATGACCCGCTCCTGCGTCGGACGATCGAAATAGATCATGACATTGCGGCAGAAGATCACCGGGAACTGGCGGCCCCAACTGAAGCTCTTCACCAGGTTCACGCTGCGGAACGTAGCCAGTTCGCGCAAGGCGGCTGAGACGCGGTGAGCGTGCGGAGGCCTGCCCTCGGGCTCGAAGTATCTGGCCAGCCAGGTGGCAGGCAGGCCCTGGCAGCGGTCCAGCGAGAATACGGCTCGCTGCGCAAAGGCGAGGGCTTTCTGCGAGATGTCGCTGCCGGTGATTCTGAACCTGGCGGAGGGCAAAGCGTCGCGTACTACCATGGCCAGAGTCCAGACCTCCTCGCCCGTCGAGCAGGCGGCGCTCCAGATTTCTATCGGGTCGCGGTGGGCCAGGCGTGGAAGGACGTGGTCCCGCAAGAACACGAAGTGATCCGGCTCGCGCAGAAACGCGGTGTGGTTGGTGGCGAGGGCGTCGATCATTGCAGCCAGCCCGGCGCCGGTTTTGTCCGACACGATGCTCCGGTAATACTCGTCGAAACAGCGATAGCCGCCGTTGAGGACCAGGCGGCGGAGACGCGCCGAGACGAGCTCCTCCTTGCCGGATTTCAGGTCCAGGCCGAACGCGGAATACGCCAGTTGGCGAATCTTTTCAAACTCCTGGGGCGCCAGGGGCCGCACCGTCTCCGGCTCGCCTGCGTCAATAACCGGGTTCACCAGCCTTCTCCTTGAAGATTCGTTCCAGGTCGAGGATCAGACCCACCCGGCCGTCGCCCAGAATGGCGCCGCCGGCGATGCCCTGGACTCTATTGAAAGTCTCGCCGAGAGCTTTGATGACGACCTCCTGCTTGCCGATCAGGGCGTCGACCAGCACGCAGAAGCGCTGCCCCTCGACTTCGGCTACGACCAGCACCGACTGGAGCGCATCTTCGCTGCGCGGTTCCACCCGGAACGTGCGGTAGAGCCGGACGACAGGCAAGAGCGAACCCCGGACCAGCGCCATCTCGGCCCGCTGCTGGACGGTCCAGATGGTGTCCGGCTTGGGGCGGAACATCTCGCGCACGGCAAACAGGGGAATGATGTAGCGTTCATGGCCCACGGCGACCACCAGGCCATCGATAATCGCGAGAGTTAGCGGGAGTTTCAACAGAAAGATTGCGCCCTGGCCCGGGGTCGACCGGATTTCGATGCGGCCGCGGAGTTTCTCGATGTGGCGCCGCACCACGTCCATGCCCACCCCACGGCCGGATACGTTCGTCACCTGCGCCGCGGTCGTAAAGCCCGGCTCGAAGATCAGATTGTAGACCTCGCTGTCGGAAAGCCCATCGGCGGACGAGATCAGGCCGCGCTGCATGGCCTTAGCCGTGATCGTGGCCCGATCCAGCCCGCGGCCGTCGTCTGCGATCTCGATCACGACCTGGCCGGCTCGGTGCTGCGCGCGCAGGAGCAGGCGGGCAGCCGCCGGCTTGCCGGCGGACTCGCGGTCCGGGGGCGCCTCGATTCCGTGGTCCAGGGCATTGCGTACCATGTGCATCAGCGGATCGGCGAGTTCCTCGACGATGGTCCGGTCGAGTTCGATGTCATCGCCCTGGGTCTCCATCTCGACCTGCTTTCCGAACTGGCGCGAAAGATCCCGGACCAGCCTGGCCATGCGGCGGAAGAGCGGCCCGATGGGCACCAGACGCATGGCCATGGCGGTCTTCTGCAATTCCGCGGTGATGCGGGTGAGATGTGCGATCTTGCGCTGCAACAGCGGGCTACCGACCTTTGCCAGGTCGGCGTCATGACGAACCAGGGACTCCGCGATGACCATCTCACCGGCCATATCTACGAGATAGTCGAGCTTGGCGGTGTCCACCTTGACGGCCATGACCTCGCTGCGGCGCGCTTCCGCCGCCGGGGCCGGTGACGTTGCCGCAGGCTGCGATTCGACCGCCACCGGGAGAGCCGGAGCCGCCGCAGATTTTTCTGCTTCCGTCTGGTCCCGTGGAGCCGTCGCTCCAGGCGCCGCATCCGGCTCTCTGTTCAGCAGGCGGTGAATACCGTCCAGCAGGTTCTTGCCATTTCCGGGTGGCGAGGAAGGGTGCTGTTGGAGACGGGATTCCAGGTGCGCCAGCCAGCGGCGCAGATAGTCGGCGCTTTCCAGGACGATATCGATCGCGGCCGGCGTAATCGTCAACCGCGAGTTGCGGGCGCGGTCCAGCACGGCCTCGACCTCGTGGGCGAGCTTTTGGACATCCCAAAGCTCCAGGAAGCCCGCCAGGCCTTTGATGGTATGAAAGCCGCGGAAGGCGGCGTTGAGGGCTTCGGAGTCGCACGGGTCGCGTTCCAGGGCAAGCGCATGGGTCTCGATGGCGGCGAGATGCTCGCGGCTTTCTACCAGAAAGTCCGACAGAAGCTCCTGGTCCTGCGCCAGCGGCGCCGCTGCTGGAACCGCGGGGGTCTGCTGCTGTTCGAGAGCCTTCTGCAGGTTGGCGATGCCCTCCTGGAGGACGATGGGACCGGACTCGCCGGCCGTAAGCGCGTTGATGACGGCTTGGGCGGCGTCAACCACTGGCTGTGCGCGGAGGCCGGCGGCATATCGCAGTATCTTCTGGAGAGCGGGCAGCCATATTGATTCGTCGCCGGCCGACGAGGCGTCTCCCACAACCAGGCGGAGCGCGAGATCTTCAATCTGTTGCGAGAGCTCGATTGATGGAGTCAAAGCGGTCTCTCCTGCGGCGGCTCTTGGGCAACACGGGCCCGTACTTCGGCCTCGGTCAGTCGGCTGCCCGCCGTGCAGCGCTCGACGGCGGCGTTGAGCTTGTGAAGGCTGGTCTGAAATGCGATTTCATCGAAGACACGGATGATACTTGCGGCCTTTTCACTGAAACCGTTGTTGTCGTTCATAGAATCAACCCTCCGCGCATGACGGTACCGCCGGCGGACCGGCTAGCGCAGTATCGCGCTGAGGTTGTGAAGGTCCTGCGTGGATAGCACCTTATCGATGTCCAGCAGGATTTTCACCTTGCCTTTCACCTTGGCCATCCCCAGCAGGTAGACCGTGCCGACTTCCTCGCCGAAGTCGGGCGTGTCTTCGATTTCAGCCGTGGTCAGATTGAGCACTTCGCATACGCCGTCGACGACGATGCCCATGTGGACCGCGCCGGCTTCGCCTTGAACCTGCGTGACGATGATGCAGGTTCTTTGCGTGTACTCCGCGGCGGGCAGCCCGAATTTGAGCCGGAGGTCGATCACCGGCACCACTTTGCCGCGGAGATTGATCACACCCTTGATGTGGCTGGGGGTCTGAGGCACCGCGGTGATCTCCTGGATGCCCATGATCTCGCGAACCTTCAATACCTTGATGCCGAACTCTTCATTGGCCAGTTGAAAGGTCAGATACTTGCCCGCACGCGTGTCTCCCTGCACCGCCAGGGTGGATTGGTTGGCTAAAGTCATCGCCATCGACATAGAAATCTCCTGAGAGCTTCCTTCACACCTCTATCGCGCAAGCGTGGGTGGGCACGTGATGCAGGGGTAGGGCGAACTTCTCATTGGGCGCCAGGCTTACCTTGACCTCGAGCTGTTCACCGTTCCAGGGGAAGTGCACCACGATCCACTCCGTGCTTCCCACGCTGCGGGTCTTGAAATTCCGGCCGAATACCACCGTGGGGATGCTCAGCCCGAGCCCGCCTACATGCCGTTCGAGATCGTTTTTGACTCCGCCGATGATCATGTTGGTCAGCTCGGCGACCGCGTCGAGGACCTCTTCGTTAACCGCGGTGGTCTCAGTCAGGAGGAACTGCGAGCAGATGGCGCACGCCATGGAGGAGGAACAGGTGAGGCTTCCGGTGCCCATCCACGGCCCTGCGATGCCGATAAAGGAAACCACACCGTCGGTTGGCTCCGGGGCGCCGAGCGCGACGAAATCGCTGCCGGGGCCGAGTTCTCCTCCGAGCATCGTGGCAAATACGTTGGAAGCAGCCTGATTGATCGACTCGACGATGATTTGATGAAGGTTCATAACGGCAATGCGGGCTCGAGGATTCCGGCCAGCTTCTCCTTGATTTGATCTGCGGTGAACGGTTTACGGACGTATCCAGCCGCGCCGAGCCTGACCGCTTCGGCGACTTTGGTCTCGCCCCCCTCGGTGGTAATCATGACCACGGGAACATTGCGCCACTCCTCCGCCGACTTCAGCGACTTGAGGAGTTGCAAGCCGTCCATATTGGGCATGTTGATGTCGGTCAGGACCAGATCGACACGTTTGTTGGCCAGGAGCGCCAGAGCCTCCTGGCCGTCGCCGGCCTCGTGAATGGTCCGGATTGCCATGCCTGTCTGCCGCAGAACGCGTTGCAGGATCTTGCGGATAGCTGCAGAGTCATCCACCACCAGGACGTCAGATTCCATTCGCCTCCTTACAAGGTATTCATCGGAAAGAAGGGCCGGATTCATTAGGTGTGAGGGAAGAAAAAGCGCATCGGGGAGGGGCGGCCAAAGGCGGCAGCCGCTCTACAGTCTCGGACGGGCGGCGCCGATATGAGAGTGAGGAGCCCGGCGATTGAGCAGGCAGCTAACACAGCAGGAAATCGACGCGGTATTTCAGACGTTTCACGAGAAGAAGCGCGAATCCCCGGCGGTCAAGTTCGATTTCCGCCGGCCCGACCGGATTCCGAAGTCTCAGGTCCGCGCGATTCATCTTCTGCACGACACTTTCGTGCGCAACCTGGTGTCCAGCCTCTCGGCTTATCTGCGTTCCTACCTTACCGTGAACCTGGTGAGCGTGGAGCAGCTTTCTTACGCGGAATTTCTGGACGGGCTGCCGTCGCCCACCTGCATCGTCTCGCTGGGTCTCAGCCCTTACGACGGCAACGGCGCCCTGGAGTTGAACCCTTCGCTGGTATTTCCCATCCTCGAAATGCTCCTGGGCGGAACGGGCAAGTCTTCGGCGTCGATCCAGCGCGACGTGACCGAGATCGAGCAACGTCTGCTGGACGGCCTCTTCCGCATCATCCTTCAGGACCTGCGCGAGGCGTGGAAAGCCGTGACCAACGTGGATTTCACCATCGAATCCATGGAGACCGAGCCGCAACTGCTGCACCTGCTGGCGCCCAACGAGGCGGTGGTTTCGATCGGCATCGAGGTGCGCATCGGCGAGACGTTGGGGATGATGAACATCGCCATGCCGTCCATCGTCATCAAGATGATGCGGCAGAAGTTCGATCAGCAGTGGTCGGTGCGCAAGACCCACGCCAGCGAGACTGAGCAGGCGCGCGTAGTGCGGGTCTTGCGTCAGGCGGCGCTCACCATGGAAGCCCGTATGGAAGGGCCGACGCTGACAGTTGAAGACCTCCTGGATCTGCGGGAGGGTCACGTGCTCGTGTTCGATTATCCGGTGACCCGGCCGATCGAGCTGACCGTGAACGGAGCGCCCAAATTCCTGACGCAGGTGGTAAGCACGGGCAAGAAACGGGCGTGCCAGGTGGAAGCCATCCGGCCGCCGGCTCAAGGCAGAACCAATGAGGACCCTGTCTCCGGCGGCGGCGCGGCGGATTCGTAAAATGAGCGCAGCGCATCGAGAAAAGCCCGGCCACGCTTTCGGCCATTGTTACGGTCGAGTTCGAAGTGCTGGAGGAAGACCAGGAGAGCGAGCACGTCGCCGTCACGCGTCCGCGTCATTCCCAGCCGTTGGCGCTCTTCGGCCCGAAACTCCTCGGAGGCAGCCTGGACGGCGGCGTAGACCGCCAGGGCCAGGGGATTGGCCGGCCGGCTCTCATAATAGACGCCGCTTTGCAGAGTGCGGTAGGTACGGATCAGCGATTCGAGCGCCTCCCGGACGTCCAAATCAGTCACGCCCGGAGTATCCAGGGCGGCGCGGAGCAGAGCGGCCGCCAGGTAGGTCAGCAGCGGCTCGTGGTCGCGCAGCAGCTTCTCGCTAACCTCGATGTCCTTGTTGGGCAGTTCGACTTCGGCCAGCGAGGGCAGCTTATCGTGTTTGCGTGCTTCCCTCAGGAATTCGCAATCGAGGGGGCAGTCCACCGTGACTTCGCGTTCGGTGCCGCAGCAGATGGGGCAGATATCGCCGCGGACTCCAGGACAGAAACGCCGGGGCCGCCGGATCCCGCAGATCGCGCATTCCATTTTTTCAGTATAGAGGCAGGGATGACGGCAACGGATGATCGCGGTGTTGAGCTCAGCTCCGGGCGTGTGCCGTCCACCGGAGGATGAGCGCAACAACGACGCCAAGAACCGCGCTCCCCGCGAGGAACAGCCGGGTCGCCGGAATTCCGATGAGAGCAATCGCGATCACAAT
>Ga0335085_10016746_pt1 | contig 10577 bp, 10 predicted proteins | sample Lox_Sample_45_FD_206712 | JGI IMG/M metagenome (GOLD analysis project Ga0335085, IMG submission 206712) | Soil microbial communities from Loxahatchee National Wildlife Refuge, Florida, United States - Lox_Sample_4.5 | ecosystem: Environmental > Terrestrial > Soil > Wetlands | place: USA...
CATCGATGGTCGAACGACCCGGCACGCTGGCTACAGGCTGAGCCAGAAGAAACGGAAGCGGATCGAAGAATGCTTTGGCTGGCTGAAGACGATTGCGCTGTTGCGCAAGGTCCGTCACCGCGGAACCTTGAAGGTGGATTGGATGTTTACCTTGGCCTGTGCGGCCTACAACCTGGTGCGCATGCGCAACCTCATGTCGCCACAGTTCCCACGGCGTAGGTCCGGGGCGTAGTGTCTTCGAACGCCGCTGAAAGGCTCGGTCGGGCGCCACGCGGGCACAGAAACTACCGAGAAAGAAGACTCAAAACACAACGGAGCCCCTTCGGGAAAGAGAATTTGCTTGCTAAACGTCATTTTTCAGCATCCTGCTAGGGCAGTTGTTTTCCGTGACTTTCTCACCGGACGGGCACGTGTGCAAGCGGCGGACGTCGGTGTGATTGAACCCACAAAATGGCCGATTGGAACCATAAAGTGGCCGCTGGTGGTCGTGGCGGCTGTGACTTAAAGAGATTACATAATATAGTGACATCAGAACAGCCCGGCCTGCTTCCAGAAGGCGGTGACCAGGGTGGGTCGGCGGCGCATGCGTCGGAGCGCCGCGCAGGTCGCCGAACTCAGTTCGCCTAATTCGCGGGGGCAGAGGTTCGGCAGTTCGTTTTGCTTGAGATAGCCCCAGATATGTTCCACCGGATTCAATTCGGGTGCGTACGCGGGCAGCCATTCCAGGGTGAGTCGCTTGCCTTGGGCAGCGACGAAGTCGCGGACCACCACACTGCGATGGGCGGGCAGGCCATCCCAGATCACCAGCAGCGGCTTGCGCAAGTGCCGCATCAGGTGCTGCAGAAACTCGACGATCTGCGGCGACTTGATCGAGCCCGGAAAGAGTTTGAAATAGAAGTTCCACCACGTGATCCCCGCCATCACCGAGAGCGTCTTCCCGTTGAAGTGGAATTGGAGCACCGGGGTCTGGCCGCGCGGGGCCCAGGTCTTCACCCGGTGGGGCCGTTCGCTCAATCCACTTTCGTCGACGAAGACGATGGTTTGACCTCGCTTTTTGGCGTTTTTTTTAACTCCGGCCAGCGCTGGCGCTTCCAGCGCCGAATGGCCGGCTCGTTCCGTTCCAAGGCCCGACCGGCGGGTCGCTGTGGGGTCCAACCCAAGTCGTGCAGCAGGCGCCAGATGTGCACCGTGGAATACTTCACGCCACACTCGCGCTCGATCAGATCGGCTACCCGCCAAGCCGTCCAGAGGCTGGTGCCGTACCCCAAGGCCTCCGGGCCTCGCTTCAAGCCCTGCACGATGCGCTGGCGATCGGCGGCGCTGAGTTTCGGTGGCCGGCCCGCCCGAGGCGTGCGCTTCAAGGCCTCGGGGCCACCTTGCTCCACCTGCCGGGCCCAACGGTTGACGGACTGGCGGTGTACCCCGACCCGGCGCGCCACTTCGGCTTCCGCCAGACCCCGATTGAGCAGCTTGGCCGCCTTCAGGCGTCGCTGCTCGAGTTTGACTCGATCACGTTTAACTCCGGCTGGATGTCCCATGCCGGAGAGTATAGCGGAAATAGTCGCTGTTGTCACTATATTATGTAATTCTCTTTAATAAAGCGTCATGAGTCGGCCCGATTCAAAGTCCATTCTCGTTCTGGCGCCGGACCCGGCGCGCGAAAGTGCTTTCATGCTGGGAACGGGGTGCGAGCGCTTGGAAGCTGGGCACGGCTCTGCTCGGGACGGCTGGCCCAGCCTGGTTCCTTGCCGGCCAAGCCATCAGGCGTCTGCGCGTTTCGCCTGGCGGTGGACGATGTATCGGGCGCGCTCTCGGAGTTTCTCATCGAGCGTGGAATCTTCCGCCAGACGTCGCACGGTGCCCGTCACGGCGGGGTCGGTACAATCGCGCAGGCTCCAGATGAGTTCCGACACGAGGTAGGGCTCGCGAGCGGGATCGGCATTCAGCAGCACTTTGCGCAGCGCCACGGCAACGTCCGGGTAATGGAACTGGAACAGCTTCTTCGCGGCGGTGGCTCGAACGGCTTCCCATCTTCCCGATTCGAGGGAGTCAATCAGGAATTCGCGGCCGGCCTCGCCGTGCCTGCCGTCAATCAGTTCAAGGATGTCTCCCTGCCCGGACGGACTCTCTTCGAAAGCGTGCCGAATCCAGCGCAGCGCGCCTTCGCCATGGCGCTCAAGCAGGCGCTCAGCCGCAGTGATTCGGACGCTCGCCACCGAATCGAGGAGTCCCTGCGCCAGCACGTGGTCAATGCTGCCGGGCACGTTATCCAGCAGTCGAAAGGCGGTGAGGCGAACCCTCTCGTCGGCGTCCTCGCAGGCCTGGAGAACCAGATCGAAAGTTTGTTGATCCGGCCGGCGCATCAGAGCCTCCAGAATGCTGCTTTTCCACCAGGCATGCTTCCCCATCGATTGGTACAGTTCGAGGAGCACCCCGCGGGCGGCCTCCGGCTGCCAGTTGCGCTCCCAAAGAGCTAAGGCAGCCTCAAGGCGAACCGCGTTGTTCACCCCCGGTTCGCTCTCCGGTGAAGCCGCGGCTGCAGCGGACCGGGCGGCGCTTCCGGAATTCACGGCGCGGAGCAGGGCCGGGATCGCGACTGGATCCCCAAGGGTGTTCAGCGCGCGGGCGGCTTCCACGCGGACGAGAAGCTCATCCGTATCGAGCAATTCGCTGATCGGTCGGGCCGACTTGTGATGTCCGCTGTTTCCGAGGGTGCGCACCGCCCGGGCGCGGACCCCGGCGTCGGAGTCGTTCAGCGCACGGGTGAGCGACGCAACCGCGGTGGAAGCCAAGTCGTAGAGCAGTGTTTCCGCGGCCCCGCTCGAAGAGCGCAGCAGCGCGGGCACGGAATCGACGCCAATGCGCCGGAGCGCGTCGGCAGCTTCGCGCTTGCTTTCCTCGTGCTTTTCGAGGGCCGTCGTGAGCGCCGCCAGCGCGTCATCCGAGCGAATCTGTTCGAGCGCCGGGATTGCTGCATAGTGCGCCCAACTCGCACCCTGCTCAAGAAACTCCACGATCAGCGGGACCGCCAGCGGGTCGCGCAGCTCACCCAACTGGATCACGATGCCTTCCGCGTACTCGATGTTCGACGGATTCACCAAGGCGCGCAGGGACGCCGCGAGCTGGGCGGTGACCGCCGGGTGGTTTCGCGCCTCCGACTCCGCCCAGCAATCGAAGGCGAGGTCGAGGCTGCCTTGGGCGGCCAGCCATTGCACGAGGTCAGCAGACTTAGGCCCGCGAAGCCCGGCGGCCATTTTCACGGCTTCGCTCCAGTCCGGGGTGTTGTATTGCTTGTCGGTGGCAACGTCGAGATCGTTGCCCTCGTCGAGGAGTGCGGCGATGCGCTCCGCGCCGAAATAGTCGCGCAGGAGCGGGTGCCGGAATTCGATGAGAGCGCCCTGGTTGCCGGCGGATTCGAGGTGACGCAAGGCGCTAGCTGCGCTCAGAACGGCGTCGAGGCCGAGGCCGGAAACGGGCAGGTTCCAGGACTCAACGGAGCTGTACCGGGCGCCCACTCTGCCGGCGCGCAACATCTTCCAGCCGAGCGCAGCCAGGAAGTCTTCCACCACACCCGAACGCGCGGCTGCCCCGGTGAGCTTGACTTGGGAGCCCAGGGCCCGCACCGCCTCGGCGACCGATTCCCGGATGAGCAGGGCGCGATTCTCGGGCAGCGTGCCGCTGCCGGACTGCACCAGTCCGGTGACCAGTTCCAACATGAAGGGGTTGCTGCAGAGCGCGGCCAACTTTTCGTCGGCGGACAAACGGGCAAGGACCGACGCGCCGCCTGGCTTTTTCGAAAGCAGATCGCTGATTTCGGCCGGCTGCAGCGGCTCGAGGAGGAATGCCGGCAGGGATTGGACGGGCGGCGGATCGGCGTGGTGGTCGCGCGAGGTGAAGATCATGCGCTGCGGGTGACCGAGGAAGGCGTCGAGGCTGGGACCGAATTTGGCCGCTTGAGTTTCGGGAACTTCGTTGAGGCCGTCCAGGAGAATCTCGATGCTGTGCGGCTGCGCGTCGAGCCACGCCCGGACGGCGCTCACCGACTCTTCGTCGGTTACGGAGAGCCGCAGGCCCGATCCGGTGAGTATGTGGTTGACCTGCGCGGCGAGCAATGGCTCGATGGCGCTGCCGTCGTAATCCGCCAGCCTCACGTAGACCGGCACCGGCGAGCCGCCGGCGGGGGCGTACTTCGCGGCGAGCTTCCGCTCGCGTTGCCGCAGCGCGATGGTTTTACCGAGTCCGCCTTCGCCAAGCAGGATCATCCGGCCATGATCGGCGAACGCCTGCTCCAAGGGAAACGGTTTTGGGGGCGCGCCCGTCGCCTTCGAGCGCCGCTTTTCAATCACGCTACGGGCTGCAACGGGCTGACCGGCTGGGCGGTTCGCCAGGCGGCGGCAATATTCGATGAGCAAGGCTTGCTGGGGCGGAGGAATGGGAGCGGCCTTGAAAGAAAAGTCCTTCGCGGAGAGATTCTCAATGTCGTCGTGAATCTCCCGGAGCAGATCGTTTCCCTTGATCTGCTCGAACGATTGCGCACAAGTCGTGAAAGAGCCCGTGTGCCTCCAGCTCTTCACGAAATGATCGACGAAGCGCGCGGCGGCCTGCTCGGCGCGGGGATTGCCCAGCCAACTGGTGCGCACGGCAAGCTGTATTTGGTTTTCGTCCGGGCTGATGAGCCAATACGGATCGAGCGCGTGCTTGAAGACGACCTCGGAGAGCTCGTCCTGCTTGATGAAAGCATCGATGGGGATGCTCTCGGCGAGGATCGAGTTGCGGGCGTCGCTCCAGGCGCTCTCGAGATCGTTTTCCAGGCTGTTCTTGGCGGAGAGCTTTTCGTGAAGCGCGGGCGGGGCCTTTGCAATCAGCGTGCCCGCAACGCTTTGCAGGATCGCGAAAACGGTGGCCTCGATCGGCATCGCGCGTGTGCGCCCCTTTCAACCGCAAGCTGATGGCGCGAGGGCCGGCTTGCGGAGATTCCAGAGACTAGACGCCTCAGTTTACGACAGATCGGCTGCGGCGAGGCGAACGATTGCGCGCGATCGCGATGGTTCCCGTATGACCATCATGAAGGATCTGTAGCTGGGCGGATCAAAGGTGAGGTAGAACCCCAGGAGCCGGCGAGAAAATGCGTCGGTCATGATGGTCAGCCAAGGGCGGCCGAGCACGCGTCCGGTCAGCGAGCACAACCAATTCAATATCCAGCTCTGTGTGTACCTCCTTGGCGAAGCTAAGCAAGAAGGCGGTGGATCTCAACCGCGAATCGGACATAACCAGCGGTACTGCGAATAGCCGGTTTCGGAGGGTGGCGTCGCGGACACACAGCACGCGGAACTCAGTGGGTAGGCCATTCAGGTTTAGGCAGATACGGTCGAAGTTGGTGTCGGAGGCGCAGCGAGCCAGCGCCGACGCGACCGCATACTGCGCCGCGGTGCTGGTGGGTGAAGGAAATATCGATGTAACGCTGTTGGCGCGCATTATTGAGCGGGGTTTGGTGAAGGATGGTCGCATGGTGCGCCTACGCATTCACCTGTTGGACCGCCCCGGATCTCTCGACGAGCTGACGCGCATCATCGCTGGACGTCGGGCTAACATCGTTGAATTGCTTTTCGACCGGGCCTACTACGGGGTGAACCTGGGGGAAACCGTAATCGACGTGACCTTCGAAACGCGCGGGCCTGACCAGGTCAAGCAGCTTCTTGCCGCGCTGACGGAGAACGGCTACAAGCACGAATTGGTGCGCTGATCGATAATTGATTCCGGATGATTGGACGCGCTGTGGGTTTGAAACGGCGCAGGTTAGGCGTACAGCGTATACGGCCTTGGGGCAATGTCGATCCGTGACAGCGGGCATAACGGGGGCGCTCACGCTAAAGGTGGTGACTTTGGTTAGGAGATGCTATGCAGTTCCGTGTCGCAGTCGACCCTTCGACGGGCTTCGGTCAGAACATGGGCATGGTGATGTCGCCCCAGAAACTGCGGCGCGGTGGAACGGTGACCGCCACAGGGGTGGAATCCCCGACGCGCACTTCGGCGATGACGATCGGGGTCATTTTTGCCGTCAGGTCAGTGACCTGGTCGAGTTGTGTGAGGCGGCGGCCGGGTTGGTCCACGAGCGAGAAGACGACTTTGTAGTCGTCCTGCGGCGTCCCCATGATCCGCTCCTTCTGGTCGCGGTTGAAGTAGGGAAAGACAAAGCCCAGAAGATAAGCGAAGCGCCGCGGGGACAGGCGGCTAAACATACGATGGTCGGTCCCCACGTCCGCAAACATGTTGACCATGCCATAGTCGGCAGGCAACAGATGTGCGGTGAAAAACGAATCGGGCTCACTGACGAGCGCCTGCCGCACCTGCGGGGCGGAAAGAGCAGTCGAGACCACACGCTGAATGGTCTCCGGCGACGTGGGCCAGACCGCGATGGCGAAGGTGCGGTCCTCCGGCAGAAGTTCTGTGGCGGCGCGGCTGATGGTGTACCGGCGTAGGGCCAAGCCGCCACCGATGACAAGGACGATCACGGCGGCACTTGACACGGCCAGCGCCACTCGGCGGTTTGGAATCCACCCGAAAAACATGCGGAACAGCCTGCCGCCCGGTTCTCCCAGGATGAACATCGCGGTACGACGACGATATGCAGTGTAGTCCGGGAATCTCGCCTCCATCTGCTTCTCTTCCAAGCGCGCCAGGAAGTAATAAAGAAACAGCATGCCGAGGAAAAGGACCAGGATGATAATGCGCGGCCACATGGTCAGAAGTCCGAAGGCGGCCACAGCCACGCTCAGATAAAAAGGATGGCGAATGCGCGCGTAGAGCCCCGATTGCGCCACGCGCTTGCGCAGCAACCTGGTAGCGTAAACCTGAATGCCGAGGATGACGAAGACCAGTACACCGATGCTGAACGCATAGGTCCCGATCCGCCAGCGCAGGAACTCGAGAAACGGGCTTGTGGTTATCACCGAATGGGGAAGGAAGAACGCCTCAAGCCACGCCGTCGCGCGCCAGCGATGGAGCCCCTGGAGCGTGGGCGCGTAAAGCGAATACCAGTAGAACGCAAAAGGGCTGACCATGATAATGACCTCGATCATCACCAGTCCGTAAAGCGCGGAAAGCAGTCCTTTGAGAAGCTTTTTCATGGTTCCCTTCCACCTTGTACTTCCGACACAGGGCGTCCCCTCCGTCGCACTATGCCGACCGAGGCATTCAGGCGCCCTTTGCTTTCTTCTTCCACTCGGCCCACCGCTTTCGCATCGCCTTACTGATTCTGCGCCGTGCGGCAGCACTCATCTTGCGAGGCCCACGCGGCCTTCCGGGTCTTGTGCGCTCGCTGCCTTGAAGAGCAGCAATGGCTTGGTTGAGCCGCTCTCGTTCAGCTCTCAGTTCACTCAGAATAGCGTCTCGTGTCAAAGGTGGGCTCCTTCTCCCCGGCATTGGTCTTGTGGCCGTACCATCGCGTTCGGGCGGCTGCAAGTATACACCGGCAAAGCCCGCGGGGCGGCACCCCATCGCCTTGCTGGATAGTGGAAACTCATCTGTGCCACGGCGAGGGCGTCGGCTCAACCATCGCGTAAACGAAAAGGAAAAGGGGAATCGACGACGAAGCAGAGTCGCGCGGCGCGCGTTACCGCTTGCCCAGCGCTCGGTGGCACTGAGGGCAAACGAGGGGCCTTCCCGTTAGAGGCGCGACGCAATAAGGGCAGAGTGCGGGATCACGCCAGACGTCATCGAGCATGATTGACAAGATCACGCCGAACGCGATCAACGCGACGGCAGCCGCGAGTATCTTCTCCATCGGCGCCCTTACGATCGGCCGGTTTCGGGAAGGGTTTGAACGGCGGAAGCGGTCGGCAGTGAGCCGCCCTGGTCAACTGGGACATCCTGCGACTCGGGGGCCCTGGCTGTCTCCGAGCCGCGGTGCAGACGGCTACGGGCGAGCAAAGCAATCAGGACCTCGGAGATGATCGCAGCGCCTGCGATAATCAAAACGCGAACCACACTTTGTTTTCGGCAAAATACCCCGCACGCTTGAGCGCCGGTCTCACCCGTTCGGGGCTGGTTCGCGCGCTTGGGAATCCCAAGTTGGCGTAGGATGCTGAGTGCACCATCTGCGCCAGGCAAGGCAGCACATTTTATGACAAGCTTCGATATCGTCCCACATCCCCGTTACCGCGGGGACTGGCTGCTGAAGCCCAGCCGAGGCGCGCCCTTCGGTCTGTGGTATAAGGAACGCGCCTATGCCGTCAGTTACACCGAGTGGATTGCGCGGGAGGTAGAAGCCGCGGAAATTCGGGTGTTCGACCGCGACGGCGCGCTGGCCGAGTGTCGGGTCATCGGCAGAACTGCGCAGCAGGGAGAATGACCGTGGATAAGTCGCCGGAAGGCAAGCCGTTGCATTCGAGCATCTGAGGTACTCCAACATGCTCACGATAAACGCGCTCGTCGAGGTGCTCACCGAAAAGGGAGTGTTGACTCAGGCGGAGATACTGGGAGCGGATCAACAAGCTGCAGAGCGAGACGAAGGTGAGCACATGACAAGGCGCCCCGAGTGTCGCGTGACGTCCGTCACCGCGTGGGTTTGGCCGCTGTCCTTAGCATTGCGATGATTTCCGAGTTAACGACAAGGTTCTGAAGTCTGAGGGGGGCCAGATGCTGAAACACAAGCTATTGATCGTTGGTGTTGTCCTGTTGCTGACCGGCGCAACCGCTGCAGCCCAGACCTGTCATGGTCCTGGGAAGGCTCGCTGGCCCATCAAGACGAGCTTGCCTCAAGGGACAAGCGCAAACGGTTCGGGCAAGGCAATCCCCCTGGACAAGCTCCTCGCCTTGGAGCCAGCCCCAGGCGTGAAGGACGATGACGGCCGCTACCAGGACGCCCGGATACCGCCATTCGACAACTCGCTGGGGGTCAAAGAAGGCGACCTAGTTACAACAGCCGGGTGGCTGTATCTGGTGGCCACCGAGAGTGACGATTGCGATTACCACATTCAGGTCAGTCTCCAGGCCAGAACTACCTCTGACAAACCGCAGCCGACCGACAACTGCATCATCGTCGAGGCGCCGCGCCCGGACTTTGTGTCTGCAAGCGATTTGAGCGCGCAGGTCAGTCAGGAGCGGTACTTCATCAAAGCAAAACTGCTCGCCGGCAGGGACCCCTCGCACACCGGCTCGGTCATGCAGCACGCGGTTTGCGTTCGGATCACGGGCCAACTCTTTTATGACGACGCCCATCTTCAAGGTCAGCTTCGAGGGAAGAAGGGCATGAGTTCTCACACGATTTGGGAGCTCCACCCGATCACAGCGTTCACAATCGCGCCGACTTCGGCATGCCCAGCTCGGTAAGGTTCCACGGTCCGTGCGACGTGGTCCGGTCTCGCGGCGGCGCGACCTGGGGCGGGCGGTCGAGGATTGGGTGCTAGAAGGGCACCGGTTGGCGCGATCCGTCGCCTATGGCGACTTGGACAACGAGAACCCAGCGCCAATTACTCCCGCTTACGAGCAGCAGGCGGACCCGGTGGTCGAGCTACAAGCGGAGAAGGCTGGCTGGGGTCAGGCTGGCGTACCTCTTGAACACGGCTTTAAACTGAATGATTATGCCCGTCGCAACGAAGGTTCCGCCGTACATCGAGTATCTGCGAACGGTCGATACCCCTACCCTCTCGAAGCCATTGAGCGATTGCACGTGCGCCGCGACAATGAAGGGTTTACGCCGCTAGGGGTGCGCTGCCTAGTTCCCGAGTTCGGACGAATGGTGGGTCATGCGGTTACATACCACGTGGAGACCTGCAGCCCCGGTCCGATAGATCACGGCAAATTCATGGACCTCTTTCAAGCTGTCGACGCGAGCCCCAAGCCAGCCGTGGTTGCCGTTCAGGAAGTCGGCCCGAACCCCGAGTTCGCCGCTCACTGCGGGGAAGTAATGGCCACGATACTTACGCGTGCCGGGGCCGTGGGACTTGTGTCCGACTGCGGCGTGCGCGACCTTCCCGAAGTCCGCGCACTGCGCTTCAACTACTTCGCCCGCGGGGCGGTGGCAAGCCATGCCTACTTCCGGATCGTGCGCGTAGACATTCCCATCCAGATTTGCGGACTGGCGATTGCACCCGGAGATATCCTGCACGGCGACGAAAACGGGCTCCTGCTGGTTCCGCGCGAAGGGATGGACCGCCTCGCCACAGAAGTGGAAGCGGTCCGCACTCGCGAGCGCGCCCTGATGGACTTCGTGCGCGGCCCCGATTTCACACTGGAAAAACTCCGCAACAAGATTCTCGAATAGTCAGACACCCCCCGCAGAGCGGGTGGCTTGATGAGTGGGACTGCCTCAAAGGCAGTTGCCCAGTTGGTTCTGGCGTCGCGCCAGAGCGCGCCTTGGTGGATGATACTCAAAATTGTCCGGCTCCATCCGCTTCCTCCTGGTCGCGGATGTAGCGCCGGACTTGCTCCAGTTCGAAGCCCACAGTAGAAACCGCACAGCCGCGGGCCCAGAGGTGTTCGCCGGTGAAATTCCGCTCTTTGCCGGAGAGTCGGGCCACCGCAATGGCGCTCTTCCCCTTGAGAAACCCGATCACCGAGGCCACCGGGTGCTTGGG